>Ga0209253_10000064_pt1 | contig 69920 bp, 69 predicted proteins | sample FrelakmetBRP12BR_FD_187145 | JGI IMG/M metagenome (GOLD analysis project Ga0209253, IMG submission 187145) | Freshwater lake sediment microbial communities from the University of Notre Dame, USA, for methane emissions studies - BRP12 BR (SPAdes)... | ecosystem: Environmental > Aquatic >...
GACGAGGCGCTCAGCCGAAGATGCGCTTCATCACCGGCATCATGTGCCGCACGCCGGCCACGGCCGTGGCGCACGCCAGGCCGCCCATCATGGCGCCGCTGACTCCGCAGGACATGACGTCCTGCCCGGTGAGCCACAGCCCCGGCACCTTCGTCCGCGGGCGCAGCCAGCGCGCGCGCATCCGCGCGGGGTCGTGGTCGAGCCCGTACAGCTCCCCGCGCTGCCAGCCGCAGAACCACTGCATCGACAGCGGCGTCGACACCTCCCAGTGGTCGATCCGGCCGCGCACTTGCGGCACCTTGTCGAACAGGTGCGCCAGCAGCCTCTCGCCGTAGGCGTTCTTGAGCGCCTCATAGTCCTCGCCGCGCTTGCCCCAGGTCTTGCCGGCCCAGGGCGCGAACTGTTCATACGGCACCGGGGCCACGATCTCGATGGTGGCCCTGCCCGGGTGCCGCCGCTCGAAGTCGGGATCCTTGGCCGACGGGAACGAGATGTAGACGACCGGGAACTCGGACGACGAGTCGGCCAGGTAGCGGTCGAGGGCCGCGTCGGAATCGTTGCCCGGGTAGATCCAGTAGTTGGTCTTCGGCAGCCCCAGTTCGGCCGCGGTGCCCCGCAAGCCGATGTAGACGCCGAGGTGACCGATGCTCGGCCTCACCTGCGACAGCAGACGGTCGTAGCCGTGCTGCCGCGCCACCTCGGCCGGCAGCAGGCGGCCGAAGGTGTTGGCGACCCCGGCGTCGGAGATCACGCAGCCGCACTCGATCGCGTGGCCGTCGGCCATGCGCACGCCGCGCACGCTGCCGTTGCGAACGAGGATCTCTTCGACGCGCGCGTACGTGAACACCTCGCCGCCTGTGGCGCGGATGCGCGGCAGGATGGTGTCGGCGATGCGCCACGCGCCGCCCACCGGGTAGAAGCCGCCGTGCAGATAGTGCCTGGCGATCAGGGCCTGGAACAGGAACGCCGATCGCCTCGGCGGCAGCCCCATGTCGCCCCATTGGCCGGTGAGCACGGCGATCAGGTCGCGATCGTCGGTGATCTCCGACAACACCTCCCAGGTCGTGCGATTGAAGCCGGACGGCAGGCGCCGGCGCAGCCAGGGGCCGGCGACGACGGCTGCCCAGGGCGGGAGCGTGCGCTCGAGCGAGTAGGCGCGCATGCCGCGCGCCACCTCGTCCATCAACTTGATGTAGCGGTCGACCGCGCCGGCCTCGCGCGGGAAGTGCGCGACGAGGTTGTCGCGGAAGGCCTCGCGGCCGGCCACGGCGTCGTAGATGCGGTCGCCGATGAAGAAGCGGTCATAGTGCGCGTCCATCGGTGCCCACTCGAGCCGGCCCTGCGTGAGGAAGTCCATCATCCGGCGCAGGGAGGTCCTCGCCCCCATGTCGCCGATGTAGTGGACGCCGACGTCCCACTCGTAGCCGGCGCGCTCAAAGCTGTGCGTGGCGCCGCCCGCCGTATAGTGCTGCTCGAGCACCGCGACGCGCCGGCCGAGTTCGGACAGCAGCGCGGCGGCGGCCAGGCCGCCCATCCCCGAGCCGATGACGAGCGCGTCGTAGAGGCCGTTCAGCCGGTTGTCCCGGTAACGATGCCCGATGCGCAGCGTGCTGGGATTCACCATGCCAGCAGATTAGCGCGGATGCCGGCGCGCCGGCTTGCGCTCGCGCAAGACTCGGCACCACCGGACGTTGCGATCGGGTCCGCCGGCCGGCGTGGGCGCGTCCACGGCGCGCCCTTGCCGCGCGCTGCGAGGCCGCGAGCTGTGGCATGATTCCACCAGCATGCGCCAGCTCAACCAGAACGATGCGCTCTTCCTCGCCTCGGAGAGCGCCCATACCAATTCGAACGTCAGCCTGATCCAGATCTACGATCCGGCGACGGCGCCCGGCGGCCGGCTCCGGTTCAAGAGCGTCCTTGCCCTCGTGGAAAGCCGGCTGCACCTCTCGCCGATCTTCCGGCAGAAGCTCTGCCAGGTGCCGTTCGGCCTCGACGACCCGTACTGGATCGAGGACGAGAACTTCGACCTCGAGTATCACGTGCGCAACATTGCCCTGCCGAAGCCCGGCGATTGGCGCCAGTTCTGCATCCAGGCGTCACGCATCCACGCGCGCCCTCTCGACGTCAACCGTCCGCTCTGGGAGATCTACGTCATCGAGGGCCTCGACAGCCTCCTCGACCTCCCGAAGGACAGTTTCGCGCTGCTCACCAAGCTTCACCACGCGGCGATCGACGTCGATCGGGGCGCCGAGATCATCACGCTGTTGCACGACACGACGCCGCATCCGCCAAAGGTGGAGCCGCCCGCGCCGTGGTTTCCCGAGTCGCCTCCGAGCAACGTCGAGCTCGTCTGCCGCGGCGTCATGCATACGGCAACGTCGCCCCTGCGACTCACGCGCCCGATCGTCAACGCGTTCGCTCGCGTGGTCCCCGCGGCCCGCGCGTTCGCGGGCGAGCTGCTGCAGCCGCCGGAATCGGCCCCGGTGACCCGATTCAACTCGATCGTGTCGCCCTACCGTGTGTTCGAGACGCGACGCTTCCTGCTCGACGAATTCCGGGAGATCCGCCGTCTCGTCCGCGGCGCGACGATCAACGACGCCGTGCTCGCGGTGTGCGCGGGGACCCTGCGCAGGTACCTCGAAGCGAACGACGAGCTGCCGGACCAGGATCTCTCGGCAATGACTCCCGTCTACGTGCGGGATTCCGGCGGCAAGCCGCAGGTGGAGTGGGTGAACCTCGGGCTCGGCGTGAACATCGCGGACCCGGTCGAGCGACTCGCCTTCGTCAGGGCGCAGACGGCGGCGTCCGAGCTCATTTCGCGCGCGATCGGCGCACGCGAGCTCACCGGCATCGGCACGCACGCTCCGGCCGCCACGTTGACTCTCACCGGCAAGATGCTGGGCCGCGCGCTGCTCGGAGCGGGTCGCCGTGCGCCACTCGCGAGCTGCGCGATCACCAACGTGCCCGGGCCGACGGCTCCGCTGTACCTCAACGGCGCACGCATGACGTATTTCTCCGCGATCATGCCGATCAACGACGGCCTCGGCCTGGTCTTTGCGGTGACGAGCTACGACGGCAAGATCATCGTCTCGCCGACGTCGTGCCGCGAGCAGATGCCCGACCCCGAGGTCTTCGCGCAGTGCGTGCGCGACTGCTTCCAGGAGTACGTGGCGCTCGCTCGAGCGCGGACGAAGCCGAAGGCGGCGCGTCCGCAGCAGAAGCCGGGGCGAACCCGGAAGTCGTCAGCCGATAAAGCTGCCCGCCGACGCCCGACGGCTCGAACGGACGCCACCGACCTTCGGGCTGGGCAAGGCGATCGGCGACGACCCAGAGGACGAGAGCGTTGAAGCCGAGCCCGAGGTGGCTGCCCGGCACGCGGATGTTCTCGTGCAGCGCCGGATTGCCGTCGATCGTCGCCTCCTGCGGCGGCACGACTCCGTCCGTCAGCGAGTAGATGCACGAGATCGGCAGGGGCAGTGCCTTCGGCCCGCGAAGTTTCTTGGCCCGCAGGTGGTGCACGTGCGCCGACGTCCCCATCGGGTGGGCGATCAGCCGGTACAGCGCCTTGACGAGGGTGGGCGACTGGCTGCCGGCGGGATCGAAGGTCACGGGGCTGCCGAGGGTGATCACCGACCGGACGCACTCCGGGGCCTCGTGCGCTCCGTACATGGCGAACAGACCGCCCAGGCTCCAGCCGACGAGGCTCACCTTCCGGCCGTTCTCGTGATGCATGTAGCGGATCTTCTGCTGCAGCGCGGTCGCGTGCCGGCTGCTGAAGCCGACGTTGCGCCCGAAGCCCCAGGTCTGCACCTCGTAGCCCCGGTTCTCCAGGAAGAGCTTGAGCACGACCAGCGTTCCCTCGTCCGCCATGAATCCCGGAAGCAGCAGCACCGGGTGGCCATCGCCGCGCCGAGCGTAGGCGAGCATGGGCAGAAGCCACGGCAGCGCGGCCATCTCGAGGATGGCGCGCGGCTCGATCAGCTGGTGCAGCAGGGGGGGCTTTCCGACGTGCGCTTCTCGCGTGGCCATCTGAGGTCTGGTCGTCTTTCCACGGGCGTCGCGACAAACCCGTCGCCGCCGTCCGCCTGGGCTCCCGCCCTTAGGATGACATGAGCTGCCCTGAGCAACACCGTCACCGAGGGGCGGGACATTGATCGTCGTCAAACCCCACGCTACGATTTTAATTGCCGAGCACCCAGGAGGTGATGCCGCATGAAATCCCTCTCCGGGCACGACGCACTCCTTTTGCACCTGGAGATCTCTTCCGTTGGGCGGGTGCGGCCTTACCGATGACGGTCGCAGGTGCAATAATCCCGCCATGCTCGCCCCCCTCGCCGATGTCCGCGGCGTTCTCGCCGAACTTGCAGAAGACGACCTGGAGGTGCTGTTCGCGATGTCACGGCTGCGACCCGCGCCTTCCATGGCACTGGCGGGCTGGGTCGAGCACGCGGCCGACTGGGAACTGAATCGCCGAAAGGGTTTCGACTTCCGCCTGGCGCCACCGGACGAAGCAATCGACCCGTCCGAAGATCCTGTCGCCATCCGTGCGGCGATCGCGCTGCACGACGAGTTTGCCGGCGATCCGGCGATTGCGCGCTTCTTCGCCGCTGCCGTCGACATCCTGTTTGGACGCGGTCAGCGCCGGTAATCTGCGCGCGCACAACTGGCGCGATGTGTCCGGTCAGCAGCCTCGACCCGGGCCCCTTCCTCCGAAGAGGACCCCTCGGCCGGGCTGACGAAAGCTCCCGCGACGGCGGGGTTGGCGGCCCTCACGCCCTGCGCTCGAACGCCAGCCGGAGCCCCAGGCCGACGAGCACGGCGCCACTGCTGCGATACAGCCAGACAAGAACACGCGGGCGGGAACGGAGCCAGGCTGACAGCATCCCCGCGCCCAGCCCGACCGGCCCCTTGACCAGGAAGGTAAGACCGGCAAACGCCAGCCCCAGGACGAATATCGACAGCGTCGGATGCGTCGCAGCCGGCTGCACGAACTGCGGCAGGAACGCGAAGTAGAACACCGCAATCTTCGGATTGGAGAGGTTGGACATGGCTCCGTCGAAGAACAGCCGCCACTGCGACCGTCGTGCGCTCGCCACGACGGGCAACTCGTGTGGCTTGCTGCGCAGCAGCTGGAAGCCGAGATAGACGAGATACGCCGCGCCGACCAGCTTGAGAAGCAGGAAGAGCCATTCGGAGGTGCGCAGGATGGCGCCGAGCCCGAGCGTGGCCAGCATGGTGTGACCGACGAGGCCGACACTGACGCCTCCGGCGGTGGCGACGCCAGCGGCCGGACCTTGCGCGATGGAGCGTGACATGACGAGGATCATGTCCTGACCCGGCGTGACGATGAGAATCAGCGACGCGACAACGAACACAAACCAGGTAACCTCGACCATCAGCAACTCCCCTCGCGGATCTCTGGTCGGGGTGAGAGGATTTGAACCTCCGACATCTTGCTCCCAAAGCAAGCGCGCTACCGGACTGCGCTACACCCCGCGGGACCGGATTATGCCATCGCGCGGCGGCGGCAGGTTGCCCATGCCGCCTCCGCCGGCAGCCGGGCATCAGCGCAGGCTGCCCTCGAATCCTGCCGCCTCGATCGCAGCGACGATCGCGGCCGGCTTGAGCGTCGTAACGTCGTACTCGACCGTCGCGGCCATCTTCTCGAGCGAGACGTCGACCCTGCTCACGCCGGGCAGCTGCGATATCGCGCGGGTCACGCTCCTCACGCAGCCGCCGCAGTGCATGCCGGTCACCGCGAATTCCTGCTTCACTTCGTTGCTCATGAGACCTCCTTGCCGATCGTGCCGGACATTGCCGCTGCCGGTGCGGCGCGCAGAAGACCGTCCACGCGCGGTGCGCGCCAGCGTTTCAGGAGCAGCGCATTGCTGACCACCGACACCGAGCTCGCGGCCATCGCTGCGCCGGCGATCACCGGCGACAGCAGCCCGAACGCCGCGAGCGGGATGCCGAGAACGTTGTAGACGAACGCGAAGAAGAGATTCTGCCGGATCTTGCGGAGCGTCGCGCGCGACAGGTCGATGGCGGCCGCGACCGCCGAAAGGTCGTTGCGCAGCAGCGTCAGGTCCGCCGCCGAGAGCGCGCTCCCCGCGCCCGCGCCCATCGCAAACGACACGTCGGCCTGGGCGAGCGCCGGCGCGTCGTTGACGCCGTCGCCGACCATCCCGACGGTGCGGCCCCGCTTCTGCAGTTCCATGACGGCCGCCCGCTTGTCCTGCGGCAGCTGCTCCGCGCGCCAGTCGTCGATGCCGACCGCGCTCGCCACCGCCGCGGCCGGCGCCGGATGATCGCCGGTCAGCATCGTCACCGCGACGCCGGCGCGTTTCAGCGCGGCTATGGCCTCCGCAGCGTTCGGGCGCACCGCATCGGCGAGCGCGATCCAGCCGGCGATCCGCGCGCCCTGCGCGACGCCGACGAGCGTCCGTCCCGCTGCCTGCGCCGCGCCGGGATCGGCGTCATCGTCGAGCGGGAGGCCCGCCTCGGCCAGGAACGTGGGCGAACCGAGCCGGACCGTCTGCGCGTCCAGGTCGCCGCTGACGCCGCGGCCGGGGTGGACGCGCACGTTCTCGACGGGCACCGGCGCCAGGCCGAGCGCCGCGGCGCGGCCGACGATCGCGCGGGCGAGCGGGTGGGTCGCTCCGTGCTCGAGGCTCATCGCCAGCACCAGCACGTCGCGCTCCGTGAAACCGCGCGCCGGATGCACGCCGACGACGACCGGCGCGCCTTCCGTCAGCGTGCCCGTCTTGTCGACGACGAGCGAATCGATCTTCTCGGCCCGCTCCAGCGCCGCCGCGTTCCTGATCAGGATGCCGGCCTGCGCGCCGCGGCCCACGCCCACCATGAGCGCCGTCGGCGTCGCGAGCCCGAGCGCGCACGGGCACGCGATCACGAGCACCGCGGTCGCGCGCATCAGCGCCGCGGCCCAGTCGCCCTGCAGGAAGCCGTTCGCGACGAGCGTCACGGCGGCGATCACCAGCACCGCCGGCACGAAGCGCGCGGAAACCTCGTCGGCGAGCCGCTGCACCGGCGCCTTCGATCCCTGCGCGGCGGCGACCTGCCGGACGATCGCCGCGAGCAGCGTCGCCTGGCCAACCGCGGTCGCCTCGCAGCGCAGCGGCCCGTATTCGTTGACCGTGCCGGCGAACACCGCAGCGCCGGGAGCCTTCGGGACCGGCGCGCTCTCGCCGGTCAGCATCGCCTCGTTCACCGTCGATTCGCCACCCAGCACGCGGCCGTCCACCGCCACGCTGTCCCCGGCGCGCACGAGGAAGACGTCGCCCGCGCGCACGGCGGCGAGCGGCACCTCGCGGGTTTCGCCGTCGCGCTCGCGCAGCACGGTCGGCGGCTGCAGCTTGAGCAGGTCGCGGATCGCGCTGGCGGTCTTCGCCTTCGCCCTGCCCTCGAGGAGCTTGCCGAGCAGCACCAGCGTGATGACGACGGCGCCGGCCTCGAAGTAGACGTGCTGGCCGGCGAGCGGGACGAGCCACACGGCGACGCTGAAGGCGAACGCGGCGGTGGTGCCGAGCGCGACCAGCACGTCCATGTTCGCGGCACCGCCAGAGAGCGCCTTCCAGGAACCCGCATAGAAACGGGCGCCGGCCCAGAACTGCACGGGCGCGGCGAGCGCGAACTGCAGCCAGATCGGCAGCGCGAGGTCGTGCCGATCCGTCGCCATCGCGAACATCTGGAGGACGAGCGGCGCGGTGAGCAGCGCGGCGACGACGAAGCGCGACAGCTCGCGCCGGTAGCGCGACGCCTCGGCTCGCGCGTCCTGTTCGGGCTGCGCGAAGGGATCGACGGCGGGCGCCGCGTCGTAGCCGGCCTTGCGGACGGCCTCGATCAGCGCCTGCGGCGTGACGCGGGCGGCATCGAACTCGACGTGCGCCGTTTCGGTGGCGAAGTTCACTGCCGCCTGCACGCCGTCGGTGCGGTTCAGCACCTTCTCGATCCTGGCGGCGCAGGCCGCGCAGGTCATTCCGGTGAGCTGAAGATCGAGCGCGCTGGTTGCCATGAGTTGGAAGATGGCCCCGATTCCCGCGGTTTGCAAGGCGCCGGGGCTTGCGTCCGGTCGACCGCCGGAGGCCGTGCCCCGGCGGGCGTCAGCGCCGCTCTACGAAGAACCGGTCGACGCAGGCGATGGCGGCATCGACGTCCGCGCGCGCGACGTCGAGGTGCGTGCACCACCGCTGGCGCGTCGTGCCGTACGGCAGCACGCCGTCCGCGGCGAGGTGCGCGGCGAAAGCGGCGGCGATGCCCGCCGGCACGGTCACGAACACCATGTTGGTCTGCGGCGGCGCCACCTTGAGCGCGGCGTGGCGCGCGAGGCCGGCCGCGAGGCGCGCCGCGTGCTCGTGGTCCTCGGCGAGCCGCGGGATGTGGTGGGCGACCGCGTAGCGGCCGGCCGCGGCGATGATCCCGGCCTGGCGCATGCCGCCGCCCAGCATCTTGCGCCAGCGGCGCGCGGCCGCGATGAAGTCGCGATGGCCGCACAGCACCGACCCGACCGGTGCGCCCAGTCCCTTCGACAGGCACACCGACACCGAATCGAAGTGCTCGGCGATCGCTCGCGGCTCGACGTTCTGCTTCACCGCGGCGTTCCACAGCCGCGCGCCGTCGAGGTGCATCGCGAGCCGGTGCCGGTCGGCGAGCTCCCTTGCCGCCGCCGTGTAGCCGGCCGGCAGCACGCGGCCGCCGATCGTGTTCTCGAGCGCGAGGAGGCGCGTCCTCGCGAAGTGCGCGTCGTCCGGCTTGATCGCGGCCTCGATGGCCGGTAACGGCAGCGTGCCGTCCGCGGCGTTGTCGAGCGGCTGCGGCTGGACGCTGCCCAGCACCGCCGCGCCGCCCGCCTCGTAGCGATACGTGTGCGCTTCCTGGCCGACGATGTACTCGTCGCCGCGCCCGCAGTGAGTCATCACGCCGACGAGGTTCGACTGCGTTCCCGAGGGCAGGAACAGCGCGGCTTCGAAGGAGAGCAGCGCGGCGACCTCGGCTTCCAGCGCGTTGACGCTCGGATCGTCGCCGAACACGTCGTCGCCGACCGGCGCGGCAGCCATCGCCGCGCGCATCGCGGGCGTCGGCCGGGTGACGGTGTCGCTGCGGAAATCGGTTGCCACGGCTTCATCCCTCGCGCTTCAGCTGCGGAAACAGGATCACGTCGCGGATCGACGGCGAGTCGGTGAGCAGCATCACCAGCCGGTCGATGCCGATGCCCTCGCCCGCCGTCGGCGGCAGACCATATTCCATCGCGCGGACGTAGTCGGCATCGTAGAACATCGCCTCCTCGTCGCCCGCCTCGCGCGCCTCGACCTGCCCGCGGAAGCGCGCCGCCTGGTCCTCGGGGTCGTTCAGCTCCGAGAAGCCGTTCGCGAGCTCGCGGCCCGTGATGAAGAGCTCGAAGCGGTCGGTCACGGCCGGGTTCGCGTCGCTCGCGCGGGCGAGCGGCGACACGTCCGTCGGGTGCGCGACGATGAACGTCGGCTGCACGAGCTTGTCCTCGGTCGTCGCCTCGAAGAGCTTCAGCTGCAGCAGGCCCACGCCGTCGGTCGCGAACACCTCGACGTCGAGCGGCGCCAGCGCCGCCCGCAGGTACTCGGGCTTCGCGAGCTCGTCCAGCGGATACCGCGGATGATACTTGTGGATCGCCTCGGCCATCGTCAGCCGGTCGAACGGCCGGCCGAGGTCGATCGTCGCGCCCTGGTAGGGCACCGCCGTCGTCCCCGTCACCTGCCGCGCCACGTCGCGGAAGAGCTCCTCGGTGAGGTCCATCAGGTAGCGATAGTCCTGATAGGCCTCGTAGAACTCGAGCATCGTGAACTCGGGGTTGTGGCGCGTGGAGATCCCCTCGTTGCGGAAATTGCGGTTGATCTCGAACACCTTCTCGAAGCCGCCGACCACGAGCTTCTTCAGGTAGAGCTCCGGCGCGATGCGCAGGAAGAGCTGCATGTCGAGCGCATTGTGGTGCGTCGCGAACGGACGCGCCGCGGCGCCGCCGGGGATCGGGTGCATCATCGGCGTCTCGACCTCGAGATAGCCGCGCGCGATGAAGAACTCGCGGATCGCCTGCACGATGCGCGAGCGGATCGCGAAGACCCGGCGGGAATCCGGGTTGGTGATCAGGTCGACGTAGCGCTGCCGGTACCGTTGCTCCTGGTCGGCGAGCCCGTGGAATTTCTCCGGCAGCGGCCGCAGCGACTTCGTGAGGAGCCGCAGCTCCGTGACCTTGACCGACAGCTCGCCGGTGCGCGTCCGGAAGAGCGGACCCGCTGCGCCGACGACGTCGCCCAAGTCCCAGTGCTTGAACGCGTCGTACGCAGCGGCGCCGATCCCGTCGCTCGTCACGTAGAGCTGGATGCGCCCGCTCATGTCCTGGATCGTCGCGAAGCTCGCCTTGCCCATCACGCGCTTCAGCATGATCCGCCCGGCGACGGCCACGCGGATTCCCGCCGGCTCGAGCGCCTCGTTCGGCGTCGCGCCGTGCTTCGCGTGCAGGTCCGCCGCCAGCGCGTCGCGGCGGAAGTCGTTGGGGAACGCGTTGTTCCCGTCCGCGCGCAGTGCCGCGAGCTTCGCGCGCCGCTCGGCGACGATCTGGTTCTCGTCGACGGGCGCCGCGGGCTTGATTGGGGCGTTGGTTTCTTCCATGGCGATCCGTTCGCTCAGGTGATCGGGTCAGGCCGCAATGCCCCGGGCAAGCGCCCAGGGGTCGAGCGAGGTGAAGTCGGCCGCGCGCGCGACGACGTGATCGGGCGCGCCGAGCTCGTCCGCCGGCAGCGTCGAGGCGATCGCCACGGCGCGCATCCCGGCGCGGCGCGCGCCTTCGATGCCGAGCGGCGCGTCCTCGAACACGAGGCACTGCGCCGGCGGGACGCCGATGCGCGCCGCCGCGAGCAGGAAGAGATCGGGCTCCGGCTTGCCGCGCGCGACGTCGTGCGCGCCGACCGCGGCGTCGAAGAAATCGTGCATCGAGAGCCCGGCCACCGCGAAGGCGATGTTGTCCGGATCGCCGGCGGTCGCGCACGCGACGCGCACGCCGGCGGCCTTCGCCGCACGCGCAAACGCGGAGAAGCCCGCGATCTCGCGGAATGCCGGCGCGAACAGCTCGCGGTAGATCGCCTCCTTCTCGCGCACCATCGCATGCGCATCGGCGTCGGACACGGGTCCGAAGAGCTCGCGCATCACTTCGACGCCGGTGCGCCCGGCGGTCCGGCGGAAGAAATCCTCACGGACGGTCGGCACGCCACGGCGCGTCAGGAAGACGTCCCACGAGCGCTCGTGGAACGGCATCGAGTCGATGATCGTCCCGTCGATGTCGAAGATGAAGCCGGTGACCATCGACTTGGCCTCAGTGCCCGCGCGTGGGGCCGCCTTCAGGCGGCTTGGCGCGTCCGGCTGAAGCCGGACCCGCGACCTGATTCCCAGGACCGTCCATCCTAGACACCCTGCTTCAGGCTCGCGGCGATGAAATCGTCGAGGTCGCCGTCGAGGATCGCCTGCGTGTTGCCGACCTCGTAGTTGGTGCGCAGGTCCTTGATCCGCGACTGGTCGAGCACGTACGAGCGGATCTGGTGGCCCCAGCCGATGTCGGTCTTCGAATCCTCGAGCTTCTGCTGCTCCTCCTGGCGCTTGCGTATCTCGAGTTCATACAGCTTCGACTTCAGCATCGCCATCGCCTCGGCGCGGTTCCGGTGCTGCGAGCGGTCGTTCTGGCACTGGACGACGATGTTCGTCGGCAGGTGCGTGATGCGCACCGCGGAGTCGGTCTTGTTGATGTGCTGGCCGCCCGCGCCGGACGCGCGGAACGTGTCGACGCGCAGGTCGGCGGGATTGATGTCGATCTCGATCGAGTCGTCGACTTCCGGGTAGACGAAGACGCTCGCGAACGACGTGTGGCGGCGCGCGTTCGAGTCGAACGGGCTCTTGCGGACGAGCCGGTGCACGCCGACCTCGGTGCGCAGATAGCCGTACGCGTAGTCGCCGTCGACCTTGATCGACGCGCTCTTGATCCCGGCGACCTCGCCCGGGGACTCCTCGAGCACCTCGGTCCGGTAGCCCTTGCGCTCGCAGTAGCGCAGGTACATGCGCTCGAGCATCGCTGCCCAGTCCTGCGCTTCGGTGCCGCCGGACCCGGCCTGGATGTCGATGAAGCACGACGCCGGATCCATCGGATTGCTGAACATCCGGCGGAACTCCATGTCGGCGACGCCCTTCTCGATCGCGTCGACGTCGGTCGCGATCGATCCCAGCGTGGCGTCGTCGGCATCCGAGCGCGCGAGCTCGAACAGCTCCGCGCTGTCCGCGAGATTGGCGTCGAGCCGGGTCAGCGCGCGGACGACGCCATCGAGCACCTTCTTTTCCTTGCCGAGCTCCTGCGCCCGCTTCGGGTCGTCCCAGATCTTCGGGTCTTCGAGCTCCCGCTCGACCTCCGCGAGTCGCACCGACTTCACATCGAAGTCAAAGATACCTCCGAAGGTCGGCGATCCGGTCCCGCAGGTCCGCGAGCTTCCCCGCTAGCTGATTGAGCTTTTCGGCTTCCATGACGTTGCATTCCTTTGGAGCAAACGATAATTATAGCCGATTGCTCACCTAAGCCCTTGCCGGGGCATGGGTTTTCGACGCCCCGCGGTGGGCCGGCGCGGCGCTTTGACCTATGATTGCAGCGCGCCCGACCCGGGTCGGCATCGATCGCCGGGAACCCACGAATCGCGTCCCATGCATACGCCGGAAGGCTTTTCCCCAAGCCACGCGCGGCCGGCCGGGCTGCCGGCGGGCACGCTCGCGTTCGCGTTCCGCGGCACGAAGCTGCTGGTGGGCGGCCCCGACGACGTGCCGATCGTTCCCGAGCTCGCCGCGCTCGGCGCGGACAATGTGGGCGAGCCCCCCCATTACCTGGGCGAGCTCCACGGCACGGCGTGCGTCGCCATCCCGCTCGCCGACGACGCCCCCGAGCCCCCGGGCCTGCGTTTCGCCGGCCTGCGCTCGCTGTTCTTCCGGCTCCCCGAGCCGCTGCTCGCGATCGCCGGGCGCGCCTTCCAGATCGTCGAGTGGGACCGCACGCACCGCTACTGCGGCCGCTGCGGAACACCGACGCGCGACAAGCCCGGGGAGCGGGCGAAGGAGTGCCCGGCCTGCGGGCACGTGGCGTTCCCGCGCGTGTCCCCGGCGATGATGGTGCTCGTCACGCGCGGCCGCGAGGTGCTGCTCGCGCGCGCGCCGCGCTTTCCCCCGGGCATGTACAGCGCGCTCGCAGGCTTCGTCGAGCCCGGCGAGACGATCGAGGACTGCATCCGGCGCGAAGTGCGCGAGGAAGTGGGCATCGAGGTCGACAACATCGCCTACTTCGCGAGCCAGTCCTGGGCGTTTCCGCACTCGCTGATGATCGCCTACACGGCCGAGTACGCAGGCGGCGAGCTCACACCCGACGAGACCGAGATCGCCGAGGCGCGCTGGTTCGCGTGGGATGCCGTGCCGGATCTGCCGCCTTCCATCTCGATCTCGCGCCGCCTGATCGAAGCGACCGTGGCGCGGCTCGCCGGGCAGACGGGGCGATCCTGATAGAATGGCGCCCGCCCGGCCACCGATTCCGCGCCCTGCCGGGCGCGCCTCGCCGCGCCGCAGCGCGCCGCCCGCCACCGTCCTGCCGATGCTCCGTCTCCCAGGCATTCTCTGCCTTTCCCTGCTCGCGTTCGGCGCTTCCGTCTCGGCGCAGGACGGCCGCGAGCTGACCGAGGAGGCGCGCAAGCAATACGCGGCGGGGCTCAAGGAAGCGTCGGCGCTCGTCAAGGCCCGCGAGTTCGCGGAGGCGCAGGCGAAGCTCGACGCGCTGCTCGTGCAGCGGCCGCGGGAGCCGCAGGCGCGCTTCCTGCTGGGGGTCGCGGACACCGAGCAGGGAAAAACCGACGCGGCGATCGCGGTGTTCCGCGGCCTGATCGAGGACTATCCGGAATTGCCGGAACCCTACAACAACCTCGCCGTGCTCTACGCGCAGCGAGGCGAATACGAGAGTGCGCGGATCGCGCTCGAGACCGCGACGCGGACGGCTCCGGACTGGGCCGTCGCGCGCGAGAACCTGGGCGATGTCCACGTGCGCCTCGCCGCCGCGCAGTACGAGCGCGCCGCGAAGCTCGACCGCGACAACCGGACCGCGCCGGCGAAGCTCGCCCTCGCGCGCGAGCTGCTCGCGTCCGGCGCCGTCGCGAAGCCGAAGCCCTGACCCGTTCCGTTCGAACCCTTCCCGTCACCAAGGAGCCTCACGATGCTGCGTCGCCCGTTCCTGATCCTTCTCGCCGCCGTCGCCGGCACGTTCGCGCTGCCGGCCTTCGCCGCCAATCCGCAGGTCGAGTTCGACACGACCGCCGGCAAGATCCGCGTCGAGCTCTATCCAGACGCCGCGCCGAAGACCGTCGCCAACTTCCTCGACTACGTGAAGGCCAAGCAATACGACGGCACGCAGTTCCACCGCGTGATCGCGGGCTTCATGATCCAGGGCGGCGGCTTCACGCCGGACTTCAAGGAGAAGCCGACCCGCCCGCCGGTCGTCAACGAAGCCGAACAGTCGAGCAAGGCGGGCCTGCTGAACACGCCCGGAACGATCGCGATGGCGCGCACGAGCGATCCGCATTCGGCGACGGCGCAGTTCTTCATCAACGTCGCCGACAACAAGTCGCTCAACTTCCGCTCGCCGGACGCGCAGGGGATCGGCTACACGGTGTTCGGCAAGGTCGTCGAAGGGATGGACGTCGTCAACAAGATCGCGGCCGCGCCCAAGGGCGCCGCGACGCCGGTTCCGCCGGGCTTCAACCCCCGCGACGTGCCGGCAACGCCGGTCATCATCAACAAGGCCGTCGTCGTCGACGCGAAATAGGGGCAAAACCATGGTCATCCTCCACACCAGCCACGGCGACATCACGCTCGAGCTCGACGCGGCGAACGCGCCGGCGACGGTCGCGAATTTCCTCCAGTACGTGCGCGAAGGCCACTACGACAACACGATCTTCCACCGCGTGATCGACGGCTTCATGATCCAGGGCGGCGGCATGGAGCCGGGGATGAAGCAGAAGCCCGTGCGCGCGCCGATCGCCAACGAAGCCGGCAACGGCCTCAAGAACAAGCGCTACACGGTCGCGATGGCGCGCACGTCGGAGCCGCACTCGGCCACCGCGCAGTTCTTCGTCAACGTCGCCGACAACGACTTCCTCGACCACAAGGGCCCGAGCCCCCAGGGCTGGGGTTACTGCGTCTTCGGCAAGGTCGTCGCCGGCCAGGACGTGGTCGACCGGATCAAGGGCGTCGCGACGGCCAACAGCGGCTTCCACCAGAACGTCCCGAACGAGGACGTCGTGCTCCGGAGCGCCGAGGAAGTCGCATAAAGCCTGCGCTCTTCATCTCCGATCTCCACCTGTCGCCGGCGCGGCCGGCGCTGGTCGCGGCGTTCGACGCGTTCTGCGCGGGTCCGGCGCGCGTCGCCGCCGCGGTCTACGTCCTCGGCGACCTCTTCGACGCCTGGATCGGCGACGACCAGCTGCGCGAACCGCTGGCGGCGCACGTCGCCGCGGCACTGCGCGCGGTCGCTGCCGCCGGCGTCCCCGTCGCCGTCATGGCCGGCAACCGCGACGTCCTCCTCGGCCAGGGCTTTGCCGACGCCGCCGGAGCGGCGCTGCTCCCGGAGCGCATCGTCGTCGACGTCGCGGGGACGCCGACGCTGCTGCTCCACGGCGACGAGCTCTGCACCGGCGATGTCGCCTACCAGCGGTACCGCGCGATCGCGCGCAATCCCCGCTGGCGGCGCGGCTTCCTCGCGCTGCCCTACGCGCTTCGCCGCGGCGTCGCCACGTGGCTGCGGCGGAAGAGCCGCGCAGCCACCGCCGCCAAGCCGGAGGCGATCCTCGACGTCGATCCTCGCGCCGTCGAGGCGGCGTTCCGCGCGGCGGGCGTGGTGCGGATGATCCACGGTCACACCCACCGTCCGGCGCACCACCGGCTGGCGGTCGACGGGCGCGACTGCGATCGGTGGGTGCTCGCGGACTGGTACGGCCGCGGCAGCTACCTCGAATGCGATGCCGGCGGCGTGCGCACGCGCGACGTGCCTGCGCCTGCGTGACCGGGTCGACCACGCCATCCGGCTGAAGCCGGACCCACAGCAGCGGCACCGGAAGGACCCGTCGGGCCGAGCTCGTGGGGCCGCCTTCAGGCCGCTTCCGATCCGCATCCGGCTGAAGCCGGACGCACTACGTCCGGGCAGGCTCACGCCTCCAGCGCGCGCCTGAAGTCGCCGGTCAGGTCGTCCAGGTCCTCGATGCCGACCGACACGCGGATGAGCGAGTCCGCAATCCCCATCTCGGCGCGGCGGGCGGCGCCCATCTCCCAGAAGATCGTGTGCGCCACGGGGATCGCGAGCGTGCGGTTGTCGCCGAGATTCGACGACGAGACGACGACGTCCAGCCGGTTGAGGAAATCGAAGCAGTCGATGCCGTCGGCGAGCTCGAACGAGAACAGCCCGCCGAAGCCACAGAACAGCGACTTCGCCACAGCGTGCTGCGGATGCGAGGCGAGCCCGGGGTAATAGACCGCGCGCACTTTCGGGTGCCCGGCGAGCAGCGCGGCGAGCGCGCCGGCGTTGGCGCACGTGCGCTCCATCCGCAGCGCGAGCGTCTCGGCGCCGACCGCTATGTGGTGCGCGTCCGCCGCCGACAGCGTGCCGCCCCAGTCGCGCAGGCCCTTCTTGCGCAGCTGCTGGACGCCCCAGAGCGCCGGCGGCTGCGACTTGTAGTTGTCGGCGATGTTGGGATAGCGCGTCCAGTCGAAGAGCCCGGTGTCGGTGACGCTGCCGGCGAGCGCATTGCCGTGCCCGCCGATGTACTTGGTCAACGCGTTCACGACGAGGCCCGCGCCCACCGCCTTCGGCCGGAACAGCGCCGGCGAGGTCATCGTGTTGTCGACGACGTAGAGGACCCCGCGGGCGGCGGCGAGCGCGCCGATGCGCGCGAGGTCGGCGACCTGGGTGCGCGGATTGGCGATCGTCTCGACGAAGACCATCCGCGTCGCGGGCGTCAGCGCGCGCTCGACATTGGCGACGTCGGTTGCGTCGACGAACGTGACTCGGGTGCCGTGCGCCGCCAGCGTCCCGAGCTGGCTCACCGTGTTGCCGAACAGGAACCGGCTCGCGACGACGTGGTCGCCCTCGCGCAGCAGCGACAGCATCGCCGCGCCGATCGCCGCCATGCCGGTTGCGAAGCACACGGTGGCAACGCCGCCCTCCATCTTCGTCACCTTCGACTCGAGCGCAGCGGTCGTGGGATTGCCCTGGCGCCCGTACGCGTAGCCCTGAGCGCGGCCCTGGAACACGGCGGCGAGGTCGCGCGCGTCGCGATAGCCGTAGGCGACCGACAGGTGCAGCGGCTTGTGCAGCGCGCCGTGCTCGATCGGTGCATCGCGGTCGGAATGGAGGATCGCGGTCGTGAATCCCCGCGGCGGCTTGTTCGTGCTCATCGGCGCCTCGCAAACAAAAAACCCGTTCGACCTCCGCCGAACGGGTTTGGGGCGTGCGCGCCGAACGGATTCGTGGCGCAGCCTGACCTCGCTTTAGCGGAATTTCTTACGCGCCCGCAAGCTGAAGCTCAAATCGGCGCAGTGGAAAGCTTAGCCGCGGCCGGCGCGCGCTGTCAATCTCGTTGCGCAGCAATGCCGTGCGACGCTGGCTGAACGCACGGGAGGGAGTCGGGCTTAGGATGACGCATGCGCCCGCCTCCCTCCCGCGCGCTCAGCCCCTACGCCAAGGGAAGCCGAGTTGCAAAGGTCGCCACACAACGCCGTTGACTCTGGCTTCCGGTGGACGGCGGAGCGGAGGCGTCCGCGGCGGGCGCATGCCTCACCCTAAGCCCGTGGCGGACGCCTCCGCTCCGCTACGCGAGGTGAGCCAACATCCATCGGCACCATTCACCGCGCGAGCATCGCCTTCAGCTGCTTCAACCGCTCGCTGCCGGCGGTCTTTTCCCGGGCGGCCTCGTCGGCGGAAACGGGGGATCCCGCCCAGCGCAGGTCCTCCTGCGCGAGCTCGGCGAGGAAGCGCGACGGCTGGCATACCGCCGCCTCGCCGGCCCGCTTGCGGCGGCGGCAGAAGGACAGGTGCAGGCTGCGCTGCGCGCGCGTGATGCCGACGTAGAGCAGGCGCCGCTCCTCGTCGACGTTCCCGCTCGCCACCGCCTCGCGATGCGGAAGCAGCCCTTCCTCCAGGCCCACCAGGAAGACGTGCGGGAACTCGAGCCCCTTCGCGGCGTGCAGCGTGGACAGGCGCACCGCGTCCGCGTCGCGTTCGTCCTGCCCTTCGAGCATCGTGATGAGGGCGATGGTCTGCGTGAGCTCGAGCAGGTTCTTGCGGTCGGCCTCGCCCTTGGCCGACAGCCAGCCGACGAAGTCGCGGACGCTCTTCCAGCGCGCCTCCGCCTGCTTCCGGTCGCAGCTCGCGACAAGGAACTCCTCGTAGCCGATGGCCGCAACGAGCTCCTCCAGGAGTCGCGCCGCGGGCTCGCGCTCCGCGCGGTAGCGCAGGCCGTTGACCAGCGCGCAGAACGCGTCGAGGATCTCGCGCTGCCGCGCCGGAATCGCTGCGCGCGTCTCGTCGGCGTACACGGCGGCGAAGAGGCTCTCGTGGCGCGCCCCGCCGATCGCGGAGAGCTTCTCGAGCGTCGTCGCGCCGACGCCGCGCTTCGGCGTCGTCACCGCGCGGATGAACGCCGGATCGTCGTCGTCGTTGGCGATCAGGCGCAGGTAGGCGACGATGTCCTTGATCTCCGCGCGCTCGAAGTACGACTGGCCGCCGGAGATCTCGTACGGGACGTTCTGCGCGCGGAGCTGCTGCTCGAAGAGCTTCGCCTGGTGGTTGCCGCGGTAGAGGACCGCGTAGTCGCCGTAGCGGCCGCGGTGCTCGAAGCGGTGCGCGAGCAGGCGGCGGACGACGCCTTCCGCCTCCGCTTCGTCGTCGGCGGCCGGCGTCACGCGGATCGGGTCGCCGTGCCCGTGCTCGCTCCAGAGCTTCTTGTCGAAGAGCTTCGGGTTGTTCGTGATGAGCGCGTTCGCCGAGCGCAGGATCCGCACGGTCGACCGGTAGTTCTGCTCGAGCTTCACCACCTTGAGCGCCGGATAGTCCGCCGGCAGCAGGCCGAGGTTGTCGAGCGAGGCGCCGCGCCAGCCGTAGATCGCCTGGTCGTCGTCGCCGACGACGGTGAACGCCGCGCGCTCGCCTGCGAGCAGCTTGAAGAGCCGATACTGGGCCGGGTTCGTGTCCTGGTACTCGTCGACGAGCAGGTGCGAGCAGCGCTCGCGCCATTTCGCCGCCGCGGCCTCGTCCGCCGCGAGGAGCCCGATCGGCAACGCGATCAGGTCGTCGAAGTCCACCGCCTGGTACGCGCGCAGCGTGTCGTCGTAGCGCAGGTACGCGCGGGCCGCGACGGCCTCGTCGTCGTTGCGCGCGGCCTTCGCCGCCGCGGCGGGCGGCACGAGCGCGTTCTTCCAGCCGCTGATGCGCCACTGCGCCGACCGCGCGCGCGCGCGGTCGGTCGTCTGCACGAGCTCGGCGACGAGCGGCTCGATGTCGTCGGGATCGAGGATCGAGAAGCCGGGCTTGAGACCGAGCGCGGCGGCGGCGCCGCGAACGATCTTGAGGCCCAGGGCGTGGAACGTGCAGATCGTCACGTCGTCGGCAAGCCCACGCCGCCCCTCTTCCTCGAGCAGCAGCGCCACCCGCGCCCGCATCTCGCGCGCGGCGCGGTTCGTGAACGTGATCGCTGCGATCCGCTTCGGGTCGTGACCGCGCTCGATCAGGTGCCGGATCTTCGCGGCGATGACGCGCGTCTTTCCGCTGCCGGCGCCCGCGAGCACCAGCAGCGGACCGTCGAGATATCGCACCGCCTCGCGCTGCGCGGGATTGAGAGGGAACGACATCGGGGAGGGAGAGGAAGGGCGCGGCCGGATGCTAGAATCGGCACGGATTCTAGCAGCCCGAAGCAGGGCCTCCTCATGAGCGCCGCCGGGCCGACCCAAGGCGCGAATGGCTCCCTCTCGGAGGGATGGCGCGCAGCGCCAAGGGTGCACCAATGAGCCTCTACGCGATCGGCGACATCCAGGGCTGCCACACCGAGTTCTGCCAGCTGCTCGAGCTCGTCGGCTTCTCGCCGCGCTCCGACCGCCTCTGGCTCGTCGGCGACCTCGTCAACCGCGGGCCCGGATCGCTCGCCGTGCTGCGCGAGGTGAAGGCGCTGGACGACGCCGCGACGACGGTCCTCGGCAACCACGATTTCCATCTGCTGAACCTCGCCGCCGGGCACGCGAAGGCGCGCCGCGGGGACACGCTCGCGCCGATCCTCGAGGCCCCCGATCGCGAAGAGCTGCTGGGCTGGCTGCAGCGCCGCCCGCTCGTGGTCGTCGACGGCGACCGGCTGCTCGTCCACGCGGGTCTCCTGCCGGCGTGGACGCCCGCCCTCGCGCTCGCATTGTCGGGCGAGGTGCAGGCGATGCTTTCGGGCGAGCGCGCCGACGACTTCCTGCGCGCGCTCTACGGGGACGAACCGCGCGCGTGGCGCGACGACCTCGAGGGCTTCGACCGGCTGCGCGTCGTCGTCAACGCGTGCGCGCGGCTGCGCTTCTGCACGGCCGAAGGCGTCATGGATTTCAAGGAGAAGCGGGGCCCGGCCGCGGCGCCCGCGGGCTTCCGGCCGTGGTTCGAGCACGAGCACCGGGCATCGGCCGGCGTCACGGTCGTCTGCGGCCACTGGTCGACGCTCGAATTGAAACTCGCGCCGAACCTGCTGATGCTGGACTCGGGCTGCCTGTGGGGCGGCGCGCTGACCGCGATCAGGCTCGAGGATCGCCGCGTCTATCAGGTGCCGGGGCGACGGCCGGTGACTCCAAGGCCGTTCGGATAGCCTCCGCGGCCGCCGCGGAGAGCTCGCGGCGATGCCGTGCCTGTGCCGCGAGCGGCGGCATCAGGTGCAGCTCGGCGACGAGCCGGCGCTCCCCCGTCACGCGCCAGAACGATTCCAGCAGCGTGAGCTCGCCGACGTACGCCGGCGCCTCGCAGTGCTCGCCGGCCAGGGTGCGATAGCGGATCGCGATCGGCTGCACGTGGCCCTCGGCGTCGACGATCGGCTGCAGGAGCGAGCTGTGGAAGTGCAGCAGGCCCCGCCCGTCGCTCGTCGTGCCTTCCGGGAAGACGGCCACCACGTCGCCGCGCTCGAGCGCTTCGACGGTGTGGCGATTGACCTTGTGCGTGTCGCGCCGCCGCTCGCGGTCGATGAACAGCGTGCCGACGTTGGCGATCAGCCGGCCGACGACCGGCAGGCGCCGGAGATCGGCCTTGGCGATGAAGCGCGACGGCTGCAGCGCGTTCAGGACGAAGATGTCGAGCCACGAGATATGGTTGGCGACGATCAGCAGGTTCCCCGGGAGCCCGTCGTCGTGCCGCCAGTGGACGCTCGTCTCGATCGAGAGCATGTGCAGCAGCTGCCGCGACCACCGGCGGATCAGCACCTGCTTGCGCGGCGGGCCGATCCACGGGAACACGAACACGGTCGTCGCAAGACCGCCGACCACATGCGCCGTGACGCGCGCCGAGCGCGCGAGACGCACCGGGACGGGTGTGCGGCGGCGTCGGCCGGCCGTCGCGCCGGGCATCACCACCGAGCGGGCTTCCGATGACGACATGGCGCGCCTACCACGGATAGGCGGCGAACTGCGCGTGGTACAGCTTCGCGACGGCGTCGCGATCGACGGCGTGATTCTGCCCGCCGCGGTTCGCGATCTTGATCGCGCCCAGCGTCGCCGCGAGGCGGCCGGTGCGCTCCCAGTCCCAGCCCTGCACGATGCCGTAGAGCAGGCCCGCGCGGTAGGCGTCGCCGCAGCCGGTCGGATCGACGAGCGCCGCCGGCTTCACCGCCGGAAGCTGCAGCGCGCGCCCGTCCGCATGGATGCGGGAGCCGTCGCCGCCGCGCGTCACGATCATCGCTTCGACGCGCGTGGCGACCTCGTCCAGCGTGAGTCCGGTGCGCTCGGTCAGCAGCGAGCCCTCGTAGTCGTTGACGGCGACGAAGGTCGCGGCGTCGATCATCTCGACGAGCTCGGGTCCCGAGAACAGGGGCAGCCCCTGGCCCGGGTCGAAGACGAACGGGATCCCGGCGTTCGCGAACTGCTCGACGTGCGCGCGCATCCCGTCGCGGCCGTCGGGAGCGACGATACCGAGCGCGATGCCCTCGACGTCGCCGACGGCGTTCTCGTGCGACGCATTCATCGCCCCCGGATGGAACGCGGTGATCTGGTTGTCGTCGAGGTCGGTGATGATGAACGCCTGCGCGGTGTACGTCCCCGCCATCGTGCGCACGCCGTCGGACGCGATCTCCAGCGCGGCGAGCCGCTCGCGGTACGGCGCGCCGTCGTCGCCCAGCGTCGCCATCACGACGGGCTCGCCGCCCAGCGCCTTGAGGTTGTACGCGATGTTGCCGGCGCAGCCGCCCCATTCGCGGCGCATCTCGCCGATCTGGAACGACACCGACAGCATGTGCGTCTGCTCGGGCAGGATGTGCCGCGAGAAGCGGTCCGGGAACACCATGATGGTGTCGTAGGCGAGCGAACCGCAGATCAGCGTGCGCGTGGACATGGCTACTGGCTCTCCCTTCCGATCTCGCGGACGATGAACTGCTGGCGGCGCGACACCGGCAGCGTCTCCGGGACGTCCCGCAGCAGGACCTCCCAGTGCGCGTCGCCGCCGTCCCCGACGCGGCGCTCGAAGCCGCGGATGAAATCGCGCCCGACGAGGCAGTTGCGGTGGACCCGGACGAAGCGCGGGGCGAATTCCTCCTCGAGCCGGGTCAGCGATTCCTCGAGCAGGTGCTCGCGCTGCGCGGTGCGGATCGTGATGTACTTGAGCTCCGCCTTGAGATAGACGATTTCGTCGACCGGCACCAGGACCACGCGCGAGCGCTCGGTCACCGAAAGGAAGCGGCGCGTCGCGCCGGGAAGCTGGTCGAGCCGCGCCGCCGGGATCGGCTTCAGGCGCGGGACCTTCTCCAGCGCGGCCAGCAGCCGCTGCGCGCGCACCGGCTTCATCAGGTAGTCGACCGCATTGACCTCGAAGGCCTGCACCGCGTATTCGTCGTGCGCGGTCGTGAAGATCACCACCGGCGGTTGCGGCAGCTTGAGCACGTGGCGCGCGAGCTCGAGCCCGCTCATTTCCGGCATGTGGATGTCGGTGAGGAGGAGGTCGGCGCTCACCGTGTGGAGGAGGTCGAGCGCCTCGCGGCCGCCCGCCGCCTCGCCGACGACCACGAGCGGCAGCGCGCCCGCGCAGTCGTCGAGCAGCTCGCGGAGCCGGCGCCGGGCCGGGGCCTCGTCGTCGACGACCAGCACGCGAAGCGGTGCGTCAGCCATGCGGCGCTCCCGTGCTTCCCCGCGCGAGCGCCGGCCCGGCGTCGCGGGCGGGCTTCGCCCGGTCATCCGCGGCTTCGCGCGCGGGCGCGGGCTTCACCGGACGGTACGGCATCCGGATGTGGACTTCGTAGATCGCGTCGCGCACCCGCGACTCCAGCGAGGCCTCGGCGTCGAAATGCAGCTGCAGCCGTTCGCGGATGTTGGCGAGCGCCATCTTGTTGCCCGCGTGGTGGCGGCCGCCTTCGGCCTGGTACGGATTGCGCAGGATCGCGTGAACCTCGCCGCCCTTGTAGAAGATGTTGATCGAGACGACGCCGGGCGCCGCCGACGGCTCGATGCCGTGGTAGACCGCGTTTTCCAGCAGCGGCTGCAGCACGAGCGGCGGCACCAGCGCGTCCGCCGGCATGCTGTTCAGGTGCCACTCGACGTTCAGCCGATCGGTGAGCCGCAGCTTCTCGAGCGCGAGATACTGCCGGCAGAGCTCGATCTCGTCCGCGAGCGGCACCAGCTCGCGGTTGTCGCGCATCAGCACGCGAAAGAGGTCCGCCATGTCGACGAGCGCGGTCTCGGCCTGCTTCGGGTCGGAGCGGATGAGCGACAGCACCGCGTTGATGCTGTTGAACAGGAAATGCGGGCGGATGCGCGCCTGCAGCGCCTGCAGCCGCGACTCGGCGATCGCCGGCGACAGTGCCCGGGCGCGGAGGCCGAAGTAGCCGATCAGCACGACGCAGACGCAGAGCGCGAGCAGCAGGTGCCGCAGCAGCGCGAGCGGCGGCTCGGGAAACAGACGGCCGATGAGCGCGTGGACCGCGAGCCCGATCGCGAGCGTGATCGCGGCAACGGCCAGCACGCCGGCCGGCTGCGCCTGTCGCGCGATCCACGGCGCGAGCACGTACAGGACCGCAATCTCGATGATGAGGTACGGCTCGACGAGCGCCGACATCTCGAGCCATTGCCCCGCCCAGAGGTCGAACTGCGGCTCGCGCACGAGCGCGGCGACCGCGGTCAGCGCGTTCACGGCGAGCACGATGCGCAGGATCGTACCGAGGTTGCGGAAGTCCGGCAGTTCGAGAGCGATGGTGTTTGCCTTATAATCGACCGAATATCGACACCGGAATGCAAACGCCGTGCCCGCGATCCGCGCCGGGTCGCGAAACGGCGGGAGTGGCGTCAGCAGCAGCTATTGTCGGCAACCCCCGCGGGCTAGGCAAGCCGCACCGGGTGCCGCGCTCGGCCTCCGGGGTCGTTGCACGTGCCCCCGGGCCGGCGGACGCCGCGCCTTCCCTCGATGCCGGGAAACCCGACTGTACGCCATGGCCGATTCGAAGCCGCACCCTGATGCACCTCCCCCCGGCGCGTGGTCGGGCCGCTTCGCCGAGCCGGTTTCGGCCATCGTCAGGCGTTACACGGCGTCGGTCGATTTCGACTGCCGTCTCGCGGAAGCCGACATCGCGGGCTCGCTCGCCCACGCGCGCATGCTCGCGGCCGCGGGTGTGCTGACGGCCGGCGACCTCGCGGCCATCGAGCGCGGGATGGAGACGATCCGCGACGAGGTCGCGCGCGGCGCGTTCCCGTGGTCGCGCGACCTCGAGGACGTCCACTTCAACATCGAGAAGCGCCTCACCGCGCTGGTCGGCGACGCCGGCAAGCGGCTGCACACCGGACGTTCGCGCAACGACCAGGTCGCCACCGACCTCAGGCTCTGGCTGCGCGGCGAGATCGATGCGCTGGTCGGGGGGCTCGCCGGATTGCGGGGCGCGTTCATCGCCCAGGCCGAGCGGCACGCCGGCACGATCATGCCCGGCTACACGCACCTGCAGGTCGCGCAGCCCGTCACCTTCGGCCACCACCTGCTCGCGTACGAGGCGATGTTCGCGCGCGATGCCGAGCGGCTGCGCGACTGCCGCCGGCGCGTCAACCGGCTTCCGCTGGGCAGCGCCGCGCTCGCCGGCACGGGATTCCCGATCGACCGGGCGCGCGTCGCGCGCGAGCTCGGCTTCGACGCGCTGTGCACGAACTCGCTCGATGCCGTGTCCGACCGCGACTTCGCGATCGAGTTCACGGCGGCCGCCGCGCTGGCCATGACGCACGTCTCGCGCTTCGCCGAGGAGCTCGTCTGGTGGACGAACCCCCGCTTCGCCTTCGTCTCGATCGCCGACCGCTTCTGCACGGGGTCGTCGATCATGCCGCAGAAGAAGAACCCCGACGTCGCCGAGCTCGCGCGCGGCAAGACCGGGCGCGTCAACGGCCACCTCGTGGCGCTCCTCACGCTGATGAAGGGCCAGCCGCTCGCGTACAACCGCGACAACCAGGAAGACAAGGAGCCGCTGTTCGACACGGTCGACACGCTTGCCGACACGATCGCGATCATGACGGACCTCGTGGCCACGGGGCTCACCGCCGACGCCGCGCAGATGCGCGCGGCCGCGGCCGCGGGACACGCGACGGCCACCGACCTCGCGGACTACCTCGTCCGCCAGGGCATGCCGTTCCGCGACGCGCACGAGGCGGTCGCCCGCGCCGTGCGCCACGCGGAGGCCAGGGGCTGCGACCTCTCCGCGCTGCCGCTGGCGGAGCTGCAGTCGTTCGCGTCCGGAATCGGCGACGACGTCTACGCGGTGCTCACCCTCGACGGCTCGGTCGCAAGCCGCGATCACCCGGGCGGCACCGCGCCCGCGCAGGTCCGCGCGGCGGCGGCCGCCGCGCGCGCGGCGCTCTGCGCGGAGGCAAGCGTCGCCGTTTCCGGCGTTCCGGCGCAAGGCCCGCGACGCTGACCCCGTGCGCCGCAGGCCCCGCGTGCGCGGCGGCGGCGTCCCCCAACCCAACACTGCCCGAACCTCAGGATCCCCATGGACACAAGCGAAACGAAGAACGTTGCCTTTCTCGGCCTCGGCGTCATGGGCTATCCGATGGCGGGCCATCTCGCGCGGGCCGGGCACCGCGTGACCGTCTACAACCGCACCGAGGCGAAGGCGCTCCAATGGACGGGGCAGTTCGGCGGCCGGAGCGCGTCGACGCCGGCAGCCGCGGCGGCCGGCGCCGAGATCGTCATGATGTGCGTCGGCAACGACGACGACGTGCGCGCGGTGGTCTTCGGACCGAAGGGTGCGCTCGCCGGCATGCGCGCCGGTTCGATCCTCGTCGATCACACCACCGCCTCCGCGGGCATCGCGCGCGAGATCCACGCGGCCGCGAAGGCGCTGCAGATCGGCTTCCTCGATGCGCCGGTCTCCGGCGGACAGGCCGGCGCGGAGAACGGCAAGCTCACGGTCATGGTCGGCGGCGACGCCGACGCGTTCGGGCGCGCGGAGCGCACGCTCGCCCACTTCGCGCGCGCGGTCACGCTGATGGGCGGCCCCGGCAGCGGCCAGGTCACGAAGATGTTCAACCAGATCTGCATCGCGGGGCTGGTCCAGGCGCTCGCCGAAGGCGTCTTCTTCGCCGAGAAGGCCGGCCTCGACGTCGAGCGCGCGCTCGACGTGATCGGCAAGGGCGCCGCGCAGTCGTGGCAGATGGACAACCGCGGCCGCACGATGCTGGCCGACAAGTTCGACTTCGGCTTCGCGGTCGACTGGATGCGCAAGGACCTCGCGCTGTGCCTGGCGGAGGCCCGGACGCGGGGCGCGACGCTGCCGGTCACCGCGCTCGTCGACCAGTTCTACGCGCAGGTGCAGGCGCAGGGCGGCGGGCGGTGGGACTCGTCGAGCCTGATCCGCGTGCTGCGCGGCGCGCGCTGAGAAGCATCCGGGCATCGCCACGCGCGCGGCGGATCAGCCGGCCGGCACCGGCACGCTGTCGCCGTCGACCAGCGCTATCTCGAATGTGACCTCGGCCGTCTTCGCGAGCATCGCCGTCGCGGAGCAGTACTTGTCCTTCGACAGCTGCACCGCCCGCTCGACGTGGGCCCGATCGAGCCCGCGCCCGGCGACCGTGTACCGGAGATGGATCCGCGTGAAGACCCTGGGCTCGGTCCCTGCGCGCTCGGCGTCGGCTTCGACCGCGCAGTCCGCGATCGGCTGGCGCGCCTTCCGGAGGATCAGCACGACGTCGAACGCGGTGCAGGCGGCGGCGCCGAGCAGGACCATCTCCATCGGGCGCATCCCGCGGTTGCGCCCGCCGTGTTCCGGCGCGCCGTCGATGACGACCGCGTGGCCGGTTTCGGATTCGCCGACGAAGCTCATGCCCTCGGCCCATTTCGCCCTGACCTTCATTCGTTCCTCGCGATCCTCGATGAAGCGGCCATTGTCCCGCATCGGGCGGCGGCGAGCCGGGGGTGCATCGGGCAGCGCGTCGACCCGGGATTCCGGGTTGCGCGCGGCGGCCCCTTGCAATTGCGGCGCCGGTATGCCAACATCATAACCGTTCGCGGGGAGTTGGCAGACCCCCGTGCTCCCCGCGAACGGTTCCACCCTGTCTCCTCCTGGGGCGGAAACCTCGAAGCGCGGCCCGCTTGCGGACCGCGCTTTTTTTCGGGCAAGCCGGGGGCGGTGGGCCTGCCTTGACCGAAACGCCGATAATGGTTAAGATTTAAGACTTTGCAGAGCTGACCCACCCCCGGATTCAACGATGAAAACCTTCTCCGCCAAGCCGCAGGACATCCAGCGGGACTGGTTCGTGGTCGACGCCACGGACAAGGTCCTCGGCCGTCTCGCGAGCCAGATCGCGCTCCGCCTGCGCGGCAAGCACAAGGCGATCTTCACGCCGCACATGGACACCGGCGATTTCATCGTCGTCACCAACGTCGAGAAGATCCGCGTCACCGGCAACAAGGCCGAGGACAAGCTCTACCACCGCCACAGCGGCTACCCGGGCGGCGTCTCGACGACGAACTTCGCGAAGATGCAGGCGCGCTTTCCCGGCCGCGCGCTGGAGAAGGCCGTCAAGGGCATGCTGCCGAAGGGCCCGCTCGGCTACAAGATGTTCAAGAAGCTCAAGTGCTACGCGGGCGGCGCGCATCCGCACTCGGCCCAGCAACCCAAGACCCTGGACATCTGAATCCCATGATCGGCAACTACTACTACGGCACCGGCCGGCGCAAGAGCGCGGTCGCCCGCGTCTTCCTCAAGAAGGGCACGGGCAAGATCGTCGTCAACGAGAAGCCCGCGGACGAGTTCTTCTCCCGCGACACGGGCCGCATGGTGATCCGCCAGCCGCTGAAGCTCACCAACCACGAGGGCACCTTCGACATCATGATCAACGTCGAGGGTGGCGGCGAGTCGGGCCAGGCCGGCGCGGTGCGGCACGGCATCACGCGCGCGCTCATCGATTACGACGCGGCGCTGAAGCCCACGCTGTCGAAGGCCGGGCTCGTCACGCGCGACGCCCGCGAGGTCGAGCGCAAGAAGGTCGGCCTGCACAAGGCGCGCAAGCGCAAGCAGTTCTCGAAGCGCTGACCGCGGACCGCCTGCCCCGCGCGAAGGCCGCCTCCAGGGCGGCTTTCGCATTTTCGAGGCCGCGATCGCGGCGAGTCCGCCGGGCTCGCCCCGGGACGCCGCGCGAAAAAGTCGCGCGCGACCCCGGTGCTAGAATCGAAACCCGAGACGCAATCCGAGTGGGGAGCCCATGATCAAGATCGGCATCGTCGGCGGCACCGGCTACACCGGCGTCGAGTTGCTGCGGCTCCTGGCGCAGCATCCGGAAGCCGAGGTGCGCGCGATCACGTCGCGCAAGGACGCAGGCACCCGGGTCGCCGAAATGTTCCCGAGCCTGCGCGGCCGGTACGCGCTGGTGTTTGCCGATCCGGCGGAGGCCGACCTGCGCTCCTGCGACGTCGTGTTCTTCGCGACGCCGCACGGCGTGGCGATGGCGCAGGCGCGCGCGCTGGTCGCCGAAGGGACGAAGGTCATCGACCTCGCCGCCGATTTCCGGCTCAAGGATCCCGCCGTCTTCGAGAAGTGGTACGGGATGCCGCACGCGTGCCCCGACCTCCTCGCCGAATCGGTCTACGGGCTGCCGGAGGTGCACCGCGCCGCGATCCGCGGCGCGCGCATCGTCGGCAACCCGGGCTGCTACCCGACCGCGGTGCAACTGGGCCTGCTGCCGCTGCTCGAGGCCGGCATCGTCGACGCCGGGCACCTTGTCGCCGACTGCAAGTCCGGGGTGTCCGGCGCGGGCCGCAAGGAGGAGATGGGGCTGCTCTTCGCCGAGGCCTCCGACAGCTTCAAAGCCTACGGCGTCAAGGGGCACCGCCACCACCCCGAGATCGTCCAGGGCCTCGCGGCCGCGAGTGCGACTCCGGTCCGCCTCATCTTCACGCCGCACCTGACGCCCATGATCCGCGGGATCCACGCGACGCTGTACGCCCGGCTCACGGACACCGCCGCGGACCTCCAGGCGCTCTTCGAGAAACGCTACGCCGGCGAGCCGTTCGTCGACGTGATGCCCGCGGGGTCGATGCCCGACACGCGCTCGGTGCGGGGGTCGAACGTCTGCCGGATCGCGGTCCACCGGCCGCAGGGCGGAGACATGGCGCTCGTCCTCGCCGTGGAGGACAACCTCGTCAAGGGTGCGGCGGGCCAGGCGATCCAGAACATGAACCTGATGTTCGGCCTGCCCGAAACCGCCGGCCTCACGGCGCTCGCAGTCCTCCCCTAGGGACCGCGGTTGGCTCTGTCGCTCTGGTGGCGCCGCGTGCGCCAGCAATTCTCCATCGACGCACCGCGGATGGCGGTGCGCTCGCGGCTGCCGTGGCCCTGGCGCGCGGTGGTCGGCGTCACGCTGCTCGCCGTCGTCGCCGGCATGTGGTGGTGGGGGTACGACTTCGGCCAGATCTTCGGCGGGTTCAACCGCACGGAGACCCGGGAACGGATCACGGCACTCGAGTCGGAAGCTGCCGGGATGCGCGCGGAGAACGCCCAGCTCCGGGCCCGGACGATGCAGCTCGAGAGCGAGCTCGCGATCACGGCCGGCGCGCAGGCCTCTCTGTCGAAGCAGGCGATCGAGTTGCAGAACGAGAATTCGCAGATCAAGGAGGAGCTCGCCTTCCTGCAGAAACTGGTCGCCGACGCGAACAAGCAGGTCGGGCTGTCGATCCAGCGGCTCGTCGTCGAGCGCGAGCGCGAGGACGCATGGCGCTACAGCCTGCTGATCGTGCGCGGCGGCAACCCGAAGGACGAGTTCGACGGCCACCTCACCCTGCAGGTGACGGTGCAGCCGGGCGCCGCGGGCGCCGTGGCGGCGCGTTCCGCGATCCTGACGCTTCCCGACGACCAGCCCGGGACCGAGGCCGCGCTCAAGCTCAAATTCAAGTATTATCAGCGGCTTGAAGGGACCTTCGGCGTTCCGAAGGGCGGCGCGGTGCGGGCAGTGACGGTGCGGGCCTTCGAGTCCGGACAGGCGAGCCCGCGAGCCACGCGCAATCTTGTGATCCCGTGAGGAGGACCCATGTGGGGACTTAGGAAGCGCTCGACGCCGCAGAAGAGGATCGACAGCCTGATCGGTGCCGGCACCGTGGTCAATGGGGATGTCACGTTCACGGGCGGGCTGCGCATCGACGGCCGGGTCCAGGGCAACGTGGTCGCGGCGAACAGCGAGCCCAGCACCCTCGTCCTGAGCGAGCAGGCGAAGGTCGACGGCGAGATCCGCGTGTCGCACATGGTGATCAACGGCACCGTCAACGGCCCGCTGATCGCGAACGATTACGTCGAGCTGCAGCCCAAGGCCAGAGTCGTCGGCGATGTGACCTACAAGACGCTGGAGATGCACGTGGGCGCCGTGATCCAGGGACGGCTCAACCACGCCGAACCCGGGACCGCGTCCATCGTCGAAATGAAGCGCGCGGCAACCGAATAGCCGGCCTTTCCGCCGCGGCTGCGCCATCCGAGCCGCCAGCGCGAGCCACCCTGTCGGCGACGGGGTTGCGGCAGCCGGCGGGCCGGTCGATAATCGTCGCCACGCAACGCGAGGAGCACGAATGAACACGATGACCGAAATGCCCGCCCCGCTCGTCTTCTCCGACAGCGCCGCGGATAAGGTGAAGGCCCTCATCGAGGAGGAAGGCAACCCGGAACTCAAGCTCCGCGTGTTCGTGACGGGCGGCGGCTGCTCGGGCTTCCAGTACGGCTTCACGTTCGACGAGGTCGTGAACGAGGACGACACGGCGATGGAGAAGAACGGCGTGACGCTGCTGATCGACCCGATGAGCTACCAGTACCTGGTCGGCGCCGAGATCGATTACCAGGAAGGCCTCGAAGGCGCCCAGTTCGTGATCAAGAACCCGAACGCCCAGACGACCTGCGGCTGCGGCTCGTCGTTTTCCGTCTGACCTGATTTCCGCCCGCGACGACAACGGGGCCTGCGGGCCCCGTCGTTTTCCTGCGCGTCGCACCGCTCGCGGCGCTCGCCGCGAGGGAACACCCCTCAGCGCGGATAGATCGCCCCCAGCACCCGCAGCCCGCGCGCACCGGTGACGGCAGGCAGATTGCCGGGGCGGCCGGCGAGCGCCTCGCGCGCGAGCCACGCGAACGCAAGCGCCTCGACGTGCTCGACCGCGACTCCCCGCGCCGCCGTGGTCGCGACGACGCGCGGCGCGAGCAGGGCGGCGAGTGCATCCATCACCGCGGCGTTCTTCGCGCCGCCGCCGCAGACCAGCACCTCGGTCGCCGCGGCGCACTGCGCGCGGATCGCGTCGGCAATGGTCTGCGCGGTGAGCGCCACCAGCGTCGCCTGCACGTCGGCCGGCACGATGTCCCGGCCCGCTGCCTTCGCGTCGAGCCATGCCGCGTCGAACAGGTCGCGGCCGGTGCTCTTCGGCGGCGACCGGGCGAAGAAGGGGTCGGCGAGCAGCTCGGCCAGCAGGATCTCGTCCACCCGGCCCGACCGCGACCACGCGCCGGCGTGATCGTAGGCGCCGCCGCGATGCCGCGCGTGCCAAAGGTCGAGCAGCACGTTCCCCGGGCCGGTGTCGAAGCCGCGCACCTCGCCCCGCACGGGCAGATCGGTGAGGTTCGCGATCCCGCCGATGTTGACGACGACGCGATGCGCACCGCCGCGGAAGAGCGCCGCGTGGAACGCGGGCACCAGCGGCGCCCCCTGCCCCCCCGCCGCGACATCGCGACTCCGGAAATCGGCGACCACGGTGACCCCGGCCTGCTCGGCGACGCGCGCCGGATTGTTGAGCTGCAGGGTCCAGCCCTCGTCGGGACGATGGCGCAACGTCTGGCCATGGACGCCGGCGGCGGCGACATCGCGCGCCGCGACACCGGCGCGCGCGAGCGCCGCGGCGATCGCGCCGGCATAGGCGTCGGCCAGCAGATTGGCCGCATGCGCGGCGCGCGCGAGCTCGTCGCCGCCGGACCGCTGCAACGCCATGAGCTCCACGGACAAGGTGTGCGCGAACGGAACGTGCGCAGCGGCCAGCAGCGTGCACGGCGCGCCGCCCGCCGGGGCGAAGTCCGCGACGACCGCATCCACGCCGTCGAGGCTCGTACCCGACATCACGCCGGCGTAGATCTGCCGCATGACGTCGCCCGCGCGGCCGCGCTATTCGCCGAAGGCGACGAGCGTCCCCGCGAGCTGCCGCGCGAAGACGAGCTGCGCCGCCGCGGGTACGACGCGCTCGGCGAACGCCGCGCGTTGCGTCGCGGCGAGGGGCTCGCCGGACGGCAGCGCGACGGTGAGCGGATCGCGCTGGCCGTTCGCGACGCGGAACTCGTAGTGCAGGTGCGGGCCCGTCGCCCAGCCGGTCTGCCCGACATAGCCGATCACGTCGCCCTGGCCGACGCGGGCGCCCGCCCTGACCTGCGGCGCGATCCGCGACAGATGCGCGTACAGCGTCGAGAGCACGCCCTGGTGCTGGACCTCGACCACGCTGCCGTAGCCGCCCTGCGTGCCAGCGAAGCGCACCTTGCCGCTGCCGGTCGCGCGCACGGGCGTCCCGGTGGGGGCGGCGTAGTCGACACCCTTGTGCGCGCGCCAGGTCTGCAGGATCGGGTGGAAGCGCGCCGCCGAGAAGCCCGAAGTCACGCGCGAGAGCTCCATCGGCGAGCGCAGGAACGCCTTGCGCATCGGGGCGCCGTTCTCGGCGTAATAGCTCTCTCCGCCGTCGTCGCCGCGCCAGAGGAACGCGCGCAGGGTCTTGCCGCGATTGTCGAACTCCGCGGCGACGATGCGTCCCGGTCCGACGGGCTCGCCGTCGAGATAGCGCATCTCGTAGACGACGGCGAAGCGATCGCCGCGCTGGAGGTCGTGGTAGAAGTCGATGTCCCCGGCGAACACCTCGGCCATCTGCAGCGTCACGGCGTCCGGCAGGCCGGCCGCGTCGGCCGCGCCGAACAGCGACGAGCGGATCTCGCCGGACGCCATCTTCCAGCGGATCTCCATCGGTGCGGGCGCGGTCGTCGCCGTGAAGCGATCGCCGTCGCGCACGACCGAAAGGCGATCGCCGCCGCCGGTCGCGAACCGGAGCGTGCGCAGCCGGCCGTCGTCGGCGGTCTCGACGGTGAGCGGCCTGCCGGGGCGCAGCTGGTAGACGGCGCGGGCCGACGGGTCGGTGCGCAGGAACTCGAGCGCCGCGGGATCGCTGACGCCCATCCGGGCCAGCACGCTGCCGATCGTGTCGCCGCGCCGGATGCGATCCTCGCGCCAATAGCCCGCGTCGCTCTCGTCAATGGCCGCAACGGCGGGCCGCGGAAGCTCGAAGCGGACCGTGCGCGTCGGTGCCGCTTCGAGCGCCGTGCCCGGCGCGAGCCCGAATGCCGCCACGCCCGTCAGGCCGAGAATCCCGACGGCAAGCCACTGCCCCGGGGTCGGTGCGTGAACGGCGCGAAGGACGGCGCCGGCAGCGCTTTGCGCTAGAATTCGCAGGGAGTGGGCGGTCATCGCCGGCAGGCGCGCGGGGCAAAGGCCCGATTCTAGCAAATGCCGTCCGGACCGCCCGGCGCGGCGGTCGCCACCCGCGCCGACGGCATCCGGCCGCCGGCGCGACGACGCCCGCATTCCCCGGACAGGAAACCCGCGCCGCAGCCATGGCCGTCGACATCCAGCAACAACTCGCGGTCTTCAAGCGCGGCGCCGACGAGCTCCTGGTCGAGAGCGAGCTCGTCCACAAGCTCGCGCGGGGCGCGCCGCTGCGGGTCAAGGAAGGCTTCGACCCGACCCGCCCGGACCTGCACCTCGGTCACACGGTCCAGTTCAACAAGCTGCGCCAGCTGCAGGACCTCGGCCATCACGTCGTCTTCGTGATCGGCGACTTCACCGGGATGATCGGCGACCCCACCGGCCGCAACGTGACGCGGCCCGCGCTCTCCCGCGAGGAGCTCGAGGCCAACGCGAGGACGTACACCGAGCAGGCGTTCCTGATCCTCGACCGGGAGAAGACCGAGATCGCGTTCAACTCGACGTGGCTGCTGCCGCTGGGCGCGGACGGCATGATCCGGCTCGCGGCGAAGTACACGGTCGCGCGGATGCTCGAGCGCGACGACTTCGGCAAGCGCTACCAGAGCGGCCAGCCGATCGCGATCCACGAGTTCCTCTACCCGCTGGCGCAGGGCTACGACTCGGTCGCGCTCAAGGCCGACGTCGAGCTCGGCGGCACCGACCAGAAGTTCAATCTGCTGGTCGGCCGGGAGCTGCAGCGGCACTACGGGCAGGAGCCGCAGTGCATCCTGACGCTGCCGCTGCTCGAGGGCCTCGACGGCGTCAACAAGATGTCGAAATCGCTGGACAACTATGTCGGCATCACCGAGCCGGCGAACGAGATCTTCGGAAAGCTGATGTCGATCTCCGACGAGCTCATGTGGCGGTACTACACGCTGCTCTCGTTCCGCCCGCAGGAAGAGATCGCGGCGCTGAAGCGCGAGTGCGCGGAGGGCCGCAATCCGCGCGAAGCGAAGGTCGCGCTCGCGCAGGAGATCGTCGCGCGCTTCCACTCGCGGGCCGCCGCGGAGCGGGCGCTCGCCGAGTTCGACGCGCGGTTCCGGCAGGGCGCGCTGCCCGAGACCATGCCGGAGCTCGCGCTGGCGACCGCCGGTGCGGGAATGGCGATCGCACAGCTCGCGAAACAGGCGGGGCTCGTCGACTCGACGTCGGAAGCGTTGCGGCTCATCGCGCAGCGCGGGCTCAGGGTCGACGGCGAGGTCGTCGCCGACAAGAGCCTCGTGATCCCCGCTGGCCGCACGATCGTCGTTCAGGCCGGCAAGCGGAAGTTCGCCCGCGTCACCGTGAAGTAAGCCGCGCTTCCCCGCCGCCGGGCGCTCGTGGGGCCGGCTTCAGCCGGCCGCATTACCCGTGGGGCCGGCTTCAGCCGGCAGCATTGCATTCCGCGCACCTACTCCAGCTCGATCGCGTCGCTGATCGCGGCAACGCCCGCCTTCGCGCACACGTCGTCGGCGTCGCCGCCCGGCGCGCCGGAAACCCCGATACCGCCGACGAGCGAGCCCTTGGCGCGGATCATGAGGCCGCCGCCGACCGCGATCACGTTCGGCAGCTGGCGGATGCCACTCTGCGCCTTGCCGGCCTGCGTGGTCGCGGCGAGCTCGGTCGTGTCGGTGCGAAAGCTGACGGCGGTCGCGGCCTTGCCCACCGCGGTCTGCGTCGTGTGCGCCCCCGCCAGGTTGTCGCGCAGCACGGCGAGCGGCTGCCCGCCGCGGTCGACGACCGCCACGGCGACGGTGTAGCCGTCCTTCTGGCACCGGGCGAGCGCCGCTTGCGCCGCCTGCTGCGCGGCGGCCGTCGTCAGCGTCGGGTAATTCGCCAGCATTTTCTGCGCAAGAGCAGGCATGGCCCCGCCGGCGACGAGCACCGCCGCGGCGACCAGAATCGATGTCTTCACGCGCACGTGTCCCTCTTGATTGTCCCCGGTCAGGCCATTCCCGGATTGCCCGCCACGCCTTCGACCTGCGGCAGGTTGAGCGCGCGCGGCGCGATGGTCTTCTGCGCGCGCAGGTAGCGGGCGATCACGTCCCATATCGGCTCTCCTCCGGCCGCTTTCGCTTCCTCGGACACGGGCGCCCACCCGGCGACCTTGTATTTCTTCGCGGCGTCGATCGGCTTCCCGGAAAGCGTCATCCGCGTGATGCGGCTGCCCATCTTCGCGCGCGGATCGATCGCGTAGCCGAGCCCGCCGACGCGCACCATGTCGCCACCCTGCTGGTAGTACGGGTCCGGATTGAACAAATTGTCGGCGACGTCCTCGAGGATCGTCTTGATCATCTCCCCGGTCAGCTCGTTGACCGTGACGTAGGGGTAGGTGATCGCCGTCTGGTCCATCAGGTGCTCGTACGTGATCGCCTGCCCCGGCAGCAGCGACGTGCCCCAGCGGAATCCCGGTGAGAACGCGATCTCGGCGTTCTTCTCCGCCATCAGGCCGTCGAGCAGCAGCTGGTCGAAGGTGCCGTTGAAGTTGCCGCGCCGATAGAGCAGACCCTCGGTGACCGCGAGCTTTTCCTCGAGCTTCGCCCTGTACGGCGAGCGCGCCTTCTCGATCAGCGCGCCCATCGCGGGATCCGCGGGGAGCAGATCGGAGAAGATCGGCAGCAGCTTGTAGCGGAAGTCGGCGACCTTGCCGCCCTTGACGTCGAGGTCGAGCACGGCGAGGAACTTGCCGTTGCTGCCCGCGTTCGTGACGAGCGTGCGCCCGCCACCGTTGGCGACGATCGTCGGTGCCGGCACGCCGTCGTGCGTGTGGCCGCCGAGGATCGCGTCGATGCCGCGCACGCGCGAGGCGAGCTTCAGGTCGACGTCCATCCCGTTGTGCGACAGCAGGACGACCGCCTGCGCACCCTTGCCGCGCGCCTCGTCGACGATCTTCTGCAGGTTCTCGTCCTGGATGCCGAACGTCCAGTCGGCGACGAAGTACCTCGGGTTGGCGATCGGCGTGTAGGGAAACGCCTGCCCGACGATCGCGACCGGCACGCCGTTGACGGGCCGGATCGTGTACGCCGGAAACACCGGGTCGCCGAAGTCGGCGGTCCTGATGTTCTGCGCGAGGAACTCGATCTTGCCGGCGAAGTCCCCGGCCACGATCTCCTTCACGCGGTCGGCGCCGAGCGTGAACTCCCAGTGCCCGGTCATCACGTCGACGCCCAGCAGCTTGCAGGCGTCGACCATGTCCTGGCCCTTCGTCCAGAGCGCGGTGGCGGACCCCTGCCACGTGTCGCCGCCGTCGAGCAGCAGCGCATGCGGCCGCGAAGCCCTCAGACGCCTGACCAGCGTGGCGAGATGCGCGAAGCCGCCGACCTTGCCGTAGGTCTTCGCGGCGGCGGCGAAATCGAGATACGTGAACGCGTGCGCGTCGATCGTTCCGGGCTTGATGCCGAAATGCCGGAGCAGCGCCTCGCCGACCAGGTGCGGCGGCCTGCCCGCGAAGTCGCCGACGCCGAGGTTCACGCTCGGCTCGCGAAAGTAGATCGGCAGGAGCTGCGCGTGGCAATCGGTGAAGTGGAACAGGCTCACGTTGCCGAACGGGACAACGTCGTACATCGCGGCGGCGTTGCCCTGCGCCAGGGCGTCGCGCGAGGCAAGCGGGAAGCCGGCGGCCGCGGCGGCGGCGAGCACGTTCAGGAATTCGCGGCGGTCCATGGTCTCGGCGGAGCGGGCGCCACGTCAGCGGCGGGCAAAGCGGGCCAGCGCCTGCACGTCCTCGGGGAACATCTCCTTCGCCTCCCTGAACACGATCCGACCATCGCGGTCCACCACGTAGAGCTCCGGCAGCCCCTCGCGCCGGCCGAACCACTTGTCACTCTGCGCGTTCGCCATCGCCGCCGGAAACGTGTACTTGTGCTGGGCCAGATACGCGCGAGCCTTCGCGGGCTCCTTGTCGATGCTGAACGTCAGGAACTCGAGGCCGCGCCCGCCCTGCGCATCGTAGAGCTGCTGCAGAAGCGGATTCTGCCGCGCGCAGAACGGGCACCACGACGCCCAGAACTCCGTCACGACGACGCGTCCCTTCAGCGCGGAAGCGGGGAGCACGCGGCCGTCCAGCAGCGTGACGTCGCGCCATTCGACCCGGTCACCCACGGCGGCGGCAAGCGCCGGTTCGAGCGCCGCGCCGGCGATCGCGGCGCCAATGCCCTGCAGGGCTTCGCGGCGGTTCATCGGCTGAGCACGCGTCCTAGGCTTCGCCGGCCGCGCTCACGACTACTTGTTGACGGGCGACTGCGGATCCATCAGCAGCGCCACGACGTCCTTGATCTGCTGCTCGGTCAGGATTCCCATGTGCCCGAACCGCGGCATGTTGGTGCACGCGCTGTACGCTTCCGCGTTGTAGAGCTTGCCGTACGCATACTTGCGGACGTCGTCCGTGTAGCCGCGCGACTTGCCGAACTGGTACAGCGGGGGACCGATCGTGCCGTAGGAAAGCTCCTCGCGCGTGAGCTGGTGGCACGCATAGCAGTTGGCGCCGACCGGCCCCTTCGGGTCGTCGGAATACTGCATGCCGCGCCCTTCCTGCGCGATCTTCTCGCCGTTCTTCCAGTCGCCCAGGTACTTTCCGTCGGCCGGCCACTTGATCGACGCGAAGTTCGCCTTCTCGATCCGCTCGGCAACGTCGTTCGGCGGCGCCTTTCCGGCGGACTCGCTGCACGCCTTCTGCGTGTCGTCCTGCACCAGGCGATCGAGCTTGGCCTGCCCCTGCTCCCGGAACGACGCCTTGAGGACCGCGGTGGCCTTCGCCGTGGTTTCCGCATCGCTGGGCGCGGTCGCGCAGCCGAGCAGAATCGCGGGACCGGCAAGCACGGCGGCCAGCAGGATGATCGTCGAGGGTCTGCGTTGCATCGGTCGCCTCCGTCAGCGCTTGATCGCCGGCGCGTCGAACGCGGCGCCGTTCGCGTTGCGGGCGAGGAACATCGTCAGCGCGATCGACCCATCCGAGGCGAACAGCAGCTCGGGGAACCGCTGCTGGCGGAAGCAGTCGTTCAGGCGCCACTGGAACGTGCGCAGTTCGCCCTGCGACACGCGGTACGCGGGCCACGTCGTGTACGCCTTCTGCGCCCCGTCGGTCTTGGTGAGGTTGGGCAGGTCCTGCAGGCGAATGCGCTTCGCGTCCTCGCCGTGGCAGGTCGCGCAGGCGAAATCGTGCGTTCCGCCGCGGAAGTAGAACATCTTCTCGCCCAGCCGATAGGCTTCCTGCTCCTTCGGGTGGTCGAGCGCGACGTTCATCCTGGTGCCGCGCGACTGCGACGTCACGTACGCGACGTAGGCCTCCATGTCGGACTTGCGGTCGGGGTTGCCGAACGGGCCCTTCTTGGCATCGGCCTCGGTGTAGCCCTGCAGCGTGACCATGCACCAGACGATCCGCGTTTCCAGATCCATCACGCGGTCGGCGTCGGCGAAGTATTTCGGGAGCTGCGCGTAGGCGCCCTTGACGACACCCGGGCCGAGACCCAGATCGCAGCGCTCGAGCGACACGTTCTTCGGGCCGCGCTTCTGCTTCCACAGGTCCTCGCCGCGCGCCTCCCAGAGCTCGGCCGGATTGCCGTCCTGCAGCGCCGCGCGATACTTTGCGATCTCGTCGACCGTGCTGCCTTGACCGAGCACGACGGGTGCCGCGAGCGCGAGGGCAAGTGCGACGCCCCGCAGCACACCCTGGTGGATGCGGTGCATGCTTCTCCTCCTGACGGGAGCGCCGGCGAGCCGGGCGCTCCGATTGCCCGGCGCGTCGATGCGCGCCTGGGTCGTTCCCGCGGGGAATCGCCGCCCCGCTGCGCAGCGGTCAGCCGATCACCGCTTCGTCGCTGCGTTTCTCACCCTTGTTGTCCACCCAGGTGATCTGCACCTTGTCGCCCTTCGCGCCGCCCTTGAACTTGAAGGACAGAAAGGGATTCTTCGAGATCGCCGGGCCCCACTGGGCGTTGAGCACGGGCTTGCCGTTGTGGGTGGCCGTGACGCTCTGGATGAACCACGCCGGAACCGTCTTGCCCGCCGCGTCCTTGCGCTGCCCCGTCTCCATCTCGTGGCTCATCAGCACCTTCACCTCGGTCGAATCGCCGACGACGTTCGCCCGGATCTTCATCGGATCTGCCATGACCGCTCCCTGTCAACCGCCGCAACCGCCGAGCGTGACCTTGATCTCCTTGGAGACGACATAGAACTTGCCGTCGGCCTTCACCAGCGCGTACACATTCGAGCTCTGGCCCATCTTGACGCGCGTGCTGATCGCGGGCTCCGTTCCCGGCGGGATCTCGAAGCTTGCGGCGAGGGTGTTCGGGTTCTTCTCGATCAGGATCGCGATCGCCTCGGTCTTCGGAATCGCGCTTGCCACGCCGATCGGCACGACCGCGCCGTTCTCCGCGATGTCGGGGGTCGAGACGAACTGGATGTCCTTGCTCTGCGCCGGCGCGCTCCCGCCAAGCGCCTTCACGGTCTCGTCGACCGTCTTGGTCTCGAAGGCGTTCTTGTTCCACGCCTGCGCTGCCGCCTCTTCCGGTTTCAGCCAGCCCGCGGCTGTCAGCAGCGCCAGCAGCGATGCGCCGCCGCCCGCCTTGAGCACGTCCCTGCGCGTTCTCATCGGTACCTCCGGAATCCCGGGTTGCGAACGCCGGCGCGACCGCCGGCGGAGGGCGAATTAATGCATATTGTCGTTCCGTGGGCAATACCCCGAAATCGCTTCCCGCCGCAGGTCGCCGTAAACTTGCGCGATCCCGGCCCGCGCCGCCGACCCTGGAGCACTGCATGCCGCACCGTTGCCGCACCTCCCGTCACCGCTTCGCCTCCGGGCGGCGCCTTGCCCTGCAGGGGCTGGTCGCGCTGGCCCTGTCGCCGCGAGGGCTCGCGAACGCACAGCCCGTGGCGCTCGCGGCGACCCCGGCCCAGCCCGAGGGTCCGTTCTATCCGAAGACGTTTCCCGCCGACCGCGACGCCGACCTGACGCAGGTCGCGGGGCGCGCCGGGACGGCGCAGGGAACGCTGCTCTACTTCTCCGGCCGCGTGCTGGGCCGCGACGGCCGCCCGATGGCCGGCACGGTGGTCGAGCTGTGGCAATGCGACACGTACGGCCGGTACCACCATGCCGGCGACGACGGCGCGCCGCGCGACGACAACTTCCAGGGCTACGGCGCGGCGACGACCGACGCGCAGGGGCGGTATGCGTTCAAGACGATCCGGCCGGTTCCTTACGCGGGGCGGCCCCCGCACCTGCACGTGCGGCTGCTGCCGCCGGGCGGCAGCCCGCTGACGACGCAGATCTACGTCGCCGGCGACGCCGCGGGCAGCGACGTCGTGCTCTCGGCATCGCCCAGGGGAACGCTCTCGCGGCTGACGATGACGCTCGTGCCGGCCGCGGGACGCGAGCGCGGCGCGCTGGCGGGAACCTTCGATTTCGTCGTCTAGCGCCGACCGCGGCTTGGCCGCCGCGGTCAGTGGATCGTCGCGCTCGACAGGAAGCGCAGCTGCGAGCCCGACCGCAGCCGAAAGACGCCCTCGCCGAGGTGCTCGGCCCCGTCGATCTCCTGCCGCGTCAGCGTCACCTCGGTGTCGCCGTGCTTCGCTTCGAGCACGACGTCGTCGGCGACGGTCTCCTCGTCCGGAACGCGCAGGTATTCGGTCTCGAAGACGACGCCGTCGATCAGCACGAAATCCGCGTTGTCCATCGCGCTCGCGAGATTGCCCATGTTGACGCCGGTTGCCATGATCCCTCCGCTGCGCGGGCCGCCGTGTTCGGCGTCCCGACGCTCCGCCATATGCGGCCGGAAGCCGTGGACTTCAAGTGGCGACCGCCCGACGAGAGGAGCTCGTCGTATCGATAAACGCGGGGGCGCCGCGCGAGGTTGACCGCCGGCGCAGCCGCACGGGGTTCGCTTCGGTGGCGCCGCAACGAACTGCGGGCCGCACGTGGCGCCGCTCCGCTTGCCGCGCTCAGCGCACGAGGTCGCGGACGAAATTGGGCAGAGCGAGCGCTGCGCGGTGCATGTCGCCGTTGTAGTACTGCAGCCTGCCGATGCGGCGCTCGGCGATGCGGCGATCGATCTCCGCGGCCGAAAGGCTCCGGGGATCGAGCGTGGCCGACGCGCAGGCCATCATCCACATGCCGCCGTAGAGCGGGATCGAGGTCAGGTACGGCGTGACGACGGGGAAGGCATCGCGCAGGTGCGCGAGGGTCGCCCGGATCCGGTCCGGATGGGCGATCGGGCTCGCGATGTGCAGCGTCATGGCACCGCCGGGCGCGAGGCGCCCCGCGCAGGCCCGGTAGAAGTCCCGCGTGTACAAGAGCTCGGACGGACCGCCGGGGTCGGTCAGGTCGAGGACGATCAGGTCGAAACGATCCGTCGCGGTGCGAACGTACTCGAAGCCGTCGCGGATCTCGAGCGTGAGCCGCGGATCGTCGAACGCTCCGCCGTGGACGGAGCCCAGATACCTGCGCGCGATGTCGACGACCGCGGCGTCGATCTCGGCCAGCGTCACCGACGCGATCGACGGATGCTTCATGAGCTCCTCGGCCGACCCGCCGTCGCCGCCACCGACGATCAGCGCGCGCTCGGGCCGCGGATGCGCGAGGGCCGCCAGGTGGACGAGGTTCTCGTGGTAGAAGAACTCGTCCTTCTCCGACGTCATGAAGTGGCCGTCGAGGCGGAACAGCATGCCGAACGGGACGCTGTCGTGGACTTCGACCGCCTGGTAGCGCGAGGCGAATTTCTCGCACTGGCGCGCCGAGCGGATGTAGAACCCCCACTCGTCGGTGAGCTGTTCCGTCATCAGCCCGGGAGCGAGATCGCCGGCGGAGCCGCCCGCGCCCTGCCCCGGCGCGTCAGCCATCCGCTCCACCGCGGTGGATCACCTGGAACTTCGTGCGCCTCGGCTTGAGCGCAGCCTCGAGCGCGCGGAAGACGCGCTCAGCCTTCGCCGTGTTGTCGGTGTTGAGATTGCAGACGTAGACGTCGACCGTGACGAACGCGCATTCCGGCCACGTGTGGATCGCGAGGTGGGATTCGGCGAGCAGCACCGTCCCGGTGACGCCCTGCGGCTCGAACTGGTAGAACGAGTCGCCCACGACCGTCAGCCCGCTCGCGCGCACGGCCCCGAGACACAGCGTCCGCAGCGCCTCGGCGCGCGTGAACTCCGGCGTCTCGGCGGGGCATTCGTACCACTCGCCTAACAGATGGATTCCGTCCATTAGTCGCCCCCTGGAGCCTTCGACGCAACGAACGGCGTGACATCCGCCACGCGCGTTCCGTGATATCGGAGGCCCCGAAGAAAAAGCCCCTCACCCCGGCGCGACGCGGGGAGAAGGGCGTCCAGCTACCCCGGCGTGGTCGCCGATGTAGACCTTTCGGATTATCTTGCCCAAACCGCTGGAATTATTGCACAAGGCATCCCCGGAAGCGATAATTTTCCCTTTGCCGCATCTCGAGATCGCGTCCCGGCCCGGCGGGCGCGCGATCGTACGCCGCTCCGGGTCCACGACACGGTGACCGACACGCCATGACCGCCGCTCTCCCCGTTTCCGACTCAGCGCTCGCCAATGCGATCCGCGCGCTTGCGATGGACGCCGTCGAAGCGGCGAAAAGCGGCCATCCCGGCATGCCGATGGGCATGGCCGAGATCGCCGTCGCGCTCTGGACGCGCCACCTGTCGCACAGCCCGGCGAGCCCGACGTGGTCGAACCGCGATCGTTTCGTCGTCTCGAACGGCCACGGCTCGATGCTGCTCTACGCGCTGCTGCATCTCACCGGCTACGACCTGCCGATCGACGAGCTGAAGCGCTTCCGCCAGCTGCACTCGAAGACGCCGGGCCACCCCGAATTCGGCCCGACGCCCGGCGTCGAGACGACGACCGGTCCGTTGGGGCAGGGCCTCGCCAACGCCATCGGCATGGCGCTCGCCGAGAAGCTGCTCGCGGCGGAATTCAACCGGCCCGGCCACACGATCGTCGACCATCGCACCTACGTTCTCGTCGGCGACGGCTGCCTGATGGAGGGCATCTCGCACGAGGCCTGCTCGCTCGCCGGAACCTGGGGTCTGGGGAAGCTGATCGCGCTGTACGACGACAACGGCATCTCGATCGACGGCGAGACGAAAGGCTGGTTCACCGACGACACGCCGAAGCGCTTCGAGGCCTACGGCTGGAACGTGATCCGCAACGTCGACGGCCACGATGTCGCGGCGGTCGATGCGGCGATCGCGGCGGCGCGCCAGGTCGCGGATCGCCCGACGCTGATCTGCTGCAAGACCGTGATCGGCAAGGGCGCGCCCAACAAGGCCGGCTCCCACGACGTGCACGGCGCCGCGCTGGGCGAGAAGGAGGTCGCGGCCACGCGAGCCAACCTCGGCTGGACGCATCCGCCCTTCGCGATACCCGACGCGATCTACGCGCGCTGGAGCGCCCGCGAGCGCGGCGCGCTCGCCGAGCAGGCGTGGGCGGAGCGCTTTGCGGCCTACCGCGCGGCGCACCCGGCGCTGGCCGCGGAATTCACGCGGCGCTGCCACGGCGAGTTGCCGGCCACCTGGCACGAGACGGCCGCGGCGTTCGCGGCCGCGCAGTCGACGAAAGGCGAGACGGTCGCCACGCGCAAGGCGTCGCAGCAGGCGATCGAGGCATACGCGAAGACGTTGCCGGAGCTCCTCGGCGGCTCGGCCGACCTGACGGGCTCGGTGCTCACGAACTGGTCGGGCAGCAGGACCGTCACCCGGGATCGCGCCGGCAACTACATTCATTTCGGCGTGCGCGAGTTCGCGATGTGCGCGATCGCCAACGGCGTCGCGCTGCACCGCGGGCTGATCCCCTACGTCGGCACGTTCCTGACGTTCTCGGATTACGCGCGCAACGCGCTGCGGATGGCGGCGCTGATGAAGCTGCGCTCGATCTTCGTGTTCACCCACGACTCGATCGGCCTGGGCGAGGATGGACCGACGCACCAGTCGGTCGAGCACGCGGCGAGCCTGCGGCTGATCCCGAACATGGATGTCTGGCGGCCCTGCGACACCGTCGAGGCCGCCGTCGCATGGGCGGCCGCGATCGAGCGCGAACACGGACCGACTTCGCTGCTGTTCACGCGTCAGAACGTGCCCTTCCAGAAACGCGACGACCGGCAGATCGCCGACATTCGCCGCGGCGGCTACGTGCTCGCCGACTGGGGCGGCAGCGGCGCGAAGCGCGCGGTGATCATCGCCACGGGCTCGGAGATCGGGCTCGCGCTGGGCGCGCGCGAGGCGCTCGCTGCGGACGGCGTCGCCGCCCGTGTCGTATCGATGCCGTGCACCAGCGCCTTCGACCGACAGGACGCCGCGTACCGCGCCAGCGTACTGCCGCCCGGGATCCCGCGTGTTGCCGTAGAGGCCGGCTCGACCGACGGCTGGCGCAAGTACGTCGGTGCCGCGGACGACCCGCGCGCGGCGGTGGTGGGCCTCGACACGTTCGGCGAGTCGGCGCCGGCAGGCGTGCTGTTCAAGCATTTCGGCCTCACCGCGGAGAACGTGGCCGCGGCCGTGAAGCGCGTCGTGGCGTGAGTGGGCTGTTTGTCCGTCGGGCGAGCGCCGGCGACGCTCCCGCGATCGCCCGCGTGCGCGTCGACAGCTGGCGCACGACGTATCGCGGCCTGATCCCCGACGCGTACCTGGACGGCATGCAGGTCGACGCCAGCACGGCGCTCTGGGACCGCGTCCTCACCGCGGGCCCCAGCGCAACGAGCGTCTTCGTCGCGGAGCACGGAAGCCAGGTCGTCGGCTTTGCCTGCGGCATCGGGCTCGAGGCGCCGAAGCACGGCTTCGACGCGGAGCTCGCCGCGGTCTACCTGCGCCGCGAGTTCCAGCGCGCAGGGATCGGGCGGCGGCTCGTCGGGGCCGTCGTGGACGCCCAGCGCGCGCACGGCGCGACGGGTCTTTTGACCTGGGTCATCGCGGGCAACAGGGGAGCACGCGCATTCTACGAGAAACTGGGCGGCGAGCTCGTCGTCGAACAACCGTTCCAGTGGGACGGCATGGATCTCGTCGAGGCGGGGTACGGCTGGCGCGACCTGCCGATGCTCGCAGCAGCCTGTGCTGCCGTGGAATCGCCCGCGCAGCGCGTTTGAGCACGAACCGAGATTCCCATTGTCCTTCCGGAGAAGAGCATGACGATCAAGATTGGCATCAACGGATTCGGCCGCATCGGCCGCATGGTCCTGCGCGCTGCCGTGCGGGACTTTCCCGACATCGAAGTGGTCGGCATCAACGACCTGCTCGAACCCGATTACCTGGCCTACATGCTGAGCTACGATTCGGTGCACGGCCGCTTCAAGGGCAATGTCGCGGTCGACGGCAGCACGCTGGTCGTCAATGGCAGGAGAATCCGCCTCACCGCCGCGAAGGATCCGGCCGAGCTCAAGTGGAACGAGGTCGGCGCCGACGTCGTGGTCGAGTCGACGGGGCTCTTTCTAACGCAGGAGACCGCCGGCAAGCACATCGCCGCGGGTGCGAAGAAGGTGATCATGTCGGCCCCCTCGAAGGACGACACGCCGATGTTCGTGTTCGGCGTCAACGACAAGACCTATGCGGGACAGACCGTCATTTCCAACGCGTCCTGCACCACCAACTGTCTCGCGCCGGTCGCCAAGGTGCTGCACGACAACTGGGGCATCAAGCGCGGCCTGATGACCACCGTGCACGCGGCGACGGCCACCCAGAAGACCGTCGACGGCCCGTCGAACAAGGATTGGCGCGGGGGACGCGGCATCCTCGAGAACATCATCCCGTCGTCCACGGGCGCCGCCAAGGCGGTGGGCAAGGTCATCCCCGAGCTCAACAAGAAGCTCACCGGCATGGCCTTCCGCGTGCCGACCTCGGACGTCTCGGTGGTCGACCTGACCGTGGAGCTCTCGAAGGAAGCCACCTACGACGCCATCTGCGCCGCCATGAAGGCGGCCGCCGACGGGCCGATGAAGGGTGTGCTGGGCTACACCGAGGACAAGGTCGTGGCCACCGACTTCCGCGGCGAGAGCCGCACGTCGGTGTTCGATGCGGACGCCGGCATGGCGCTGGACGGCACGTTCGTCAAGGTCGTCGCCTGGTACGACAACGAATGGGGCTACTCGTGCAAGGTGCTGGAGATGGTCCGCGTGATGTCCAGGTAATCCGCCATCGGTCAGGGGAGCGTCGGACGCCCCTTTCGCTGATGCCGACGAACGGGGATCTCGCAACAGAATGCCGGACACGACGTCTTGTTCATGGCGGCGAAGCAGCGGTGCGCCGAACCCGGTGTGAGCGCTCCAGCGCCTCCGATCGCCAACCCGCTGCTGCTCGAGCTGCCGCAGGAGCTCGTCGGCCCGCGCGTCATCGCGCGCGCCTATCGGGATGGCGACGCGGAGGCGGTGGCCGAAGCCGTCGCCGAATCGCGCGAACGGCTCGCAGCCGCCGGCATGCCGTGGGTGAAGGAATGGGACGATCCGCAGCAGGGCCCGATCTACGTCCGGCGCTGCCAGGCGAAATGGGCGGCGCGCGACGACCTGGCTTTCGGGCTGTGGGAGCGCGCGACCGGCACCTATCTCGGCGGCTCCGGCCTGCACCGGATCGACTGGAGCGTTCCGAACGTCGAGATCGGTTACTGGATCCGCAACCGGTTCGAGGGCAGGGGTTTCGTCACCGAAGCGGCGGCGCTCCTCGCCGCATTCGCGTTCGACGCGCTGCACGCGCAGCGCGTGCGCATTCGTTGCGACGCGGCGAATGCGCGCAGTGCCGCGGTGCCGCGGCGCCTGGGCTTCGCGCACGAGGCGACGCTGCGCAACGAGACCCGTCGCGCCGACGGCGTACTGCGCGACACCCTGGAGTTCGGCCTGACGCCGGACGATTTCCGCACGCTGCGCGCAGACGCCTGGCGCGCCTTTCTCGCGCCGGGCTGACTGACGTCGTGCCACGCGGCCGGACGGTGCGCGTCGTTCACACCGAAACGATGCAACCCCTCGACTTTCACATCGGACCACCATGAACATCCGCCGACTTACCGATACCGACGTGCGCGGCAAGCGCGTATTCATCCGTGCCGACCTCAACGTGCCGCAGGACGACGCCGGCAACATCACCGACGACTCCCGCATCCGCGCGTCGATCCCCGGGATCCGCGACGCGCTCGCGCGCGGTGCGGCCGTGATGGTGACGTCGCACCTCGGCCGCCCGACCGAGGGCCAGTGGAGCGAGGCCGACTCGCTGGCGCCGATCGCGAAGCGATTGTCCGAGCTGCTGGGCGCCCCGGTGCCGCTGGTCAAGGACTGGGTCGACGGCGGCGCCTGGCACGCGGCGCTCAAGCCCGGGGATGTCGTGCTGCTCGAGAACTGCCGTTGCAACAAGGGCGAGAAGAAGGACGACGACAATCTCGCGCGCAAGATGGCGAAGCTCTGCGACGTCTACGTCAACGATGCGTTCGGCACCGCGCACCGCGCCGAGGCGACGACGCACGGGATCGCGAAGCACGCGCCGGTCGCGTGCGCCGGTCCGCTGATGGCGGCCGAGCTCGAGGCGCTCGGGAAGGCGCTCGCGCACCCGGCGCGGCCGCTGGTGGCGATCGTCGGCGGCGCGAAGGTCTCGACCAAGCTCACCGTGCTGAAGGCGCTGGCCGCCAAGGTCGACGTGCTGGTCGTCGGCGGCGGCATCGCGAACACGTTCGTCCTTGCGGCGCACGGCCACGTCGGCAATTCGCTGGTCGAGGCCGGCCTGGTCGGCGAGGCCCTGGCGATTCTCGACGCGTTCCCGGGCAAGGTTCCGATTCCCGTCGACGCCGTGTGCGCGAAGGAATTCTCGGCCACGGCGATGCCCACGCTCAAGGCGATCGAGAATCTCGAGCCGGACGACATGATCCTCGACATCGGCCCGAGCTCGGTCGCCGTGCTGAAGACGATCGTCGCCAAGGCCGGCACGATCGTGTGGAACGGTCCGATCGGCGTGTTCGAGTTCGACGCGTTCGCCGGCGGCACGAAGGCGCTGGCCGAGGCGATCGCCGCGTCGTCGGCGTTCTCGATCGCCGGCGGCGGCGACACGGTGGCGGCGATCAACAAGTTCGGGATCGCCGACCGGATCTCGTACATCTCGACCGCCGGCGGCGCGTTCCTGGAATTCCTCGAGGGCAAGACGCTGCCCGCGGTGGCGATTCTGGAAACCCGCGCCAAGGGTTGAGCCGCCGATCCGCGCGTCCGGATTTCCAACGTCTCCCAGGAGAGCACCATGCCCCTCGTCTCGATGCGCCAGCTTCTCGATCATGCCGCCGAGCACGGCTACGGCCTGCCGGCGTTCAACGTCAACAACCTCGAGCAGGTGCAGGCGATCATGGCCGCGGCGTCCGAGACCGACAGCCCCGTGATCATGCAGGCATCCGCCGGCGCGCGGAAGTACGCCGGGGAGACGTTCCTGCGCCACCTGATCGAAGCGGCGGTCGAGAGCTACCCCGCGATCCCGGTCGTGATGCACCAGGACCACGGGCAGTCGCCGGAGGTCTGTCAGCAGGCGATGCGGCTCGGCTTCTCCAGCGTGATGATGGACGGCTCGCTGCAGGCCGACGGCAAGACGATCGCGAGCTACGACTACAACGTCGACGTGACGAAGAAGGTCGTGACGATGGCGCACGCGATCGGCGTCACCGTGGAGGGCGAGCTGGGATGCCTTGGCTCCCTCGAGACGATGATGGGCGACAAGGAGGACGGGCACGGCGCCGAGGGCACGATGACGCGCGAGATGCTGCTGACCGACCCCGACCAGGCGGCCGACTTCGTCAAGGCGACGCAGCTCGACGCGCTGGCGATCGCGATCGGCACGTCGCACGGCGCGTACAAGTTCACGCGCAAGCCGACCGGCGACATCCTCGCGATCGACCGGATCAAGGCGATCCACGCGCGGATCCCGAACACGCACCTCGTGATGCACGGCAGCTCGTCGGTGCCGCAGGACCTGCTGCAGATCATCCGCGAGAACGGCGGCGAGATGAAGGAGACCTACGGCGTTCCCGTCGAGGAGATCCAGGAAGGGATCAAGCACGGCGTGCGCAAGGTCAACATCGACACCGACATCCGGCTCGCGATGACCGCGGCGGTCCGCAAGTTCCTGTACGCGAACAGGAGCGCGTTCGACCCGCGCGACTACCTGAAGCCCGCGCGGGAGGCGGCGAAGCAGATCTGCCGGCAGCGCTACGAGCAGTTCGGCTGCGCCGGCATGGCGTCGAAGATCAGGCCGGTGGCGCTCGACCAGGTCGCCGCGAAGTACAAGACGGGCGAGCTCGCGCAGATCGTCACCTGACCCGATGCACGGCGCGACGGCCGTGCTGTGCTAGCATCGCCGCGAGGTGCCGGAGTTCGACCTTTCGGCAGCTCCCGAACCGACCGCAGGGCACAACAACCGCCAAGGAGCCATCATGGGCATCATGGGACTCGTCTGGACCGTCATCGTCGGTCTGATCGTAGGGATCCTCGCGCGCTTCCTCTACCCGGGCCCGGTCCCGATGGCGTGGTGGATGACGGCGCTTCTGGGCATCGGCGGCTCCATCGTCGGCGGCTTCGTCAGCAGCATCATCTGGAAGTCGCCGGACGGCAAATTCCATCCTGCCGGATGGATCATGTCGATCCTGGGCGCCATGCTGCTGCTCTGGGTCTTCATCAAGTTCGTGCAGTGATTCCCGCCGCGACCGCCGGCGGTGCCGCGTCGCGTCCATGATCCCTCTCGCGGTTCTCGAGGCCGCCGCCCGCAACGTCTACGCGGCGATGGCGCCGACGCCGCAGTACGCGTGGCCGCTCCTCGCGCGCCGCGCAGGGCGCGAAGTCTGGGTCAAGCACGAGAACCACACGCCGACCGGAGCGTTCAAGGTGCGCGGCGGACTGAACCTGCTCGCGCAGCTCGCCGAACGCGGTCCCGCGCCGCTTCCCGGCATCTGCAGCGCGACGCGCGGCAACCATGGGCAGAGCCTCGCGTACGCAGCGCGCCGGCACGGCGTGCGGTGCGTGATCGTGGTGCCGCACGGCAACTCGGCCGACAAGAACGACGCGATGCGCGCATTCGGCGCCGAGCTGATCGAATTCGGTCGGGACTTCGACGCGGCCCGCGAGCACGCCGCCGCGCTCGCGCAGCAGCAGCGCCTCAACTTCGTCGGTCCGTTCGCGCCCGAGCTCGTCGCCGGCGTGGGCACGTACGCGCTGGAGCTCTTTCGCGCCGTGCGCGACATCGACACCGTCTACGTGCCGATCGGCTGCGGCTCGGGCATCTGCGGGCTCATCAGCGCGCGCGACGCGCTGGGTCTCACGACCAGGATCGTCGGCGTCGTCGCCGCGAACGCTAATGCCTACGCGCAGTCGTTCGCCGCGGGAGTGCCGGTCGAGACGAAGACCGCCGACACGTTCGCCGACGGCATGGCCGTGCGCGTGCCGGTGCCGGCGGCGCTCGAAGTGATCCGCAAGGGAGCGGCCCGCATCGTCGAGGTCGGCGAGGCGGAAATCGAGGATGCCATGCGCGCGCTCTTCAGCGACACGCACCAGGTCGCCGAAGGCGCCGGCGCCGCGCCGCTCGCCGCGTTGCTGAAGGAGGGCGATCGCGCGGGGCGCAGCGCAGCGATCATCCTGAGCGGCGGCAACATCGATCGCGCCGTCTATGCGCGCGTGCTGGCGGGAGGATGGTCGTGACGGCGAAGGCCGTCGGCACCGGCGTCGCCGCGACCCGGCGCGGGCGGGCGGCTACAGCCGCCGGACCCGCGTCTGCGATTGCTCGCGCAGGTACTGCGGGACGTAGTAGAGCGACCCGCCCGCCTTGCCCGTCGAGCCCGAGCCCTTCCAGCCGCCGAATGCCTGGTAGCCGGGCCACGCGCCGGTCGTCGCGCCCTGCGGGCGATTCGCGTAGCACACTCCCGCCTCGATCTCGGCGAAGAAGCGCTCGGTCTCGTCCGGCGCCCCGTAGAAGCCGGCGGTGAGACCATAGTCGCCGGCGTTCGCGCGCGCGAACGCTTCGTCGAGGTCGTCGACCGGCGCCACCAGGACGAACGGCGCGAAGAGCTCGCGCTGCCACAGCGGATGGTCGAGCGGCGCGCGCGCGATCGTCGGCGCGCAGAAGTGGCCGTGCGCGAGCTCGCCCTGATCGAGCCGCTCGCCGCCGTGGACGATCGCGCCGCGGTCGTCGAGCGCCTGGACCTGCGCCGCCGCGTCCTCGAACCGCGCGACCGCTGCGGCGTCGATCACCGGCCCCATCCAGTTCGTGCGCCGCGTGGGGTCACCGACGGCGATCCTGGCCGTCGCCGCATGGAGCGCGGCGACGAAATCGGCGAACACCGTGTGCTCGACGTAGACGCGCGAGCACGCCGAGCACTTCTGGCCGGACAGCCCGAACGCGGAGCGCATGACGCCAAGCGCCGCGTCGCCGATGTCGGCGCGCCGGCTGACGATCGCCGCGTTCTTGCCGCCCATCTCCGCGATGCACGGCCGCGGCCAGCGCCCCTGGGCGAACGTGCGTTGGAGGTGCATCCCGACCTCGTACGAGCCCGTGAACGTGGCGCCGGCGACGTCCGGATGGCGGACCAGCGCGTCCCCGACCGACCCGCCGGGCCCGGTGACGTAGTTGAACACGCCCGGGGGCAGGCCCGCGTCGCGGAACGCGTCGGCGAGCAGCCGGCCGCTCCACGCGGTGGCCGACGCCGCCTTGAAGACGACGGTGTTGCCGGCGACGAGCGCCGCACCCGACGGCCCGCCGGCGAGCGCGAACGGAAAGTTGAACGGCGCGATGACGAGCCACACGCCGTGCGGCTTCAGCACGCTCGCATTGACGCTCTCGAAGCCGGCCAGCGGATCCTGCGCCAGCGGCTTCGCGTAACCGTCGTTAGCCTCCATCTGGTCGCAGTACCAGGCGACCAGATCGGCCGTCTCCTGCGCCTCGCCCAGCGCCTCCATCCGGTTCTTGCCGACCTCGAGCGCCAGCACGGCGCCCAGGTAGTACACGCGCTCCTCGATCAGCGCGACGGCCCGGCGCAGGAGCGCGACGCGCTCGCGCCACGGCGTCCGCGCCCAGCCGGGGAATGCGTGCTGCGCCGCGGCCACTGCCGCGGCTGCGTGCCGCGGGTCGCCGGCCTGGAACCGGCCGAGCACGACGCGCGTGTCGCTCGGGCTGCGGACGTCGAACTGCAGCGGCGCGCGCTCGTTGCCGCCGCCGATCAGCATCGCGTGCTCGCCGCCCAGGTGCGAACGGAGCGCCGTCAGCGCCTTCTCGAAGCGCGTGTGAAGCGCGGGCGGCGGATCGAACATCGTCGAATACGTGAGCTTGAAATCGGCGGGGGCGGACATGGCTGACCTCAGGTAGGGACCGCAGCGGGAAGACATTCGGCGAGCAGCGCATCGAGCGTGTCGAGCGCGCGCTCGAGCTCCGCATCGGTGATCACGAGCGGCGGAGCGAGGATGAGCAGATTGCCGCGCGCCGCGAACGAGACGCCGCGGTCGAGACCGCGGGCGACGAGGCGCCGCAATTCGGGCGCGGTGTCCGGCCACGGCGAGAGCGGCTCGCGCGTCGTGCGGTCGCGGACGAACTCGACGATCCAGAACGCGGCGTCGCCGCGGACGTCGCCGATCGCCGCATGCCGGCCCGCCATCGCATCGAGCCGCGCGCGCATCGCCGCGCCGAGCGCGCCGGCGCGCTCGATCAGCCGGCCCTCGCGATAGGCTTCGAGCGCGCCCAGGCCGGCCGCGCAGCAGAGCGGATGACCCGAGTACGTGAGCCCGGTGCCGAGCATGCGCCGCTCGAAGAACTGCGCGACATGCTTCGCCACCAGCACGGCACCGAGCGGCGCGTGGGCACCGGTCAGGCCCTTCGCCAGCGTCACGAGGTCGGGCCGGCCGGCATCCAAGTAGCGCTGCCACGCGAACCAGTGCCCGACGCGTCCGAACGCGCTCATCACCTCGTCGGCGACGAGCAGCGCGCCGTGCGCGGCGCAGGCTTCGCGCAGCCGGGGCCAGTACTCCGCCGGCGCGACGATGCCGTTCGTCCCCGCGTGCGGCTCCATGACGACGGCGGCAACGTTTCCCTCCGCCGCGGCCAGTGCATCGGCGACGGCGCCGGCGCAGCGGATCCCGCACTCCGGGCGCGCGCGCGACCACGGGCAACGGTAGCAGTACGGCGGCGGCACGTGCGTGACGTTCGGCAGCGCCGAGGGGAGCGTCCTCGCCCGCGCGTCGCCGGAGAGCGCCATCGCGGCGAATGTGGCTCCGTGGTAGCTGCGGTCGCGCGCGACGACGAGCCCCTCGGGACGGCCCGTGTACCAGCGCGCGAGCTTGACCGCGTTCTCGTTGGCGTCGGCGCCGCCGAGCGTGAACAGCACGCGGCCGCCGTCGAAGCCCGCGAGTGCCAGCAACTCGTCGGCGAGCTCGGACCGCGGTTGCGCGCCCCACGCGCTCGTCACGAAACAGAGCGCTTCGGCCTGCGCGCGAATCGCGGCGACGACGCCGGGGTGCTGGTGCCCGAGATTGGAGCACTCCGAAAGCGACGAGAAGTCGAGGATCTCGCGGCCGCCGGCGGTGAACAGCGTCGCGCCACGGCCGCCGACGATCGTCGGAGCGTTCCAGTCGGCCTGGACGCACCAGGTGTGCAGGACGGACGATTCGGACATGGGCGTGACGCAGGCTCGGGCCGGCCTCTCGCCCGCCGCGCGCGGCGACGGGTCGGCCGACCTCATCCCCGCGCCGGCGGGACGCGGCGAATCAGCGCTGCTCCATTTCCTCGACCGGGCCGAGGATCTGCTCGCGCAGCTCGCGGTAGCGCGGCAGCTGCGGCGGCTGGATGCAGATGTACTTGACCTGCGCCGCCTGCAGGCAGCGCTGCATGATGATGTCGAGCTTCTGGTCGCGCGGGTTGACGACGGCGCCCGGCTCCCTGGTGTCGACGATGGCGAGTATCGTCATGTCGCGGTCGCACAGCACGAAGCCGACGTGCTGGTTCGCGATCTTGCGGAACGCGCGCAACCGCTCCATCCCCTGCGGGCCGATCTTCACCTGCAGCACGTCCGCGAGACGGACGCGCGCGAAGATCTCGAACCGCGGAAACGCGACCTTGAGCAGTCGGTAGACAAGGGTCTCGGCCTTGCTGAGGAAGCGCGGCCGCAGCAGGTAGAGCCCGGGCAGCTCGGCGGACGACAGGAGCCGCGTCGTCTCGCCCTCGGTCCACTGCGCCACGGTTTCCGGGCCGTCGCCCCCGTACTTCGAGCCGCCCCCGGCTGCACGGCTTCGCCGCAGCAGACCGACTGCGATCGCGGCGGCAAGCGCGGCGATCGCGACGGCGAACAGGATGCCCGAGGTCATGGGCTCCGGGCCGGCGCTCGAGCGGCGGGCGCGCGGACGGGCGCCGGGCAGGTCGATGATCTTGGCATAAGCTTTGGAATTCCTGGGGCTTTCCTTCGCCGTGGATAGTCTAAAGCATTTCGCGCAAGGAATGCCACGGCACGCCGGCGCACCCGCGGCGTGCGCGGCACCGCGTCTTGCCGGCGAAAGCTCGCCTTTTTTCGCTTTCTGCCGGCGAAAAGACAAAGGCCCGGTCGAACCGGGCCTTTGCCATTCCTCGCGGGACTTTCCCGGCGGGCGTCCTGCATGCCCGGCGGGGACCGTCAGCGGGCGAGCGTCACATGTCCATGTCGCCCATGCCGCCCATCCCACCCATGCCGCCGCCGCCCATGCCGCCGCCGCCGCCCTTCTCGTCCTTCGGCAGCTCGGCGACCATCGCATCGGTCGTCAGCAGAAGACCGGCGACCGACGCCGCGTTCTGCAGCGCGAAGCGCGTCACCTTGGTCGGGTCGAGCACGCCCATTTCGACCAGGTCGCCATAGTCGCCCGTGGCGGCGTTGTAGCCGAAGTTGCCCTTGCCCTCGACGACCTTGTTGACGACGACCGACGGCTCGTCACCGGAATTGGCGACGATCTGCCGCAGCGGCTCCTCGAGCGCGCGCAGCACGATCTTGATTCCGGCTTCCTGATCGTGGTTGCTGCCCTTCAGGCCCTTCAGGTTGGCGCGGGCGCGCAGGTAGGCGACGCCGCCACCGGCCACGATGCCTTCCTCGACCGCGGCGCGGGTCGCGTGCAGGGCGTCCTCGACGCGCGCCTTCTTTTCCTTCATCTCGACTTCGGTCGCCGCACCCACCTTGATCACCGCGACACCGCCGGCGAGCTTCGCCACGCGCTCCTGCAGCTTTTCCTTGTCGTAGTCGGACGTCGCTTCCTCGACCTGCTTGCGGATGTTCCGCACGCGCGCCTCGATCGCGGCCTTTTCGCCGGCGCCGTCGATGATCGTCGTGTCTTCCTTGCCCACTTCGATCTTCTTCGCGCGACCGAGGTCCTTCAGCGTCGCGTTCTCGAGCTTCAGACCGAGCTCCTCGGCGATCACGGTGCCGCCGGTCAGGATCGCGATGTCTTCCAGCATCGCCTTGCGGCGGTCGCCGAAGCCGGGCGCCTTGACGGCCGTCGTCTTCAGGATGCCGCGGATGTTGTTGACGACGAGCGTCGCCAGCGCTTCGCCGTCGACGTCCTCGGCGATGATGAGCAACGGCTTGCCCGACTTCGCCACCTGTTCGAGCAGCGGCAGCAGGTCGCGGATGTTCGAAACCTTCTTGTCGTGCAGCAGGATGTACGGATCCTCGAGCAGCGAGACCTGCTTGTCGGGATTGTTGATGAAGTACGGCGAGATGTAGCCGCGGTCGAACTGCATGCCTTCGACCAGATCGAGCTCGTTCTCGAGACCCTTGCCGTCCTCGACCGTGATGACGCCTTCCTTGCCGACCTTGTCCATCGCCTCGGCGATCGTCTTGCCGATCGCTTCGTCCGCGTTGGCCGAGATCGCGCCGACCTGCGCGATTTCCTTGCTGGTCGTGCACGGCTTGCTGATCTTCTTCAGCTCGTCGACGACGGCGTGCACGGCCTTGTCGATGCCGCGCTTGAGGTCCATCGGGTTCATGCCCGCGGCGACGTACTTGAAGCCCTCGTTGCAGATCGACTGCGCGAGCACCGTGGCGGTCGTGGTGCCGTCGCCGGCGACGTCCGAGGTCTTCGACGCGACTTCCTTGACCATCTGCGCGCCCATGTTCTCGAACTTGTCCTTGAGCTCGATTTCCTTCGCGACCGACACGCCGTCCTTCGTGATCGTCGGCGCGCCGAAGCTGCGCTCGAGCACCACGTTGCGACCCTTGGGACCGAGCGTGACCTTGACCGCGTTGGCGAGGACGTTGACGCCGATCATCATCCGGTTGCGCGCCCCTTCGCCGAAGCGTACGTCTTTAGCTGCCATGTTGTGTCTCCTGAATGCTTGTGCTTGTGGAAGGATTGACTAGTCGACGATGCCGATGATGTCGTCTTCGCGCATGTGCAGCAGATCCTGGCCGTCAAGCTTGAATTCCTGACCGGAGTACTTGCCGAACAGCACCTTGTTGCCCGGCTTCACGCCCATCGGGATGAGCTTGCCGTTGTCGTCGGTCTTGCCAGGGCCGCAATAGACCACCTCGCCCTGCGAGGGCTTCTCGGCCGCGGTGTCGGGAATCACGATTCCTCCGGCGGTCTTCCTCTCTTCTTCGAGCCGTTTAACGATCACGCGATCGTGCAGTGGGCGAATCTTCATGGTAAGCACTCACTCCTTAGAAGGTTTTATTGCAAATCAGTCGCTTACGGAGTCGATCCCGGCAAACCCTCACGGCTGCCGAGGACCCTGTTCAGCGCTACAGCCCTGTTAGCACTCGGCGATAGCGAGTGCTAATAATAAGGACGAAAGCCGGAGAAAGCAACCCCGGCAGCGTCCGCTCCGCCATCGGCGTTCGCGACCACGGCACCGACCCTGCGCGGCCGCGTTCGCTCGGGCCAACCGGGCGCCCGACCGTCCACGCCCTGGCGGCAACCGTCCGTAAGGCTGCGTGGCGTCGCGTGGCGGCCGGGGTTATCTTTTTCCGGTCGCAGCCGCGCCGAGCCAGCGATGCTCCGCCCCGCCACCGTCGTCGATCTTCCCTTCCTCCGCGCGCTGATCCGCGACGGCGCGGCACGGGGAAGCTTCGACCGCGAGCTCGCGACCGATTCGCCAAGGGCGGGCGAATTCTTCGCCAGCCTGCGCCAGGCGCTCGCGACCGGCTACTTCGTCGAGAGGGACCGCAAGACAGGCGAGCTCACGACGCTCGCCGTGCCCGGCTACATCTATGTCCCCGACAGCGGCGGCACCGCGCAACGGCCGACGGGTTTCGGGCTCTTCAGGGCCGCCGCGCTCGGCTACGAGCTATGGCTCACCGGCATCGATGCCGGTTCGCGCGGACAGGGCCACGGCAGAGCGATGCTGGGGGAACTCCTCGGGACTCCGCCGGGGCGCGCCGCGTACGTCGTCCGGGCCGAGGTTTCCGGCCAGGACAACGCGACGGTCGACCACCTGCTGGTCTCGCTCGGGTATGCCCGCGCGCGCGCGACGCCGCAACACGCATGGTATCTGCGCAACGACGCGCCGGGAGAAGTCGCGGCGCCGCTGAACGCGTCGGGCGCGCCGCGCGCCGCGAGCTGAGAACTTCCGCAGGGGTCCCGCGCCGCCAGGTTCGTCCCCGACGGGCACAATGCACCGGCATCGCGTCGTGGTACCGTAACGGGCCTCCCCGCCACGCCCCTGGTGCCCCATGACCGATCTGCCGCCGTCGCCCCCGACACCGCCCGCCGCATCCGGATTCGAGCGCAACGCTTCCGCCCCGCCACCGCGGAATCCGCCCGTCGCGGTCGACGCCGGGAACGGCGTTGCCTGGTGGAGCGAAGGCTGGCGGCTGTTCAGGATGTCGCCCGGCGTGTGGATCGCGATCACGCTCGTGTTCATCGTCATCATGGTGATGCTGACGCTCATCCCGATGATCGGGTCGCTCGCGACCACGCTGCTCGCGCCGGTGCTGGCGGGCGGCGTGCTCACCGGATGCCGCGCGCAGGACCGCGGCGGCGAGCTGACGATCGCGCACCTCTTCGCGAGCTTTTCCGACCGGCTCGGGCCGCTCGTCATCGTCGGCCTGCTCTATCTCGCCGGATCGCTCGCGATCCTGCTCGTCGTGGTCGGCCTGCTGTTCGCGGCCGTCGGCGCGACCGGCATCGGCGCGCTCCTGACCGGCGACCCGCTGCAGGCGGGACTGGCCACGCTCGCGACCTTCGGGATCGGCGCCGTGATCGCGGCGCTGCTCGGACTGCTGCTGGGCGTCCCGCTGATGATGGCGTACTGGTTTGCGCCGGCGCTGGTCGTGTTCCGCAACGACGAGCCGTTCGCCGCGATGAAGGCGAGCTTCGGCGCTTGCCTCGTCAACATGCTGCCGATGCTGGTCTACAGCGTGCTGGGCCTCGTGTTCGCGATCGTCGCGACCATCCCGTTCGGCCTCGGCTGGCTCGTGCTGGCGCCGGTCTTCGCGGGCACCGTCTACGCGAGCTACAAGGACATCTTCGGCGCACCCGATTGAGGCTGCCGATCCGCGCGAACGGCACGCTGTTCGCGCGACGCGCAAGGAAACCAGAGTTTCAGTGGGCCTGTTCCCAGTTGGGGCCCACGCCGACGTCGACGACGAGCGGCACCGCAAGCACGGCGACGCCGGTCATCCGCGGCGGCAGGCCGCGCTGCACGCGCTCGAGCTCGTCCGGAGGCACCTCGAACACGAGCTCGTCGTGGACCTGCAGCACAAGCTTCGTCGCGAGTCCCTCGTCGCGTATCCAGTCGCGCACGGCGATCATCGCGAGCTTGACGAGGTCCGCCGCCGTGCCCTGCATCGGCGCGTTGATCGCGGCCCGCTCGGCGCCGGCGCGGCGCGGCCCGCCGGCGGCCTTGATGTCGGGCAGCCACAGCCGGCGCCCGAAGACCGTCTCGACGTAGCCGTGCTCGCGCGCGAACTCGCGCGTCGCCTGCATGTAGGCGGCGACGCCCGGGTAGCGCTGGAAGTAGCGGTCGATGAACTGCTGGGCGGCGGCGCGCTCGATGCCGAGCTGCTGCGCGAGGCCGAACGCGCCCATCCCGTAGATGAGCCCGAAGTTGACCGCCTTGATGTAGCGGCGCTGATCGCCGGTGACCTCGGACACCGGGACGCCGAAGATCTCGGCGGCGGTCGCCTTGTGGATGTCCGCGCCTTCGTGAAACGCCTTGACGAGCGCCGGGTCCCCGGACAGATGCGCCATGATCCGCAGCTCGATCTGCGAATAGTCGGCCGACACGATCGCGTGCCCGGGGGGCGCGATGAACGCCTCGCGGATGCGGCGGCCCTCCGCCGTGCGCACCGGGATGTTCTGCAGGTTCGGGTCCGACGACGAAAGCCGTCCGGTGACCGCCGTCGCCTGGCTGAACGTCGTGTGCACGCGTCCCGTGCGCCGGTTCACCATCTGCGGCAGCTTGTCCGTGTAGGTCGACTTGAGCTTCGACAGCGCGCGGTGCTCGAGCAGCACCTTCGGCAGCGGATAGTCGGCGGCGAGCTCGGTCAGCACTTCCTCGTCGGTCGACGGCTGACCCGTCGCCGTCTTGCGCAGCGTCGGCAGCTTCATCTTGTCGAACAGCACCTCGCCCAGCTGCTTCGGCGACGCGAGGTTGAACGGCTGGCCCGCGAGCTGATACGCCTGCTGCTCCAGCGCCATCACCTTCTCGGCGAGCTCCCGGCTCTGCGCGGCGAGCAGCGCGGTGTCGAGCATGACGCCCTCGCGCTCCATCTCGAACAGGATCTCGCGCACCGGCATCTCGATCGCCGTGTAGATGTGGTCGAGCCTGGGGTCCGCGGCCACGCGCGGGTACAGCCGGCGGTGCAGCTGCAGCGTGATGTCCGCATCCTCGGCCGAGTAGGCGGTCGCGTCGTCGATGCTCACCTGGTCGAACCCGATCTGCTTCGCGCCCTTGCCCGCGACCTCGGCGTAGGTGATCGTCTTCACGTTCAGGTGCCGCCACGCGAGGTTGTCCATGTCGTGCGGGCGGTGCGCCTCGAGCACGTAGGACTGGAGCAGCGTGTCGTGCGCGGTGCCGCGCAGCTCGAGGCCGTGGTTCGCGAGCACGTGCTGGTCGAACTTGACGTTCTGCCCGAGCTTGCCCTTCGCGGGATCCGCGAACCACGGCGCGAGCCGCGCGAGCGTCGCCGCGAACGGCAGCTGGTCCGGCGCGCCGGGGTAGCGGTGCGCGAGCGGGACGTAGCACGCGTGCCCGGGCTCGATGGCGAACGACAGACCGACGATCTTCGCTTCCAGCGGGTCGAGTCCCGTCGTCTCGGTGTCGAAGCAGACGAGGTCGGCGCGCTCGATCGCCTGCAGCCAGCGCTCGAGCGATGCGGCATCCAGGACGGTTTCGTAATGGCGGGGAACCGCGGGCGGCGCATCCCCCGCGTCGGCGGCGTCCCGCACTCCGGCGTCGGCGAACGTCCGCGTGTCCTGCCGCGACGCGCGATCGGCGATCGCCGCGGCCGCGTCGCCCCGCGCTGCGCCGCCCTGGAGGTCGCGCAGCCAGCCTTTGAACTCGAAGCGCTGGCACAGCGCTCTCAGCGTCTCCGCGTCCGCCGCGGCGGGCACGAGATCGGCCGGCGCGACGGGCAGCGCGCAGTCGGTCTTCACGGTGAGGAGCCGCCGGCCCTGGGGCAGCCAGTCGAGCGTCGCCCGCAGGTTCTCGCCAACGACGCCCGCGATCTCGCCCGCGTGCGCGATCACCGCGTCCAGCGTCCCGTACTGCGCGAGCCACTTGGCGGCCGTCTTCGGCCCGACCTTGGCGACGCCGGGCACGTTGTCGACGACGTCGCCGGTCAGCGCGAGCAGGTCGAGCACCTGGTCCGGGCGCACGCCGAACTTGGCCGCGACCCCCGCGTCGTCGAGCGTCTCGTTGCTCATCGTGTTGACGAGCGTGATGCCGGGCTTGACGAGCTGCGCCAGATCCTTGTCCGACGTCGAGATCAGGCAGTCGATGCCGGCAGCCGCGGCCCGCACCGCGAGCGTTCCGATCACGTCGTCGGCCTCGACGCCGTCGACCATCAGCAGCGGCCAGCCGTGCGCACGGACGAATTCGTGCAGCGGTTCGATCTGCCGGACGAGGTCTTCGGGCATGGGCGGCCGCTGCGCCTTGTAGAGCGGATACCACTCGTCGCGGAACGTCTTCCCCGGGGCGTCGAAGACGACGGCGAAGTAGTCGGGCTTCTCGTCTTCGGCTATCCTGCGCAGCATCGAGACGACGCCACGCAGCGCGCCGGTCGGCTCGCCCTGCGCCGTGCGCAAGTCCGGCAGCGCGTGGAAAGCGCGATACAGGTACGACGACCCATCCACCAGCACGAGCTTAGGCATGGTTCAAAACAGCAAGATCCCGGAACTGATCGATCCGCAGGCGACGCACACCACCAACGGCCAGGAGGCCTGGCGCGTGCTGGGGATTATGGCAGAGTTCGCCGCGGCGACCGAACGGATGCGCGGCGTGCGCCCCGCGGTGTCGATGTTCGGCAGCGCGCGCATCAAGCGGGACCATCCGTATTACGCGAAGGCCGAGCGCATCGCCCGCCTGCTCTCCGACGCCGGGTTCGCGGTGATATCGGGCGGCGGGCCCGGGCTGATGGAGGCCGCGAACCGTGGCGCGTTCGCCGGCAGGTCGCCGGCGATCGGGCTCAACATCCTGCTGCCGCACGAGCAGGGCGGCAACGATTTCCAGGACGTCTCCTTCGACTTCCGCTACTTCTTCGCGCGCAAGATGATGTTCGTGCGCTTTGCGTCCGCGTACGTCGTGCTGCCGGGCGGCTTCGGCACGCTGGACGAGCTTTCCGAATGCCTCACGCTGGTACAGACCGGCAAGAGCCGCCGCATTCCGATCATCCTGGTCGGCGGTGACTTCTGGCGCGGCCTCGTCGACTGGATCCGCGACCGGCTCGTGGGCGAGGGCATGGCGGAGGGGAAGGACCTGGGCCTCATGCAGGTCATCGACGAGCCGGAAGCGATCGTCGAGGCGATCTTCGACTTCTACGAGACGCGCGGCTTCCAGCCGACGCGCGAAGAGCGGCAGCAGATGCTGAACCTCTGACGCGCCGGTTGCCGCGTGCGCGGCGGCCGGGCCGGGCCCCGCTCTGTTAAAATGATCGCCAATCCGGCATCGCATGAACCTTCCTCGCACTCTGTCGCGTCTGGCCGTTGCCGCTGCGCTGGCCGCCGCGGCCGGCGGGGCGCTCGCGCAGGCCGCGCCGCCGCCCGCGCCGCCCCCGCTCCCGCAGCTCGAGCCCCTGCCGGAGATTCCGCCGCCGCTGCCGCCCGGCGTTGCGGGCGACGCGGAGCTCGAGCCCCAGGTGACGATCAGGCGGAAGGACACCGAGACGGTCGAGGAGGCGCGCGTAAACGGCAGGATCGTCTGGGTGAAGGTGACGCCGCGCCACGGAAGGCCCTATTTCCTGGTGCCCGACGGCACCGGCAACGTCTTCATCCGCCGCGACAGCCTCGACACCGGCCTCAGGGTTCCGCTGTGGCTGCTCCTCGAATTCTGAACTGAGCCCCTTTCCGGATCCGTGCCGGAGGCGGCGCGCCTTGCGCTGCGATGCCCGATGTCGGTCTACACGCCCGTTACCCCCGAGGAACTCGAAACGTGGCTCGCCCGCTACGCAGTCGGCACGCTCGTGCTGCAGGCGCCGATCGCCGCCGGCATCGAGAACACGAACTACTTCGTCACGACGACCAAGGGTCGCTACGTGCTGACGCTGTACGAGCGCCTGCCCGCCACCGAGCTCCCGTTCTACCTCAACCTGATGGCGCATCTCGCGCGCGCAGGCGTCGCGTGCCCGGCGCCGGCCGCGGATCGCACCGGCGCGCTGTTCAGCCTGCTCAACGGCAAGCCGGCGAGCCTCGTCGCCTGGGTTGAAGGCCAGGCGGTCCCCGCGCCGGGCGCCGCGCACTGCGCCGCGGTGGGTGCCGCGCTCGCCCGCCTGCACGTGGCGTCGGCAAGCTACCGCGCGCGGCTCACCAACCGTCGCGGTCCGGCCTGGTGGCGGCAGGCCGCTCGCGCCGTCCGCCCCTTCCTCGACCCCGGCCAGAACGACCTGCTGGCGGGGGAGCTCAAGTTCCTCACGGGCTTCGGCCGCGTCCGGATGCCGCGCGGCGCGATCCACGGCGATCTCTTCTGCGACAACGTGCTCTTCGTCGACGAACGCGTGTCCGGCATCATCGACTTCGGCTTCGCCGCGACCGACTTCCTCGCCTACGACCTCGCGATCACCGTCAACGACTGGTGCATCGCCAGGGAGGGCGCCGACGCCGGCGCGCTCGTTCCGGGGCTCCTCGCCGCGCTGGTCGGCGCGTACGACGAAGTGCGGCCGTTGACCGCGGACGAGCGCGCGCAATGGCCGGCACTGGTGCGCGCCGCCGCGTTGCGCTTCTGGCTGTCGCGGCTCTACGACCTGCACCTGCCGCGCCCGGGTGAGCTCGTGCACGCGCACGATCCGTTGCATTTCGAACGCATCCTGCGCGACCGCGTCCTCCGTCCCGGACACCTGCCGGAGCCCGCACGCCCGGCTCCCCGAGCGGGCGGGAAGCCGTGAGCGCCGCGCCGCCCGCGATCGCCTACGCGCGCCATCCGGCGCGCCGCGGCGTCCTCTGGCTGAAGCAGGCCGCGGAGATGCTCGCGGCCGCGCGCGTCCCGTGGCTGATGCTGCTCCTGTTCTATTACATCCTGCAGCTGCTGGTGAGCGTCGTGCCGGTCGTCGGGCCGCTCGCGATGATGGTGCTGCGGCCGGTGTTCACCGTCGGCTTCCTCGCCGCCGCGTGGACGCAGGAGCGCGGCGGCGTGCCGGAGATCCGCCATCTCTTCCGCGGCTTCCGCTCCAATCTGTGGGCGCTCGTCCCGATCGGGATCGTGCTGGTCGCCGGCACGACGCTCGCGGTGCTGGCGACCGCGCTCGTCGATGGCGGCGTGCTGCTCGAAACGGTCACGGGGGGCGCGAAACCCGACGAGGCGCTCGCGGCGAACGGGCGCCTGGAGGCCGCGATGCTGTTCGCGATCGTCTGCGCGCTGCCCACGCTCCTCGCGGTGTGGTTCGCTCCGGCGCTCGTCGTGTTCCAGGACTGCAGCACGGCGCAGGCGCTGCTCGGGAGCTTGCGCGCCGCGGCCGGCAACTGGCGCGCAGTCGCCGTCTACGGACTGATGCTGTTCTTCTACGGCGCCGTGCTGCCCGGAGCCGCGATCGGCCTCATCGCGTTTCTCGTGCCGCAGGCCGCGGTGCCGTGGGTGATCGCGCTGACGGTCGTTCCCTACGTATTCCTGTTCGTCGCCGCGCAGACCATCTCCGACTACGTCGCGTATCGCGACATCTTCCATACGCCCGGCGTCGACGCGGCGCCTCCCCCGGGCATCGACACGCAAGGCTGAGCGGCGGCTGCCCGCCGCGCTCCTTGGTGCACCCTTGGCGCTGCGCGCCATCCCTCCGAGAGGGAGCAATTCGCGCCTTGGGACTGCCCAGCGGCGCTCACGCGCCCTCGAGCTTCGCGTATTCCAGCGCGAGCCACTTGACGCCCGACTCGCGAAAGTTGACCTGCACGCGCGCGTCGCCGCCGCGCCCCTCGGCGTCGATGATGATGCCGAGGCCGAACTTCGCGTGGCGCACGCTCTGGCCGATGCGCCAGCCGGGCGCGCTGTCGCGCACGGCTGGCGCGGCCGCCGCATCGCCCGGTTGCGGCGTGAGCGCGGCGGCGCGCTCGCCCCACTCGGCCACGTCGAGATCGATCGCCCCGCCCGAACGGCGGTGACGCGGCGACAGCCAGGCGACGAGCTCGCGCGGCAGCTCGTCCACGAAGCGCGACGCGACGTGGTAGCGCACCTGCCCGTGCAGCATCCGGCTCTGCGCATGGGTCACGTACAGCCGCCGCTTCGCCCGGGTGAGCGCGACGTACATGAGCCGCCGCTCCTCCTCGACGCCGTCGTATTCGTTCAGGCTGTTCTCGTGCGGGAAGAGGCCCTCCTCGAGACCGGTCACGAACACCGTGTGGAACTCGAGCCCCTTCGCCGCGTGCACGGTCATGAGCTGCAGCGCGGGCCGGCCTTCGGCGGCCTGCGTCTCGCCCGCCTCGAGCGCGGCGTGCGCGAGGAACGCGGTCAGCGGATCCGCGGCGCCGGACTCGGCCGCGTCACCCGCCGCGGACGCGTCGACCGGCGCGATCGGCGCATCCACCGCGAGATCGGCCTCGCGCAGGAAGCTGCCGGCCGCGTTGACGAGCTCCTCCAGGTTGTCGAGCCGGTCCTGGCCGTCCTTCTCCTTCCTGTAATGCGCCACGAGCCCCGACGCCGCGTTGACGTGCTCGACCGCCTCGGGGAGCGGCAGGCCGGCGGTGCCCGCGCGCATGGCCTCGATCAGCTTGACGAACGCGGCGAGGCTCGCGTGCGCCTTGCCGCCGCCCCTGCCGCCGGCGCACGTCGCCTGCCACAGGCTCGTGCCCTGCGCGCGCGCGGTGTCGGCGAGCGTCTCGAGCGTACGCGCGCCGATGCCCCGCGGCGGGAAATTCACGACGCGCAGGAAGGCGCCGTCGTCGTCGGGAACGGCGAGCAGGCGCAGGTAGGCGAGCGCGTGCTTGACCTCGGCCCGCTCGAAGAAGCGCATCCCGCCGTACACGCGGTACGGCACCGACGCGTTGAAGAGCGCGTGCTCGAGCACGCGCGACTGCGCGTTCGACCGGTAGAGCACCGCGACCTCGGACAGCGCGAGGCCATCGGCGGCGAGGCCCTTCGCGACGTCGACGATGAACGCCGCCTCGTCGGTGTCCGACGGCGCGGCCAGCGCGCGCACCGGCTCGCCGGTGTCGTCGCTGGTCCACAGGTTCTTGCCGAGCCGCGTCCGGTTGTTCTTGATCAGCGCGTTGGCGGCAGCGAGGATGTTGCCGTGCGAGCGGTAGTTCTGCTCGAGCTTGACGAGGCGCACCGGCATCTCCGGCCGCCCGAAATCGCGCTCGAAGTGCTGCATGTTGGCGACGTTCGCGCCGCGGAAGGCGTAGATCGACTGGTCGTCGTCGCCGACCGCGAACACCGCCGTGTGCTCGCCCGCGAGCAGCTTCAGCCACTTGTACTGCAGCACGTTGGTGTCCTGGAATTCGTCGACCAGGATGTGCGAGAAGCGGCGCCGGTAGTGCTCGCGCAGCCCGTCGCTGTTGGCCAGCAGCTCGTAGCTGCGCAGCAGCAGCTCCGCGAAATCGACGACGCCCTCGCGCTGGCACATCGCTTCGTACAGCGCGTAGTGCTCGACCTGCCGCCGCGCGAAGTCGTCGCCCGCCTCGACCTGGTTCGGGCGCAGGCCCTCCTCCTTCGCGCCGGAGACGAAGTGCTGCAGCTGCCGCGGCGGGAAGCGCTCGTCGTCGATGTCGTGCGCCTTGTACAGGCGCTTGATGAGCGCGAGCTGATCCTGCGTGTCCATGATCTGGAAGAGCTGCGGCAGGTTCGCGTCGCGGTAGTGCGCGCGCAGCATCCGGTTGCAGAGGCCGTGGAACGTGCCGATCCACATCCCGCGCGTCGCGACCGGTGTCATCGCGGAGAGCCGGACCAGCATCTCCTTGGCCGCCTTGTTGGTGAACGTGACGGCGAGGATCGACAACGGCGACGCCTGGCCGGTCGCGAGCAGCCACGCGATCCGCGTGGTCAGCACGCGCGTCTTGCCGCTGCCCGCGCCAGCCAGGATCAGCGCCGACTGGTGCGGCAGCGTGACCGCGGCGAGCTGCTCGGGATTGAGGTTGGCGAGGAGGGAGGAGGTCATCGGGCGGCGCGACCGCAATTATACGGGGCCGCGGCGGTATAATCCGCGCACCGTTCGCGCGCCGCGCGACGCTTCGCCGATCGCCCGCCGATGCCGCCGAAACCGAACGCCACGCCGCCCGTCCATTCCGCGACCACGCGCGCGTTCGTGCAGTGGATCCGCTCGGCGGCGCCCTACATCCACGCGTTCCGCGGCCGGACGTTCGTCATCGCATTCGGCGGCGAAGTCGTCGCCGACGACACGTTCCTCGGCATCATCCACGACCTGAACCTGCTGCACAGCCTCGGCATCCGCCTGGTCGTCGTCCACGGCTCGCGGCCGCAGATCGAGGCGATCCTCGCGCAGCAGGACATCGGGAGCCGCTACGCGTTCGGCCTGCGCATCACGGACGCCGAGACGATGGATTGCGTGCTCGAGGCCAACGGGCAGGTGCGCTCGCGCATCGAGGCGCTGCTCTCGCTCGGGATCGCGAACTCGCCGATGGCGGGCGCCCGCATCCGCGTGTCGTCGGGCAATTTCATCACCGCCAAGCCGCAGGGCGTGATCGACGGCGTCGACATGGAGCTGACCGGCGAGGTCCGGCGGGTCGACACCGATGCGATCCGCCAGCGCCTCGACGACGGCGACATCGTGCTGATCTCGCCGCTCGGCTACTCGCCCACCGGCGAGATCTTCAACCTGGCGCTCGAGGAAGTCGCGACGCAGGTCGCCGTGCGGATCTCCGCGCACAAGCTCGTCTTCCTGATGGAGACCGAGGGCGTGCGCAAGGGCCGGCAGCTGCTCACCGAGCTGTCGACCCGGGATGCCGACGCGTTGCTCGCGCGCAGCCGCGGCAAGCTGCCCGCCGACGTACTCCACTACCTGCCGTGCGCGATCCGCGCCTGCGACAACGGCGTCCGGCGCGCCCACCTCATCAGCCGGCACGTCGACGGCGCGCTGCTGCTCGAGCTCTTCACGCGCGACGGGGTCGGCACGATGATCGCGTCGGCGCCGCTCGCCAACGTGCGCAGCGCGACGATCGACGACGTCGGCGGCATCCTGCAGATCATCGGGCCCCTCGAGGAACAGGGTATCCTGGTGCGGCGCTCGCGCGAGCGGCTGGAGATGGAGATCGAGCGCTTCGTGGTGGCGGAGCACGACAACGCGATCATCGGCTGCGCCGGCCTCTACGCGTTTGCCGAGGAGAAGGCCGGCGAGCTGGCCGCGCTCGCCGTCCACCCGGACTTCCGGCGCGAGGGCTACGGCGAGATGCTGATGAACGAGATCGAGGCGCGCGCGCGGAAGCTCAAGCTCGCCGAGCTTTTCGTCCTGACGACGCGCACGTCGCAGTGGTTCCTCGAGCGCGGGTTCCACACGGCGACGATCGCCGATCTGCCCCGCCAGAAGCAGGCGCTCTACAATTACCAGCGCAAATCGCAGGTTTACCGGAAGCAACTCTAGGAGCGGATGATGGCGCGCACGGTCCATTGCGTAAAGCTCGGTCGCGAGGCCGAAGGGCTCGACTTCCCGCCGTACCCCGGCGAGCTCGGGAAGCGGATCTACGAGAACGTCTCGAAGGAAGCCTGGCAGGCGTGGCTGCGACACCAGACGATGCTCGTCAACGAGAACCGACTGTCGCTGGCCGATGCCCGCGCGCGGAAGTGGCTCGCCGAGCAGATGGAGAGCCACTTCTTCGGCGGCGGCGCCGAGATGCCGTCGGGCTACGTGCCGCCGACGCCGTGAGCGGCGCGCGATGAGCACCGCGCCGATCTCGCGCTATCCGGTCCCCGGGCTCGACGAATTGCCCGAGGACGTCCGCGCGCGCATCCTCGAGGTGCAGGAAAAGGCGGGGTTCGTGCCGAACGTGTTCCTCGCGCTTGCCCGCCGCCCCGCGGAGTTCCGCGCGTTCTTCGCCTATCACGATGCGCTGATGCTGCGCGATTCCGGCCTCACGAAGGCCGAGCGCGAGATGATCGTC
>Ga0209253_10000065_pt1 | contig 69503 bp, 118 predicted proteins | sample FrelakmetBRP12BR_FD_187145 | JGI IMG/M metagenome (GOLD analysis project Ga0209253, IMG submission 187145) | Freshwater lake sediment microbial communities from the University of Notre Dame, USA, for methane emissions studies - BRP12 BR (SPAdes)... | ecosystem: Environmental > Aquatic >...
TGCGGGATACACGTATTGTTGTGCCAACGAACGGTCGTCCCCCTGTTGACGACCGCTATGGTTCCGTGCTAGGGGGATGCCCTCGCGCCACGGGGCTTGCTCACCGACCGAAGCCCGCGCCGTGGTTCTTACCGCCGCACGAGCACTCGCAGGAGAAGCCCTTGGCACTGGTACACTTCACGTTGCATGGAATAGCGGGGTTGTACTTTCCCCGCACTTCTTTAGCGAGCTGCGGCTGCCCGCACCCCGCGCAGTCAAGCATGGTACTCCCCGTGGTGTCGGACGCGTACACATCCGACTCGGACATGAAGAAGCGGCTCGCTTTGCCGAGAACGCTCCCGAAGTGCTGACGGACGTAGAGTCCCGAGGTACGTTTGCGCCCGCACTTCCGGCAGTCGCCCATGGTGATGTAACGGGTTCGTCGGACCTTGGGAGCGTCACCCATCGAGACCTTCACTTTCGCGTAAGCAGTAAAGCATGCACTCTACACCGAGGCTTCGGTGGGTACCGTTCACCATCGAGCGTCCCACGTGGCTTTCTGGACGTTGACCTTGCCCTCGACCCATGAGCGGTGAGCGCCGCCTGTCCGCTCGATTCGGGGAATGAACGAGTCGACTACTCCTCGAATGGTTCGCTCACCTCGGTTCACGGCCTCGACAACGCGGTGGTGACCGTCCACGATGAAGAAGGCTCCTCGGGGTGAGTCGAGGCGCGAGACCTTGAGCGGGATTCCAGTGTGATACGATAGCCTTCGCTTGCGTACGTCCTCGATGGTCTCCTCGACCTTCGGGCCCCAGGCGTAGATGAGCCTCAGCGGGATGACGATGACCGTCTCACGCGCCCTCACGCCCTACCCCTCGGGGTGAGGTGGTACCCATCGTCCTGCTGCCCATCACGCTCGTTCTCCGGTTGCGTCATCAGTGCTCCCCCATCGGCGGACCGTCCGCCTCTTGCTGTCTCACGCAATCGGGGCAGTGGTTCCCCATCCAGGTGATTGCGGAGTACACCTTCTTGCGCTTGCAGACGTCGCACCGGACGCGCCACGTGTGATGGGCTCGGTTGCTTCGCCGGTTGACGGTGTGCCCTTGCTTCACCATCGCGGCTTGCCCATCCTGCCCCAGCGACCGTTGATTCGGCAGTGCGTTCGGTGGCCGCCCTGACGATGGCACTGGCTGCAAGGGCCTTCTGGCTTGGTCCGACCACCGGATAGGTTGTACTTCTCGTAGACCTCGGGGCGCACGGCCATCGCAAGGCAGTGGTACCAGAACAGGAGGCGGGAGACGACGCGGCCGAGCATCACGTCCCCAGCGCTTCCAGCATGACGGTGAGGTTGTCGCGCAAGTCCTCGTAGAACTCCCTCGCTTCCTCCACGGTCATCTTCGATGGCGAAGACAGCGAGCTGACCAGCTCGTTCACCTCTTCGACGGCCTTGTCTGTCTTCGCGCTCATGAGACAGCTTTCGTCCTCTGAGCAGCAACCGCCGCGCGGGTTTCCGCGAGAGCGTTGTCCAAGGGCGTGGGTCCTCGCTTGCGCCTCTTCCGTCTCCAGTCCCATGAGGCAGGGTCTTCGCCCGAGTTGAGCGCTTGCTCTGCCGATTGAGCCTCGGCCTGCTCTTTGTCCATGAGCAGGCGCGCGCACGAAGGCGAGCACACCCGCTGAGTGGGGCTGTACTTGTGGAAGGTCTGTTGGCAGCTCAAGCAAGTCGGCATGTCGGTCTCACTGGGGCGGGGGTGGAGGTGGGGTCGGGCTCGTGAGCTTCTTGCCGAGGTACAGCACGATGACGAGCCCGGAGGCGCCGAGGAGGAAGTTTTGCCAGTATCGGTTCATGGACTCATTCTACCACTACCGAGTCGATGACGATGACCTCTCGGGTGCCCTTTCGCCCGAGGCCGTAGCCTCGGGCTTGCTGCTCGAACCAATCGCAGTCGCAAGTCGTTCCGCGAGTCAGAGTGAGCGCGCACCATGACGAGTGGCCCGTGGGCGGCTTTCGCGTAAGTGAGGGTGGAGCGAGGAGCCGGTAAGGTTGCGGGTCCACGTGGAGGGTCACCCCTGCGCGAAAGGCGCCCTCTTTGTTGCAGCTCTCAGCAACGTCTACGGCCTCGGCTTCCGATTCGTAGGCTCGGTAGAAGCCACCATCGTTGAAGCGAATGGCCCATAGCTCGATTGTTGACTGACTAGGCTCTTGCGTGAGTGAGGGAGGGGCAAGCGAGGCGAGCGCACATAGTTGGGTGAGAGCATCGGCAGCTGGTTCCGGTTCAGCAACAGGAACGTTGGACCCTGGGAACATCCAGGCGTCGTTCTCTGGTGAGCACGCGTCGAAGCTCGCGTGCGGGGGCTCGTGGAAGCATCCTCGAATACGGAGTCGCGTAGCATCACTCATCGTCGCCTCCGTCCTGTTCGTTGAGCCGTAGGAAGTTCGCTCGTGCGAGCCGTCGCTTCATGATGGTGATGGCGCCAGCCTTTGCTCGGGGCTTGCCGGTGGTGTCCTTCTCGATGCCGTGTCGGTCCCAGCATCGCACGACCCAGCCGCCCTCCTCCTTGTCGACGCTGACCGCCGAGCCCGTTCCGTAGAGGTTGGTGGTCCTCCGCTCGACCTCTTCAAGCACGGTACCCATCATCCGCCTCCGTGCGGGCACGTGACCGCCGACTTGCAGCCGCAGAGCATTCGGCCCGGGAACGCTCGGAACTGGAGCGTTCGACCCATCTTTGCTCCCAGCTCCTTGCGCTGGGAGACGTCAGGGTCGAGCATGGTGATGAACTTGTCGAGGCACTTCTGGCATCCGTCCATCGGCAAGAGGAAGTTGCCGGATGCGGGCTCGCGGATGCAGGCTTGTAGGGCAGGGGCCCCAGGCAGAGCCTCTCCACACCAGTCGCATGACCAGGCTTCGGTCTTCATCACGTGCTCATTCTCTTACTGGTCGCGGTGGCCTGGGGGAGCGCGTACGGCCTGACGTAGAAGCGTTCAGCATCGGTGGGCTTGTTCTCGCCAATGAGCGAGGCCCCGTCTTGCCAGAGCGGCTCCAGGCCGAGGAAGTTGCGGAGGGCGTTACCGAAGACGGACAGCTCGATGCCGCGTTCGGTTCTCTTCACTGAGCCCTCGGAACACCGTCAAGAAGGCACTCCCCGCAGAAGCCGCAGCGCTGTCCGTGGCAGTTGGTCCCGAACGCAGGGGACAGCCGAGAGTCTCCTTGCCTCGGAGGTCGAATCCCTGGCTTCACCACGTACCCGATGCAGCCATGCTCGTTGAGGACGGGCTCAGCCGACCTTAGCGCTTGGCTGGTCGCACGGGCTCCGTCCTCGCCGACGTAGTAGCTCTGCGCGTTCCAACCGCTGATGATGCGTCCGTTGACCCGGTACTGATGGTCACCGTAGTCGTGCTTCTGGCGCGTGCATCGCTCGTGCTCGAAGACACCCTGAGGTTCGGCGCTACCGATAGGGGAAGGAGCCCCGCACTGCGGGTGCTCGGCCTTGCGTTCGGCTCGCTCTTGGCGCTTGCGTTCATCGTCGATGCGCTTCTGAGCAGCTTCTTCGACCAAGCGCGCCTGGGTCCGGTCTCGCTCGACTGCCTGAAGCATCCTCACGTTCGCGTCGTGCTCCTCGCGAGGGAGAGGGGCCCCGACTCGCCGAGCGTAGGCTGCCTGGCTGCGCTTGAGGTTCGACTCACGCGTAAGTCGCTTGGTCTCCTGACCGTACTCGACCAGCTCGCGGTCGAACCGGCGCATCGCGAAGGCCCTTTCCTCGGCTTCCTTGCGGTAGCTGGCCTCGGGTTCGTGGCCGTCCGCCGCGAGGTCCCAGGCCCGGCCCAGCCTCTCCACTCGTCCATTCTTGGCGAGCGCGAGGCAGATGGCCTCCTCCTGCCCGGCCTTGGTCGTCCAAACCCCGTCCCCGTAGGCGTTGCCGATGAGCGTCAGCACGCGCTCGTCCGTGCAGAACAGCGCCGATGCGAAGCGCTGAAGCATGGGGTCGGTGGCCTTCTTGCGCGTGGCCTTGCACTCGTCGGTGTGACCGAACCGTTGCTCAGGCTCGCAGCATACGAGATAGGACACGAGCAGGCGACCGTCGCGAAGGCAACGGTCACAGATGGTTCCCGGACGGTTGATGCGTGCCAGGCGCCCGCAGCGACCGTAGACCGCCGTGTCCTTGGCGCAGGGCTCGCAGAGCTTGCGGGTGCTCACGACGCCCCCGGGAGCTTCTCCTGGCGTTCGTCAGAGGCCTTAGGGCCCCTTCCGCGTTTGACGTGGGGCGCGTTGCCGCCCTTCTTCCCCGCCTCGCGAGCCTCCTCGCTGGAGAACTGGTGGGCGGTGCCCGAAACGTGTGCTGCCTTGCCGCCCTTGCTGGCGATGGCACGGACCTTCTCGGGGTCCATAGCGGCAAACCCGCGCTTGCGGGCCGGGGGATTCTCAGGCTGGCTCATGGCGTCTCTCCGTTGGGTGTCCCGGGTGGCCTGCGACGGCCACCCGAGCCCCTACGGTATCAGCGCTTGAGCTAGAGCGCAAGCCCCTTTTTACACGAGCAGGGTCAGGAACTTCTTTTTCGCGAACCCGGTCGCTCCGGGGCGCCGCGAGCCCCCGGGCCACTGAATCTGCGACCACACACCGTCCGGGCTGGCGTTCAGGTTCAGCACGGTGACGATGCCGTCCTTCTCCGCTCCGCCGCCCGTGACCTGCGCAGCCGAATCGTTCGGGGCCGTTCGCATGATGAGGTCGCCGGAAGGGGGCGGGTCGTTCGTGGTGACGCGCGCCTTCTGCCCAGCCGTCGCAGCGGGCGCTGCGGGCTGCACGAACGTGGGCGTAGCGACAGGCGGCGCAGCGGGAACGTTGGGTGCGGGCGGGACGAACGCAGGAGGCGCCTGGAACTGCTGTTGCGGCAGCGGGAGCGCCTGCTGAGGCTGCTGAGGCTGCTGAGCAGGGAGCTGCGCTGCCGAGGACGAGATTCCACCGCTCGCATCCTTCTTGCTGAGCAGGAGGAGGCCGAGGACGCCTGCGCCAATGAGGAGGGGAACGAGCATGGGAATAACCTTTGCGTTGGAGTGGAGGCGCGTGACGCCTACTGGATGACGAGGAACTTCTTTTTCACGAAGCCGCGAACGCCGGGGTACTTGACCACGGCCGGGAAACCGAAGCCGCCTCCCCAGATGATCTCCGCGAACTCGGGAGACGCGTCCATGTTCATGACGGTGACGATGCCGCCCTTGGGAGCACCGCCAATCTGGCCGGCTGACGCGCTCGGAGCGCTGAGCACCTTGAGGTCTCCGCCCGGCGAAGGGTCGCTCGTGGTGACCATCGCTCGGGGCTGAAGGATGGGACCACCTGTGCGCTTGAGGAACTCGTCGAGGGGAACGCCCTGCCGAATGGCCTCGGACACGTCCTGAGGGCTCGCCTCGTTCGGCTTCACCAGACCCGGGGTACCGATGGTGTTGAGCACGGCGGTCTGCGCTGGCGTGAAGTCGACCGTGAGGTTCGCGACGTCAGCAGCCGTGAGCGTGCCCGGGGGCTTGGCGATGATTCGGTCACGTTCGGCAACCGTGATGGGCGGGGGACGGCCCGGGAACGGGAGGGCGGGAAACAGGCTTCCGGGTAGTGGGGGGAGGGTTCCAGGCGTCACGGGAGGCTTCGGGGGCACGGGCACCATGAGGATGGGCGGCGCTCCTGGGGCAGCCGGGGCCCGAGGAGGAAGCGCAGGCGCACCGGGCTCGGCAGCTTTCGACTGCTTGTTGAGGAGCAGAAGCGCGGCGATGACGCCACCACCGAGGAGGAGAGCCGGGACGGGAATGGGCATGACGGGGACCTTTCGAGATTCGATTCTAGCACCGACTTACGCGTAACTCCAAGGCGGAGTTTCGGCTCAGCCGGTCCGGGTTCCGTACCTGTACCCGAGACCGCTGACAGCGGCCTGGGGAGGCTCCGTTGGCCACATGGCCTCGATGGTGAGGGGTCTGGGAAGCTCGATGCTGGGCCCTTTCCACATGCCCTGGAACCAACGCGTTCCCGCGATGGCTCCCACGGTCGTTGAGGCGGGCCAGTCGCGCGGAAGGTCTTGCAGCTCCATGAACACCCGGATGTCCGCAAAGCCCATGGCGGCAAGCGACTTGCCGAGTACCTCTTCCGTGGCCGTGTTCGTGAACGGGAACGCGGTGCGTCCCACCAGGAGCATTCGGGCTCGGTAGTATTGACCCTGCTTGAGTCGAAGAGGGTCCCCGAGCATGATGAGCCCGGTCCCGGTGGGGCGGTCGGGGGTGCCTGGGAGTCCTGGCAAGAGCCCAGGTGAGGGACCAGGCTTCTCCTCGGCCTGCTTCGAGCTGACCATCTTGTAGACAGCGAAGGCTCCGAGGAGGCCCACGCCAATCATCATCGCTTGCTCAGCTCGCATCGGACGCGTCCTTTCCACCTTCGGGACCTGTCTTGTGGTCCCAGCACCCGGCGCTGTTGTCCGGGTGCTTGGAGTCGCAAGGCGGGAGGTTCGGCGAATGGGCATCGTAACACGACGCAGCCGAAACGAGCGCGGTCCCGCCCCCGAAGGCGAGACCGAACCACGTGATGACCTGAAGGAAGCTGCGCCTTTGCATGGTGCCTCAGTGCTTGGGGAGGAGGGCGAAGGGTACGTAGGCCGTCACCTGGCCGCCCTTGTCGATGACGGTGATGTGGTTGCAGACTGGGCAGTGCGCCGTACGCATCCCTTGCGCGTTCTGCGTGAACCGGCCGAGGGGCCCGAGCATGGTGGGCTTTCCCTCGCGCTCGCAGGTGCAGTACACCATGTAGTCGAAGGGGTTGGCCGTGTCGCCGCCCGAAGCTCGAAATCGACCGTTGACGACCTTGAGACCGACCACCGAACCTTCGTAAACGACCTTGCTCATGTTCTCCCCGTCAAAGCAACGCCGCCCATGTATGCGAGTACAAGGGCGGGAAAAAACGCTGTTCCGTACATCACTCCGCGTCCGAACGTTCCCGGCTTGTCACCACCGATGAGATACCCGGCGCCCGCAGTGGCCGCGAGAAGCGCGAGGACCTTCAGCCCTCCGCTGCTGGAGGGAGACAGGGGACGACCCTGAGCGTCTCGTCTGTCGAGGATGCCGATGCCTTGGCTTACGACCAAGGTTCCAGCAACACCTCCCGCGACCAAAGCCAACATCACCGCTTCTCCTCAATCCAGGCCTGGTAGTAGCGTCCAATTATCAGGGCTTGGTTTCGCTGCGTCTTCGCGTCCTCGTAGCTTGAAGCGGACCGGGTTGCGAAGGACCCGTCGTTGCCGCGAAGCCGGACCTCCCACGACGAGGGATACTTCCACGCGCGAGCGGGTAGCATCCTGGTCTTGAGCGGCCCGGTCACCATCACGTGGGCCCTGCCGAGCCCGAGTCTTGCTTTCCGGTGATGACCTTGACGAGCACTTTTGCTGCCTTCCGAGGGTCGGGGAAGACGGCCCCGATGAGCTGGAGCATAGCTGCAACTCGGGAAAAGAGCCAGGTCGGGTGTCGAGCAGCCAGGCGAGCGTATTGAGCGGGAGTCCTGGGCTTGAGGATGAAAGTGAAGAGGGCCCCGAGGAGGGGGGCGCTGATGGCGGGATAGTCCCGGATGACCATGAGCGCCCAGAGGAGGGCGGTATACAGATAATGGACGGCTTGCATTCTGGGGGCTCTCACTTTCGCGTAAGTGGTTATACCACGGTCCCGTCCGCAAGAGTCCAGGCTGCCCCTGTCCACCAGATGGGCTTGCTCAGCGTTTGGTCGTAGTAGGACCCTCCCACCGGGGGATTGGTAGGCCTTCCAGCGGTGAGCCCGGTCTGTACGTTGGCGACGATGCCCTGAGTTTGCGTGCTGGCGACGAGCTGCGTCTGGGTGGGGAGGTAGACTGACCCGTCTGTCAGAACGTTCAGCACGATGCCCGTTCCTTTGACGGCCAGCACGTTGTCAGGGGCATAAAACAGAGCTTGAAAGAGGCTCATGAAAACGTAGAGCACTGACGCTTCAATCTCGATATAGGCGTCCACGGCGGGAAAGGCGCCTGCCACTCCTGATGAGTCCCATACGATGAGGGAGTTGTCTCCCGCAATGGCAAGGGCCGGGACGTTGTTCGTGGGGACGATGATTCCCGATTGAAAGAAGGTGAGGATGAACCCGGCGATGGTTGTCCGAATCATCAGATCGTTGCCTGTCCCCAAGAGGGCAACGTTCTCGAACCTGGCGGGGTCCGTTATTAGCGCTCCCGCTGCAAAAGCGAGGTTGGTCTGACCGGACCCTGCGGGAAGGTACTGCGGAATGACCCCGAGAAAGTTCGTTTTGCCCTTGCAGTTTACGCTGCTGCCAACCGTAGGAGTGGCGAGCGAGCTGTCCACGTAGACGTCCAGCAGTCCGTCCGTGGATGCGATGAGTGCTGCAACCTCCGCCCAGGTCTCCACCGTATCGCCTGCACTTGGGGCGCCGGGCTTGAACACAACGGAACGCCTGGTCGTAGCCACGATAGCGGCGGCGTTCGCGTCCACCTGAAGCGTGGGCCCCTGCTCGGTAACCGAGAGGCCAGGACCGAAGTTCAGTCCCGTGAAGGCTCCGAGGTTTGCTCCGCTTCGCTCGGCGAGGAAGGCCGCAACACCGATACCTTTGGATGACATGGCGAGCTTACTTTCCGGGTGACACTGGGGTTGGTTGAACGAACGGGGGCGGTTGCCGCCCCGCGCTGTTGGCGATGGCCATGGTGATGAGAACGGTGATGAGCTGGGTAGCGATAAAACCGAAGCCTACCGCTACCCATCCGATGATGGAGCGCTTCCACCACACCACGTTCTCGGCCTTCACTCGTTCGCTGTCGCGACGCTTCTGCTCTTGCTCGGCGAGGCGGGCTTGGATGGCGGCGAGCTGGTGAACGCCCGTGTCCATCTCCTCGTCCTGCGGTCCCGTGCGAAGCCGACGCTTGACGGCGACGAGCGCTGCCCCGTGCTCATCGGTCGTTGTGCGCAGGTCTTTGACCTCGGCTTCAGTGACGGCCACTCGCCCGTTGAGATGGCGAATCTGCTCGCCTTGTCCCGTGAGGCCACGGCGGACCTCGCTCATGAACTGCTCCTGGCGCAGCATCACGTTGGCGATGGTGTACCCGTCTCGATTCTGCTGAGCGGTCCACTCCAAGAAGGCTTGGAGGTCATCGTCTACGCGAGGGTCGTTCGGAGTGGTCACAATGCTACCTTTTCTACTGGCGCCGACTGACGCGGCGATTGATGAGAACAGGACACGGAGCTTGAAACGTGCGTCGGAGTTCAATCTCGCCGTACGCATCCTCGGCGATGAGAAGCTTCTTTCCCTGCTTGCGCGCGAGGGTCTTCGCTTCACGCAGGAACGTCATGGCCGCCTCATCGTAGCTCTCGGACGAGCTGGGCTGGTGCTTACGCGTAAGTCCAGCCTCCCTCGGGGTGAGAGTGCCCTTCGCGTGAAAGCCAGGCGACCTGATGGTTGCCCGGAACTTTCCGTCTACGAAGGTGAGGCGAATCTCCAGGTCGCCGCTGTATCGAATGGCCAAGGGGTCAGCTCTCCAGGTAGGCTCTGAGTCGAATCTGATGCGCTTTTTTCCGAAGCGCTCTCGCGACCTCGTGGAAGTTGCCGTGCTCGTAGGCGGCTGCGTGGGACTCTAGCCAGGTCGCAATCTTGTCGTCCTGCCAGCCCATTCCCGCTGTCGGGTACACCGTGGGCACGCTCGCGGCATTGGTGAGGTCGGTCAAGGTGTCCGCCTCCCTGGGAAAGAGTGGTCCCGAAGGACCCACCAGATTACGCGCTGGTGAGGCCGCGTCGCCTTGTGTGGAGACCGGGGCGCCCGGGGCCGCAGGGCTTGCGCCCCCTCCACTCGGTGATGCAGACGGAGAGAATGCGTCACCGATGTCTTGGTTGATGACGTGAAGCGCGAGGGCCACTGCGTTGGCGTGGCTGTACGGGCTATCATTGACGACAGCCCGCGCAAGCTCAAGGGCCTCTTCGCGCTTCACGCTGGTTCACGCAACGGGAAGCTGGAAAGCCATGGCCGAGCCGAGCCACGGCGGCACGACGTTCATGAACTTGTCGGTCTTGGTCCACTGACCGGAGAAGACCCATTGCGCCGGCTGACCCGTGGCGAAAGCCACGGCATCGGAGGGGCCGCGCGTGACGGGGGTGGAGAGAACCTTCCACCCGAGCTGCTCCATCGTGGACTTGATGACGTTTGAGCCCGTCACCACGTCCTTGGTCCCGATGGTGGGCTGGACCATGAGCTGGACCGCGTAGGTCTTGCCCTGGACGAACTCGGTGGCCGCGAGATTCAGCGAGGCCTGTCGGTCGGATTCGGCCTGCTGAGCGCCCTTCTTGGCGCTCTGGACGCGGTTGAGGATGAAGGCGCCACCAGCGGCGCCGAGGAGGACGAGGACGGGAACGGGCAGAGCCATGACTATTCTCCTTGGGCAGCTTCGGACTGCATCATCGAACGGTGGGAAAGACGAGACAGCGAGCGAGCCCGCTTCAGACGTGTAAGCTCACGTCGCCACTCGGGGACCGCCGCTCCAAAGAGCGTGGTGGTCTTCCCGGTGCGGACGTTGAGGCGCTGACAATAGCCCCCCGGGGAAAGGTCCCAGGGGTTTTCGAGACGAAGCATCCAGTCGTAGGGACCAGGACCATCGCGGAAGGCGCGCGGACCCAGGAAGTTCGACACGGAGACACCGTTGATGTCGTAGCTGTCGCCCTGAACTCGGTCACCCGGCTCGATGGGCTCGATGGTGTGCTCGTCCTTGAACGCGTACAGGTTCACGTACGGGTCGGACGCGGCCTCGATGGCTTCGTGAGAGAGCGTCGCCGAGAGCGAGTTGGGACCGCTGAGCAAAGAGCCCCCATTGGCGAGAATGGGATTCAGGAAAGCGGTGCCGTGAATGAGACCGCTCTCGGGCTGGTAGGTGTGCCACCCGAGCACGTCAGCCTGGTCCGGGTCGTCATAGACCACGAGCGGTGAGCTGTCTGCGTCGGGCAGGTCTGCGATGGCATCGAGGACCCCCACCGAGATTCCCGCTGACTGCCAGAACGGCGCGACGTGGGCAAAGAGCTGGTGCTCCAATGCCTCGGCAATGCGTTCGAGCAGCGGCCGATTGACGTTGACGTTCGTGCTGGCGGAGATGAGGTAGAGCTTCATGGGGTCAGGGCGCTTACGCGTAAGTGAATGCTAGCACGACAGCGGCGCTAGGGCTGCTTTTCCGTGTAGTGCTCAGCCTTGTATCCGGCCCTGACCCAGCACGCTCGACAGGGGGTGTGCAGCTCTGGGCAAGCCGAACACATGTTCTTCGGTCGCCACCCCTTGGCCCATTGCGCGAGAGCGAGCGCAAGCGATGCGGGCTCCTCGACGAACTTGGGCTTGGGGGCTTCCTTGAATGATGAACAGTCGTGTTCGATGTGAGCGTGCAAGGCTCCGCACTTGCAACGGGGAGCTGGCTCGCAACGCGTGTGAGCGGCGACGGGCTTGGCCCAGCAAGCATGCTGAATGTGAGAATGCGTGTAGCCGCACGCGGTGCAGGCAGCCATCTACTTGCCTGGGCCCGCGTCCACGCCCGAGTGGGCGAGCTTGAGGTCCCACCACGACTTGCGCGGGAACTCGATGCGGATGGTTCCCGTCCCCGTGACGGTCGAGCAGTCGAGGAGGACCGACGAGCCGCCCTTGTCTTCTTTGGCTTCGCGACAGTTGGCGGGGTCGATGACGGCAGTGACGCCCGCCTCCACCGTCGTCTTCGTCCCAGCGGGACAGCCTACGAGCATGCTTGTGGTGGTGCTCAGCAGCGCGAAAAGCGCGGTGAGCCTGAACGCGTTGCGACCCGGCATCTTCATGATTTTCATTGGGCTCGAATCTCCCTGACGGTCTCGAAAAAGAACGGGTCGTCGTTGACGATGACCGAGTCTACGTGCCTCCACACGGCCATGCCGTACCAGAGCGTCAGGCTGGCGGGGCGGTTCGGGAGGCTCATGTTGCGCTTGATGGCTGCGAGCTTCACGGGCTGAAAACCCATCTCGGTGAGAGTGGCCTTCACCGATTCACGCGTCGGGTTCGACTTCGCTCGTGAGAGGAAGCGCATCTCGTAGAGGCTCCCTTGACGGAGCGGGTGGGGGTTGCTCTGGAACACGAGGTCGGACAGAAACGGAATCGACAGCGTCTTGACGAACAGCCAACGCATGCCGGGTCGGTCGTCGAGGACAATCGCGCGGTCGAGCCGAACGAGCGCGCGAAAGCGAAGCGGGTCATCATCGCCCGTTGACGCTCCCGATGTCGCGACCATGGGGCCGCTTGCGAAGGGGCTGCCCCACTCCTTCCACTTGGTCCAGAGCGCGGTAAGGGCGTGAGCCGCGAGCGTCGAGCCTGCGGGGCTGGCAGCGAGCTGCGCGGCCATTGACGATGCGGACGAGGTCCTCAGCTCTGAAACCGTGGCGGGCATGGGCGTGGGAGCGCTTGGATTCGGCGGAACGTCTCCCGGGAACTCGGGCTCGGGAGGCGGGACAGGAGCCTGCTCGGGCTCCTCCTCGGGGGCGGGAGAGCTTGTCGCTCCTCCGCCTCCTCCACCTCCTCCGCCTCCTCCGCCTCCTCCGCCTGGTGATGCCACGAACTGTCCCTTGGGCTCGGGACCTGCGGGAGCAGGGTCACCCGCTGCGGCCTTGGACGAGTCCGCGATGCCAGGTCTCGCCACGCCCGCATCCGTGGGCGATGCGGTGATGGCTGCGAGTGAAGGGGACGCTGCAAGAGCAGCAGCCACGGCGCCCGCAGGCTTCGAGGCCGCTGCCGAGCCCGAAGGCTTCAAGGCAGCGGGCATGCCTCCGTCCGCCACATAGGCTGCGGGTGACGTCTTGATAGCGGTTGCCATGGCCGACGCGGGGAGCGTGTACCGGCTTTGGATGGGGGGCGGTGGCGAAGGCTTGGACGAGGGCGCCACCGGAATAGCCGTCGCAGCCACGGACGCGTATCGTGAAGCCGAGGCCACGCTGGACACTGCGGACTTCGCAACCGGAAGCGGCGCCTTGGTAGCCACGCGAGCCAAAGCGCCCGCACCGATGTTCACAGCAGGAAGCGACTGGTCGAACACGATGACGCCGAAGCCCATGGCTGTCAGCGCTCGATGCAGAACGGCTGGGTCGACTGGGCGGTCGAACTCCAGCTCGATGAAGTATTCCCCGGGGTGAAGAACGTGGCTATCCATCATGCGCTCCTGGTCAGTTGGCCGCTTGCGGGCGACTCTCCGTACCCCGCTACCCTACCCTGAGTCCCCCGTTCGGCCTGCACCTTTCGGTACCAGTCAGCCCAACGCTGCCTTTCCAGAGCCTTGACGGCTCGCTCTAGCTGCTGGCGGGCCTTCGCTCCCTCGGGGGCATCGGACTTTGCGATGGCTCTGACCTTTGGGACGATGTTGCCTGGGTCCACAACCTGGGAGACGTAAGGCTTGGTCATGCTCATCGCGAGCTTGAGCGCCGAAGACGTGAGACCGAGCTGGAACGTGGACTCGTTCGGCAGGATGAGCCTCAACGCGTTCGGGTCGACGATGCGGACGCCTTCGCCAATCTCGCGAACGATAGCGAGCGCTGCTTCGGCCACGGCAACAGGAACCTTTTTCTTAGAAGCCAGCTCGGATGGATAGAGCTGCACCAGATTCTCGTTTGCGACGAGGTCCACGGCGAGCGCTCGCACGGCATCGAGCGAGTTTGCGGGGAGCGTGCGAGCAATCTTCGAGAGCAGCACCGTGACCGTACGCTTTTTCTCGCGTTTGGCCTCTCCCACGGCAACCGCGAACGCGAGCGCTCGGCTGGAGAGCGTGTCGCCTTGGACGTACGACCAAAGCGCGGGAAAGTCCGTGGCCTGGAGAGCGCGCGCGAAGCCGAGCGCCGTTCCCGCATCGAACGCGACCTTCTCGGTGTCCGTCATGGACTGGCGCTCACGCGTAAGTGTTCCGAAGAGACCTTCGGCGGGTGCCACCTTCCCGCGCGCAAAACCGCCTACCAGGTCGGCAGCGGTGAGGAATGCTGCCTGTTCGGAGTCTCCGAGGCAGGAAGCAATCTCCTGCATGTTCACGGCTTCGAGGCAAGTCGCAAGAGAGAGCGCTGCGCCTGCCGCTCGCATGTGCGCGATGCCGGAACCAAGGCCCGGTACCATTGCCAGCGCCGGGCACTGCGCAATGATGCGCTTCGCGAACTCCTCCCCATCCTCACCAACATCACGAGGGGCCTCCGAGACTTGCTTGAGCGTGTTGAGAGCCTTGTCGCTCATCCACATGCGATGAGCGGGCAGGAAAGAGCCGATGGCTGTCTCGGCGGGCCTGTACTTCTCCCAGGTCTCTGGGGGCACGAGGCCTTCGGTGAGACGCTTGAGCGTGTTGATGGTGCTGGACGAGAGCTTCTTGACCCAAGCCGCCGCTCCCTGTCCGACGCCCACGGCAGCGGCAGCACGCATGAAGCGCTCTGCGAGCTTGGCGTTTTTCTCACGAAGCTTGCCCGCCAGTACAGAGCCCATGCTTCGGGCGTTGGCCAAGGCGGCCTTGGCCCTCAGGAGGCTCGCGGTGATGGGAAAGTCAGGCTCGAAGGTGGACGCGAAGCCTCCCAGGTGCTTGGCATCGTCGTCGCTCAAGAGAGCCCAGCGCACTGCCTCAACCTCTTGGCTGGTGAGACCGCCATCGAGTGTAGGGTGTCCGGTCTCGCTTCCCGACGTCTTCACGTTGGCAGGAGGCTCCTGTACGGATTCGAGCTGGAAGAGACGCACCTCGGGAGTGTCGAACACCTCCGAGGAGCTGAGCATCCAGCGAGCGATGACCGTGGCAACGCTTCGGTCGGTAGGGTCAGGCGTCAGGAGCTTGAAGTCCCCGAAGCCCATGCGCTCGATGCGGGATTGGAGGTCAGTCTGCGTGATGGCTCCTGAGGGGACGCGCGCCCAGACGCGATAGAGCTGTCCCTTGCGGAGCTGACCCACGAAGCGCCCTACCGGGCCCGGGGGAAGCTGAGGGGCAGCCTCGGACTTACGCGTAAGCGCGAAAGCTGTCCCCAAGACGCCGACCAGCAGAAGCAATCCGAGAACGGGCATTGAGTCTCCTTGGCTACATCATACCCGAAACATCAGGCAATCTTGGCGTAATAGTCGACCCATCGAGCGCGGTCTGCCGTTTTCCGGGCATAGACGCTCGGGTCCATGACCAGAGGCGCCGTGCGAGGCGATGCAATGGCGGTGGGAGGCGTGGCGAGGGCAGGAGCCAGCGTGGGAAGCCCCACGGACTGGACCAGAGTTGACGCGGGGGCCTTTGGCTCTGCGGCAAGAGCGTAGAGCAAGGCTCCCTTGCTCTGGACTGCGGTTGCGGTCAAAGCCGGCTTGGCAGGAGCCAGGGCGGCCAACACCGCTGAGTGCTTGGAGAGGTCCACCGTGTCGGTGACGCGACCTCCCAACGTGGTTCGCCAAAACTGAACGGCTTGGCCCGCCTGGAAACCTCTGCGTCCGCCCGCTTCGGCCACGGACTGGTAGATGGCGTTCTGTCCGGGACCATCCTTGGACGAGCCCTCGGACACGCCCATCCCGATGAGGAATCCGCGCTTCCACTCGGGAGTGATGGTGTCGGTGTGGACCTCGATACGAGGGACGTTGTTGAGCGCGTCCCAGCCTTGGACAGAGATGGTGAAGGACGAGCCTGCCAGAAGGTCCGCGATGAACTTGCCCTTGTACTGGGCTCTGTTCGGGTCCGGCGCGACCGTTTGGGATGTGCCTGCCCTTGCCACCTTCGATACGGACTTCGGACCGTACACGAGCACGCGACCCTTGGCCTCGTAAGCGTCGAGGACAGGCACGTTCCTCTCGGGAGCCGTGGCAAACATGGGAGTGGGCTTCTCAGCGCTCGCCTGAGTGTAGACTCCTACGACAACGCCCGTTGACAGCGCGTCCCGGAGGTCGATGGGAAGCTTCGCGAGCGCGAGCTGGTAACCGACCTCGGCAACGTACTGGTTGAAGCGAGACTTGGCCTTCTCGTGAGCCATGCCAAGGGCCTGCTCCCCCTTGCCCTGGGCCTGGTCGATGTAGCCTTGCGCTTCCTCTCGAACGCGATGGACCACGGCCTTCTCGGTCTCAGACAAGACCATCTCGATGACATTCTCACCGTTGATGATGCGCCTGGCGTAGTCCATCCCCTGCTGCGCTTCGGGAGGGAGCTGCCCCCGAATGACACCGAGGCCAATCTCCGTGAACTTCTCCCCGTTCGCGATGCCATAGATGATGTCATCGGCAACGTTGATGAGGTTCTTGACGTCCTTGGTGACGGGGAGAGCCGCGATGGCAATCTTGTCGATGCGCTCGCCTCGGGCAATGGCGACACCGGCATTGAAGACCATCCCGGAGGTGGGCTGACCGGGAAGGGCTCCGCCAATTCCGTCGAGCACCGCTTGGTCGATGCTTCCACCCTCAGCGAGCGTCACCGTGGCGTTGATGCAAAAGCTGATGGCGGTCCCGTAGACCGGGATGTACGAGACGACCATCGCGATGCCGCGAGCAGCAATGGGGAGGACCGTGAGGGTGTCTGACCACGCTTTTTCCAGCGCGGTCTCACACTTCGGACACCAGAGAAAGACCCAGTCGCTTCCGCCCCAGCCGCCCACGCCCTTGCCCCACTTCATCTTGTCGGCGCGAATCCGAGTCCGACGCCACCGGGGAGGGTTGGGCATGTTCTGAGCGAAGGAGCCGTTGGACAGCTTCACCCCGCGAGGGTCTGCGGACCACTCGACACCCTGCCAGTCCATCCACTGCGCGACAGTGAGAAAGTCGGGCCTGTAGCCGCTGTTCGGGCCTTCGACCCTCACGTAGCCCTTCATCTTGTCGTTGCTGCCGACCCGCTTGCCGTTGATGTCGTATTCGACAACCTCAACGTCGTTGTCTGAAGCCCCGGTGTCGTCCTGTACGAGAATTGAGTCTGACTGCTTGTAAGCAGTCATGTTCCGGGTGCTCTCGTCCCACGCGTCCTCGGTATCGTGAATGCGGTAGGTGTCCCAGTACGGAGCATTGCCCCCGCAGCATCGCTGGACGGCTCGACCGTTCACCACTTCCGAGTTGCGGGGGTCGTCGTATAGGCGTCGAACGGTAGACATGTGCGGCCTCTCAGCGAACCTGGAAGATGGTGGGGAGGCCCATCGTCACCGGGCCTCCGGTGACGTGAGGGGTGCAGGGAGGTCTGTCGCCCTGAGCGCACTCGGGACAGCAAGGCTCGTGCTCGCCCGCTGTCGCGACTTTGGGCAAGCTCGCGGCCTTGGCGCGAAGCACGCTCGCAGCCACGGGAAACATGGGCTCGAAGGTGGCGGCGAAGCTCGTCAAGTTCGCTGCTACCGTCTCTCGGCTCAGCGCCTTCTGCACTGCTGCCCTCTCAGGCGCAGAGAGCCCGCTGTCGAGCGGAGGCAAGGCAAGGAGCGGCTTGGGAGTAACGACTGCCCGGGGGAGAGCCGCTGCCGGGGCGACTGGGGGCGCCTCCGACTTACGCGTAAGCACGTAAGCCGCGCCTCCCGCAGCAGCCAACAGTAGCAAGAGCTTGGTGTTCATGGTGTCATCCCTGCCAGACGTCCGTAACCTTGACCTGACCGCCCGCTGCCGAGCGGTCGATGAACCTGGGCGCTCCCGAGTACATCGCCGTCACGTAGTAGTCGCCTCTCGCTCCAGGCCACCCCGGAGGCGGAGAGCGCGTCACGGACACATTCGTGAAGCCTTGGCTGATAGCCTCGCGTGTGGCCTTGTCGACTGACGCCGCGAGCGACAGCGGGAAGGAAACGTTGACGGTGGCCCTGTAGAGCACTCCAGGGGTCATCTGGACGGCTCCCGAGGGCATCTGACGAGGCTGAGCAAACGCCGGGGGCGGAGGCTGAGGGCCTGCGAGCCCGGGAGCGGGGAGGTCAGGAATGAAGATGGGGGTAGCCCTTCCTGGGTCCTTCACCTTCGTGAAGCGCTCCAGGTAGAGAGCGAGGGCGGCTCCGCCAATGACGAGCAATCCTGCGCTGGCGGGCTTCATGGCTTCTTGTGGCTTTCGCCCTTGGCAGGGAGCGCCGGGGGCATGGCGGACTTGGGGAAGTGCCGGCGAAAAAGCTCCTGGGCGAGCAGGAGCCTCTCCATGCTCTTTTTCACGATGATGGGATGGTCCGGGCACCCGTTGGACGCGACGTACCACGAGAGCCTCTCGGTCCAGGGGCGCTTCTCGCATTGGCGGAAGCTCGTGCGAATCAGGTCGACCGCGATGAAGACCGCGTTCCGAGGCAAAAGCAGAAGGCTCCCGTCCACCTTGGCCGTGGGCGGCTGAATCTGGAACAGGCCGAAGCTCTTGCCGTGGTCGCCGATGACATTGGCGTGAAACTTGGACTCGTACCAGGCGAGCGCAATCAGGATGGTGGCCGTGGCCTCGCTACCTCCCTCGTGCTGGGGGAACAGCGGGTCATCGTTCGACGCGTGCGTGATGGCTGCGGCTGTCTCACCGTACGACGGGACATAGCTACCGTACGGCTCCAGGGCGTACATGATGGCGATGACAGCGGCTTCCGTGACGGCTTTGGCGAGAAACATGCTGGTCTCCAGGTTCAGGGAATGTAGACCACAACATCATGCGCCATGAAAGGGATGAAAAAGTGCAGTCGCAACTCAGTGGGGGCGAGGCTCGTGGTAGCCGTGACGTTCAACGTCGCAACGGTTCCCGCCACGGTCCAACTGAATGCGATGACAAGCGTTCCGCCTGTCAGAGCACCCGTGGTGTTGATGGCCTGCGCCGTAGCGAACGTGAGAGTAGAAGCCTTGTATGCGAGCCCGACGTTTGCATCGCCCTCGCGGAGCTGAACGTCCGTACCATCCGTACACTCAACGTTGAAAAAAAGCTTGGCTCCCCAGGAGTTGTCCCCCGTTTGAGCGATGTCGATGCTCAGGATGGGGGTTGGCACTCCGGGAGTCAGGTCCTTGACACGGCCGGGCACAACCGTAGTTGGTTGAGCTACTGGAATGGCGTCGATGGCGAGGAACTCGCCCTCGTCCGTAATCACAAGTCCTGGGCCGAGGCGCAGGCCTATGTATTGGCCTTGTGAGCCGCCTTGGCCAGCAAGGAAAGACGCGATTGGAATGAGCTTGCTGGTCATGAGATTGCAGAGCGTACCAGCTCCAGGTAGTGGGCCCACGGAAAGTTCGGTCCGGGGTCCCAGTGACCCGCCTTGTGCTTGAAGGCCTTGGTGACGTCCACGTGTCCGCAGAAGCCTTTGGCGGTCTTGTCGGCGATGCTTGCTTCGGTAGCCATCTGAACAGGGATACCGTAGCGCTTACAGAGCGTTGAGGCGAGCTGGGCAGACCGCCAGAGGATGGCTTGGCTCGGGCGGTCGAACCAGTCAACGTTCGTCTGCTTCGCGTAGCCTGCATGCTCTAGCCCGAGGCTGAAGCCGTTGACTGGGCCTGCGTGCCAGGCCTGGTCCGTATCCCGGACGCACTGAACCACGCTGTCCTCGTCGATGCAGTAGTGAGCGCTCGCCATGGGCGGCTTGTCCCAGGTCTCACCCGCGAACCACGCCGCGACGTTCTCGGCCGAGTAGGGCTTCTCGGCGTTCTCCATGGTGTGGATGACGATGAGCCTTGGGGCCTGCTTCTGAGGGAAGAGGACGCCCGCGTTCTTGGCCTGGACAAAGGGGATGAACCCGTCCGCGATGGCCCGCTTACGCGTAAGTTCGTCCACGACGCTTGAGGGGGAGAGCCCCCGGTCGAGCTGGTAGAGCCGTGTGGCATTCGCCGTCTTCGGTCCAAAGTCCTCGTCCTCCTTGAGAGGGTCAAGGTCCGACCTGACGACCGCGAGGTTGAGGAAGCGCTGCCAGTTGCCGACCTCGGCAACGCGCAAGGGCATCGACAGGACAGGGCGCGTCACGCGGCGTCCTCCAGCATCATCTTGAGGCAGGCGCCGTAGAGCTGGTCCACGAACCAGGCCTCTTGAGCGTCCGTGCGACCGGGATTCATGTCGATGCAGGCGCAGCACGGCAGGCCCTTGGACGTCCACTCGGCTCCTACCCTACGCGTACCGTCTTCCTGGTCGGTGATGACCACGTTGAAGTCGGGGTGTCGAGCGAGGCACGCTTCTCGGTTGGTCATGACTCCAGCTCCTCGGCCCTGTCGCGGGCCTCCTGCTCTGCCAGCTCTTTCGCGGCTTGCTTGGCCGCGCGCTTGATAGCTTTGCCCCGGACCTTCGTGCGCTCGTAGGCCTTCTGAGCGGCCTGAAGGGGCTTTTCGCCCTTCTCCACGGATTCGAGCAGCTCGAACACGCCTGTGGCGAGGAGGGCAGCTCCCATGATGAAACTCTTTGCGTCGCGCGGCTTACTCATGGCTACCTCTGGGGCTTCGGCAGAATGATGAGCGCAATCCAGGCCGGCGAGGTCAGGATGGCGAACATAGTCAGCTCTTTGGCGAGGCGCGAGCCCGCACTGTCAGCGGCCTTGATGACCAGGCCATCGAAGAGGCCCCCGGTGCTTGGAGCAAGGGCCTGGCGGGCGCACCCCTGTCCCCCGCATCCGTAGCGGGAGGCTCGGCAAGGCGCGCAGCTCATCGGCGCCCCCTGAACGCCTTGGTGCGGCGGTCAATCTCCTGCTCGATGACGTGGCACTTGGCCTCGTCGCCGCGCTGGTGGAACTGGCGAAGGAGTCGGCCGAGCGCGGACAGAGACAGATGGCGGACGTCCTCGGAGAAGTCCCGGGAGGTGCGGCCCCGCTTACGCGAAAGTCCGCTGGGGTCGCGAACACCCCTGTAGCCGGTCCCCTTGGGCTGCTTGAGGCAGTACCAGTTACCGTCTGCGCGCCTCTCTGCGCCTCCGTAGCCGTTCTCTCTGGCCCATACCTGCATCAGCCTCTCGTTTTCCCTACGGTCAGCGGGGTCATGAGAGTACCACCCACGGAGGAAGCTTCCGTTCGTCCGAAGCAGCGCGACTGACCCGTTCCTAGACGGGTCACGCGCCGAGTCCTGGGTGTTGAGGCTCGTGCCCTTGTCCCCGTACTTGGCCTTCATCTTCTCCGCGAAGGAAGGCCCCTTGGGCTTGGGGCGGACGAACTTGCCCTTGGTTTTTCGCTTGGCCTTGGCAGGGTTGTAGCGCTGACGCTTGCCCTTGGAAGCCGAGCCACGCTCGGTGATGATGACCTGAATGTCGCGGCTCGATTCCATCTTGGCCAACTTCTCGTAGTAGCGTGGGTCTTCGGTGAGATGGTCCATGGCAATCTCGCGTGCCACGGACCGCTTGCGGGTGTGCTCCATCTCGACGTGTGTGCCTCGGGCAAGCGAACGAGCATTGAAGTCGCCAGGAGTTTTGCCTGCTCGCTTGGCGAGGCCGTTCAAAAGGCTCATCGGGCCCTCCGCCTGGCCTTGAGGCTGCCCGCAGGAATCTTTCGGCGCGCTCGCTGAGGGTCACGGCGTCCGTACGTGCGGCGACGACCGGACTTGAGGACGGCTTCTTCAGCGACACGAATGCGCTCGATGAAGTGAAGCGAGTGCTTGATGGTTGACTGACGCATCGGTAGCCGCTTGATGGCGGCGATGGCGCGCTCGTACACGTCCGCGTCGGCATGGGCGAGAATCCATCCCATCTCGTAATCATCATTGTGCATGTGGAAGAAGTCGTCGCCGTATTCGTCTCCCTCTTTGGCGAGGTTCTTCACTCGGTCGAGAATCAGTTTGATGGTGCGGATGACCTCGGCCCTGGGCTTGCGGTTGGCAGCAATCGTCGCGAGTGAGACCTCATGGGAGCCCGCGCCCTTGCAGTCGAAGCAAACACCATCGGCGTAGTGCTCGAAGCCGCGCACGTAGCCCGTGCCGCTGCACTTGCCACACTTCACACGCTCAAACCCAGGTCGGACCTTAGCCACGGCTGCTCTCCCCACGGCTCCAAGCCGGCTTATGCAGAACGAAGTGACGGCAGTTTCGGCAAGCGTACACGAGCGCGCCCTTGTCGTCCTTACCCTGGTAAGAGTGGGCCGTCTCTCCGCACTTGCACTTGCGGTAGATGGTCTTGTGAAACGAATGGCGATAAGACGCCTTGTGCTTGCCCGGGTCGCGTCCCAGCTTGAAGCCGCCGATGGGGGTGCGAACGGACTCCAGCTCATCGAGCCTCGGAACACGCCCCTGAGCTGTTGCTCTCCCCACGGCTCCGACGTTACGGGTCACGCCCGCAAAGTCCTCGCGTTTTTCAACCATCTTGCGGTCGCGCCACGCCTTGACTCGCTGGTAGCGGCTCGGTTTTTCTCCGTCGCGCCTGGCCGAGCGCCCCTTTCGCGAGCAGCTACGGCACCGGCTTCGCTCCATGTCGCGCCCACCTTGGAGCGGGGACTCCAATGCGTTGCCGCACGGGCAGAGGGCCCCGTCACGCTCGTACTTGAGGATATGGTCAGCCACTTTGCAAGGGGGCGTGCCCTGCCCATGGCGCAGGCGCACCATGCGGTCCCAGCGGATGACTAGGCGTAGAGCGGTCGTCGAGTCGATGCGCTTGCCCCCTGCGCGAGCGGCCATGAGCAGGGCAACAACCTCGCGCCGGAAACGGGCCAGAGGGACCGCGCGATAGCGTCCAGACGAGAGCGGGCCGCTGTCGGCATCTCGGGAGCTTCGGGGACGGCTTCGGGCTCTGCTGCGCATATCATCCTCTTCTCGAAGTCAGCAGTGAGAGCGAGGGCGCTTACGCGTAAGCGCTCCTCGCGAAAAAGGTCGTCATCATCGCGGGAGCTGGTTCGGGGCTCGACCCAGGTAACGGATGCGGGCTCCACGAGCCCAACGGGGAACTGCCCCGAGGGACCAGAGCACGTCGTGAGACATAGCTTCATGCTCTAGTCCAAGCGTGTGAGTGACTTCGTGCTCGAAAAGCCGAGCCAGCCGGCGAAGGCTGAATCTCGAAGGAGGAGCGATGGCGATGACGATGACGCGTCCGTGGACCTTGACGCTGCCCACATCCGCGCAACCACGGGAGCGAGCAGGAGCAGCCACCACGATGATGCGTCGACATGATCGCACCCTCATGGCCGAAAGCCCCCGGGCGAAAAACGCCCGGAGGTCTTCGGTGTCATAGCCTGAGCGGTTTTGAACGTTCAGGCAGGCTGACCGCCTACCGGCCATTGCGGGCTAGAGGCGTCCGCGCTTGCCGCCCCACGCCTTGAGCGCGCGCAGCTCACGCTGAGCGGCGCTGTAGCGTTTGGTGCTCATCCCCGCCTTGCGGGCGGAGCGACGGCGCATGGTGGTGCGACGGCTCTTGCGAAGGCCGCGAGAGGCCGACGCGCGGCGCTTGGCCGGGCGACGAGCGGCCTTGCGGGTGCGCGCGGGCTTGCGGGTCGCGCGACGGCTGCGCGTCGAGCGGGTGGTGCGCTTGCTCTTGCGGGCGCGACGCGCGGGCTTCTTGCGGCGGCTCTTGGACTTGCGCCCCTTCGTGCGACGCGCCTCCGAGAAGCTCGTGCCCGTCTTCTGCTTGGCGAGCTTGTTCATGGCGCTTTCGAGACGCTTGAGAATGCCCTTGCGGCTCCCTCCGCGCGACCCGGACTTGCTCTTGGCCTTGCGGCCCCACGAGCGGCTGCTGGAACGACGACGACCTGCCATTGGAATCTCCTTGGGTTGGGTTTGGCTTGTGTGCTGACCGAGGTGGGCAGCGGTTTCTACGCGTTCGGTCTTCTTCGACGTTCTACGCGATTGAACCTCTAGAGTACCTCGCTTTCGCGTAAGTGCCTCGGAGATTGTGTGGTTGAGCTATCGGCTGTACTTCCTCCCCGAACCTCGGTACTTTCGCTTGGCTTCCGCGTGAAGCTGCTCGGTGTAGACGTTCCCCTCTTTGGGGTACTGCTTGTCCATGCGGACGTAGGCCCACGGAACCATTCGCACGGTAATCTCCGGTACCCGTCTGCCGTCCCCGAAAGGGTCCAGATTCCTCATCGCTCGCGCTGCGCGAAGGGCCGTGGCCTTGTCCGCATAGGCATGGACCATCGCGCGACCCTTGAAGACCGCATAGCCGCGCTTCTGAGCGTCACGACGCGTGCGAAACCCCCGGGGCGACTTGGTCCCGGGAGTGTGAAACTTCGTGGTGTGCCGCTTGAGGCTGGCTTCCGTCAGGAAGTCTGAGCGGTTGCAGGCGTGACAGGCGAGTCCGGGTTTGCGAGCCATGGGGCAAGCATACCCGGACTTTCGCGTAAGCGCTACGTTCGCATCCCCAGAAACCGGGAGGGGTCCTCCAGCTTGTCCTTTCGGCGAATCTGGACGTGAAAAAGGTCATCGCTCACCCTGGCCGTGTAGACCACGTGGACCAGGGCCATGTAGCCCTGAGCGCGCAGCTCCGCGATGCGCCAAGCGACCAGGCTCTTGCAGTCGCCCTTCCTGCTGTCGAGCAGGGCCGGGACGTCCTTCCAGGGCTCGTCTGCAACGTACGTGACGCCCGCCTTGTAGAGCGGTGGCGTAGAAGGGTGACGCTTGAGATAGAGGGCATTCACCGAGACGAGCGCTTCCACGAACGCGGCAATGCAGGCCGCTGCCTCTTCAGGAGGCAACTCGGCCAGCGAGCGAAGGTCGAGCCTCACCGGAGACGTCTCGGGCGGCTGCGTCCTCGCGAGCGAACGGAAGCCGGTCGAGCCTGGGTCTTTGCGATGTAGAGACCAATGCCTACGCCTGCGGCAAGCGCGACGCCCAGGAGCAGATAGTTGAACGTGGGCGAAGTCCCGGCCACGCGGACCTGGGGCCTAACCAGGGGACCAGCGAACGTGAAGCGGGCAGAAGGTCTCGGGCGGAACGTGAACTCCAGTCGCTCGGGAACGACGCACTTGAGCCGACCGTCCTCGGTAAGCTCGCAGTCCATCTCCTCGGGGAGAACGATGTCCACGATGGGGCCGCCAGGACCCCCGTGAATGGGAGTGCTGAAGTGCGGAGGGATAGGCGGAACGGGCGGAATCGGAGGAGTGGTCGGGACCTCCACACGAATGAACGTGGGAGGAGGCAACTCGGCCGAGGGCGGGAGCAAAAACGCCCGGATGGCCGTGATGGAGGCACCCGCCGTAGCGCCCAGCACCGTTCGCGAGCTGGGAGGCAGAAGGGCCTCGGGCGGCAGCACGACGGCTCGCACCACCACGGGAAGCTGCTCACCGGCTCCGACCACCGTGACCGGCCTCGGAGGCAGGCCCGCTCCGAAGTCCAGCAAGCCCTTGGCCGTGAGAACGAACGAGGGGACGTCAGGGGGAAGAACGCGTGTGGAGACCAGAGGCGGGAGGAGCGCTTCAGACGGAAGCAGCCCTGCCTGCACAATGAGCGTGGGCCTGACGTCAGGAGGCGAGACGCGGACAGTGGGGGCCGGGGGCAGCTCCGCGAGGAAGTGGAGGAGCCCTCGCGCATAGGTGACGAAGGGGGGAGCCTCGGGTGGAGCGACCCGTGTGAGCGTGACCGGAGGCAGGTCGGAGGTGAAGGGAACTACGCGTGCTGCGGTCTTGGTGACCGGGGCGTCGGGCGGAGCAACGCGCGTGACGGTGACCGGGGGCAGCTCGGAGGTGAAGGGGACCACCCGAGCCACGGTCTGAGTGACGGGGGCGTCGGGCGGTGCGACACGCGTGAAGGTGGCGGGCGGTAGCTCGGGAGCGAGCGGGACTACGCGCGCTGCGGTCTTGGTGACCGGGGCATCGGGCGGGACGACCCGCGTGAGCGTGACCGGGGGTAGCTCGGGAGCGAGCGGGACTACGCGCGCTGCGGTCTTGGTGACCGGGGCATCGGGCGGGACGACCCGCGTGAGCGTGACCGGGGGCAGCTCGGGAGTGAGCGGGGGAAGATGCGCAAACGTGAAGGTGACGGGTGCATCGGGCGGAGAGACCCGTACAAGCGTGGAGGGGGGCAGCTCGGCCGCGAATGGTCCTGGGAGCCGAGCGAACGTAGGGTTGGCGGGCGTAGCGGGGGGAGAGACTCGAACCAGGGTCGCAGGAGGCAGCTCTGCAAGGAAGTGCAGGAGCCCGCGAGCAAACGTAACCGTGGGAGTGGCGGAAGGAGGAGAGACTCGAACCAGGGTCGCGGGAGGCAGCTCTGCGACGGAAGGGACAATCGCTGCGGTGCGAGTGATGACGTCCGGGACAACGGCTTCCGCCGCTCCAAGTCGCGTCGTGTCCTGCGGAGGCAAGTCAGACGCGAACAGGCCCGGGAGGCGGACGGAGACTACGGGGGCGACAGGCGCGTCGGGCGGAGACACCCGCACAAGCGTGGAAGGAGGCAGCTCGGCGACGAACGGACCCGCGAGCCTCGCGAAGATGAAAGGAACGGGCGCACCGGGCGGAGACACCCGCACAAGCGTCTGGGGAGGCAGCTCGACCGCGAAGGGGGTCGTGTGAGCGAACGTCGCGTAGACAGGAGGGTCGAGCGGAGAGACGCGCGTGAGCGTCTTCGGAGGCAGCTCAGCGGTGAAGGGGGCCGTGCGCGCTGCGGTTTTGATGACCGGGACATCAGGCGGAGAGACCCGTACAAGGGTCTGGGGAGGCAGCTCGACCGCGAAGGGGCCTGACAGCTTGGCAAGCGTTGCCTTGACCGGTGCGTCAGGGGGCGAGACTCGAACGAGCGTTGAGACGGGCAGCTCGACGGTGAGCTGGAAAAAGCCGCGCGGAAACGTGACGAAGGTGATGACTTCGGGCGTGGTCGCAACGGTGACCACGCGCGTGGTGTCGACCGGAGGTAGCTCGGCTGCGAAAGGGAGCAGAACCGGTCGCACGGTCCGAGGCGGAACGTCAAACGGAACGAGCAAAACCCTCCCAGTCGGAGGAAGCTCCGCCTGGAAGGGTAGGAATCCCCGAATGGGGAACGTCGCAGTGGTGATGACGACGGGAGGAGTCGAGAACGCTAGGAGGAGAGACATGGTGCTGGTCCGCGCCTCCTAGTGGGGCTTACGCGTAAGTCCTCAGGAGCGAGCGTCGATGCGGATGGCCAGCTCGCGATGGCCGTCCTTGGCCACCGAACCGTCGCCCCGCATCGTCACGACGATGTTCGGACGAGCGCCATGAGGAGGCTCCGCCAGAACGAGCGCCTTGGCGAACTCGTAGTCCGCCTTGGATTCCGCGTCCTCGGGAGAGTAGGCCTTCAACGCTGCCTCCAGACCCCAGTGCCCCTGGCAGGGGCCACCGCGCGCGGCCTTGCAGTGGGCGCAGGACTCGGTGAAGTTCGTGTTGTGCGTCGGGCACTCCTTTTGGAGTCCCGCGAGACACGTGAGACACTTCGGATTGACCGTCATCTCACGAGGACCGGCGTAGTGAAAGCCCCATTCCATGGTCATGTTCCTTTAGGTAGCGAGTTGGCAGGCTTCGGGCGAGAGGTGAAGCCTACTCGTCGTACTCGTAGTAGAGGGTCAGAGGCGCGGACGTGAGCGCTCCGAAGTTCCAGAGCACCTCGAACGTGGACTTGGCAAGCCAGGTCCGCTCGTCGAGCGCGAACTTCCAGATGGTACCCGAGCCCGTGGCAGCTCCGAGGATGGTCTCTCGCCGGAAGACAGCGGGAGCGGTCGGAGGCGTGACCGCCCACACCGTGCCGAGCGTGGCCGTCGAGGCCGCGTCTGCCGCGTCCTTCGGCTGCGGGACGATGGTGGTCGTGGGGGCCGGGGTGTTGGCAGGGATGCCCTCGCCCACGGAGCAGGCGACCGAGGTACCGGCGAAGACGCCAATCTCTCGCAAGGCAGCACGGCGCGCGGCCGTAGTGCCCATGGTCACGTACCCTGCTGCGGCACCGATGGCGCCCGTGGTCGTTGCAACTTCGTAGGTAGGCATCGAATGGTTACCCCGTAGGTTCCAGCGAGAGCCGGATACCGTGCTTGTTGAGATAGTCGTCCACGCTGCGCAGAATGTGCGAGCGAAGCTTGTCCCCCTCCTGCAAGGTCTTGCCTGGCAGGACGTCGAGGAGAGTGCCTTTGCGCACGGTCACGAGACCGATGCCCACGGCAGGCTGATGGCTGATGCCCGGAAGATGAAAGGCGATGACCAGCATGGGGACGACCGCGCCCCCGAGGTTCGCATCCTTCACCCACTTGACCGAGTAGTCGGCCTCCGCGCACGCGGGAATGTCATCGAGGCACTTCTTGGCGAAGTCGATGATGCGCTGTTCGTATCCGGCCTCGATGAGAGGGATGTGGGCAGATTGTGTCATGGCGGCTCTAGGAGAATAGCACCGACTTACGCGTAAGCCTACTCGAAGTATCCGTCAATCGTCACCTGGCCACGGTAGGCCAAGAGGGCCGTGGCAGCCCCGGTGATGGACTTGTAGCCGATGTGGAGGATGGTGCCCGGAAGGCAGAGGATGGGGACCTTGGGCATCCACACGATATCGCCGCCGCTGAACCGGGTTCCGATGGCGGCTGCTGCAAGGGCAGTGTGAAAGCCGGGAAGCGGGATGCGCTGGAGGCCCGTGGCAGTGGACAAGTTCGCGGTCGAGGCGTTCGGTGCCAAGAACCACTCCAGTACGGCTGCCGTGACGACGGCGGCTCCCTGGATGAGCGGGGCGCTGATGTTGATACCCTTGAGGTAAAAAGAGAACGGGGTCGGGATGGTGAACCCGAAGATGCTCATGAGCGTTTCCGCACCGGCCGTTGCGAGGTTGTTGTACTCGCCCCCGAGCGTCGAGGTTGTGACTGTTGTGTTGGTCGGAGTGACCGCTGCCGACACTGCGGCGTTCGCCAGGGTCGGAGTCTGCGTGTAGAGCGTCGGGTTGATGCTTGCCTGACGCATGCAGGCCGAAGTCTGGTCGTCCCACTGCTTGTTGTTGACGGCATCTTCGAGCTGGACCTGGTGCTCCGATAGGAGGAGCTGAATGGCCGTGCCGCCACCCGTCGTGTCCACGTAGACGCGAGTGAACGATGGAAGATGGTTGAGCGCCCACGTCATCGGCTGCGTGTCGGTGATGTAGACCACACGGTCAACCACGGGAACGTTCGACGAGTCGGTGACCGTGAACCTCACGTAGTCATCGTGGACCACGACGTCATAGTAGTAATACTTGGTCGTCGAGATGACGCCCTGGGCCAAGAGCGTGGTCGTCTGCTCCGTGCCGTTGTACGAGATGATGCCTTCGAGCCCGCCGTCCGCTCGCCAGCGAAAGAAACAACCGTTGTTGACGATGACGGTCACGCCAACGGGGTTGCCGAGACCTATCTCCACCAGCGTGTGGTTGGCAGCGACGTTGGCCGTGATACGGGCTCGCCAGCGACAGAAGATGGGCTGTCGCGGGTACTTCGGGAACTGCCGAAGGCTCGTGATGATGGCTGCGGTGTTGAGCGTGGTGATGGCGGCGTTGTTGAGGGTGAGGAGCCCGAGCGCCTGCACCGCTGTCATCGTCGTCAGCGATTGCGTCCAGAACGCGTTGATGGTGGCAACGTTGAAACAGTCTTGCCAGAGCTGGACCTCGCTGGTGACTCGGCTCTCGCCTTCCTCTCCCACGCGGCGGCTTTGAATAGTCTTGTTTCCGTGAAGGCCCGCGATGGGGGTAAAGCCTTGTGTTGCGGCGGCGGTGGCTCCAGCAACGGGAACCATCGTGTTGGCGGCTGCGTCGTACGGGATGACACGAAGCGCCTTCGGAGTCAGGTCGACTTCGGCGATGTTGGCTATCGTGAAACCTGCAATCTGAAGGCCCATGTCTTAGCTCCGCCCGTTGGCTTTGGCGAGAAGCTTGGCCATCTGCGGGGTCAGCTTGAGCGGGGACACGGGGAGAGGCGCTTTGGCCTGGGCCGCGCTGCGGGCGACAACGCCCAGCTCGATGCCGCCCACCGCCACACCCGCCCACTCCTCGGGGGTGAACTCGATGGTGCGCGTGATGCCGTCGTGCTTGCTCACGAGCTGCACCATCCCGTCATCGGTCGCGTAGATACCGCACGTGCCCTGAGCGGGAACGCTCGGGTCGATGAGGCCCTTTTCGGTTGTCGTTTTCGCCATGATGCTCCTAGACCCAGACCCAGGCAATCGACCACTTGCCAAAGGACCCGTTCAGGTCCCGCGCCATCAAGTATATCGTAAAACCTACCCCGGCGACGACGTTTCCCGCATAGACGTGGAGGTCTTCGGCCAGGTGCTCGTCAGCGGTGTGGTCGGCGGTCACGAGCGGCCATATCCAGGCCTCGACCAGCGAGCCGGCGAGGATGGTGGGCTGGGCAATCGCGAGCGAGCAGTCGGACTTGGTGGTCGCTCCGAAGTCGAGGATGGCTGTTCCGGTGGCTCCCATGACTTACGCGTAAGCTTACCCCAGCGGGCCCGGGGGCGGAACCCCTGGGATGAGCCACATGACGAACCACTTGGGCCCGGCGACCACGAGGACGCCGAGGCCTACCGCGCCCCAGAACGCGAGAGCCTTTTCGTGATGCGTCACCTTGTGGCCTTGTGCTTTCGCTTGTGGGCCCGGAGTGAGCGGGCGGTCAGGAAGTTGCGCCTCTTGCAGACCGAGCACGTGAGCGTGGGCCTGACGTCATGGCCGTGAGCCCGCCCGATGTACTCGGTGGGCTCACGGTACTTGCGCTTGGCCTTGCGACGGCCCTCGGCCGTGCCCCAGCCCTTAGGGACCTTGCCAAGCGCGTACGCTTGCTGCGTGGCGATGGCAAAAGCCTGTCCCTCAGGCATGTCAGGGTTCTTTTCGAGGATGTGCCTCGCGCGCTCGTGCATCCAGACGGGCATGGGAGGTCTCTAGGTGGGAGGCTCGTAGTCCGGGTGGCCGCTGTCGGTCCAGTCGGTGGTGCCCGGCTCGGGGTACTTGCCCGAGCCCGAGCCAGCGGCGAGCGAGTCGCTCTCGCCGGTCTCCGCGAGAGGGTCCTGCGCCTCTTCCGCATCGAGCACTTCGATGTCGGTTGCAGGGCACCAGGGGCACTCCGTGAAGGTTGCGTAGTGCTCTTTGCCGCACTGCGGGCAGGTGACGTGCTTTCCCATGATGACTCCTGAGGGGTGGAAGGGTGGTGACGAAGCGCTCAGCGCTTACGCCTGAAAGTCCTCTTGGCGGCCTGTCCCATGTCCGCGAGGCGGGCGCAATGGGCACACTGCGTGTGCTTCGGGCGTCCGTCCGGGTGGACGCTGTAGACGTACTCCGGGCGTCCGCACTTGTGGCACTTGGGTCCGAACATCCGGTCCTTTTCCGCGTTCCGCGCGGTGCGGAAACCCCTCGGCGACTTCGCGCCCGGAGTGTGGAACTTCTCCGTGTGTCGCTTGAGCGACTTTTCCGTGGCGAAGTCCTTGCGAGCGCACGCGTGGCACGCCAACAGCTTCCCCTGCTGGCCCATGCGGAACATCGCCCGCTTGGCCGCCTTCGCGCTCTTGCGCGAGATGAGCCCCTTGGCGCTCGTGCGGACGGTCTTGCGACGGCCGATGAGGGGTCGCTTGGGGGTAGCGCCCTTGCGGACGCGGCGCACCATCGCGGACTTGAGGCCCCCGGGGCCTCGCTCTTTCGCTTCCTGACGACGGCGCGAAGGGTTCTTGCGTCCGGGCTGGCCCGGGTCGCGAGCGTGGATGTCGCGAATCTCCGCGTTGGCAAAGCACTTCTGGCAGAGGATGTGGTCCCCCTGGCTGAGAGAGTGGCCGTGAGTGCTCCGCCGCGAGTCGCCAGTCGAGCGCACTTCGAGCGTGGCGTCGCCCATGCACTTGCGGCTGGACCGCTGGTGCGAGCAGTTGGCGGCATCGCACGTGCAGTCCACGGCGCGGTCCCAGTGTCCGAGAAACTTGACAGTCATGGTCATTCACTTTCGCGTAAGTCTACGCACCGGGCTGTTGCTCGAACTCGCCCTCGATGGGGCCCTGGGGACGCTGCGGAGGGGGCGGGGGCTGTTGCGCCTGCTGTTGTGGGGGCGGGGCCTCTCCAGCCTTGGCTTTTCGCGCGGCCTCCTCAGCAGCCTGGCGCTCCAGAATGTGTCCCACAATCTCCATGAAGCCCGCCATCTGGACAGGCGTAAGAATGCCTGCCCTGGCCAGCTTGGTGAGCTGCTCCTGGTCGAACGTGGACAGGAAGCCTTCGAGCATGACTTCGAGCGGCGTCTTGGACCCCATCTCGACTGCCGCTCGCGCGCCTCCGCCCAGGAACTTGCTCGCGACCACCGGGGCGAGCTGCATCAGGATGTGGCCGACCTGGTCCTTGCGACGCTCGCCGTTTTCGAGCTTCTTGAACTCCAGGTCTCGCACGTGACGCATCGAGATAAGCTCCTCGTACTGCTTGAGGGACTCAACGTGCGTGAGCTTCATGGCCTTTATCTCGCCACGAAGCTCCTTGTTCTCTTGCGCGAGCCGGGCCTGGTTGTCTTTCGCAAAGCCAACCGTGACCTTCATGAGCGCCTCGGTGTGGCGCATCTGCTGACCGATGAGGCCCCGCTTGTTAGGGACTTCGTCGAGGTCGTCTTCGTCCTCGCCCTCCCGCTCGGGAATGACGATGGCGAACGTGGCTCGCCCCTTCACTCCCGCCACGGTGACACTGTACTTTATCTTGCCGCGCCCGATGTCCTCGGCGTCCTTGCAGGTCGCATCGAATAGCTCGTCGATGAACTCCTCCATCGACTCGTCGAACGAGTAGACGGTCTCGTACACGGCCTGCTCACCGTGCTTGGCGGCCTGGCTGAGCGTGACCTTCAGCTCGCCCTCCGTCTCCAGGCTCTCGGCCACCTTGGCGAGAAACTCCGAGACCTTCACCCGAGCTTCGGTGAGGCCTTGGAATTGGATGGCGTCTGCGATGGTGCCGAGGGACATGAGGCTTTTCTCCGTTCAGGTGACGAAAGAGCCCGAGCGGTGCGACGCGCTCAGGTTCCGGGGTAGCGACTGTAGGGCGGGGGCATCATGCCCGGGGACATGACCATGGGGATGGCGACGGGCTGGCCGTAGGGGTCGCGCGAGGCGGCTGCGAACTGGCCGTAGCCCTGTGCGAGCTGGCCGCCTGCGGGACCTCCGTAGACCTGGAGCACCTGAGGCACGACCTTCTCGTCGAGAATCTGGCGAATGGCCTGAGCCTTCTTGACGTAGCGGTAGGTCATGTAGCCTGCCGCGCCAATCATGCCGGCTCCCACCACCCAGGCCCACCAGGGGATAACGAGGCCGCTGCTGTCGGGAGCGTTCGGTAGCTCCTTGGACGGAGGAATGGGAAGGTTCGGCTGAGGCGGCAGTCCGCTCGCGGGAGGAACGGGCTTGTCCCCGTCCTTCTCGCGGCTGTAGGCCGCGTACCAGGAGACGAGCTGACTCTCATAGGAGAGCGTCTGCTGGAACAGCTCGTCGGTGTACGTGAGCGCCCCGAGGGATGCCATCGTGCCCTGGTACTTGTCGAAGAACGCCCTCCAGTTCGAGAACCAGGACGCCCACGAGCCCTTGAACAGCTCGCGGCGCACGTTCGCGCCAATGTCACCGTTGAGGGCGATGGCGCTCATGTTCACCTGACGCATCTTCTCGTGGATGATGTGAGGCGACGTCCAGCCCGTGGAGGCGGGCTGCTGGTGGGGGAAGTGAGGTCGAGGCCCCCGGTAGTTCGGGAAGGGGCGGTCGCTCTGACGACCGACTTTCGCGTAAGCGTCTTGGCTCATGACGGCGGCTCCTACCTTAGCGTAATCGAACATGACTCACTTCTTCGCCAAGCTGGCGAGCCTGGAGTCTTCGGCGACGCGGCCCAGGCCAAGGTCAGCGAGGCTGTTCGCGGTGGGGGTAGCCGAGGCGCCAGGAGCGTTGAAGGCCACCGCAGGAGCATGTCCCGGAGGCGTGTTGGGCGCAGGGTAGCGCACCATCTTGAGCGGTCCCTCGTGGCTCACGAGCTTCCAAAGCACGGGGTGCTGCATCACGTCCGTGAGGAGCATCTCCGCACCATTGACGAGGCAGATGGGGTGGTAGAAACGGATGCCGTGGGAGTAGTCCCAGTAGTTCTCGCCGTGGACGTTCGAGAGGGGCTGGAGAGGCTGACGCGCGGGGTCACCCATCGGGAGCTTGTTGTCGAACACGTCCGGGACAGGCCGGTACCACCCGAAGATGACGACCTTGCCGGGCTTGTAGATATTCGAGACCACCACCGACTTCTTGGTGCCTGCGACCAGGCCCGTGCGGCCTGCGCGCTGCGCCTCGATGGCCTGTTGATGCTCTGCGAACTGGACCAGGTTGGCGCCTTTGTTGGGCACCATCGCGACCGGGGTGAGCTTGACAGCAGCCTGCTGCCACGTCTTGTAGGCGAGGAGAGGGGTCGGCAGGAGGAGCCCGGTCAGGTTTCCAATCTGCTGAGCGCGAGAAGGGGTGAGAGGCATCCTGAGAAAGTCCTCGGGAGTGCCAATCGAGAAGTCGTCCGTCTGAACGCGAACGATGGCCGTGTTCGTGCCGTCCGACAGAGTGACCTCTGCCCACGGCCACTCGACGACGCCCCCGGACTTCGCCGCCTCGAAAGCTGCTGCTTCCCAGGCGGCGTAGCCCTTGGACGCGAAGGCGGAGACGAACTCTGAGCCCCTTTGCGTCATCGGACGGGTTCGGTCAGAACCAGCCCTTGGTGTACCCGTAGTAGCCGACGCCGAGCGCGAGGGCGCCGCCGACGAGGTACTTGTTCTTCACGCCTGCGGTCTCCTTGTCCATGAAGGCCTTGAGCTTGTCGAGGGCTCCGGGCTCGGCTCCGAAGACGCTGGCGCCTCCGGTCTGCGGGGGCTGCATGGCGTAGGTACCGTAAGCCTGGGCCTGCGGGTACTGGGTCGCATATCCGTACATGATGTTCGTCTCCAGAGGTGTGGTGAGGGTGAAGGGGCGAGAAGAGGCGAGAGCGAAGGCGAAGGGTGAAGCCGATGCTACCCCAGACCGGGGAATCCGGGAATGCCCTTGAGCACGTTGGCGACGGACGCGGCCTCGGGTGACGACTGCGCGGCTCGCTGGGCGGCCTGAACTTCGGGCGAGGACTGGGCGAGGTTGAGCGCGGCCTGGACTTCAGGTGACGATGGCGAGAAGGGCACCTGGATACCCGGAATCTTGAGCCCTGGCGGGGGCGAAGCCGGGATGGGGGTCACCCTCGGCGGGGGCGGCGGAGGGGGCAAGGCGTGCGGAGGAGGAGCGGCTTCGGCCTTCTTCTCCTGAGTAACATAGAGGAAGACGCCGAGCGCGGCTGCGCCAGCGAGGAGGAGCTTGGTCGACGTTTCCATGGATTCAGTCTAACCTAACGGTGGAGGGTTGGCCATCGGAGACCGCCGAAACGCTTACGCGTAAGCAGGTAGGCCAGTATCCCACCCACTCCTACCAGCAGGAGCAGCGAGCCGAGGTCTTCTGAGGGTAGCGGTGAAAGCTCGGCGGACGCAAGGGGAGGAACGCCGAGGGGAGAGGTCGCGCCACCGCTCAACGCTCTCGTCAGGAGCGCTCCCAGAGCATCTTTGCGGGGGTGGAGGTGGTCTCCCCCATCGAAGGCTTGGGCGAGCTTGTCAGGGTCGCTCTGGTCCGCGAGCAGGGACGAGAGATCGATAAGCCCATCGCACTGGCCGCGAACGAAGGCTTCGCCGAGGCTCGCGTTGAGCGCCTTGCGGCGAGCGTTCACCGTGGGGAAGGTCGACGCGAAGCCCGCGTATCCCTTGACCGGGGGCACGGTCATCGCGAACACCCTCAGGCCACGGGAACGTGCCGTGGCCCAGATGCCCTGGATGGCGGTCGAGAGCGACTCGGGGGAGCGTCCGCCCCCAATATCGTTCGTACCGATGAGCACGACCATGTTCTGGTAGCCCGCGAGGGCTCCCGTGTCCGCGAGGTTGCGAACCTGCTGAAAGAGCCAGTCGGACGTGCGGCCTCCTTCCGCAACCGTCTTCTTGTCGCCGTTGACCTGGACGAAGCGGGCGAGGCCCACCGTAATCGAGTCGCCCGCGAAGATGGTGTTGCCTTCGAGCATGGTCACGCTCCGTCCCGCGTACTAGCAAAAGCTGTCCGGGCATCGGCCTTGTCCTGTTCCGAAAGGGCGGGAAAGGCCTGAATGACTCGGAACATGATGCTCGTTTGGTCCGGTGTGTGACCGAATCCAAAAAGAAGGTGTCCCAGCTCGTGCAAGAGACACGCGCGCTTGCCCTCAAGGGTGAGAGGGGACTTACGCATAAGCCGAACGACTCCGTTTCGGGTGTCTGCGAAAACCGGGGTCGGATACTCGGGGGCTTGAAACGTGAACGAGACGAACGAGGTAATGCAAGGAAGCGTTACCTCCTGAGCCTCAGGCGTTACCGTAATGGTGTACGCAAGAGCGGGCACCACTTCTTTCCACGCAGCGAAAGCCCATGTAATGGCGTCTAGCCATCCGTCTTCGGCCGCCTCTGGCGAGACCCTCACTTCTCGTACAGAAGGGAGACGGCACACGTTGTGAGGAACCGCCTCTCCGAACGCGTTTACACACGCAAAGAGGCCTAGTGCTGCGAGGGCCGCTAAAAAGAGCGGTCGCTTCACTCAGCCCGGTCCTCCCAGGCCAAAGCGATACTGGAGGAAGCGGGCGGTCACAATGACAGCTCCCGAGATTCCCGCGCCCATGTTCTGAACGAGCACCCCGAAGCCTGCCGAGATAGGGAGGCCGTCCGGGCACTGGAACGCGTACCTGCCCTGGTTGATGTCGAAGGGAGAGAACGGGTCGTCCTCAGGCCAGTCCCATTCAACGAAGGCGCCCACGGTGGCCGGGAGCAGCTCGCTTCGATAAAATTCCCTTCCCGCTGAGAATGTTGGCGCTGCCGACCAGGCGGTTAGAAGCTGACCGGGATAGGTGACCGAGTAGCCGCCCCCTCCCCGAGAAACTTCCTGTCCGTTGTGAGTCCCGGGGCCCGTAGGGGTCCCCGTAGCGTTCGCCACCACGATTCCGAACTTTGACGATACGGCGGTCGTCAGCTCGATACGGAGCTTGGTGAGCCCCATAATCATTGGACGGCCCGTGTCAGAACTGACCTGCTGGGGCACTACCTGAGCGATGAAGCCGCTAGCTGCAACGGCAGCAACGGCAGCCGTGACCTCGAACGAGGAGTAAACGTTGATAAGCTTTCCCATGTTCCGCTCCTAGAGACCGAGGTTGAAAAGCAACTTTGGTGAGACAGTGCGACTACCTAAGTTGTTCGTCACAACGATGAAGCGGGAGTTTCTCGGGATGGGAAACTGTCCTTCCACCTGAGTGCCCTGGTTGGTGCGTGACGTCACCCGATACATCACTGTCGCCGGACCGCCCGCAAGATTGTCGAATAGAGAGATGGTGTAGTCGGGGGGCGCTGCGCCCAGGAACTCGACACCCCCATCCGTCAGTGTGAAGCCGAGCGACCATAGGGGAATGGCGAAGACGGCGGACTGGGCACCGGCCTCCATGTAGAATGGAGGCACCACCTCAAGTGTTCTTCGCACGGGCGAGGAGATGCTCAAGCTCATTGGATTGCCGTACGCAATCGAGGCCCGAAGCACCATGGTCAGGTCCGGTAGAGCGAGAGCCCCAATCGCCCCCACTCTTGCCGAGACCCTTACGAAGCTCGCGCAGATGGTGAACGAGGTGCCCTGGTTCCAGTCAATCTCGGCAGAGAAAAAGGCGCCGCCCACTCCCCATTCAACAATCGCGATGACGTCAATAGGCGTATTCGCGTACCCTGAGGCGGTGTCTTGAAGCTGAGCGGGCAGGTCCATCGAGAGCTGAATGGCCATCGCCTCAGCATCATCGCCTGTTGTCTTGGGCGTCTCCACGATGGACGGGACGGTCAGCTCGGCTTGGCCCGCAAACGTAGCCAAGGGCACAATTCGGACGTTGCCTCGATTGTTCTGTTGAGCCCCCGCCAGCGGGCGAAAAGTAGGTGCGGGGGCAGGAGCGGCCTCGGTGACAAGAGTTTGCCGTCTCGCTCCAATGGCCTGTTCTCCTCCCGGCACCACTCCTGGCCCAATCGCTCCTGCAATGTCAGCATCGGGAAGGCTGGCCATCAATTCTGCTTCGGACAGAACACGACCCATGCCCCCCTGATTGCCCCGACGAACGGGGAGCCCCGGGTTGACGGGAACCAAACGGCCAAGGGCGTCACGGGAAAAAAGGCTCATGTTCGGGGCTCCGGGGGCTTACGCGTAAGTGGCTCTAGGTCAAACGTTGGCGAGAGGGGCTTGCTGGAGTCGCATCCGCAACTCCGCCCACTTGGCAGGCTGCCCGAGGACGCCTCGCTTGACGAACTTGGCCATGTCCGCCACCTCGATGTAACCCTTACCACCCGAGTCCACGCCTGCGTTGCCGGGGTAGCTTGGATGCGACTTCGGGTACATGATAAAGTTGTCGGGCTTGCCGAGGAAAGCGGGTGAGAAGTTCGCCAGGTAGAGGCTCCCGTAGTCGCGGAGGGCCCTGTACTGGTTCACGTTGTCAAAGTAGCCCTTGACGTACTGAAGCTGCTCCTCAGCGGGAAGCGCGAGATACTGCTCAGGAGAGCCCTGAAAGCCTACGGCCCTCAGGCCCGAAGTGCGGGTGGGGTCGAAGGCGGGCTTGAGTTTCGGGCATATCTGGTTGAGCCCCAGGCAGCGGATGCTGTTCGGGCGAGCCGGGTCGATGCCTGACTCGACCAGAAACACCGCGAGCAAGTCCTCTCCGTTGATGTTCGAGCCGCGCGAGCGGAAGTACGCTGCCAGCTCGTTGACCTTTTGAAAAAACAGGTTTGACAGCCGGCTCGTTAGCCCGGTTGTAGCGGTCGGAAGCGGCCCACCGGGCAGCTCGCCCGCAGGCGGCATCGGGGGCGGGGACGGGCCCGGGTTGAACAGAAGGGGACCGGGGGCGTCCGTGAGCGCCAGAAGCGCAAAGGTCCCGAGAACGGCAGCGCCAAACAGGAACCTGGGGTCTCGAACGTTCATGGTGACCAGCTATTCTCGCATCGGGACAGGTTCGAGGCAAGCACTTACGCGTAAGCTCAGGGCCTCTCGCCCTCGGGAACGTCCCGCAAGAAAGCTTCTACCTCATCAACAGGGCCTATCAGCTTGCGAGGGTCGCTCATGAGCACCACAGGCCACTTGGCTGCGAGGCGTTGGATGATGGCATCCGCTTTCGCGAACCCTCCAGGCTCGGTCTCGTAGACCAGGAGACCTCGCGCTTCCGGCTTGCCCGGAGCAGGCCGCATCGTGTCGAGCATGATGCCTGACCGGTCGGGACGCTCCGAGGGCTCGACCACGTTCGAGCCGCTTCGCCAAACGCAGGCCCAGGCCTCACATGACTCGGGACGGGTCGCGTAGGTCCCGCACCCCTTGCCCTCTTTCGCGAGGTGCTGACACGGCTTACCCGCAGGTTTGTTCAGCTCTGGAATGCTCAGGAGCGTGCAACAGACGTTGCATGTCCCGCAGTCGCGCGTCTGGTACAGACGCCTCTTCAGCCTCTCCGTCTGCTTTTCGGTGCGAACCGGCATCCCGTTAGCCTACACCAAAAAGCCCCTGGGCGGTAGTACCGTCCAGGGGCTTCATGGCGAGAGCGCCGTCGCTCAGGAGAGCGGTGCGCGGATGACGAGGAAGTCGAAGTCCGTGTCCTGAGCGACACCTGCGACGTCTCGCGCGGTCACCGTCTTGACCGTGTCCGAGGTCTGCGCCACTTCGAGGGTCGCGAGAAGCGCTCCGCGAACAGTGACGATGACCGCGCACGCGGCGGCGTCGGCGGGCTCGTCGAGGGTCAGGGTGTAGACACCCGCACCTGTTCGAGCCGTGGCCGCACCAGCGGCCCAGATGGCGACGCCCGTGGCGCCCGTAACAGCGCCAGCGGCGCCAAAGATGCTGGGGTAATTGAGAGACATGGGTTTTTCTCCAGAGGGAAGGTGGAAGCCAGAGCAGCAGAAAGCTGCCCCGGTTGCTCTCAGGAGAGCGGTGCGCGAAGGACCACGAAGTCGAAGTCGGTGTCCTGCACCGCCGCTGCGATGTTGCGAGCGGTCACGGTCTTGACCGAGTCCGAGGTCTGCACGACTTCGAGAGTCGCGAGGGTCGCGCCGCGAACGGAGCAGAGGACCGCGCACGCGGCGGCGTCGGCGGGCTCGTCGAGGGTCAGGGTGTAGATACCCTTGCCCGTGCGGGCCGTGGCCGCGCCAGCGGCCCAGATGGCGACGCCCGTGGCGCCCGTGACAGCGCCCGCTGCGCCGATGATGCTGGGGTAGTTGAGGGACATGTGCTGATTCTCCAGTGTTCGAGGTTGATGTTTTGGGGTACGCGGGGAAGCAACACGCTTACCCCATCATCTTGTGAGCCCGCAGCTTACTGCATGCTCATGCCGAGGTCGAAGCCCGCAATCAGCTCCGGGTCCACGGCGAGGCCGGGGCGGACGAAGGCGGGGAACTTGGGGTCCATCCTGCCCGCGCGAACGCCCATGGCCATCGTGAATCCGCGCTGCCGGGACACCGGAAGAGTCGCGCGGAAGCTCGCGAGCTGAGGCTGCTGAGCGACGACCGCTTCGCCCGCGTTCGTGAGAGCGACACGGTAAGCCGGGTCGTTGGGGGTCATGTCGTCGGCGAAGTATTCGCCGCGAGCGATGTTGGCAGCCCTGACCGCTGCGCACTGCTTTGCCAGGCCTGGGGCAGCGGGAGAATTGCGGGCTTTGGCGCTTGCGGCCTGGTTGCACATGCCCTGATTGGCCAGCATCGCCGTTCGCTGGGCATCGGTCATAGCCGGGCCCACGCGACCCAAGGTCTTGATGATGGGCTTGCTGATGACCACTCGGCCGAGCGCCTTGACCGCTCCCTCGGGAGCTTGCGAGCCCTGCCAGGCGGTAGCGTCGAACGGGATGTTGAACCCCTGCGCTCGGCACTGAGCCACAAGGCCCGGAGCCGCAGGAGACATGCGGGCGATGGCGGAGCGAGCGGCTGCGCAGATGGCAGGCTCGGCAGCCTGCTGAACCAGCGAGGTCGTCATCGAGCGCACGGCCGAGGGACCGCCGCCCGGCGCGAACTGGGCGCCGCCCGGGAGAGCGCCACCCGGCAGGATTGCGACGAGGGAGCTGAGCAGGTTCGCGGCGGACGCTCCGAGCGGGAGACCTCTGACCTTGACCATGAGGCCAATGAGGTTCGCCACGGCCTGAGGCGTGAGGGGCTCGGGGTCAGCTCCGACGACGAAGCCGCCAAAACGGGGATAGTTGTAGGGCTGCGTCATGGGAACTCCGGGAGCGGGAAAGAGGGGAGGGGCCGAGCCGATGATGATACCGGGGCGGTGCTCCTGCGGGAGACCGTAGCCCCCAATCTTGGGAGCCCCCGGACCGTCGGTGAAAGCGCTGGACTTGAACTTGCCGTGAATGGACTTGAGAACACGGAAGAGGGTCAGCGCTTCAGTGTCGCCTGAGCGGACGCGCTGGAGAAGCGTTTGAAGCTTCGCCATCGCTTTGGAGTCACGGCCCTTGAGGCGAAGGTAGTAGGCCTCTGCCTTGTCGTAGTCGCCGCCCCTCTGCTTGCGCCAATGAAGGACGGCGAGGGTGTTGTAGACCCGAAGCGACTTCGCGTCACCGCTCAGGGCACGCGTTTTGATGCTCTTGATGAAGTGGACGGCCTCGCGGTCGCCGTGAGCGGCCCTTTCGTGGACCGCTTCCAACTTCTCGATGAGCGATTGTGCTTCGGGGGAGAGGGGCATGGGAAGTCTCAGGTCAGGGCTTACGCGTAAGTCAGGCGGCGACGAGCCACTCCGAGGGGACCCAGCCGTTCAGGGTCTTGTAGCGGATGTGAGCCCAGCCGCCCGGTCCCGGGCTGCCATGGTCGGCCTTTTCGCCGCGTGCATGGTTGAGCACCTGAACGGTCTCGCCGCTGCCCACCATCGCGCGGAAGGTCGCCGTGACGCTCGGGGCCACGCGGAGGCGGCAGCCGCTCGGGGCCACGCACTTGGCGTAGCGAAGCGACGTCGCTCCGATGATGACGCCGCTGGTGGTCGGGCTCGGAGGGAGGTTCACGAGGAACTTCTTTTTCGCGAAGCCGCGAGCAGCGGGACGGCGAGAGCCGCCCGCCCACTCAATCTCCGACCAGACACCGTCCGCCGAGGCGTTCGCGTTGATGATGGTCACGATGCCATCCTTTTCCGCGCCGCCTCCCGGGACCTGGGCTCCCGAGTCCGAAGGGCTCGTGCGCATGATGAGGTCACCGCCCGGAGGGGCGTCGTTGGTCGTGACCTTCGCGCGCTGGACCGCTGCCGCAGGAGGCGGAGGCGGAATGACGGGAATGGCGAGCCCCGGGATGGCCGGGACGGCTGAAGGGACCTTCAGTCCCGCAGGAATCAGGCCAGGAATCGCCGGAATCGGGATGCCGCCGGGCTGCTGGGGGGCAGGTTCGTCCAGTACGCCTGGCACGAACTGGGTGCCCGGTACGAACGGGGGAGGCTGAGCCGCCGCTGCCTGAGCCGCCGCATTGGCCGCTGTCGCACCGCGAAGCTGAGCGGCTCTCGCACGAAGGGTCGCGCCTTCGTTCGCGAAACCGAACTTCTCCATCTCGCCCGCGACCGTTTCGAGACCGTCCGCGTTGACACCGTTCGCGAGCAGGTCATCGAACTGCGCCTTCATGGCCGCAGGCATCTCGGGAGCGCCCGGTGTCGGGGGCGGCGGAGCGGTCGGAGGGACGGGTGACGGCTCGCCAGGAGCCTCCCCAGAGGGAGCGCCAGACGTCTTCTTGCCTCCGCCAAAGGCGAGAAGCGCGAGGATGCCTGCACCGATTGCGAGGGGGATGAGGGGGAGGGCCATGAAGGTTCCTATCGTCGCGGTTGGTCAGCGCATTCCGAGGCGCCGTGAGGGGTCTTCGACACGCCCATCGGGAAGGGCAACGGTGATGTGATACAGGTAGCCACCGTTCGCCCGCTTCTTACAGGTGAAGGTGGGAAACGCTTGGATGCCGTACCGTACACGCAATTCAGCGGCACGCCAACAGGCAAGGTCTTCGCAATCGCCAACACGCATTCGCAGCGTCGTCGGGATGTCCTGCCAATCCTCCTGTCCCGGAGGCTCCTCCTCGTACCGGACTCCGCTCTCGTAGAGCAGAGGCGCTCCAGGGTTTGCCTTGAGCCACGCGATATCGACGTGCATCAGGGCCATGAGGAGCGTACGAAGCGCCTGATGGCTGACTTCTTGCTCCTCTGGTCCTTTGAACAGGTCGAGTACGAACGTGATTCGATACAAGCAAACCTCGGCGCGGGGGAAAGTCCGGGAGCGTGAGCGGTGCAGACAGGCGAACCAGCAAGTTTGGTGCTGGTTCGGGACCTCCCGGTCTCATAACCCACGGCTGCAACGCTCACGGTCTCGGACACTTTCGCGTAAGTGGTTGCCCTGCCCCTCCTGTCGCAGAGGGGCAGGGCTTCCGACTGGAATGCGAACCCTGGGCTTGTGACGCGGCGAGAGCCTCCCGCTACCCAGGGTTTGGGGTCACTCGACCGCCGTGCCGATGAGCGCCGCGTTGAAGTTCAGCGCCGCGCCCGACGTGTTCGTCACCGAGAGGCTGACGAGCTGGCTGATCTGCGCCGTGTCGAGGTTGAGGTCCGTGCCGACGCCCAGCTCGGTGAACGCGCGAGCGGGCACCGGGTTGGAGGTCGGGAACATCGAGTTCTTCCCGACCTTGAGGTCGTTGATGAGGAACGCGCCAGCGATGTCGCTGGGGATGATGAGCCGGCGACCCCGGAAGGGGACCTGCGGCTGCGCGTTGATGGTGGCAGACGCGCCACCGGCAACCGCCGTCGTCGGGAACCCGAGGGGGTACTCGCGGGCCTTGGTCACCTGGCGCGGCACGACCATCGCCGAGTGGCGACCGGCGAGCTGCGTGGCGACCTGGCCCATGTTCGCGACGGGCTGGCCGTCCGCGCCGATGACCATGGCTCGGCTTCCGCCGAAGACGTTGTCCAGCTCGTTGTACGCGCCGAACGCAAGGTCCGCACCGATGATGTCCTCGGCGCCGATGATGTCCTCGAAAGGCATGATGAACTCCTACTGTTGTGTTGTTTCGTCACTCGCCGGTACGGAATTGTGCCGGCTTTATCCGTGTCGTTCACTTCGGTAGGTGCGACGCCATCGAGTGAGGGTAATCTGCTTACTTACGGGTAAGTGCCTGAAGTTGCTCAGCGGAACGAGTGGGCCATCGCGGCCAGCTCAGCTTCCGTCAGAGGCGCCTCACCGACGTGAAGCCCGTTCGTGCCGACACCGACCTGCTGCGGCTCCTGCGTCGACCCCATCCGAGGGCCGTCACCCGAGACCGTCATGGCCGGGGGAAGGCCCTTGTCCGCACGCATCTTCGTGCCGAGCCCGATGCCGAACTTGGTCGTGTACGCGGCGAGGACGCCGTCCGAGAAGTTGTGGACGTGCTCGCTGTACTTCCCGGCGAGACCGAAGAAGCCGGCAAGGTGTCCGAGGACGCCTCCTGCAAGGTCGAGCGGAATGGTCGAACCTTGGAGGTGCAGCGCACCGTAGCGTCCGCAGGCAACGCCCACGGCGAGAGCGCCTGCGTTGACCTCGATGGTCTGCACCAGGTGCCCGACCGTGGTTTCGCCTTTGCCCTGGATGCCGCGAACGTGGTCGCGGGCGGCGGATGCCGCGCTGTAGGCGTCCTCGATGTCGCGTCGGGTGATGGTGAGCATGTGCGAGCGTTCTCCAGGGAATGGGTGGGGGCGCGTTAGCGGGTACGCCTCTCGGTTCCTGAAGTATCTGCCTACTTACGCGTGAGTCGCAAACAGATTCGCACGTGCGCGAAAAGAAAGTTTGACCCTGCCGTCTGCCGGGTATGTCGACAGGCTTGCCCTCTGCCGGGCAGGGCGGTAGCTTAGGGGGATGGGAAAAACGGTAATCGTTACGGAAACCGATGACTTGATGGTCAATGATGGTCCTGCCGTACAGGAGGCGAGCGGTATCCTTGACCCTCAACCCACGCTCCCTGCTCGGTCCTCCAAGAAGCTTCTAACCCGCGCCGAAGCTGCTGCGCGCATAGGAATCAGCATCACCCAGATTCGCCGCCGCGAAATATCGGGGCAGCTCAGACCCGTAAAGAGGGACAAGAACGGGTGGAATTACTTTTCATCTGAGGATGTGGACGCGCAAGCAAACCTTCCTCTGCCGGACTCACTTACCCGTAAGTCGGCACAGCCAGGAGGCAGCGCTTTTACTCCCGATGAGGCCAGCAACGTCTTCGACGCCCTCGACGCAGGCAAGTCTCTCGTGGATTGTGTACGAGAGTGTCGACTCATGCCGGCAACCGTCAGGCTTCTTGCGGAAGAATACGCCAGCCTCACCGGGGCACTGTTTCTACCCAAGCAGGTCATGGACGCTATCAACGTGCTGCCCTTAGAAGGCACGTTTCCGCTTCAGAGCGCAAAGGACCTGCTCGCGGTACTCGTCAACGCCTCCGCTGACGTCTGCAAAGGCTGTAGCACCCGAGCCCGTACGATGTGCAAGCCCTGCGCTCTCAAGCTGGCGGCGAGAATGGTAAAGGACCCGCTGTAGGCTCCTCGCTCAGCTCGTCTATCGAGACGTACTTGCGCTCTCCACCGTCCAAGTCCACCACGTAATCCGTTCCCCGAGGACAGCGGGCCACCTTCCCCGGCATGCCTCCCACCATCACACGGTTGCCTATCTGGAACCGGCGATGCACCACGGACGGGGCGGGAGCGCCCCCCATCAGGGTGCGGAGCCGACTCATCGCGCAGTTTTCGCAGCGCTTCCAGAGCGGGGCGGGGGTGCCCCCTTTGCAGTCCGTGCAGCTCACGACTTCGCCTTGAGCGTGTCGAGGAAGCGATTGAAGTCCGGGTTCGTCAGGGCATTGGGAACCCGCGCGCGAATGTAACCCCGACAACGCTCCCCGCTCATACCGTAGAGCCGGTGAAGCGTGAGAGCCGTCACGAGCCCGGAGCGGTTCCGCCCCTGCATGCACGAGACGAGCACTTTTCTGCCTTCGCGGTAGCCCTTGACCGCAGCACGCGAAGCGGCACTGGCGATGGTGAGCTGAGCGCGGGTGAACGGTTTTTCACCATCGTCATTCGGTGCGTAGAAGACTTGCGTTCCAGGCTTCGCGATGAGGTTCGCTGCGGGCTGGAACTCCTCGGCGCAGAGGATGATGAGGCCATACCCCGCATTGCCCGTGACGTCGTCCGCGCCCCCTTGCCAGAGGGAGCCGGGGTGAGATTCACGTGTAGCCTGTCGAATCAGGTGGGCCATGGGGTCAGCTTACGCGTAAGTGGGGGTAAAGGGCCAGTCAGCAGATGGGTCCCATAGGGATATATTGACCGACGCCGTTGCACTTACCGCAGGGGATAGTCTCCTTGCCCTTGTCCGGGGAAAAGCATGTTCCGCCGCAGTAGTTGCAGTGAACGTGGAGCGGGTGAAGTTTTACTTTCGCTTGGAACCGTCTCGCTCTCGCCACGGCTCTCTCGTAAGCGTAGAGCTTGCATCGCGTGCAGCCCTCGTCGACACCAAAGCAGAACTCGCATCGAATCGGCGCTTCATCACTCATCGGTGTGGTCCTGGGCAATTGACCCAAAGGTCTACGTAATGGGAGAACATCAGCCCGTCCTTCGCGACGTTCTTCGCGAAGTCCATGAGCTTCCAGATGAGCTGCTTGCGCCTGTCGTTGGTCATGGTGATGTAGCCGGTCCGAACATGGGGTCTGCGTGCCGCTCGGCTGTATCGTGCTTGCAGGTCCTATTCTTCAAGTCCCAGCAACCGGCTCCACACAAGTTGCACGCCTCGCCGTTGCAAAGCTCGCAGTCAGGCCCAGGGCACCCCGGGTCAGGGTCGTTGCGATAGCTCATGTGCTGGTCACCGGAGCGCCCTCTTGAAGCTCTTCCCCCAGCGCTCCTGACGCCGAATGCTCGGTGCCAGCTCGTGCTTGCTATTCTCCGTGGCTCCGGGAACATCAGGTGGCAAGCCTTGGCGGCGTCGAGCGGCCTTCAGGACAGGGAACGAGATTCCGCTCACCACTCGGGGTTTTCCCTCCACGGTTCCCGCGAGGATAAGCCACCAGTCGCGTCGGGTTTTCTTGCCTTCGCACTTCCAGGCGTCGATGATGCCTGCGATGAGATTCGCCACGTCCGCGTAACCGTGCGCGCGCAGCCAGATGCGTGCGTCAAGGTCCGCGTCCACACGGACGTTCATGGGCTCCGTCATCGAGGCGCCTTCTCAGTACAGTCCGTCGCGTCTTGGTCGCACTCCGAGCACAAGTCACTGGCGTGCTTCGCTGCCTCCTCGCGCTGGTAGTCGGCATCTGCCCAAAGGCAGTTGATATACCGAGGTTCACCCCGATGAAAGTCATGAACGTAGCCGATGACGTCACGGCCACAGGTGGCACACGCTTTGGTGTGTATCACGTGTCCCGCAGCATCGGTCACGTTCGAGAGCATCTGAAGCTTACAAAACTGCGGGTACGTGTATCGCCTGCTGCACTTGCAGCGCACCATACAGCTCGGCTCCGAGTCGGGAGGCTCGTCATCATCGTGACTCGACCCTGAGAATCCGCTCATGACTTTTTACGTCCTTCCCTTCCGATTGCGAACCAGCATCGCCACATGGGCCGAGTCAACCTCGTGCCAATTGTGCCTCTTAGCCCCTCGTGAGAAGCCCGAAAGAACGAGTCCCAGGAGCACCACAAACCCATAGACACCGTAGACGAGTAGGTCTGACCAGTCGCTCATTCGGTGCCCCTGCCGTTGCAGTGCCGGCAAGCGTGGGGCGTGGAGCGAGACAGGCCGTCACCCCCGCAGCTCCCACAGGGGACAACCGCCCTCGGGTGCTGCTTCTCATCCGCCCCAAACGTATCCGCAAGCCATGACCATGTGAACTGAAAGCGAGAGCACTTGAGAGCGTGACCGATGACCCTCACTCGCAAGGGCTCATCGAGGAGGGTGAGCGCCTTGCGCATGTCCGAGACACTGCGAATCGTGTCAATGGTCTCGAACGAAAGCTTGACCCTTCGCTGTCCCTCGGGGCACCAGGGATTCATCGGGAAGGGGCCTTGCGTGTGAGAATATCCGGGTCGCACTTCATCGTGTGTACTGCTCCCACCCCCCGCTTGTACCATACTCGGTCACCTCGACGGAACTCGCCCCCGCAGTCGCGGCACGTGCCATCCTGAGGGGCCGTCATGGGTTCCGGCCTGACTCCAGCCCCCGGCGCGGGAGCACTGTTACGCCTGAACCTCTCCGCTGCGTCCTTACCTAGAAACGACTCCACGAAGTTGCCCAAGTCCACGGGCACCCCGTTGCGCATGACCTCCTCGGCGGTCTGCGTAGGGCGTGCTCCCGTGCGAACGTTACGGAAGGTCTCCCCCGCAGGGGCGCCAGGCATGGTCAATGTGACCTTGTGCTCGGTGATGAGCTTGCAGGCTTGAACCGCTGCGTTACGGGCTTCGTTCTCGTTCGCGCTCCCTGCCAAGGCAACGAGCTTCCGAATGCGGTCAATGGTGCTCATGATGCGGGCCCCAGTCCGACGTCCAGCATAATGGGTCCGTGCTTGGCGAAGATACGGCCAAGGAGCATGAAGAACTCACCTTCGCTGATGGGTTGCTGGACCGGAGGGTGTCCATCGAACCAGCAAACCTTCACCCAGTAGGGCTTGGCACGGTCCTCGGGGTCCTGGTACTTGCCCACGGAGTGGAGGCGCTTCTCAGTCATCGGTCGGACCCTATGCCCGGGTCTACGGGTCTAGCATCGAACAGCTCGGCATCCACCTCAGCGCAAAGGAGCCCGATGGCCTTCGAGAAAGCCATGAAGGCGTCCAGAGAGCCCGACCACATGAAGCCGTCGCTCTGAGGACTCCGCGTTGCACCCTCCTTGTTCACCACCGTGACCTTGTCCTCCGTGGTCTTCTGTCCCTGAGAGCCCAGGGTCGACTTACGCGTAAGCGTAAGCTTGAGCTTACCCGACTCCCAGGTCGTGCTCGTCTCGGCTCTCGTTACCTTGCCATATTCCTCGTTTTTCACCACCGGTTCCTCCTCCGCCAGCCCGTCCAACCAACCGTTGTTCTCAGGGTAGGGCATCATCCGCCTCGGCGTTTCTGAGCCTTACGAGCCCGCTTCGCCTCGGCCGCTGTCAGGTGCCGCTCGTCGCTTGCACGCTTCTCCCCCTGAGCGAGCAGCGATTCCAGCTCTCCGTCAGCAGGCAACATGGGATGCGTCCGGTAGAACGTCCTCGGGATGGGGGCTTTGCCTGCCCGACCATGAGGTCCCGAGTGCGCCTTGCCCTCACAAGGGTGAGGCGGGTCCTCGGGCGGTGGAGGCGGTGGCTCCAGGCGAGGGCGGCGAGGGGCTCCGGGCATGTCGCCCATACTTGCACCGAGCCCCATGGCAACAGCAGCCATTGTCTGAAGAGTCCTCAGGGGGCTGGTCAACCTGCCGTAAGTGCTGGAGAGCTGCATCTTGCGGAGCAGGTGAGGGTCGGGGGGAGAAGGCTCAGGGGCTTTCGTGGGTTCCTTCATCGCGCATCGGCGCGTGTCGCATTCGGAGAAGCTCAGGCACACTTCGCTGCCCTCTCCGCGCTCTGCCGTCTCCGAGCCGCACAGTAAACACGGGGTCATGATTCATCCTGCATCTTCTTGAGGTCACGAGCGAGCTTTCGAGCAGCCTTCTCGGTCTGCTTACGCGTAAGTCGCTTGAGGATGCCTTGCGAGGCAAGGTGAATCTGAGGCTTTCCCTGTTTGGCCAGGGACCGATAGCAGTAGCCGCAGAGCGCATGCTTGAACCGCATGTTTCGCGAGCCCACCACGGTGGTGGCGGACTTCGCTAAGAGCATGGCGTCAATGCGGAGGTCTGCGACGAGGTTTCGCTCCTTGCCGCACCAAGAGCAGGCGCCGAAGCTCGGATGGTTTTCAGGTAGAAAACGGCTCATATCACCCTCATCACTCGGCGGGCTCGGTGGGCTGCGAGCAGCATGATGGTGCCCGTCACGGCGGCCACGTTCAGCTCTCGCTTGCCGTCCGAGGCATACTTCCCGTAGACGCTGTTCATGCGATAGCGTTCGGGAACGGTGAAGCCATCTCTGAACGCGTCCACCAGGTGCTTCGGATACGGTACTACCAGCTCGTCCTCGTCGTCGTCCCGGCTCATGGCTTCACCGTTTTCTGCCTGACCTTGGTAACCACCGGAGGGTCGGGCTCTTGCTTGGACTTCCACATCGTGAACTCTTGCCAGTGTCCCGTGGCACGCATCGCCGTGACCCAGCACGCCCCTTCGCCCAGTACCCGTACCGCTTGCCCTTCCTCGGGCTTGGTCCTGAGAATGAGTCCGTCCTTGAGCTGCGCCAGAGGGAGCCACTGACCGAGGACGAAGCGGTCTTCGCTAAACTTGAGCGCCACGGGCTGCTTGTAGCCGGCGCTTACGAGAAAGTCGTAAGCTTCCTCGGCCGTCACGCCTGCCCCACGGGCTGCTTGTTGCCGAACACGTTGTCCCAGCCGCTACGGTACTCGTCTGTAGCGACCGTCGAAGGTCCAGACTTGCCCTGGTTTCGAGGGTTCTCGGGACAGTCCGGGTGATGCTCCAGGTCCACGACCACCGGAATAAGGATAGATTCAGGTATCTTCACGATTCTTCTCCGGTGGGACCTGCGGGGGTCGAACCCGCAACATGACGGGTAAAAGCCGGCTGCTCTACCGATTGAGCTAAGGTCCCAGCATGCGCTACGCGGTTATGAAAGTGGTGGAGGCAATCGCCGCACCGAAGCTGACCACAGCCCGGACACCGAACTCGACGTTGCACCTCCTCGCCGCACTCCTCGCACTCAACCATCTGATTGTCTCCCTCCCTTGTGCGTAACTGTAGGGCGGCGGTCGGGGGTCGAACCCGACACGGAAGGGCCACTCCTTCCGCCGCTGTCACCGGGCTATCCGGTCTTCCGAGCAGGCTTGTCGCCCGCCCTCTCTCCGACGAGAAGGATGTTGAGCGCTCCCTTGAGAAAGCCGCTCAGCTTCGCCTTCTCCGAGGCCGAGCGCTTGGTGTCGCTCTCGACTCGCCGAAGGATTCTCGTGAGGTCTTGGACGTCTTCGGCGATTGCCGTAGGGCCTTGAGAGGGCGGGCGGGCCATGGTCGGCTAGCGCCTCAGCCCGCCGCAGCCGGCGAGGTAATCTCGCCAGTCTTCGGGTTGACGACCTCTCCCGTGGGGAGCTTCGCCGGGACCTTCTCCTTGCCCCCGGAGAGAGCGTAGGCCGAACCGCGCGGCTCGGTCTTGTTCGTGGCGATGACGCGGTAGGTCCAGAAGTTCTTGCCCCCGCCGATGTCGACCTTCGCCTTCGGCTCGATGCCGACCTCGTGCATGACCTCCGGGTCGCGAGCGAAGCGCGCGAGCGCCGTCGCAATCTGGAACGTCGCCGGCATGATGATCTCCTCGCCCGGCTCCACGTCCACGATGTTCTCCTCGCGGTCGCGGCCCTTCGTCGCGTGCGTCAACTTGATGACGAACGCCTGCCAGTCGCGCTTGCCGTCGCGGCCCATGTCAATCTGCGGCATGTCGAGGAGGTCGACGAGGAAGCCGACGACGGGGACCTGACCGCAGGCCTCCGCCGCGTACATCGTCCGTTCCAGTCGAAGCTCGACAGCGCCCTTGCCGAGCAGGATGTCGAGAAGGCTCTGGTCGGCCTTGTTCTGTGCGTTCTTGTCCTTGGGATTCGCCATGTTGATGTGCCTCTGCTGCTGTTGTGTCGTTGCCGTTATTCCGCAGGGGTAGGTGATGCCGCACTCTCGGAAGCTGCGGCTTCCGTGAGCGCTTTCGGCTGAGACGGTGACGGTTCAGGAGCAGGCTCAGTCGGTGCGGAGCCGACCTCTTCTGCTTCGCTTGCCGGAGTCTCAGCCGGAAGATTCATGGGCGCCGTGATGACGCTGTCAGAGTCCTTGTAGATGACCTCTTGACCCTCGGGTGGAACGAAGTTCTCTGGGGTCATGGTGGGGGTGATGGCCTGGCTGGCCAGCTTCAGAAGCGAAACTGGTGCAGGCTCGGGAGGCGGAGGAGCCACGGGGAAGCCCTCCATGACCTCCTCGGGAGCAACCTTCGGGAAACGCGCGCGGAACTCCTCGTCCGTCAGGACACCCGGAGGCGTGAGAACCTCGGGGTCAGCCTGCATCATGACCTCGGGCTCAGGACCGCCCGCCATCGCGGGCTCCTCTGTCGCTAGAGCCCCTTCAGGCGCAGGAGACGCCATTGCTTCCAGCTCCGCTTCCGTGAGAGCCACGTCCGCCATGGGCGGCTGGCTCGGTACCGGGTTGATGGGGGCCGGGGGAGGGGTAACCTGGGCCATGAGCCCAGCCATCAGAGCCCGACGCGCTTCCGCGTAAGTCTGAAGGAAACGCGTGACCCTGGGGTCACCTCGCTGGTCGATGCCCGCAGCCTTCATGGCCGGGACAAGCACGTACGTCACGATGGCGCTCGCGCAGGGGTCGCACGGGTCGACCCCCGAGCACTCCAGAGTCCCGGACATGCAGACATGAGCGCCGTGCATGTCAGCCCATCCCGCTACGCTGAAAAGCGTGGTGAAAAGCTCGCGCAACGCCCGCTCGCTCCGAGTCCGAGAGCGGCTGCATGCCCCCGTTGACGATATCGAGCAAGCGCTTGGCCTCGCCGTACGGCAAGAGGACCGCAATCTCGTTCATGCCCGGAGTCACTGTGGGCGAGCCACCGTTGCCAGGAGCCCGAGGGGACGTCGAGGCTCCGTGGCCTCCGAGGTTCTGGTTGAACACGTTGCCTGCTGCGGGGGCATTGGGCGAAGTGAGCGAACCTGCAACGGGAGCCCCATCGAGCTTGACCGTGGCGAGGAAGGCACCACGAAGCGTCTTCGTCTCCTCGGTCACGTTCTTCACGATGGCGATGCAGTACGCTCCGTTCGGAATCGACTGACCGAAGGTGAATCGTCCGTCCGGGCCAGGACCGATGTTGTGCGGGCCGGCGATGACCTTCTGCAACTCGCCTCCCTCGTCCAGCACCATCCCGTGAAGGACCGCGTTGCCCACGAAGTGGTGGTAGACCTGGGCCGTGTCACCGGGCAACGCGACCGCTCCATTCGTCTCGTACGTGGCCTGGCCCGGATGCTGGTCCGGGGCCGGGCCTGTCGTCGCTTCTGCTTGCATCGTCATGTCGTCTGTCTCCTTCGTGTTTGCCGTCTGAGAGTCACGGCTCGTTCGCGACTTCGTCCTCGTCATCCTCGTCATCCGAGTCGGCCGGGGTCCCGTCAGGGACCGTCTCGTCTCCCCCCTCCTCGTCCTCCGCCTCCTCGCAGTCGTGGTCCGGTTCGTCGCTGTCGGCGTCCGGCAGCTCGTCACCGCACACCGTGCAGTACGTCTCAGCTACCTCATCGAAGAACTCGGCACGCTCCTCCTGCGTCATCGCATCCAAGAGGCCCATGATTCGGTCCGAACGGCTCATCCTCGCGTCTCCTTGCTCGCACCAGGCGGTGTGGCGCCGCAGGTGCATTCGTTGGTCTTGTCGTCACGTTTCGCGCAGTCGAGAAGGTGAAGGTCTCGGCCAATGCTCACCATCCCGAAGATGCGAGCCAGCTCGACAGCTTCCACTGCGTCCAGGCGCTTGAGGATACGCTTCTGGGTGTAGGCGAGCTGAGCAAGAGCCTCGGCCTGACGCAGAGGGAAACCGAGCCCCTGGTAGTCCATCGTGAAAGCGAGAATCGAACCGGCTACGGGCTTACGCTTTCGCGTAAGCGGCATCTTGGGCGCCTTCTTTCCTCCGCAGTCGCACCACACGCCCCCTCGGCCCCGAGAGCAATGTGCGCGGTGAGTGGTTTTCTTCGTGGTCATGCGGCTTCTCCTGGGCACTTCCCGCACTCGGGGTAGCGCTGGCAAACGCGAATGGCAAGCTTCCATTGAGCATCCGAGAGGCCGATGCTCTCAGCCTCCTCGGCGAGCTGAGTCACGAGGCGGCGGTCATTGAGCGAAGGGGTGAGCGCAAACAGGTTTTCATAGGCCCACTTCTCCGAGTCCGACTCTGCAAAGCGGCGAGCCACACGGCCCTGGCGGACCTCCTCTTGAGCCTGCTTGATAGCCTCTTCCTGCTCAGCGTCAAGCGCGGCAACCGTCTCCACGGCTCGCGCCGCATCGACTGACTGCGTGATGAGGCGCTGCTTCCGGGCCACCAGCTCCGCGAGCCGGATGTCGAGCTGATGGTCGGCCACCAAGATGGTGATGATGCAGCCGCGCGACTGGCCGATTCGGCAGATGCGGTCCTCAGCCTGAGCGTTCAGAGCCGGGGTGAACTCGCGGTCGACGAAGATGCTGTGGCAAGAGCGGGTCAGCGTGATAGCGATGCCGCCCGCCTTGATGGTGCAACCTACACCCTTCAGCTCTCCACGTTGGAACTGCTCCTCCACCTCCGTCCGCTCGGCGGGCTTGGTGTCTCCGGTGATGACTCGCCAGCCGGGGCGCTTCTTGAGCAGGTCGATGGGGAAGCGATGCGCGGAAAACACGACGACAGGCTCATTCGACTCCTCGTAGTCATCGAGCAGAGCCAGCATCGCGGGCGTCTTCGCCGTGGCGAGCGCGGAACGGACGCGGCTCATGGTCTCGAACTTGATACCGTCTTTCTCGATGAGCGCGATGAGGCTGTCGAGCCCACCAATCTCCTCCAGGTACTTGTCACATTCCTTGAGGGACTTGCGGTCAATGTCAACCACCAGCTCACGATGCGTCTTCTCCGGTAGGTCCGGGAGCACCTCCGCACGCATCCGGCGAAGCGCCACGCGACGGATACGCTCAGCAACCTCGCCCTCTGGCGTTCCCCACTCGTAGCCACCGTAGAAGAGAGCCTTGCCCGCAAAGAGGTTCACAAAGCCCTTCCAGGTCCCGAAGGCTTCCTGGGCGATGCCTGCTGCCGCATAGACGTTCCAAAGCTCGCTCGGGTTGTTGAGCAGCGGGGTAGCCGTCACGAGCCAGACCCGTCCTCCGTCCTCGCGGATGGCCTCCGACAGTGCGCGCCAACGAAGCGTCCTCCGTGCCTTGCCGCTCTTGAGCGCATGAGCCTCATCCACAATGGCCACGGTGTTCGGCCTCACCATCTTCAGAAGCTTGTGACAACCGGGGCAGGGGCGAGCTTCGAGCAAGTTGTCTTTTTCGTCGCACGACTGCTTATGACCGCCCGGCACCTTCACGCGGATGCCGAGCCGGTTCACTTCCGTCTTGCAGCCCATGCACTTCTCCGCAGGGAGAGTGCCAGGACAGGTCTTGGCGTGAATGTCCGGGAGGATGTCATAGTTCGTGACGAGCACTTCGCCCTGCTCGGGCCACCGGAAGGAGTCTCGACCCTTCAGGACGCTTACGCGTAACTGGGGACGCCACTTCGACAGCTCGCGAAGCCACACCCCCTTCGCGACGGCGGGGGCCACGACCAGGACGGGGACCATCGCGGGGAGCGCCGTGATGGCCTGAATGGTTTTGCCCAACCCCATCTCATCGGAGAGGAGCGCTCCCGTTCGCGTGGAGAGCCAGCTCGTTCCCGTGCGCTGGAACGGGTAGAGAGCCATGCCCCGCGACTTCAGCTCTGCGTCGATGCGCGTAGCTCGCTCCTGCGCGCTCTTGAGGTCGAGCCACTGCTGGGCTGTATGCTCTTGGAGCGTGCGCACCAGGCCCGGAGCCACGTCCACCGGAAAGCCGCCCTCCCGGAGCTTTCGCAGGATGTTGGGGACCTTGTCGAGAGGGGCGAGGTTCGAGCGCCGGGCGCGGTCGAAGCGCGCGCCCTCGATGGCCTCACGAAACGCCTTGAAGCGCTCTAGCGGTAAGTTCCGGCATCGGATGAGGACGAAGCTCGTGGGCTCGCCCTCTGCGTTGACGTCACGGTCGAGTGTCACTTTCGCTGCCATCAGGGGGCCTCCACCGTCTCACGCTTCCGCGCGATGACGTCCATGATGCGCTTCTCGAACTCGCCTTGGAGACGGATGGCGCTCATGATGGTGTACCGGTAGGCCTCAACGCGTGTTTCGCATGCCGCTCGAACTCCGAAGTCCGTGTGATGGGCCTTCGTTCGCTCATTCAGCTCGATGCGGTCGATGAGCTGGCATACGAGGTCGCGCATGGGGGAGTCGCGGTCTGCAAGGAAGAGGTCCACGGCCTTCACTTCCTCGCGGGGCATCGTTCGCTTCCAATTCACCGGGCTACCCTCCTTCCTCGTCACGAGCAATCACCATAATCACTTGGCCGTTGTATTCGAGCACCGCCCCGTTCGGGAGCACGAAAAGCACCTTGGCCCCGGAGAGGTCTGCGACGAGGCCCGCGTAGCGCAAGGCCACCTCGATGGTGCGGAACGGAATGATGCGTTGCTGCATTAGAGAGACCACCGGAGGCACGTGCATCGCGAGAGGATGACTCCCGCATGTGCTTTTTTCGCGTTCACGCGTGGTCTCAGTGCCGTTGCGAGGGCTCGAACCTCGCCCGCCCCTGACGGGCGTTCATCCCAGCGCTGGCTCACCGTCGTGCAGGAGGGAGTCACCAGTCATCCGCATGAAACGACTTACGCGAAAGTACCCAGCGGCGGGCCCGGGGCTTTGGTCGGGGGGATGACCTCCACCTAACCAGGCCCGCCGCAAGGTAGTCTTACTCCTCGGCCTCTTCGACCTCTTCGGTCTCTTCGACCTCTTCGGATGCGTCGAGCTTGTCCAAGTCAGCCTTGGTCACTCCGGGGAGCTTCTTGAGCCCTCCCGTGACGAATCGCAGAGCCTCGATACGTCCCCGAAGCTCGGCCTTCTCGGTGACGCCGCTCGTCTCTTCGAGCTTGAGCTTGAGAACTTCGATGCAGGCACCGAGGAGGCTGGTCTTGGTCTTGTTGACCATCGAGCCGCCACCCTCGCCGTCACCCTCGCCGTCGCCGCCCTTGGAACTGGTTGCGCGCTTCTTTTTCTTCCGACCCTCGGTTTCGAGGGCTTCGCGGGCCTTGAGCCACTCCTCGAACGCCTCCATCTGCTGCGTCGCCTTGGACTCGGCCTTGTCGTCCTCGCTACGGCCCTTGCCCGCGATGCCGGCCCAGAGGACCATCAGACGGAGAGGAGTGCCCGCCTTGCGACACTTCTTGGCGACGTCCGGGTCGAGATTCGAGAAGACGCGGAGGAAGTTGTTGATGGTTCCCGGGAGAATGCCAAGCCGCTGGGCAATCTCCTTCTTGTCCACGGCGACCGCCTTCTCGCCCTCGCCCACGGGGTACGTCCCCTCCACCATCTGGTGAATGGCCTCGGCCATGTCGAGCGCGCTCACGTCCTCGCGGTCCTTGTTGTGGATGATGGCGTCGAACAGAGGGGAGACCGTGTCGCCCTTCTTGTACTCGCGCACCGTCACGTCGATGTCCCGGTTCTGCCATCCGTTCAAGATGAACGCGGCGCAGCGACGGTAGCCGCCACGGACGACGTAGGGGGTGCCGTCCGGGCCACCGTTGGAGACGATGATGGGGTCGAGCTGGCCGTTGTCCTTGAGAGACTGGGCCATCTCCTTCGTCTTCGGGCTGTCCTGCCGGTAGTTGCGCGCGGGGTCGATGTAGAGCTGCTTGAACGGGATGGTCTTGCGGATTGAGGTCGGCGTGGTCATGGGTTTCTCCGTCGTGGTTCGCTGCAACCGGACAACAGGATTAGCTGAGCCGGGGCATGGGGTCAAGAAAAAGTTTCGGGCCAACGTTTCTTTTTTATCTTACCCCTTTAGGGAGGGTGTGGATAACTTTCGCGTAAGCCCGAGGCAACATGCCCATCGAGGCTCAGGATGTCAAGGGTACGTGCAGACTGCACGCTTTACGGGTTCCCTCCTTCACTGCAACAGAGCACTGCAAAGCCCCGCGAACTCACTTCCGAGTTGCAGTATTCCGTACCGTTCAAACGGTACCGAGTGAATGCGCCTTGCCATCGGTAGGGGGTACTGCATCGAGCGTCGAAGCCCCAGTCTGTCTTCGGGTCGCCCGTGTCCAGGCACACGCCCCTGTAGTGGTCCCCGTCGCAGTCAACGGACGCCCCGTCGCTGGCGTCGCTGGCGTCGCTGGCGTCGCTGGCGTCGCTGGCGTCGCTCGAAGTCGCGTCCGTCACGCTCGCGTCGAGCGTCGGAGGAGGGCTCGCGTCGAACGTCAGAGGCATGCTGGCGTCTGAGCACGGAGCCGGGTCAGTGACCGCGACTCCTCCGCATGCGGCGAGCATGAGGCTCGCGAGTAGGACCGTTCTCATGTGTCGGGCTCCATCTTCAAGAGGCGGTTCACGTCATCAACCATCTTCAGAAGGTTCGCGGGAAGGTCCGTCCCCCTGACGGTGTAGACGATACCATCGCCCCGCCTGGAGACGTTCACGACGAACTCCTTGTTCTTCAGGCACCGGATGTTGACGCGGCATCGTCGGGAACGCATCCACGTACCGAGGTTTTCGAGCGTCATGACCCCTTCGGCTCGCCATCGAAAAAGTCGAGCGGCAAGTGCTCGTTTTTCGCGTCCGGGTTCGCGGTCCTCCACGCCTGGTACTTCTCGTACTCAGCCGTCCACTTCCACGGCTTCTCGAAGTAGCTTAGCATCAGCTCGGGCGGGTCAACGTCCACACCGAAGTAGTCGTGGTCGAAGAGTACCCGAGCGAAGGCCAAGACCTCGCCGTAGTTCTCGGTCCACTTCCGCACGTCTCGCTTCTCTTCCATCTTCCTGATTGCCTCCCTCTGTCGTCCCTTGTGACCGTGGCTCATGACTTGAGCCTCCTGACGTTTCGTAGCAGGTCCCCCGCGTTGCCGTCGTACTCGACACCGCTCCACCACGAGCCCGTGGGACCGCGAAAGTAGACCGTGCGCCTCTTGGAGCCTCCGAATCCGCCGCGCGTCCAGCGCGTTGCGACCGTGGCCGTCAACGTGAGGGAGCCGGGCCAATTCGAGACCTTCTCCGGGGTGCCCTGAGGTCCTGCGGGTCCGTGGCCCACGTAGAGCGCGATGACTCCGCGCTGGCCCGGCTCCGTCCTCGCCATGTCGATGGCGTCCGCGAAACCGCAACAGGCGTTGCAGAGGGTCTCTCCCGCCGCGTTGACGCCCCCGCCCGTGGTGCAGCCGCGAGGCACGAGGGCCAAGCCGCAGTAGTCACACACGAGCTTCTGGAGACTTTCGCGTAAGTCGAGCGCGAGCTGGGCGTGAGTCATGACTGGTCCTCCCTGTCTTCCTCGTCCGTGAGAACACGGACGTTCTTCGCATCGAAGATGTTGGCGAATGCCGAGCGAAGCTCGTCCCGTACGAACTCGCGGTAGTCCTCGTCGTTCTCCACGGCGAACGGGATGTCCACCGTGGCGTGGTGGTCGCCGTCGCCCACCGTGCGGTCACCTTGGGCGTGAATCTGGAACCTCATGGCTTGACGACTTGTCCCGTTTCGAGGTCCACGGTTCCGATGAGCCGATAGGCCCATTGCGTGGGGATGTTTCCCGGGTAGGTCGGAGGCGCAACCTTGTGCGTCCGACCCTCGCCAACCTGAAGGAAGGCCATGTGACCGCATGCGGCCGAGTCGAACGCCTCGTTTTGGTACGCGGCCCACGTTCCGCCGCGCTCGCGCATCATCGCAAGCGCATCATCGTCCGGCTTATCCACGGGGCATCAGCCGAATCTCGACTCCCCCGGGAGCGCGAAGCGTGACCTCGCCCTCGAAACGGTCCACCTCGATGATGAGCCCGCCCTCCTCGCGCTCCGTGACGGAAACCGCCGCGAATGCCGTGGTCTCACCCTTGTGCGCGTGGCCGGTCACGTGAAGGAACACGGCGTCCGTTGCGCCCTGTACCATCTCGCGCAGCCGCTTGAACTTAGGGCGCCTCACGGCTTCACCTTCGTGGCGTAGCCGGGCTCGTTCGCCGCGTCTCTCACCGGGTCAGACTTGCACGGGGAGAGCGACGCGAGCAAGATGGTGATACCCGTGGCGTCACCGAGCGCACGAGCGTTGTCGAGATTCTTGCTCGCCGTGACTCGCTCTTCGGGCGTCCGAGCGTGCCGGATGATGCAGTGACACGGTTTCATGACTCAACCTCCGGGATGATGTCTGACAGCTTCTCAATGTCGTACTCGATGTCCCCGACAAGGCCCGTGGCCTCGCCGTAATTGTCTCGCTTGAGCGCGTCGATGGCCTGATGCGCCTGGAGCGCAATCGAACGAAGGTACTCGAACGCCTGCTCTTTCTGGTCGGGGCTCATCATCGTTCGTCCTCCGGGAGTTTCCACTCCACCTCGTGGATGTCCCATGTCGAAGTAGTCTCACCGTGGCTCATCTTGGCCTTGACGTGTAGTTTTCCGTCGCGAATCGAGAGACTCACTTCGACCCCCTCGGTCAGAAAGTCCACCGTTGCGCCCGAAGGGTCTTCGACCGTGAGGTATCGGCTCATCGCCACACCTGAACGTCGAGCCGCTCTTTTTCCACGTCCGCGTTCACGTCCGTGACGAGTCTCCGGGCGATGATGCGTGCGGCTTTCGTCGCGCAGCACGCATCCGTGTAGTAGCCCTGTCGCCCAGCCGGGTCCTGACCCGGGCATCCGGGCGCGGGGTAGCGCTCCGGGCGCGTCACCCGGAAGTGACGCGTCGGGGCCGGAGGCGCCCCCTTGAAGCAGTGCGGGGCCACCGTTGCGGGGCACCCCGTGTCATGCTCGTATGCGGGTTTGGGATTGATGGTTACGTGACTCATGGTCTCACCCGTTCTCCCGTAGAAGCTTGCGGCATGCCGCGCAGCCCTTTTCGTGGTTCTCCACCATGTCACCGTAGGTGGTGACGCGAAACGAGCCCTTGTAGAGAACCAAGGTCGCGTTGTAGGTGTCGCCCGCGTTCGAGTACGCGAAGCCGTCCGGGTCGTGGTAGTCGGAACGGCTGCACTCGAACGTGAGCCATTCGACCCCGTGGTTTCCGAGCAGCTTATCAGCCGCCGAAAGTTTCGCGTCGTCGAGCTTGGACGTGTGGCGCGGCAAGTCGCGGCCCCACTGGTCCTGAAGCTTCGTCCGTTCGTCGAGCACCTTACGCACGGCAAGCGCCGTGGGGCGGTCGTCGCGATGGTGTGTCAGGTCGAGCAGTGTCTTTATAGACGGGTACCGCATTGGGGACACTTTCGCGTAAGTCGGGGTCGGGTAAGGCTCGCCCACCATGAGCGAACCAGGATGCCGGGAAGGTCCCGGAGGCGAGGGGGAGCGAACCACACGGGCTAGCCGTCCACCATGCGCAAGTCTTCTGCGGACTGGACGTAGAGCAGGCCCAGCTCCCGTGACTTGACGATGCACCCGTGCCGTTGCGTGGCGCGGTCGGGGAGGCAGAACAGGCCCCAAAGGGCACTCGTGGTCGTGTAGGCCGTTTGCGTGAAGCCTAGCCGCTTGGCCATGCGTTCCGCGAGGATGAAGTCATCGTCGGAAAACTCCACCATCGTGAGGGTTTGAAACCCTCGCTCGACGGCTATCTGGTCGGGAGACTTGGGCGTGCATGCGTTGCAGAAGCCCTTACCCTTGACGCCCGGACCCGGCTCCGGGCACCAGTTTATCCGCTGGTCGTCGGGAATCGGGAGACTGCACCCGTCGCAGGTCCGAAAGGACCCCTTCGGCTCGCTCGTCTTGCGCTTGGGGCTCATCGCTTCCACCCTTCCGGGTACTTCGTTGGGTTGTAGCCGACGAGGTAGAGCTGGGCCAACAGGCCGTAGCTTCCCTCGCGCTCCGTAGGGGCCGGATGCTTGCTGCATTCGACCCATCGCTGGCCGTCGAACCGTTCGATGGTGACCGCGTTGTCGAACGGTTCCCCGTCCTCGACCGTGCAGCGGGAGAGCCACACGCGGTAACCGCCCTCATCGAACTTGAGGTTGTCGGCCTGACCTTCCGCGAGGGTAGGCAAGGCGACGAGCGATTCAAGCGTGTAGGAGAACTCGGGAACGGGCGGGAAGGTTTCGGGGAAGGTCATGGGTTTCTGGTCTCAGTAGGTCAGACGTTGCGGGAGCCGGTTTATTCAAAACGTTTCAGGTTTATCCTACCCGGGCACTTTCGCGTAAGTCAGTCGTGGGTTGAAGGCTACGGCGACGAGGGTACGGCGCCGTAGGGATTCAAACCTCGTCTTTCTTGGTTAGGTGTGGATGCTCCAGTCGTGGTCCTGACCGCGCGCGGGGCCGTGATTGATGAGCCCGCCGTTCATGATGCGCCGTCCCTTGGGGTCGATGGCCGTCCAGTAGAAGCTTTCGCCGTCCAGGGACACGATGAGACGTGCCCGCTGATGAAAACCCCACGTCGAGTTACGAGCGATGCAGGAGAGACGCTCCGCCATGCGGCCGAAGTCATCCTGACTTTCGAGAAGCTTGGCCCATCGCTCGCGCGTCTCATCCTCGCGGTACTCCGCGAACTGGACATCGACCGCGCCTAGCCCTTGGCCGTAGAGGTACTCCACCCGGTCGCGATGCGCTTGCGACACTTCGATGGTGATTCGATGCGGTAGCGAGTAGGTGTCACCCTTCGCGGCTTCGCATTCCGCGCGACCCTTGCGAAGCAAGCGCCACGTTTTCTTTGCGAGACGTTCGACGGCGCGCATGAAGGTGCGCGGCATGTTGGCCATGTAGTAGGGCGATGAGAACGTTCCGGCCTTGCGATGCGTGCCCGTGTCCAGGTCATAGAACGTCCACGTATCGCCGTGGATGATGACCTTGTGATAGCCGTCCTCGGCCGTCGAGACTTTCCCCGCGTTGATGGCGGCAAGCTCCGCGCTGGAGAGCACGAACCACACGTGCCGCAGACCTTCCGCGTTGTCGGGACGTTCAGCGCGGATGCTCATCGCATCGAAACGGCCGTCAGTCCATACCTCGAATCGCAAGCTTGAAAAGTCTTTCATGATTGTACCCTCGTCAGTGAGCGCCTTACGCTCAGACGGCCGTTAGGCCGTTTCGGGTTATGCTGCGAATCCCGCGCCCGTATGACCGGGGCAATCGTCATCGCAGTTATCGTGCCAAAGTAGGTCAGTGCAGAATGTTGCTCGCGTATCGCAATCGGGACATTGCGGTATCTGGCAATCGTCGCCCGATTCATCGCATTCCGCTTTGACGCAACAGGAACATAGTTCCCGCGTATCCGAGTACACGGCTTCCCCGCAACAGGGACAATCGTGCATGCTAGTAGCCCATCGCTTCCGCCGCATAGTCGCGCTGGCGACTAGAGACGCGCTCCCACGTGGGAAGCTTTGCGCCCTGCGCCGGGCAGTAGGTCTCATCGTAGGGCGCCCTTGCGGTAGCTACGAAGTAGCTGTCCACGTATGGCTCCCGCGATGCGAGCTTGCGAACGCGACACTCTACGAGTGTCGTGTGCGACGTTCGACCGTCGCAATCGCGCGCTTCCGTGTGAGACTCCCGCACGACGGTTTTACCGTCGTAATGGTACTCGGTATTCGTTACCGAATACCCTTCGTCCGTGGCTCCCCCTTCCCTCGTGTAGAGGTACTCATCCGGGCGAAGCGTAAGCTTGACCCATGACCCGTTATGCGACTCCCAGAATCGAGCGTTGCGCGGCATGATTGTACCCTCGTCAGTGAGCGCCTTACGCTCAGACGGCCGTTAGGCCGTTTCGGGTTACTCTTCGACCATGGGAAAGATGCACCCTTTCCCGTATCGGTTTGCGTGAAAGGTCCACTGGCCGTCTTCGGACGTGACATAGCCGTGAATGTTGCGCTTGCGGAACGTGCATGCCGCAGGGACGGAGAAGAACGTGTCCGGCTCACCTTGGATGTAAACCGTACGCGGCCCAAAGGGCGTCGGACAGTTTCGGATGAGCGCCAGCGTCGGACCGCCCATCCAGCGAGTGAACCAAGCGATGGCCCCGTTCTTAGCGGGAGCATCCGCCATGTCCGCACGTAGCTTTTGCAGTCCCATGGCTAGCAGGCCACGAAGTCACGCCAGTTGTTGGGCCAGCGGGCGCAGAGTGACGCCCACGCTTCCGTGACCGTATCGCGCCAGATTGTTTCGACCATGCAACCGTTGCGGAATTGAAACTTGCGCATTGTACCCTCGTCAGTGAGCGCCTTACGCTCAGACGGCCGTTAGGCCGTTTCGGGTTTTCAGCCGGTCGCGACGTTGCGTCCCGTGGAGCCGGTTTCATCGTTGGAGTAGCCGAGCGCCAGCCGCGCCGCGTCTCGCGTCGTGGGAAGTCCCATCGGGACTCCCGTTTCGATGCTGCGGATGACGAGCGCGAGCAGTTGTCGGCTGCTAGGAATGCTCGTCCAGTCGCCGTTGAACTTGGCACCCTTGGGCTTTGCCTTGGATGCGATGCTCACAACCGTAGCGGGAGGCTTTGCCTTGCGCGTCTTGGTTGCGACCGTGGCTTCGCTCGACTTGCGTGCTTTCTTAGCGCTCATCCTGTTACCCTCGTTTCGTTTTGGCTTCATTGGGTCAGACGTTCGTTTCTCAGTTTGATTCAATCTTTCTGCTCTAACGTTTCGTCCTTATCCTACATGATGCTTACGCGTAAGTCAAGCTCGACCGTTTTGGCTTCGCTCTCGTTTCGTTTTGGCTTCATTGGGTCAGACGTTCGTTTCTCAGTTTGATTCAATCTTTCTGCTCTGGCGTTTCGTCCGTTTCTCTTTGCTTCATTGGGTCAGACGTTCGTTTCTCAGTTTGATTCAAAGAATCGACTTACGCGTAAGTCTTTTTGAGGAAAGGTATCGCGCGCGCGATTCCCTTGTGCGAGGAACTTCGCGCGCGCGATTCCCTTGTGCGAGGAACAATTCTTGCTCGTGTGCGCGCGATTCCCTTGTGCGAGGAACTTCGCGCGCGCGATTCCCTTGTGCGGGGAACTCTCTTTTGAATCGCGCGCGCGATTCTCTAGTGCGCCATGCGCACGCGCGCGATTCTCTTCTTCGCGCGCGCGTGCGATTCTCTTCTTCGCGCGCGTACGCGATACGTGCATAGTACACGTATCGCGCATCCCGTGTGCCTCGGAGCGCTACTCGGCCGCTTCGACTATCCCGGAGCTGGTGAACTCACGCTCATCCAACACGATGCTTGACGTGGAACCATCGGCAGCAAGCTTTCGCTTGCTGTACTTCGTTTTGAACGACTTGCTGACGTCACGCATCTTCGGGGGCTCGCGGAACCCGGCCCGGGCCAAGCTCCTGACTTTTTCGAGCTGGCGCCAAGCCAGGGTCTCGCCAGCCTGGAGCTTGTAGAGGTTTTCTTTGCAGCGAATGATGCACTCTGGGCACGTGCATTCCTTGCCATGCTGGGAGTCGTTGTTGCGGTAAGGAAACCCCTTCATGGTCACCTTCGGTTGCTCGAACTTCTGACTCTCCAGCATGTAGACCTTGGGCTGCACGAAGGTCCCGGTGAGAGTCATCGCGTCAAGCCAGAAGGTCGCCTGCTCGGGTGACTCAAAAGCGAAAGCTTCGCCTGGCTTCTTGGCGATGCAGACCGGGTATTCGTCCTTCAGGCCGCCCAGCTCGGTGCTCGATGGGAGCACCACGTCCGTGATGACCGAATCCGTGTCCACGTAGAAAAGCTCGCCCCCTGCTGCGATGGCGCTTTTCATGTACTGCCAGATGCGAACACGAGCCAGTGCCGTGATGTGAGCGGCAATGTGCGGGATGATGTACGCGGCCTCGACGCGCTTACGCTGATACCAGACGTCCCCGTCAATCTCACTCATCGCCGGCTTACTGCCCTCGCAGTCGCGACAGAAGCCCCCGATGCGCTCGCAGGTGTTCTTGCAGAGGAAGCACTTTCCTTCATCCACGTTCTGGGCGAACACCACCGAGGTGCGCTCTTGCTTCATCCCGAACTTGCCGTACAAGCTGTTCCCCATCAGCTTGGCGAGCGCGGAAAGTCCTTCGTCGTAGTCGGGCTGCTGCTTGTCACGGAGCCGCCAAAGCTCGTTGACCATGTACTTGAACAGCGGTTTCTTGCGGAACCAGACAACCTTGCGCACGGCCTCGATGCGTCCGTTGACCATCGGGTCTTCGAGGAGCTTTAGCTCCTCCGTGCTCCAGACCCCGTGAAAGTAGCCGGCTGGAAACAAGAGCCTCCCCGTCTTGATGTCCCGGTGAGGGAGCGGCGGAATCTTGCACTCGGGAGGGACGTAGACCGTGCATTCGACGAAGCCCCCGTGATGCTCGGCCATGCGCCAGTCCAGAGTATCGGTCACCGTGCGGTCACCAACGGGCATGTCCTCTTGCATCGCCGCAACATACGAGCTGTTGATGTCGTAGTAGTGAAGTCGCTCGCCGTAGGCTCGAAACAGCTCCGTGCGACCTCCGTAGTAGCCTCTCCGAATCCACTGGTGAGCGCACCCCAGGCAAGGGTACTCGGGAAGGTTCTTCTTCGTACAGCCGGCCCAGTGAGCGAAACGGGCAATCTTCGAGGGCGTACCGTCTCGACCCAGGAAGCGCCTCCGAAAGAGCTTCATGCTCGTACTCGGAGCGGTCATCCCGACCTCGCCCCCAAGCTTCAGCTCCACCATGTCGAAGAAAAGCGAAAGCACCGTGGCGAGCGCGATGCAGTCTTGCTTCAGGTAGACGCCCCAGCGGGGGTCATCCTCCTGCATGGCCAAGTCGTGCTCGACCTTACCCGGAAGCCCAAACGTCTTACATGCTCGGTCAAGGCCCATGGGGATGAGCTTCATGCTGTCGAGGAACTCCCAGCGCTCTTTGATGGGGTCGTCGGGGCCCTCGGGAAGCCGCCAGACTCGAATCACCTGGATGGAGGACTGGACCGGGACCACCTCGAACCCGAACTCATCCAAGTGGTCCCGGAGCCAAGCCAAAAGGAACAGGTGGTCGAAGCCGCCCCCGTTGTGAGCGTAGAACTGCCAGGTGTGGTACTTACGCGTAAGCAGCACGCTCAGGAGCTTGTCCAAGCACCCGCCTGGTGAGATATGCCGACGCTTCCAGTCTCTTGACTTGAGGTGAGGCTCATCTGCAAACTGCTGATACTCGCTGTTCTGAGGGTCATAGAAGCCCACCAGGAAAGGGCGAGTGAAACCCGGCCTCTGGCTGTCTCCGTCCTTGCTCTCGATGTCGAGGCACCCGAACTTCTTGCGCTTGATAGCTCCCGTGAGAGGCTCTAGGTAATCGACCGCTTGCCCTTTCTTGGCGAAGCTCATCGTCCGTTTATCCGGGCAAAGTTCAACAGCTTGATGTGTTCGCAAAAGACCACGGTGTACTCCTCGGCTGCGTACTCGGTGAGCGTGTCCTCAATCTGAATGAGCATCCCCTCGCGGGTCGGCAGAATCCCGGTGGACTCAATGCCCTGCGTCTGAAACTGAGCGGCATCGGGCGCCGAAGCGTCGAGAACTCGGTTGCCGTAACCGATGAGGCGCTCGCCCATGCCCGTGAACACGAGCACCCCCATCCAGATGGGGTAGAGGCCACCCATCTTCGCAGCCACCCTTCGGACCGAGTGCATGATGTCTGTCACCGACCTCTCCGTGACTTCCTGCTCGATGCGGATGATACGAATGTCGCCGTCGCTCTTGTCCGAGCGGATGTACTTTTCGCGGTAGTCGACGATGGGTAGCTGGCGCTTGGCAATCGCAATCTCACGAAGCTCGTGGAAGCGGTTGCGAAAGTGCTCGAACAGTTCCTCGCGGCTCTTTTTCTTCTCGCGCCGAGTCTCGTGAGGGAGCTTCTCGTGAACGAGCTTCCTCTCAAGCTGGCGCTTTGCGATGGCCTTTGCTCGTGCGTTGAGCTTCTGGCGCTTGCCTCGCTTGTCCTTCGTGCTCTTGTTACGGAGCTTGGCGCGGTCCGCGTTCAGCTTGACAAGCTGTCGCTTCAGGGCCTCCCGCTCGGCCTTGTTCCGGGCCCGTGTCCTGGCGCCCTTTTGAGCTGGTGTCAGGACCTTGGGCTTCGCCTTGGCCTTGGGCTTCGCCTTGGCCTTGGGCTTCGCCTTGGCCTTGGGCTTCGCCTTGGCCTTGGGCTTCGCCTTGGGCTTCGCCTTGGGCTTCGCCTTGGGCTTCGCCTTGGCCTTGGGCAAAGCTTGCTTGCCCCTTGCCCGAGCCTTTGACGCCTTGGTGAAGGTCGCTCGCTTGCGCGCTGTAGAGCTGCGGCGCTTGGTAGCCCGCTTTCGCGTAAGCGCCTTGGCAGCGGCCTTCTTGACTCGCTTCTTCGGCGCAGCCTTGGGCGCTCGCTTGCGCTTTTTGGTTGCACGCGGCCTCCGTCGTCCGTAATATGAGGTCACCATGTAACGCCCTCAGCCAGCCAGCGCCGTTGTTTCTCTACGACCCCAGGGTTCCGCGCCACGGACCCTGGGGTTTCTCTTTGGGGCTAAGCCACCGCAATTACGGGGTATCATACGGTCGGGCTTACTGCAAGCAGAGTCGTGCCTGGGGATAACTTGGGAAAAACCCGGCTCCCTCGCCACACCTGAGCTTTTCCTTGCGGGAGGCCATGTCAGCATGATACGACTGTCCTCAGCCGCGTAGAGAACGGCTGAGCGGGCTTGCAACTAGGGCGGAGGCATGATGGCGCGACGGGATGCCTGTTGGCGTTGCGGTGCGAGCGGCAAAGTAGCTCATGCGCATGGGTGCCGACCCGGGCGCCCTCGGTGCAAGTACAGGAGGCCAGTCCCATGTGACTGCCCAGCGTACCGCTTCCCTCACCGGGCGTCGTCGGGTATATGTGGAGACCGTGACGCTTTTGCAGCGAAAGTGTATGGGCCCTCCGTCATGAAGACGGTTGCCGAGCCTGCTTACGCGGAAGCCGCCGCTGAATGAGCGCTGACGCTATCATGTGGGCTGCGCAGTGCGACTACGGCAGTCCTCCGTGCGGGCGGAGCAGGCGCGTGGTCATCGAGGCTGGGCACCCTCGCTGCAAAGCGCACACGAAAAAAGCTCTAGGGAATGCCGAGCCCGAGGTCATTCCTCTCACCAAAGCCGAGGAAGCAGCAAAAGCGGAAGCTCTCGCTTTGCGGTACTGGGCCTCAGTAGAAAGGGCTCGCAAGCGACGAAAGGAATCGCACATCGTTGTCAGCGGCCGGGTCAGGCCATGGGACATATGCCAACTATGCCGCAGACCCACCGCTTCCGGGGCAAAGGAACGCAATCCCGAAGACCGTTATTGTAGTAAGCATCACCCCAATAGTGTGGCGCTTTTCCAGGCTGATATGCGCGCTGGAAAGGCTGCAAAAGCCTTGTGCGTATCCAACCTTGCTCGCTTCAAGGGGTGTCGGAAAGCCCTGAAAGAAGGTGTTTGGTTCGCTGTCAAGCCACTTGCTCAATGCCAAAACACATCACTTCGTTGCTTCGACCCGGGCCGCAAGTGGGAGGTATCCCGTGCAGGCTGCGCTACCAAACCGCTTACGCGTAAGCTGAAAGCGAAAGAGTATTCGGCAACTTTTGATGCCCACCCAGGGCTGAAAGCTGCCCATGAAGCCCGACAAGACCAACTTGCCAATCGGGTCCGGTGCGGTCATTGCAACGAGGTCATTCCTTTGCCGGGTCGTGGGCTGAAGGTCTGTAGAGCGCAAGACCCCCGCGCTACATGTACCCCTGTCGTCCTAACCGAAGCACATGGTGAAAGCTCAACTCGAAGCTTACCTCGCCCTGTCGGGGACGCTTGGGAACAGCATGCCGTTCTACGTGCTGAAGTCGTTGCACTACGAGCCCGAAAGAAGGGGATTCCTGCTATCGCAACTCTGCTACAGCTCAGTCCTCGGTCAGTTTATCGGTTCCTGAAGGAAGCCAGAGACCGCGCGGCCAAGCCCCGTGGCGCGAGGGCATCCCCCTAGCACGGAACCATAGCGGTCGTCAACAGGGGGACGACCGTTCGTTGGCACAACAATACGTGTATCCCGCA
>Ga0209253_10000066_pt1 | contig 69130 bp, 53 predicted proteins | sample FrelakmetBRP12BR_FD_187145 | JGI IMG/M metagenome (GOLD analysis project Ga0209253, IMG submission 187145) | Freshwater lake sediment microbial communities from the University of Notre Dame, USA, for methane emissions studies - BRP12 BR (SPAdes)... | ecosystem: Environmental > Aquatic >...
GCCCGGGCCAGCTCGTCCGCGTCGAAATTCGAGACGCCGACGTGGCGGATCTTGCCTTCCTTCTGCAGCTTCGCAATTTCGCCGAGCGACTCCTCGAGTGGCACGTCCGGATCGATCGCGTGCAGCTGGTAGAGGTCGATCCGCTCGAGCCCGAGGCGCTTCAGGCTCGCCTCGCAGGCCGCACGCAGGTGCTCCGGGCGGCCGTCACGCTCCCACGTCTCCTGCGACGGGCGAATGATGCCGCCCTTGGTCGCGATCACGAGGTCTTTCGGGAACGGGCGCAGTGCCGCGGCAATCAGGCTTTCGTTGACCGCCGGGCCATAGGCATCGGCCGTGTCGATGAAGTTCACGCCAAGTCCGACGGCGCGTTGCAGGACGCGCCGCGCCTCGGCGGGATCCACCGGATCGCCCCAGATGCCGGGGCCCGTCACGCGCATTGCACCGAACCCAAGCCGGTTCACCGTCATGTCTCCGCCGATGACGATCGTCCCCGCCGCCGAGGCCGGGCTCGAATCTGGCGCCGCCGGTGCGCCGGCCGCGAGTCGCGACAGTGCAAGGCCAGACAGCAGCGCACCCGTCTGCTTGAGGACGCTGCGTCGCGAAACATTGCTGGCGTGCATGGCGTGGTCCTCCGTCTCTGGAGCCGAGACTTTACCCCTTTGACTTAACGCGGGGAAACCGCGTGACCAGCGTCACGCATCACGCCCCTGGCGACGCGTGCCCGCCGGATCGCGGGTAGCGTTTGCTCCAAGGCCTCGGGGCGTCGCGACGTTTCCTGGGCCAGGAGGAGAGCAACATGAACGCAACCTTCGACGCCCTGTCCCTGTCCGCGATGCGATCGCTCACGCCGCGGACGCGCCGGACCCTGGCGCGCGCCTGCCTGGTGTTGCTGATTGCCCTGCCCTGCATTGCGCTCGCGACGCCGCCGTCCTGGGCGCCTGCGCACGGCTGGCGCAAGAAGAATGATCCGGGCTACGCCGGCTACAGCGGCCGGCAATGGGAGCGCGACTACGGGGTCCGCTCGGGTCGCTGCGACCGCAGCGAGATCGGCGCGGTGCTGGGTGGCGTCGCGGGCGGCGTCATCGGCGCCGAAGCCGGCAAGGGCGATGCCCGCGGTGCGGCCATCGTGCTCGGCACCGTGATCGGAGCCGCCATCGGCTACGAGATCGGCCGCCGCATGGACGTGACCGACCGCTCGTGCGTCGGCCACGCCCTGGAACTGACGGAGCCCGGCCAGACCGTGACCTGGACCAACCTGAACACGCGCGTTTCCTACAAGCTCACGCCGACCGAGGACGCGGGACGAGCGGACGGTTGCCGCAAGTTTCGCCTCATCGCCACCGGCGGTTTCGGGCTGAGCGAAGGGCGCACGGTCGCGTGCCCGCGCAGCGACGGCACCTGGGACGTCGCCTCGGACGCGCGCCTCGGCCAGCGCTAATCGCAGGGAAAACTGGCCTGCAGGCCCTCGTAGAAAACCTCGGCGATCGGGCGCTTCAGGTTGCCGGGATTCTTCTCGAGGTGGGCGAGCACGGCGCGCACGTAGTCGGGAGCCGCGCTCGCAGCGGGGCTGCAGATGCCCAGCAGCCGCGATGGATCCTGCGTCTGGAACAGCTGGAAGACCTCGTCCGGGTCCAGCTTGTACTGGACAGCGACGCGCGACGCGAAGCTGAGCGCGCCGATCTGGCTGCCGACGCGCATGCCGTTCAGCAGACCCTTCGTGACGCCGAGGCAGTACGTGACGTCGAGGTCGCTCGCCGTGGCGTCGCCATCGAGCGCCTTCAGGTAGGTCTGGCAGTAGCTGCGCCACTCGCTGGCCGGCGGTGACAGGTCCTGGGCCCGTGCCGCGCCTGGCGCAGCCAGGGCAGCGCAGCCCACGATCGGTGCGAGCAATTTCTGCAATCGAAGAAGCATCGGCGGATCCTCATCGGCTCATCTGGTCGCTGCCGCATCGGGCCGCGCGCCGTCCCCGGCCCGCATTTCGAGTGCCCATCCGACGAGCGTCGTCTCATCTTCCCACACTGGCGCGTACTGGATGCCAGTGAAGCCCGCTCCACGCGCCTCGCCCGCAACAGCATCGATGCCGGCCTCGTCGGTTGCGGCGGCAACGAGATCGATGAGTCGCTGTTCCGCTGCTTTGAAGGCCTGGTACGCGCCGGCAAGAGCCCTCTCGAAATCGGCAGGCGAGAGCGTCCTGCGCAGCTCGAACAATCGCGCGAGCGCAGGCAGGACGCCCGACAGCAGTGTCGATCCCGCCGACTGGGACGACAGGCGATGCAGATGCTGCATCCTCCGGGTCATGCGCGCGTGAATTCCTGCCGCCTTCGACGGATCGCTGCGTTCGGCTGCAACGTAGTCCCGCAGGTCGGTGAATGCACCGGCGCGCTGCTCGAGTTCCTGTGCGTGCCGCAGGGACTCGCGCGCATTTCGCGCCACGATGGACGACGCATGGTGCAGCACGAAGCAGGCCGCCGAGTTCGGGGCGAGCACGCGACGAATCTCGCGGAGCGCCACGGAGCGCTGCGTGTACTCCAATGCGAATTGCCCGCAGACCGCGTCGAATCGCCCGTCGACGAAGGGCATGCGCTCCGCAGCGACCCCGCCGTGGAACGCAATGCCATCGAACAGCCGCGCGCCGTCCGGCACCTGCGCCACCGGGTCGATTCGAGCGAGGTCGACCCCGTGGATCTCGATCGTCACGGCCCGGCGTCGGGCGACCTCGAGCGCGATCAGTGGCAACGCTCCGTTGCCAGTACCGACATCCAGCAGCCGCGTACGATCGCCGAGGCTCTCGAAGTACCGTTCCCACAGGCGCCGCAGCGCTCCCGTATAACCGGACATCGGGCCCGTCGGGCACGAGACGACCCAGCCCGTCTTCCAGTAGTCCTCCCACTGTGGCAGCGACATGCAGCCTGTTCTCCTGCAGGTTATCCGTCTGGTGGCCGGACGGCGCTACGCGCGGACCTCAGGCCGGGGAAGTCCCGCGAGAACGTCATGGACGTACGAGGGCACGACCTCGGCAAGCGGCAAGTCGCGCCCCGACCGCTCGGACGTATACCAGCGATGCTCGAGCAGCTGGTGGAAGATCTCCGCAGGATCCAGTTTCACGGCCTGCTCCGGCGGAATCGCGGCGAGGGTCGGCCGATAGACCTCCTCGAGCCAGCGCTTCGCGGCCTCGCGCTCCGGAATCACCCGCCCCTCGAGTCCGCCCTGCCACGCGCGGAAGTGATCGAGGTCGTTCAACAGCCGCCGCGCCTGATTCTCCTGCACGTCGAGGCCGGTCAACGCCTCGAGGCGCCGCCGGTGATGCCCGGGCTCGACGACCTGCACGCGCAGACGGATCTTGTGGCCCCCTTCGATCGTCTGGATGTCGAGCTCCTCGACGTCGAAGCCGAGCTCGTTCAGCCGCTTGATCCGCGAATCGACACGGAACTGCTCCTGGGCCGCGAACACTTCCTCGCGCGTGAGCTCGGTCCACAACTGCGCGTAACGCGACGTCAGGCCGGCACCGAGATCGATCGGATCGAGCCCCTCCGGCAGACCGAATCCGGCCTGGATGTCCATGAACTCGCCAGTGACGTTCTCCTCGGCAATCGTCAGGTCGTGGCGTCGCTGCCCGTCCGACAGGGACACGTGCATCTCGCCGGTCTCCGCGTCGACGAGGTAGGCCGAATAGCGACCGGCGTCGAGGCGGAACAGTGCATTCGACAGCGAGCAGTCGCCCCAGAAGAAGCCCGCGAGGTGCAGGTTCACGAGCAGCTCGGCGAGCGCATCGAGCAACTGGTGCGCCTGCTGGACCGTGACGCCGCGCGAGATCACGTGCCGGAACGGCATCGAGTGCTGCAGGAAGCGCGTCACGACGAGTCCACGGCGCTCGCGGTCCGCGAGCGGCGGCCGCTCGGTCACGAGGCCCACCGGCTCGACGACCGGCAGCCTCAGCTCCTCGAGCGACCGCAGCATCGTGTACTCGCGCACGGCGACGTGCTCGAGCAGTTCCTTGATCGCGTAGATCGACCCTTCGTGCGTGACGAAGCGCACCGGGTTGCGATGCAGGCCGCGCTCGACGTCCGTGCAGCGCTCTTCCGGCCACTGATCGAGCGGCGCGGCCCAGGGAAGGTTGAGGCCCGCGGGATACTCTTCCGTCCGCGCCAGCCTGAACCGCACCGCCGCGTCCCGCTGGTCGCCGGGCTATGAAGCCCGCGCTCGCCGTACGGCCGCGAACAGGCGCAACGTGGTCTCGCGACCCAGCGCGTCGTCCAGCGACGCCGTTACCTTGCGTTGCCAGTTCGCGTGCTCGTGGCTGGTGCCCGGCACGTTGACCGGTTCGGCCATGCCGATCAGGTCCTCGAACTGCAGCACCACCAGCGCGGCCGCGCTCTTCGCGAGATACAGCTGCACGGCGTGCGCCAGTGCTGCGCCGTAGCCAAACTCCGCATCGCCCGCGAGTGCCGGACGCAGGCCGACGGAGTCGAGGGCCGCCAGCAACTGCGCGCGATCACGCACGCGCTCGTCGAGCACGTAGCGACGGATCTCATCGCCCGGGAACAACTGCAGTCGATCGCGCAGCTCGAGATCGCGGCCGCCCCAGTAACCGCGCAGCGTCGGCAGGTCGTGCGTCGTGACCGTGGCGATCGCACGGTGCACGTATTCCTCGGGCCGCCGGAAGCGGCCGTCGCCGTGCTTCTCGAACAGCAGCACCTTGTACGAGTAGACGGCGAATTCCGCCATCGCACGGCGCATTTCATCGGGCACGGTGCCGAGATCCTCGCCGACGACGAGGCAGCCGTGCCGGACGCTCTCGAGCGCGAGCACCGACATCAGGTCGTCGAGCGGGTAATGCACGTAGCCGCCGTCGGTCGAGCCGAGGCCGACCGGCACCCACCATTGGCGGAACAGCGCCATCACGTGATCGAGCCGCAGCGCGCCGAAATGGCGCATGTTGGCGGCCACGAGGTTGCTGAAGGGCCGGTAGCTCTCGGCGATCAGCGCGTGCGGATCCTGCGGCGGGATGCCCCAGTCCTGGCCTTTGAGCGCCAGCGCGTCGGGCGGCGCGCCGACGCCGGCACCCATCCGATACACGAGCTGGTCGGACCAGGTCTCGGAGCCGCTGGGATTCACGCCGACCGCATAGTCGCCATAGAGACCGATCGGCATGCCGAGGTCGCGCGCGAGTTGCTGGGCGGCCGCGAGCTGCTCGTCGGCGATCCACTGCAGCCACTGGTGAAACTCCACCGCCGCGCGGTGTCGCTCCTCGAAGTCACGCACCGCCTGGTGCGCCGGGTCACGCAGCTCGGCGGGCCACACCGGCCAGCCCCAGTAGCGATCCGGATCCTGCGGGCGCAGGTGGGCGTCGATCGCATCGTGCAGCGCGTGGCGGCGCAGCGGTTCGCCCCGTTCGCGGCGATAATCATCGAAGGCTCGCGCGCGCGCTGTCCCGCGGCCGAGATGCGCGCGCCGGAACTGCTCGAACAGGATCTGCAGCACCGGCAGCTTGGCGCGCGCGACGCCCGGATAATCGACATTCCCGGTGGCTCGCAGCCGCGCGAGCTCGCGCTCGAACTCCGGTGCCGCGACCCGCTGGCGCGCCTCGACGCACTCGGCGAATTCCGGCACGTCGGGCACCGCGATGTACAGCACGTTCAGGAAGTGCCGCGTCGACGGGCTGTACGGGCTGAAGTGTCCCGGATTGGACGGGAACAGCGCGTGCAGCGGATTCAGGCCGATGAACGCGACCCCTTCGGCGGCGCAGCGCTGCACGACTTCGCGCAGGTCGGCGAAGTCGCCGATGCCCCAGTTGGTGCCTGAGCGCAGCGTGTAGAGCTGCACGGCGAGCCCCCAGAGCCGGCGCCCGCCGGCGAGCACGTCGGGCTCGTGGCAGCGGCTCGGCGCGGCGATCAGCACGCACTCGCCGGCCGCGCCGTCCGCGGCCCGAACCGCGAGCGAGTGATAACCGGTAGGCAGTCCCTCGGGCAGGACCAGCACGCGTCGGGTGAGCCAGCGACCGTCGAGTTCGCGGCGTTCGACCTCGCCGAGATCGCTGGCGCGGACCTCGCCGGCCAGCTCCGCGCCATCTTCCCTGGCGATGCGCCACGCGATCGGCTGGTCGAGCGCATCGGCCGGCAGGGCGAGCACGACACCGGCATGTCCGGGGCGCAATACGGCCACCGGCGGCAGCAACGAGCGCCAGCGCTCCGCATCGAGAGCCCGGATCTCCCGTTCGATTGCCGTCACGTCGGTGACGTTGCAACCCATCGCAGCCAGGATTGCCGTCTTGGTGGCCGGGCTGAACGCACGCAGCTCGCCGCGGTAGTCGTGATAGGCCTCGCCGATTCCGCGGCTGCGGGCGAGGTGATTCAGCAGCGAGTCGAGCATGATCAGAGCTCGGCGAGGATCTTGCGGCGCAGCTCGTTGAATTCGGCCTCGGTAATCAGGCCGTCCTCGAGCAGCTGGTTGAGGGTGCGCAGGCGCGCAGGCACGGTGCGCTTCTCGGTCGCGGGCGGCACGCCGGCAGCTGCACTGCCGCCACTGCCGCCGGCCGTCGAGTCGATGCGCGCGGCCTGCTCCATCGTGAGCGGGGTGCCGGTGGCCGCCACCGCCTGCTTGCCGTCCGGCGCGACTCCGGGAACCGCCGCGAGCCGTCCGGCGACGACGTCGAAGTCGTCGAGCACGCGGCTCTGCACTTCGTCATCGGGTGACAGGATGTCGACCACCGGCGGGGTGGCCGCGTCCGCGTCGCCCCGGATGCCGAAGAGCGATTCCTGCACACCGCGCCCGACGCCCATGGTCATCATCCTGGAGCGGCCCGCCCCGAGCTGTCCGGGCCGGCCGGTCTGCTCCAGGTCTGCGCCCGTCACGATCGCCGTGTAGCCCCACGATTGCGACGGCTCGCCGCCGAGAAACTCCACCGGGACGAGGAACTCGATGCGGCGCCCGTGCACGCGCACCTTGTCGGGAAAGAAATACAGCTCGCGGACTCGCGTCTCGGAGCGCCCCTGGAGTTCCTGCAGCTCGGTCTTCGAGACGCGCCCCTGTCGCGCGCGCAGCTCAGCCTCGAACTCGCTGTCGTAATGCATCTGCAGCATCGTCGCCACCACGTCCGGGCGCGGCGTCAGCACGATGGCCTTCTCCCACGCGGAGTTGCGGTCGACGGTCACGCCGCGCCCCGGCAGCGTAGAAGTCTCACCAAGCCCCGCGATCCGGTCCGTGTCGATGTAGATGTCGACGTTGAACGTGTAGAAGCCGTTGCGGGCGATGCGGTCGATCGGGGTCTGGCCGGTCTCGGTGACCCTTCCGACCGGACTGCGAACCGGCTGGGCCATCTCGACGCTGAACCAGATGCCGTCGGCACGCTGCTCGACCGAAAAACGCACGAGATCGAGGTCGCCCGGCCCGATGTCGTCGCGGTTCGGGTAGATCAGGCCCCCAGCGCCGTTATCGTCGCCCTTGACGTCGTCGATCGAGATGAGCGGCGAGGCCTGCGCGGTAACGGCCGTGCAGCAGAAAAGCACGGCCCACGGCAGGACGTCGAGGAAATTGGATCGGGTCACGGTCGTCCTGGGTCGCGAAAAACCGGGGCGGCCATGCTAACGCACGGCCGCCCCGCTTGGAGACTCTGGCTGGCCCGGTTAGAAGCTGACCTTCATGAAAACCTTCATGCGGTACTGGCCGTAGTCCACCGTCGAGAGCGGAATGTTGCCGAGCGGCGTCGCGATCGACGTGACGCCCGGCGCCGCCACGAGCCTGACCCGTCGGCCGCCCGAATCCGTGTAGAACTCCGGATCGTAGGTGCCCCACAGGTAGTCGATCGTGCCGCCGAACTCGACGCCCGACAGGAAGTAGCTGAAGTCGAGGCCGAGACGGTTCTTCTCGCTCTCGCCGGTCACGTACTCCGCAAAGCCGAAGTCGTTGCTCGCCTCGAAACCGAGGCCCACGGGCGCCACGTCGATCGTGCCGTCGATCAGCTCGACCGTGTGGAACTCGTAGATCAGCTTCGCGTACAGGTCCGGCGTCAGCTGGTAGCCCGCGCTGAACCCGTACGTGTCGTAGTCCGCGCGCCGGTCGTCGCAGCTCAGGCACCCGCCGAGACCGATGTTCGGAATCCAGTCCGGGTTGATCGCGCCGGTCGCGGCCGGGAAGCCATCATACGCATCGGTCAGCGACGCCGCCCTCGTGACGCGATCGTCCTCGTCGGAGATGTACTTGTAGCGCGCCATCAGGTCGACGCCCTTGCCGACGTCGAGCGTGTACATGGCGCGCAACGCGAAGATCTCCATCGTGCGGTCCTGGAACGGCGAATAGGGGGAGCGGTAGGCGCCGCCCAGCGCCCAGGAGTTCACGCCCTCGTTGCGCGGATACGCCTGGCAGTCGATGTCCTTGTCGGTGCCGCCGCAGGCCTGCCAGTTGGTGTTGAAGTCGATATAGCTGTACTCGCCAGCGAACTCCCAGTCGCCAATCGCGTACTTGGGCACCAGCGTGATGCCCTTCCATCCGATCACCGAGAAGGCCACGGGCTCGTCGAAGTCCGTGAAGTCATTGTCGGCCGCGCCGGAGACGACCTGCTGCACCTCGCCGTTCCAGCCGCCCCAGCCGAGGCCGGCCATCGAGTTGGCATTGCTGCGGTTGCCGAAGTTGTAGTCCGGCCGTCCCCACTGCCAGGTGCCCTCCTGGCCCTCGGTCAGCAGCACGTCCTGTTCGCGACGTGCTGACGAGACCGACGCGAAATCCGAGCCGATGTTGAAGTACTGCACGGCCAGGGACAGCCCGTCGATGAACAGCTCGTTGAAGTTGACGTTCAGGTAGAACGAATCGTCGTTCATGCTCCTGAGCGGCAGCGGGCTGAACCGGCAGGGGCCGTTCAGGCCGCCGCCGCACAGCGAATCGTCCACGTTGAAGTTCGTGTGGTAATAGGCGCCGCTCAGGTCCATGAAGTCGAAGCCGGTGTACTGGCCCTTGACCGCGATGACCGCGTTGTCGAACGCGGTCTTGGCGCCGACACCGTTCAACGTGTTCGGGTCGTCTTCCTCGACCTCCTTGTCCCTGGCGTAAGAGGCAATCAGCGTCGCATTCCAGTCGGGGCTCGGCGCGTACTTGACCTGGGCGATCCAGTTCGCGTCGTTGGCGTAGATGTCCTCGCCGAACGTGCCAGTGCTGAACGCGACGCCCTGGTAGTTCGCCAGGCTGACGCGCGCGAGGTCCCAGCGCAGCGTCTTGCCGAGCGCCGAGCCCTGCAGCAGCACGCCGCCGATGTTGTCGCGGTCGATGTAGCGCGACTTGCCCTGGGTCCACGCGTCGAACATGCCCCAGTCGCTGTTGCCGATGAAGGCGGAATCCATCCACTCGTAGCCCGGGGTGATGCGCGCCCACGCGCCGCGCAGCTTCACGTACTGGTTGCAGCGCGGGTCATCCTCGCCGCAGTTCGTAGTATTGTTGTCGGGCACGGCGAAGCCGCCGTAGTTCGCCCAGAAGTTCTTGTTGAAGCGGCTGTGCAGTCGGCCGCCGAACTCGACCTGCTTCGAGACCTGGCCGTTGAATAGCAGCTCGAATTCGATGCCTTGACCCTGGTCGCCACCGCCCTCGCCGGGCGTGGTCTCGGCATTCGAGTAGAGGCCCGCCTCGGTGCGACGGTTGCCGTCCAGGAACTTGGCGTAGATGCTCCCGTACCACTTGATCGGCGCCTCCGGCAAGCTTTGCGCTTGTCCCGCCTCCGGAGCCAGCCCGAGGACCGCGGCAACAGCCGCCGCCAATGTCGCGTTGCGAAGGTTCATTGTTATCCCCCGTTGACCTACCACCGCGCGTTACTTGCGGACGACCGACAGAGTCGTGCGCTTGACGGAACTGTCGTCCGCACCGCACTCGAACTTCATCATGTCGTATTGCGCCTGGGTCTCGTCCGGCGTGCCCGCGCCCTTGCCGGCGAGGACGTCCATGACGTGCGGGTCGCAGTCGCCGTCATTGCCGCCACCGAAGCGGTGCTGGCCCTCGAACTCGTTGACTTTGCGGGTCAGCAGGTCGCCCTTGTCCGGGAAGCCCTCGTTGGACTGCATGACGACCTGATAGCCCCACTTCGACGGATCGCCGCCGCCGAGATCCGCGAGCTTAACCTTGGCGCTGATCGTCTTGCCGGAGCCCACCGTGCGCCGTGGAATGACGATGTCGGCGGCGAGATCGGCCGCCTTGATCTTAACTTCGGCCGCCACGCGCGACGCCGGCTGTGGCGAAAGGATGATGACCTTCTCCCACGCGCTCTCCGGCGCAAACTCGACGTTCAGGCCCGGCAGCGACTTGGTGTGGCCCTTGCCGGCTGCGCCGTCCTGGTCGATGAAGATGAAGACCATCTGCGTCGCGAAGCCGATGCCCATGCCCCACGGATCGGCGAGCCGGTCGTTCACGGTGATCTTGAAGTCGGGATTGTCGCCCCCCGTGACCTCGAACTCGACCAGGTCGAACGAGCCGGGCGTGTAGACGGCGTCGGTCGGGTAGGTGTAGGTACCGGGGCCCTTGTCGTCGCCGGTCGGATCCATGAACTTGACGCCCTCTGCGTGCGCAGCCCCTGCCAGCGCGAATCCCACCGCGAGCGCACAGATCGAAACGCGAGCCTTGTTATTCATTAGCTTCATTCCTCTTGGTCAGCCCGTTGCAATGGCCCCGCGGGGCCGCCACTTGATCATCCCTTCACGCCGCCGGCCGTCAGGCCGGAGACGAGGTATTTCTGCAGGAACAGGAACAGCACGACGACCGGCAGCGACACGATGATCGAACCGGCCGCGAAATATCCCCACTGTGAAGTGAACCCTCCGACGAAGAACTTGAGACCCACGGGGGCCGTGTACCTGCTTTCTTCTTCGAGGAACGTCGCCGCGAGGATGAACTCGTTCCACCCGGTCATGAACGAGAACAACGCGGTCACCGCCACGGCCGGCTTGGCCAGCGGCAGGATGATCCTGAAGAAGATCGTCTGCCGCGAGGCTCCGTCCATGATGGCCGACTCCTCGATCTCGAGCGGGATCGTATCGAAGTATCCCTTCAGCATCCATACGCAGAATGGGATGGCGGTGACCGAGTAGACCAGCACCAGCCCGATGAACGAGTTGCCGAGCTTGAGCCAGCTGACGATGATGATGTACAGGGGCACGAGGAGTAGCGTGCCGGGGAACATCTGCGAGACCAGGAACGACATCATCCCGGCCTGGCGGCCCGGGAAGCGGAAGCGCGAGAATGCGTATGCTGCAGTGCAAGCAAGAAAGACGCCCACCACCGTCGTGGCGGTCGCCACGATCGCGCTGTTGATGATCCAGCGCAGGAACGGCTGCTCGGTCAGCACGTCGACGAAATTCTTCATCGACACGGCTCCTGGCCAGGGCACGATGGCCCGCAACCGGTCCACGAAGCCGGGGTCGGGGGGCAGGTCGGCGAAGGCGAGGTTCTGGGTTCCGGAGAACGCGACGCTGATCACCCACAGCACCGGGTAGATCGCGACCAGCGTGAACAGGATCAGGCACACGTGCAGCAGCACGTGCGACTCGCGGCCCTTGCGATCCCCGCCCCAGCTCATGTGTTCACTGCCTCCGTGGCCCGGGTCATGCGGGTCTGGAATACCCCGTACACCAGCAGGATCAGGAAGATCACCGTCGAGTAGGCCGCCGAGTAGGCGTACCGATACTCCTCGAAGGCGATCTTGTACGCCTTGGTGATCAGGATCTCGTTGGCGCCCGCAGGCTCACCGCCTGAGACCAGGTAGATCACGTTGAACATGTTGAAGGTCCACACCACCGACAGGATCACCGCGGGCACCAGCGTGGGCTTCAGCAGCGGCAGCGTGATGCGCCAGAACTGCTGGCGGCGGGTCGCGCCTTCGACCGTGGCGGCCTCATACATGTCGGCCGAGATCGACTGCAGTCCGCCCAGGATCACGACCATCATGAACGGGAACGACAGCCAGCCGTTGGTCGCGAGCCCGGTCATGAACGAGGAGAACACGCCGTCGAACCACGCCACGGGCTCGCCGCCGAACATCTGGATCGCCTGGTTGATCGCGCCGAACTGCTGGTGGAACAGCGCTTGCCAGATCAGGGCGGTGATGTAGTTCGGGATCGCCCAGGGCAGGATCAGCAGCACACGGTAGACGGCCTTGAACCTGAGCCCCGGGGTGTTGAGTGCGAGCGCGAGGACCATGCCAAGGCCGACTCCGAGTGCCACGTTCGACACGGTCCAGCAGATCGTGATGAACAGTGTCCAGTAGAAGTTCTGGTAGTTGATCACCCAGCCTTCCGCCGTGCGCTTCGCTACGTCGAAGCTGCCGAGGATGTCGATGTAGTTCTGCAGCCCGACCCACAGCTCCGTAAGCGGCTGGTTGGTGTTGAAGATCGTCTGGCCGGTGAACGACAGCGTGATGCCGTAGATGAACGGGAAGAACACCAGCACCAGCATGCCAACCATGGCCGGCGTCACGTACAGGTAGGCGTGGCGGAACTCGCTCAAGGTCTCGCGGACTCGCCGCGCGACGCCGAGCGCGAAGATCGTCAGGATCGCCGCGCCGAGCACCCAGTTGCCCCAGAGTGCCTTGACGAAGGGCCGCTGGAACGCCGCGATCGCCGCAGCACTCGCAGCGGGGTCGATGCTGCCGTCGGCCGCCAGCAGGCCCCGTGGCCGCTGGAACTCGTCCACGTCCCAGGCGTTGACCGCCGTCCCGCCACCGGTCATCCGGCCCGCCGCGTCGCCGGCGACGCGGTCGCGGAGCTCCTGGTACGACTGTGCCACTGCGGACTGGCCGTCGTCCGCCATCCCCGCGAGGCTGTCCACGGCCCGTCCCGAGTACAGGTACCAGGCGGCGGAAAACACGGCCAGGGCCAGGATGAACAGGATCCAGCGATTGGCGCCCGCGGCGACGCCGCCAGCGGGGTTCAGCCGGGTCGCCGCCAACCAGAGCACCGCGAGCGGCACGATCAACAGCAACGACAGCGGCAAGGGCGGACGGATCACCACGGCGGCCACATCGAGCGGCCGCTCGTGCTGGACGAAGCCCGCGATCGCACCCTGGTCCAGGTAGGGAACGGTGACGCGGATGCGGTCGGGTGCCGGGCGGCTGACGTCGATCTGCGGCTTGCGGAACACGCCCTCGGCCGCGTTCGTGTCGGCCGCGGCGCGCAGTTCCTGCCCGAGGTCGAACAGCCACTTCTCGTCGCGCGTCAGGCGGCGCGGCAACGCTCCCGCGCGCTCCGCCGCATGAGTCGAGGCCAGCAGTTGCGCACCGCCGAGGCGGACGACGCGGATCGAGTCCTCATACGGAGAGCGCTCGACCCAGCCGAGCAGCGCCGACTGCAACGACTCCGTGCCGTCCGGATCCGCCGCCAGCTTGCCGGCGACGAAATCCGCGAGCGCAGAACCCTCGAGGATCGCGATGCGGGACTGTTCATCGCCGACCAGCCCGACGGCCGCCTGCCGATGGAACCAGTTGCCGAGCAGGACCGCCGCGAGCAGCGCGAGCAGCAGCCCGAGCGCGGCCGGCTGCGCCACGAACCGCAGCGCGCGGCGCGCCGGCGTGTCTGCCGTTGCGGCCTGCGTCCTGCGATGCTGCGCCAGGTCGGTCACGTGTCGTTCGCCGCTGCGCCCGTGCGCCTAGCGACCCTTGCGCAGCTTGGCGATGCTGTCCGTCACCGTGGCCTGCGCCTCCTTGAGGGCCACCTCCGGCGTCGCCGACCCTTTGACGATCTTGTTCATCGCGGTCGTCACCGGCGACCACATCAGCGTCATTTCAGCGTAGTTCGGCATCGGCACCGCGGTGTCGAGCTGCTTGCGGAAGCCCTGCAGCGTCGGATTGGCCACAACCTTCGGATCGGAGTAGACCGCCTTGTTCGTCGGCAGTTGCCCGCCTTCGAGCGCGAGCACGCGCGCCGCCTCGAGCGACACGAGGTGCTCGGCGAACGCGTAGGCGGCTTCCTTGTGCTTCGAGCCCGCGGAGACGTAGACGCCTTCGACGGTGAGCCACGGCCGCAACGGCTTGCCGCCCGCCTCGTCGACCGTGGGCAGCGGCGCGATCGCGTACTTGACCTTGTCCTGCACCTCACCGAGGAACCAGGGCCCGGAGAACACGATGGCCGCCTTGCCGTCGTTGAACAGGCTCGCGATCAACGTCGACGACGGGTCGGCCGGCAGGATGCCGTCCTTCTTGTACCACTGCAGCATCGTCTTCACGGCCGCGATGTTCTGCGGCGAGTCGATCACGGGCTTGGGGCCGGGCGCGAACACCTGGCCGCCGAACGCGTTCATCAGCGCGGCGTGGAAGAAGAAGTTCGAATACTCGTAGGCGAGGCCGAACCTTCCCGAAGGCGCATTGGTAAGACCCTTGGCCACCTTGATCAGTTCACCCGTGGTCTTCGGCGGCGTCTTGACGAGCGCCGTGTTGTAGATCATCGCGATGCTTTTGTAGTTCAGCGGCAATCCGTACACGGTGTCCCGGTAGGTCATCGCCTCCATCATCCCGGGCACGAGCTGCGCAACCACCTTCGGATCGAGGAAGAAGTCGATCGGCTCGATCGTCTGGCCGGCCTCGACCCAGCCGCCGAGCCGATCCTGCGCGAAGATGAAGACGTCCGGCCCCTTGCCGCGCGGCACCGAGGCCGTGATCTTGTCGGCGTAGGCGTCGTAGGGCACGGCGAGCGTCTTGACAACGACGTCCTGCTGCTTCGCGTTGTACTGCGCGACGACCTTCTCGAAAGCTGCCTTCTCGTCGCCGCGGTACGCGTGCCAGACCGTGAGGTCCGTGGCTGCCTGCGCGACGGAAGCCGCGCCGAGCGCCACGACCGCCAACGTTGCCGTGAGCGCCTTGCCGAAGAATCCGTGCTTGGTACGACTCATTTGCCTGACTCCAGGAAGGGTTGCCGCGGCGTTCAGCCCGGCAACCGTTGCTCCGTCTGTGGATCGAAGAGGTGCATGGCGTCGCAGTTCATCACCAGGCTGATCTGCTCGCCGAAGCGTGGGATGCGGTGCGCGCCGAGCTTGGCGATGACGATGTCGTCGGCGCAGCGAAAGTGCACGATGACCTCGTGGCCGATCGTCTCGATGATCTCGACCGTGCCGCCGAGCGGCGCCGTGGCCGTCCACGCGTGCGCGCCCGCGTCTCCGACGTGCTCGGGACGCACGCCCAGCAGGACCTCGCGTCCCGCGAGCGGGCGCAGACCGTCGCGCCAGTTCTGCGGCACCGGCGTCGCGAAGCCGCTGGCCTGCAGGGCCGTCGCGTCGGCATTCACGGTGGCCTTCATCATGTTCATGTTCGGCGTGCCGATGAACTTGGCGACGAACACGTTCTGCGGCTTGTCATAGAGCTCGAGCGGCGTGCCGACCTGCTTGAGGTTGGTCTTGCGCTCCTTGCCCATGGGCGCCAGCACCGCGATGCGGTGGCCGAGGGTCATCGCTTCGACCTGGTCGTGCGTGACGTACACGGTGGTGGTCTTGAGGCGGTGCTGCAGCTTCGAGATCTCGGCGCGCATCTGCACGCGCAGCTCGGCATCGAGGTTCGACAGTGGCTCGTCGAACAGGAACACGGCGGGCTTACGCACGATCGCCCGGCCGAGCGCGACGCGCTGGCGCTGGCCGCCCGAGAGCGCCTTCGGCTTGCGGTCGAGCAGCGGCTTCAACCCGAGGATGCCCGCGGCCTCGTCCACGAGCTTGTCGATCTCGGCCTCGGGCATCTTGCGGATGCGCAGGCCGAAAGCGATGTTCTCGCGGACCGTCATGTGCGGGTAGAGCGCGTAGCTCTGGAACACCATCGCGACGTCGCGGTCCTTCGGGTGCACGTCGTTGACGACCCGATCGCCGATCACCAGCGTGCCTTCGGAAGGCTCCTCGAGACCGGCAATCATGCGCAGCGCGGTCGACTTGCCGCAGCCCGAGGGCCCGACGAACACCATGAACTCCTGGTCGTGGATCTCGAGGTCGAGCTGCTCGATGACGCTCACGTCGCCGAAGCGCTTCGCGATCCCCTGGAATGCTATTCGGGCCATGTGCGGGTTGCCGGTACTGGGTTATTCGGAGACGAACACGCGAGCCTGTCTCGGCGGGACGACGATCTCGAGCCGGCCGCCATCCACAGCGGCCGCGGTGCCCTGGATCACCTCGGAGACGGCACCCCGCCAGGTGGCCGGTGCATCGACCGACACGCTGGCTTCGGCCTGGCCCCGGTTCACGGCCACGACGACGGCATTGCCCGCCGCCTCGTCATGGCGCTCGAAGACCAGCAGGTCGCCGTCCGACGACAGGCGGCGGAACGCGCCGCGGGAAAGGGCCGTGTGGTTGCGGCGGGCGTCGATCAGCTTGCGGTAGTAGTCGCGCAGGGCCTCGTCACGCTTCACGCCCTTGCCCGGCAGGACGCCGCGGTTGCCCCAGGGCATGTCGTTGCGGTTCAAGGGCCACACGCTGCCATCCCGCGCCACTTCCTCGCCGTAGTAAATCGTGGGAATTCCGAGGGAGGTCATCTGCAGGGCCACGCAGAGGCGAAACGCGTCCAGGTCGCCGCCGAGGTTGTGCAGCGACATCGGCTCGTCGTGCGACGACAGGTAGTGCGCGAGGTGATAACCGGGCCGCACCTTGTGCCGCTTCTCGAGGTAGGACGCGAACGCGATCGTGCGGCCCTTGCCCTGCACGAAGCTCTCGCAGCTGCCCTTGAACGTGAAGTCGAATCCGGCATCCATCTCGTCGGCCGCGAAGTAATCGTCGAGCACGGTGGCCGAGCCGCCCCAGACCTCGGCGAGCAGGAAGAAATCCGGGCTCACCCGCTCGCGAGACTCGAGCCGATGCCGCTGCCAGAACTCGTGCTCGACGTGCTTGACGGTGTCGAGCCGGAAGCCGTCGAGGCCGGTCCGCGCAGCGAGGCCGAGTTGCGCGTCGAGCAGGTAGTCCTGCACCTCCGGCAGTTCGGTGCGGAAATCGGGCAGGCCGCCGACCTGGCACACGAGCTCGTCGACGGCGCAATCGACCGGCTTGGTGCGGAACCAGCTCGCAGTGGCCGGGTTCTTCAGGTATTGCGAGTCGTAGCCGACGTGGTTGTAGACGACGTCGAGCAGCACCTTGATGCCGCGCGCGTGCGCTGCGTCGACCAGTTGCTTCAGCTCTGCCTCGGTCCCGAAGCGCGGGTCGATGGTCTGGTAGTCGTCGGCCCAGTAACCGTGGAACGCGCAGTGCTCGAACCAGCCGCCCGGCACCGTGATGCCCGTGGGCGGCTGGGACGGCGGGCAGAAGTCGATCTGGCGCGCGATCGGCGTGATCCAGATCGCCGTGGCGCCCAGGCTCGCGATCTCGTCGAGCTGCGCGGTGAGCCCGGCGAAGTCACCACCATGGAAACCGCCCGGATTGTTGCGGTCGACATTCAGGTTATTGGCGCTGGAGCCATCCGCGAATCGATCGAGGATGACGAAATAGAGCACCGCGTCGGACCAGTCGCGCTGCGGCATGACGACGACCGGCGCACTCGCAGCTGCCGCGGTCGTTTCCCGCGGCGGGGCGCTGCCGCACCCGACGGCGGCGAGCACGGCAAGCAGGCACGACAGTCGCCAGGCCAACCCCAGCGACTGCGCCCCCACCGTCGTTCCCTGGTCAGTTCCTTCGCGCATCTCCCGCGCCGGCCGTGTGTTCTAGTTGTATTGCGGCGGAACGCCACACGTGCGGCAGGTTTGCACGGTGCAACGCAAAAAATCAACCCTGAACAAACCCTTGTCAGAGCTTGCGAATCGCGCGAGCCAGCCCCCCTGGCGTGGCTTTCCGGCTCAGAAAACCGTGTAGATCAGCGACGCCAGCGCCGACTGCTGGCTCACGACCACCAGGCCGCCGAGCAGCAACAGCACCAGGATGATCGGTAGCAGCCAGTACTTCTTGCGCACCCGCATGAACTGCCAGAGATCGCTCAGGAACTCGCCCATTCAGAATGGCTCCTCGAGCCGCACCTCGCGGTGCGGGTCCACTTCGATGCGATAGGTGGCTGCGCCGGGGTCCTGCCGCGTTTCATATTGCAGCCGCCCCAGCAACCGCAACACCCAGCCGATCGGCAGCAGCATGCCAAAGAACACGGCGCCGAGCAGCAACCACGTGTTGACCACGCCGAGGACCCGCGCCACGGGCAGCAGCAGACGGTAGACGGGATAGATCGCGACTGGCCAGGCCAGCGCCGCCGTACCCAGCAGGGCGCCTGTGGCGAGTGGCCACACCGGCCGTGGACGATCGCCGAACCAGGGCAGCAGGCCCCAGAAGATGAGCGCGATCAGCAAGGCTAGGCCGAGGCCGAACTCGCGTAGCTCCTTGTGATCTCGCGGGGTGAGGACTCGCATCGGTCTCAGTCCGGGTCGAACTCACGGCGGCCTTCGAGCAACGGATGGCCAGCCGGTTGGCGGGTGCGATCGAGCAGGCACGAACCGATCGCGAGATAGTCGATCGCGGTCGCCATGAAGCAGCGATAGGCGTCGGTCGGGCTGCAGACGATGGGTTCACCACGCACGTTGAATGAAGTATTGACCAGTACCGGAACGCCTGTTTTGCGTCGAAATGCATCAATCAAGTCGGCAAATACGTCGTTCGTGCGGCGATCCACAGTCTGAACCCGGGCACTGGAGTCGACGTGGGTCACCGCCGGCAGCGGCGACCGCATTGCCTGCAGACGGTCCATGCCCTGGAGTCCTGCCGCCGAGTCGTGGGCCTGTGCATTGCGCACGGGCGCCACCAACAACATGTACGGACTCGCCCGATCGAGCCCGAAATGGTCGCCGGCGTACTCGCGCAGCACCGCCGGGGCGAATGGCCGGAACGACTCGCGAAACTTGATTTTCAGGTTCAGCGCGCGCTGCATCTCGCGGTTGCGTGGGTCCGCCAGGATCGATCGGTTGCCGAGCGCACGCGGCCCGAATTCCATGCGGCCCTGCATCCAGCCGACCACGGCACCCTCGGCCAGGTGCCCCGCGACACGCTCGACGAGCGTCGCCCGGTCGAGCCGCTCGTACGGCAGGCCCTGCTCGCGCAGGAACCGCTCGACCTCGTCGTCCGGCCACGCCGGCCCGAGATAGGCGCCCGACATGCCGTCGCACTCAGGGTCGCGATCCCCGTCGTGCAACCGCTCACCGCCCGATTGGTGCCAGGCGAACAGCGCCGCACCGAGGGCCCCGCCGGCATCGCCCGCCGCGGGCTGGATCCAGAGGTCGTCGAACACGCCTTCGCGCACCAGCAGTCCGTTCGACACGCAGTTGAGCGCCACTCCGCCCGCGAGGCACAGGTAGCGCTCGCCGGTCTCGCGCCGCAGCGCGCGCGCCAGCTTCAGCACGATCTCGTCCGTGACGACCTGGATCGAGGCTGCAAGATCCATGGTGCGCTGGTCCACCAGTTCGTCCGGCTTGCGGGGCGGACCGCCGAACAGCGCGTGGAACCGCGCGCTGGTCATGCGCAGGCCGGTCGCGTACTCGAAGAAGCGCATGTCGAGGCGGAACGTGCCGTCCGGCTTGATGTCGACCAGGTGGCGGCGGATCAGCTCCGCGTAGCGCGGCTCGCCGTAGGGCGCGAGACCCATCATCTTGTACTCGCCCGAGTTCACCCGGAAACCGGTGTACGCAGTGAAGGCCGAGTACAGCAGGCCCAGCGAATGCGGAAAGTGCAGCTCCCAGCGTGGCTCGAGGCGTGCGCCCGATCCGACCCAGGCCGACGCCGTGGCCCACTCGCCGACGCCGTCGAGGCACAACACGGCCGCCGATTCGAACGGGCTCGGATAGAACGCCGAAGCGGCGTGCGAGAGGTGGTGCTCGCTGAACAGGAGTCGCGGCAGCCGCGCGCCGTCCCGCGCGAGTCCGCGCAGCTCGCGCCGCAGTTCCGCCTTGAGGAACAGCTTCTCCTTGAGCCACACCGGCATCGCTGCGACGAACGACTCGAGACCGTGGGGCGCGCAGGCGAGGTAGGTTTCCAGCAGGCGTTCGAATTTCAGGAACGGCTTGTCGTAGAAGACGACCGCATCGAGCTCGTCGAGTGCGAGATTGCCGAACTCGAGGCAGAACCGCGCGGCCTGCGCCGGGAAGCGCTCGTCGTGACGCTTGCGCGTGAAGCGCTCTTCCTGCGCGGCCGCGACGACGCGCCCGTCGACGACCAGGGCCGCCGCGGCATCGTGATAATATGCGGAAAGACCAAGAATCTTGCGCACGCGCGGCCCCTGGCAGTCGCCGGCACTGTAGCAAATGGGGACGTTGCGTTTGGCGATGACGCGAAAGACTGCGCCTGCTCCCGCCCCTGCAGCCACGCCCGGATCTCCCGGACGACGGCGGCTGTTCCTGGTCATCACGCTGCTCGTCCCGCTGCTGCTCGCCGGCGCAGCCGAAGGAGTGCTGCGCCTCACCGGCGTCGGCGCGCTCGAACCCTTGTTCATCCAAGTCGAGTCGGCCCCGGGGTTCCTGCAGCCGAATCCGGCTGCGGTGCAGCGGTTCTTCCCGGATCCGCGCCGTGCGCCCGACGTCAGCATCGACACGACCTGGTTTCCGGCAGCCAAGGCACCCGGGACGCTGCGGATCTTCGTGCAGGGCGAGTCGAGCGCCGCCGGCTTCCCGTATGGCCGCTGGGCCTCGCCGGCCGCGCTGCTGCAACAGCGCCTGCAGCGCACCTATCCGGACCGCAACGTCGAAGTGATCAATACCGGCATGGCCGCGGTCACGAGCTATGTGCTGCTCGACTTTGCCGACGAGATCATCGCGCAGCAGCCCGACGCGGTGGTGATCTACACGGGCCACAATGAATACCTCGGCATCGGCGGCGTCGGCTCGTCGCTCGCGAGCGCACGGTCGCCGACGCTGGCACGCAGCATCGCCACGTTGCGACGGCTGCATCTCTACCGCACGCTCGAACGGGCCCTTGGCTCATTGGGCCCCGGTGCGGACCCACTCGCATCGCGCGACGGGACGCTGATGTCGCGCGTCGCGGCCGAGCGCTCGATCCCGCTTGACTCGCCGCTGTACGAGCAGGGGCTGGCCCAGTTCCGCGGCAATCTCGAGCGGTTGCTGCGTCGCTACCGCGCTGCCGGCGTTCCGGTCTTCATCGGCACGCTCGCGAGCAATGAGCGCGACCAGCCGCCTTTCGCAAGTGCCCCGCCAGAGGCGGGTGAAGGCTCTGCGCTCGTGCGCTTCGAGCGAGCGCGGCAACTCGAGGCCTCGGGCGAGCATGCAGCTGCGCGCGCCGAGTATCTCGCCGCCTCCGATCGCGACGAGTTGCGTTTCCGGGCACCGCAGGCATTCAACGACGTGATCCGGCGGACGGCCGACGCGACGGGTGCAACGGTCGTGGACGTCCAGGCTGCGCTCGCCGCGGCATCCAGCAATGGCATCATCGGGGCGGAGCTGATGCTCGAGCACGTGCACCCGAACGTGGAAGGCTACTTCCAGCTCGCAAGCGCCTACTTTCCGCGGCTCGTGCAGTGGGCGGGTCCTGCCGCCGTCGTTGTCGACGATGCGACGGCCCGTGTCGAGATCCCGGTGACGGCAGTCGATCGTCTCCATGGCGAGTACCGGGTGGCCATGCTGAAGAACGATTGGCCGTTCGTCCCGGAGCGACGGCCAACGACGCTGCCCCCGGCAACGACGCGCATCGAAGAGATTGCCCAGGGCTGGTTTGCCGGCCGCCTGAGCTGGCTGGAGGCGATGAACGAGGCACTGGTAACGTACCAGCAGGGCTCCAATCACCTGGAAGCCGCCCGCGTCGCTGCGAACCTCGCCGATGCGTTCGTCAACGCCGCGGAACCGCAGTACACGGCGGGCCGGCTGCTGTTGCAGGCCGAGCAACCCGAGCGTGGCCTGCACTTCCTGCGTCGCGCCGTCGCGATCGACGCGACCAGAGTCGAGTTTCAGCTGTCGCTCGCGCAGGCGCAGTTCATGCTGGGCCGGGTCGACGGGTCGATTGCGACGCTGGAAGCGATCATCGCGCGGCATCCGGAGGATTCTCGGGCCAAGTACTGGCTCGACGAAATGCGGCGCGCGGCGCAGCCGCGTTGACGCCGCGCGGCGAGCTCAACGCCAGAACGACTGCTGGTCGTCGTCGCCGAGGAAGAAGCCGGCGATCGCCGCACGCGCGAACGGCGCGTTGCGCTTCACCACGTTCACGCGATGCCAGACGCCGCCCACCATCAGCACGAGGCGGTTCGGCTTCGCGAACACGAACTCGGTGCTGGTCGCGCCGTCCATCAGAAGCTCGGACAGGTCGTCCTTGGTGAGCACGTCCCAGGTTTCCTTGATCGTCTCGACACGCCCGTCGCGCATGTGCCGCTTCTCGGGCAGCAGCGTCCGCCCGAGCACATCCTCCACGATCATGAGTTCGCCGCCCCATGAGGCGTGCCAGCGTGGGTGCACGTAGTAGGCGTAGGCGCCTGCGAAGCGACCCTCGTCGTCGTGCCAGTCGAGTCCGGAGCCCGGCGGATGCAGGTAGGTGCGGGCGGTGACGTAGGTGTCCCGCACGCGCTCGCGGTAGAACTTCGAGTCCAGGATCCTCTTGATCAGCAGGTCCACCGCCATGCCCGTGGGATAGGCCTTGCGTGGATCCTGCGCGTGCAGCGCCTTGCCGCGCGTGTACACCGTCTCGCCAGTCTGCCAGGGCATCTCGTCGCCCAGGTCCCAAGGCTTGATCCAGCGCGGGTTGCGCGCGTAGTCGTTGCGAGCGGCGTACTCGATCATCAGTTCGAACTGCTCCGGCGGCAGCACGTCGTCGAGGATCACGTAGCGGTCGGTCTGCTTCGTCACGCGCATCGGTTTACTCCGCTCCGAGTTCGTCCAGCACCTTGCGGGCCGTGGGATTCGCCGGCTCGATCTCGAGCGCCTTCCCGAGCGCCGCGCGGCCGTCACGCTCGCGCCCGGAGAGCAGCAGGCCGTGGGCATGGACGAGCCACTGGTTCACGTTGCGGGGCTCGAGCTCGATGCCACGCCGCGAGTAGCGCACGGCATCGCGTGGACGGCCAAGTTCGATCAGCGCGGCCGCAGTCTCGAACTGCAGCGAGCCAGTGAACGGAAAAGCGTCGGCCAGGATCGCGGTCACGTGCGCGTAGCCGACGCGATCGCCTTGCGCCTGGTAATGGCGTCGCAGGCGATCGTGCGCCTCGGGCCAGGAAATGCGCTCGTGATACAGCTCCTGCGCAACCCGCTCGGCCTCTGAAGCCGGGACGGGCAACGTCACAGGGGTACGGCCGTCGCTGAACGGCCAACCGGCCTTGATGCGCAGCACCTTGTAGTCACCGAGGAAGCGGTCGATCTCGCTGACCGGCATTCCCGCGCGAGTCTCCGCGGCCGCGATCTCGACCTCGGGAGTTCCGGGCAGCCCATTGGCCACCAGCGCCGCGAAGAACGCATCGGCAAGCAGGAAGTATCCGTCGAGGTTCGGATGGACGTGCTCGAGCAGCAATGATTCGCCGACCAGCCCGTCCGGACTCGCTGCGACGAATGCTTTGTGCACGTCCACGACGCGGGCGCCCTGAGCCTTCGCGGTCCGAGCGACGATCGAATTGAAATCCGCCGGCCCCCGGAAGCGCAACGGATCGAGGTCCCGTGCCCAGGCATAGCCCTCCCGTGCGGCCGCATGATTGCCCGCCTCGTCCGCATCCTGGGCGGCGTGATACGCGGTCCGCGCGGCGCCGGCGGCGTCGCTGTCGACACCGGCGAGGATCGCGAGCGGAAACTGGTCGCGCTCGTTGCTGGCCAGCGTGCCGATCAGGACCGGCACCCCGGCGCGCCGATATCTCCCGAGCAGTCGCCCGAGGTTCGCCTCGAACTGCTGCACGCCGCGACGATACAGGTCGGACTGCAGCGCGATCGAGCGTTCGCCGGCGACCCGTGCCATCAATGATTCGCCGCTCGCGCCGGCCGCCGTGCCACCGGCCGGCCGCAATCGGGCGTAGAGCTGGCTCATCAGCTGGAACAGCCGCCATTCCCGTGCAGCCAGGAACGCGCGGGTGAGTCCAGGCGTGGCCGCGAGTTGCATGCTGGAGCCGACGCCGAGAATGCCCAGGAACTCGTTGTGCCCCACGTAGACGACGACGGCGTCCGGTTGCTGCGCGATGATCTCGTCGGCGAAATCGAGCAGCGCATAGGAGTTCACCGCAGCCATTGCGGTTGAGATCACTTCGATCTCGCGGCTCGGGAAGGCTCGCTCCAGCCGCTGATCGAGCACGCCGGCCAGCGACGCGCCGAGACCATACGGGAAGCCCGCCGCGCTCGACTCTCCCTGCACGAAGACGCGGAACGTGCCGGGCTGCTTCTGCCTGCGGAAGTACGCCGTTTCGATGCTGACCGGCGGCGCCTGTGCCGGGTCTGTGAAGAAGCGCGTGACGACGCGTGGATTCGCCTGCAGATACTCCGGTTGACCCGGACTAGCGATGAACAGCGGCTCGAGGGCACGACCGTAACCGGTCGCGCGCAGTGCCAGTTCGGCCCCGCCGAGCACCGCGACCGGCACCAGCAGCAGGATGACCCAGAGCAGCGCGCGACGCGGCGGCTTCGGGCCGGCGGCCTCGACCTGCGAAGCACTCACGGACTGTGCCGGAACCGCCTCGCGCTTCGCCCTGCTTTTCCTGCCCACCGGTTGCTACCTGCCCAAAAAGAACCGGCCTGGCACCCTTGCGGATGCCAGGCCGGGAGAGTGTGAACGAATCAGCGACGCGTCGTCACGGACCCGTCACGGTCAGCTGGGGCGTGGCCGCGTTCGTCGCGTTGAGCGAGAACGTATACGTGCCGGTGGCCGGCCAGGTGACCGCGATGTTGCCGTTGCCCGGACCCGTGCAGGCCAGCGTCAGCGACTGGCCAATTGTCAGCGCCGTCGTTGCGCCACAGTCGGTCCCGCTCGTCCAGTCTGCGTCAGCGATCTTGAAACCACCGTCCGGGTCGGGTCCGGCGACCGCAGCCCTGCGCAGGCGATACAGGCCGCTTCCAAGGTACTGGAAGCGGTTCGTGGCGCTCGCATCCCAGTCCGCGCCCACGCCGCGCGCGTACAGCGCGACGTTGAACGGCGTCTTCTCGACCGTGAGCTGTGGCGCAGCCGGGTTCGTGGCATCCAGCGCGAACAGGTAGGTGCCCGCACTCGGGAACGTGATGCCGATGTTGCCGTTCCCAGGGCTCGCGCACGCGAGGGTCAGCGGCTGGCCGAGCGTGACTGGCGTATCGGAACCGCAGTCGGTGCCCGACGTCCAGTCCGCGTCGGCGATCTTGAAGCCGACGTTGTCCGGCCCGGCCGGGGCGTTGAGCACGACGCGGTACACGTTGCTGGCCGGATCCTGCTGCATCCGGGTCGTCGCGGTGGCGCCCCAGTCCTCGTTGACGCCGCGGACGTAGATCGCCCGCGGGAAAGCCGGGGCCTTCCGGACCGTCAGGGCCGGGTTCGTCGTACTCGCCGCATCCAGCCGGAACACGTAGTTGCCCGGCGAGTCCACGAACATGTTGATGTTGCCGTTGCCGGGCGACTGGCATGCGAGCGTCAGCGGCTCACCGAAGACGACGGGCTTCTCGGCACCGCAATCGGTGCCGCTCGTCCAGGCCGCGTCGGCGATCTTGAACCCCTCCGGATCCTGGCCGGCCGCGAGCGTCTTCGTGACCTCGTAGATCGTGCCGCCCTGGAACTGGAGCTGGTTCGCCGGGCTGGCGGTCCAGTCTGCGCCGATGCCGCGCACGAAGATGTCGCGCGAGAAGGGTGCGCACGACGTCTGTGAGGCGCGGCGGAACACCGCCGTGGTCCGCGCCGGCACGAAGAAGCCGTTCGCATCGTGCCGGGCCGTCCGCACTACCGGGTCGACCGAGGCGGCCTGCACCGGATGCAACGTCCAGGTTTCGTTGCCGAACAGGTTCAGCGTCCGGGGATCGTCCGAGGCGTTGAAGATCGCCATCAGCGCGCCTTCGGCCGGCGCGAGGCCCGGCTCGGTGCAGCCGTCGATCGACATCGCGACGATGCCCGGAATCTGGAACGGACCGGTGTTGTAGTACTTGAGGCGCTGGTCGATCTGTGCCTGGTTGCGCAGGCGGAACAGCGGCGAGCTCTTGCGGATCTGCAGGAACTCCTTGAAGTTCGCCAGTGCCGTGGCCCGGGCCGCGGCATCGGGCGCCGCGGTCACGTCGAGGATCAGTGTCTTCACCTGGTCGACGTTGCCCGAGTTCTCGCTCTGCCGCGGCAGGCCCTGGTTCCACTTGCCGGTGGCGAGCGTCCAGTCGATCTCGTTGAACCAGTCGCCGGAGTCGTAGGAATTGCGGTCCATCGACTTCGAACGCAGGATCTCGGTGCCGGCCTGCCAGAACGGGATGCCCTGGCCAAGCAGCATCACCGACATGCCGACGGTGTCGGCGCGCACGCGCTCCGCGAGCGGCGTACCAGGGGCGTGCTTGTAGGCGCTGATGTCCCACAGCGTCTCGTTGTCGTGCTTGGAGATGTAGTTGATCGCTTCCTGCGGGTCCTTCGTGTAGCCGGACTTCTGGCCGCGGTAGTCGATGTCGCTGCCCGGGACGACCGTGCCCGCCGCGTTCTCGAAGCGGAAGGTCGCGAGGCCGCCGGCGAGCCAGGCGCGGATGTTGTCCGAGTCCGTGATGAGCGCGAGGCGCTCGTCGTTGCTGCCGCTATTCTCGGCGTTCGGCGCGTAGAACCAGCCGGAGATGAAGCCCTGGTTCTGCACGTGGTTGATGCCGCTGTCGAACGGCCCGCCGCCGCGGATCGGGTCGCGGATCCGGTCGCTGAAGCTGCCGATGCCGGTGCCGCCCATGTTCGCCTGCCGCGCGGCGAGGAAGCGCTTGTCGTTCTCGATGGCGCCGAAGTTCCAGCCCTCGCCGTAGACGTAGACGCTCGGCTCGATGGCCTTCACCGCATCCTGGAAGCGCGTCATCGCGCCGAGCGGGTGGAAGCTCATCAGGTCGAAGCGGAAGCCGGCCACCTTGTAGTCACGTACCCACGTGACACCGGTGTCGATCATCAGCTTCTCCATCATGAGGAACTCGGACGCCGTGTCGTCGCAGCACGAGTCCTTGAGCACGTTGCCGGAGATTGCGTCGCGGCGGTGGTAATACCCGGGCACCAGGCGGTCGAGCACGGAACGGCTGTTCTGCCCCGACGCGTTGGTGTGGTTGTAGACCACATCGATGATCGTGCGCAGTCCGAGCTCGTTCAGGCCCTTGACCATGCGACGGAACTCGAGGATGCGCTTGGGACCGTTCGGGTCGGTCGAGTAGCTGCCCTCGGGCACGCCGAAGTGCAGCGGGTCGTAGCCCCAGTTGAAGCCGTCGTAGTCGCGGATCCACTCGACGATCTGCTGTGGCCGGTCGAGCTGGTTGGCCGCGACCGCATCCTGCATCGCCTGGCGGATGGTCTTACCGGCGTCGCTGACGCACAGCGAGGCCGCCGCCGGGTTCTTGGCGCAGAGCGCAGCGACCGGATCGTCGATCTCGACGCGGTCGGCCGGGTTCTCGCGCACCGTCGCGATGTCGAACGGCGGCAGGATGTGCACGGCCGTCAGGCCCGCGCTCGCGAGCTGCTGCAGGTGGTTGCGTCCTGCGGTGCCGGGAATGTCGAACGCCGTGAACTTGCCACGATCGGCCGCTGGCACCGAGCTGTCCGCGATGCTGAAGTCGCGCACGTGCAGCTCGTAGATCGAGAGATCCTCGGGCGCCGCGAGCGGGGCCAGCGCGAGGCCGTCCCAGCCGGCGGGCTTCAGGTCCGCGTCGGCGAGATTCACGAACTGGCTGCGCACGCTGTCCGTGGCGAGGCTGACCGAGTACGGATCGGTCACCTCGTTGGTGACGAACGAGTTCGTCGCGTAGGAGAAGACTTTGACGACGATCTTGTAGAACTTGCGGTCCCAGGCGGCCGTGCCGGTGACCTTCCAGATGCCGCTGTCCGGATCCAGCGTCATCGGCTTCGTTTCGATCAGCGCGCCCGCGGCGTCGTAGACCTTGACGCTCACGCCCGGGTCGGTAAGCGCGGTCGGCGCCCAGACGGCGAGCGAGGGCACGCCGGACGCGTAGGTCACGCCGAGCGGCTGCCCTTTCGCGGCCGCCGCGTAGAGGTCGTCGAGCGCGCCGGCAAGCTGGACGTTGGTGCCATTGATTTCCTTGCCATCCGCATCGAGTGTGACGGTCACTAGCTGGCCTCGCGCGAGATCCCTGGCGCGGGCGACGGCGCTCTGCGGCAGCGCCAAGGCCGGCAAGTTGCGCAGATGGCGCTGGTTGTCGGGGTTCGGATTCGCGGTCGAAGTCAGCGGGATCTTCTCGAAATTGCCGGTGACGCCCTGCAGGCCCGCCTGGATCGAGCCGTCCGGCGAGTAGTAGAGAACACCCGACACGGTGCCTTCTGGTGGCGTATCGGCAGCGACCAGCGTCGCGCGGTCGATCCAGTGCACGACTGCGTTGCTGATGCGGACGACGGTCGAGCCGCCCGGCGGCACCGTGCCGACCTCGTTGACGCCCGAGGTGACGAACACGATGTTGCCGGTCTCCCCGATGCGGATCACCTGGTCCGGACCGGGATCCTTAATGTCACCCTTGTGGATGATGAAGCCGAGCGCCGCCGGGAACGTATCGATCGTCGCCGGGTTGTTGCTGTAGCGCGGGTTCTCGCTGCCCGGCAGCGCGATGCGGAAGTAGGCGCCCCACTGCGGGTCGATGCCCTCGAACGGGAACTCGCCCGGGGTCGGGAACAGCGTCCAGGCGTCACCCGGCGGGTCGAGCGGGAACAGGTGCAGGCCCCAGCCCGTGTAGTTGTTGTCGTCGCGCTTGTAGAACAGGATCACTTCCTTGGCGTTGCGCGGCAGCGCGGGCGGCTTGCCTTCCTGCCCGGGCGCGCCGGGGCGCGCCACCGGGGCGCCGGACGTCGCGAAGATGTCCTCGCCGCCGCTGTTGAACAGGATCGTCTCGCTGCTGCCGTCGGTGTTCGTCACCACCATGTTGGTGCTGGCGAAGGGCGGCACCTGGACGTCGCGCACCACGCAGCCGACGCCGGAGGTGGTCGCCACGCAGTTCTTCGGCGGCTGGCCGCCGACCGCGATCTGCGTGCCCGCGACACCCTCGGGGCGGTTGTAGAAGATGTCCACGGAGACCGGCGCCAGCGCGAAGCGCGGGTTCGCGGTCCAGGCGAAGTCCTCGACGCCGATGTCGCCGCCTTCGCCGGTGTTCTCGATCTCGATGCGCGTGATGCGCGTGGCGCTGCCCTGGCGCAGCTCGTCGACGTCGAGCTGGCCGATGCCCTTGACGGTCTTGAGCAGCGTCTCTGCCGAGCCTGCCGTCAGCACGTCCTTCGCATAGATGCGGATGATCGTGCTGTCCTCGGGCACTTCCGGCTCGCCGCCGCCGCCGCCACCGCCGCCGGTGTCCCGGGCCACCGTGATCCTGGGCGCGGTCTTGTCGGCCCCGGTGACGTCGAAGGTGAACTTGTAGTCGCCAGCCGTCGGGATCGTGATGGCGAGGTTCTGCGAGCCGTTGCTGCAGCCGAGCGTGAAGGCGGAGCCGAGCGGCACCGGCGTCGGGTTGTCCGAGCCGCCACAATTCGTGGCGCCAGTCCAGCCTGCATCCGCGACCTTGAACTGGTAGTCGCCCGCTTCGATCGGGATCGTGACCGCGAGGACGTTGTCCGAGACTTCCTGTAACTGGTTCTCGGGCAGCACTGCCCAGTCGCCAGCGATGCTGCCGCGCACATACATCGCCGTGTCAAACGGCGGATCGACCTTCTGGGAGCCGCGCGGCAACAACGTCGGCTTCTGCGCGCCCGCGCCGGCAACTGCGGTCGCCGAGTAGTTGTCCTTGCTCGAGAACTTGACCGCATCCGCCGGCGTGCCGAACTCGACCACGCCGGTCTGGCCCGACGGAATGATCCAGGCGCCGTTGTCCTCGGCCAGTCCGTTCGAGAAGCGCGCGTGGGTCGGAGGCGTGCCGACCACGAAGAAGCTGTTAGGCGCTTCGAAATTGAACGTTTCCGTCACCGTCACCGGTGGCGGCGGCGACTCCACCGAGGGACCCTGTCCGAGGTCAGCAGATCCACTGCTGCCGCTGCCGCAACCCGAGAGCAGCGCAGCCGAGAGGAGGACAGGCACGGAAAACTTCAGCAGGTCACGGAAAGAGCGCGACATGGAGCCACTCCTGGTCATTCGGCGGAATACGGATCAACGGCAGCGATGCCGGGGTGCCGGCCTGCAATGGCCGGCGACGACGCCTGCGAGACGTCGCCGCGAAATTCGTCAGTCGTCACGTCCAAACGAGAGCACTCCCCTGTGTACTTGGACGGTGCTACGCAGTCCGACGCCGTCTTGGTGTCTTGTGGGTGCGGACTGAGCCGGACGATGCCACTAAAGTGCGCCGCTCTGCAAGAGTCGGAAGACTTGTACAGCTTGTGTCTATACGCGGGGTGCTGCCGCCGCACTGCAGCGGACGGCGCTCAGCCCGCGAGTACCCGCGATTCCAGGAGCAGCGTGCTGCGTGGTTCGAGTCGCAGCAGTTCGTTGCACCGCAAAACGCGCGGCGCCGGCTCCTCGTCCGTGCGGCTGGTATCCAGCACGACCTGCCAGCCACTGCCATGCGCCGCCTGCGGCAGCAGGATGTCGGTCGGTGCCGCGTCGGCATTGAACACGGCCAGCAGGTCCGCCTCGGTTCCCGCGCGCGAGTCGACCACGCCGCTCATCTGCAGCGCGAGGCAACGCAGCGAGTCGTCGTTCCAGTCCTGCGCGGTCATCTCGCGGCCGGCCGGATGCATCCACGCGATGTCGCGCGACGCCGCTGCGCGACGCGTGCCTTTCAGGAAAGTGTCCCGGCGCAGCCACAGTCGCGAGCGGCGCAGATCGGTCAACTGCTGCACGAAACGCAGCAGGTCGCCGTTCGTCTCGAGCAGGCTCCAGTCGAGCCAAGCGAGCTCGTTGTCCTGGCAGTACACATTGTTGTTGCCGGACTGCGAGTGGCCGATCTCGTCGCCCGCAAGCAGCATCGGCACGCCCTGCGACAGGAACAACGTGGCGAGCAGGTTACGCGCCTGGCGCGAGCGCAGCGCGAGCACGCCCGGGTCGTCGGTCGGGCCCTCGACCCCGCAGTTCCAGCTCAGGTTGTGGGTGTGGCCATCGGCGCCGTTCTCGCGATTCGCCTCATTGTGCCGTTCGTTGTTGGAGACGAGATCGTGCAGCGTGAAGCCATCGTGGGACGTGACCAGGTTGATGCTGGCCGTCGGCTTGCGGCCGTGATCGCGAAACAGGTCGCTCGAGCCGGCGAAGCGCTCCGCGAACGCGCCGATCAGCGGCCGGTCGCCACGCCAGAACGCGCGCATCGTGTCGCGGTAACGGTCGTTCCACTCCGACCAGCCCGCCGGGAAGTGTCCGAGCTGGTAGCCACCCGGCCCCACGTCCCAGGGCTCGGCGATCAATTTCACGTAGGCGAGCACCGGGTCGGAACGCAGCGCCGAGAAAAACGGCGCATTGCGGCTGAAGCCGCTCGCATCGCGACCGACGACCGGCGCGAGGTCGAAGCGGAAGCCGTCCACCCGCATCTCGTCGGTCCAGTAGCGCAGGCAGTCGAGCACCAGGCCGCGGACCGACGCGTTGTCGAAGCTCACCGTGTTGCCGCAGCCGGTGAAGTTCTTGTAGTGGGCGCGGTTGTGCGGGAAGAGGCGGTAATAGGTCGAATTGTCGAAGCCGCGCAGGCTCAGGGTCGGCCCGTTTTCGTTGCCCTCGGCCGTGTGGTTGAACACGACGTCGAGCACGACCTCGAGCCCAGCGTCGTGCAGCGCGCGGACCATGGTCTTGAACTCGATCACCGGGTCCACCACCGCGTAACGGGCGTCGGGGGCGAACCAGCCGAGCGGGTTGTAACCCCAGTAGTTCGAGAGTCCCTTCTCGACCAGGAACTGCTCGCTGACGAACGACTGCACGGGCATCAGCTCGACGGTCGTGATGCCGAGCTTGCGCAGGTAGTCGATCGCAACCGGGTGCGCGAGACCGAGATACTTGCCGCGCAGGTGCTCCGGGATACCGGGGTGTCGCTGCGTGAAGCCCTTGACGTGCAGCTCGTAGAGGATCGTGTCGCGCCAGGGCACGCTCGGCGCCCGCACGCCGCTCCAGTCGAACGCAGTATCGACGACGCGGCTCTTCGGGACGTAAGGCGCACTGTCGGTCTCGTCGGCAATCCAGTCGTTGTCCGGCTCGCTGCCGCGCAACGCAGGGTGCCACGTGAGGCCGCCTTCGAGGGCCAGTGCGCAGGGGTCGACGAGCAGTTTCGCGGGATTGAAGCGGTGGCCTTCGGCAGGCTGGAACGGACCGTGCACTCGGTAGCCGTAGAGCGTGCCGGCACCGCCGAACGCGGCCGGCAACAGGCCGTGCCAGATGTCGCCCGTCCGGGACGGCAGTTCGAGCCGGGCCGTTTCGTGACCGGCCGGATCGAACAGGCACAACTCGATGCGCCGCGCGTGCGCGGAGAAGACCGCAAAATTGACGCCGTGCGGACCCAGGCTCGCGCCGAGCGGCTGTGGCGCGCCCGATTCGAGGTAGGGCGTCGGCGCGGAATCTTCGGGCAGCAATCGATCCGCCATCAGATGAGTCCCGCCCAGTGCGATCCGACCCGCCGGAACGCGCCCCGGATCGCAGCCTGCTGCGAGGGCTCGAGCGGACCGGACAGCACGGCCGCGAGATTGCTCTCCAGGTGCCGCGGGTTCGTGCCACCGACGATTACGCAGTCCACACCGGGCTCGTAGGCAACGAAGCGCAGCGCCAGCGCCTCCCAGTCGTCGGCCGCGAATCCGAATTCCGGCTGCAGGGCCGCGAATCGCCTCCCGTACTCGGCGTGGACCGCGTCGGCGGACGGCTCCCGCTGCCGCCACGGCTGTCCGGCGAGCGGACGTTTCGCGATCGTGCCGAGGCCGCAGGCCCTCGCCTCGGTCAGCGGCCGCAGGTTCTGCTGGTCGCACAGGTTCAGCGATGCCTGGATGCCGCCGAAGGCCCCGCTCGCGATCGCGTAGCGCAGCGCAGCGCCATCGCCCGAATACGCCGCCACGCGCAGCTTGCCGTCGACCGCGCAGCGCTCGAGCCCGTTCGTCACGGCCTCGGCCTCGAGCAGGTCGCTGCTGCACGAGTGCAGGTGAACGATGTCGATGACGTCCGTGCGCAGCCGGTCCCGCGCGGCATCGACCCCAGCGACGACGCAGTCGTAGGTCCAGTCCTGCAGTCCCGCGATGCCGTAACCCACCTTGGTGGAGAGGACGAATTCGTCACGCCGCCGCGCGAGATGCCGGCCGATGCGCTCTTCCGAGACGCCGTATGAGCGCGCCGTGTCGATCAGCGTGAGCCCGAGGTCGAGCGCGTGGTTGAGCAGGTGCGCCGCGTCGCCCTCCGCGAGGTGCGGGTCGCCGGCCTGCATCGCCCCGAATCCCATGATGGGAACCGCGAGGCCCGTCTGGCCGAACGACCTGCGTTGCATGCGCGGCCTTTCAACGATCGGGACGCAGGATCACTGCGGCCAGCGGCGGCAACGTCAGGCGAATGCGAAACGGGTAGCCGTGCGTGGGATGCGCATCGGCCGTCATGCGATCGGCCGGCGCGTATCCGGAGCCACCGTAGGCCGATGCATCGCTGTCGAGGACCTTCACGTACGCGCCGGGCTCCGGCACGCCGACCCAGTAGTCGTCGCGCGGCACCGGCGTCGCGTTGAAGATGCAGACCAGCGGCGCGGCTGCAGGATCCGCCGGGTCGCGGCGCAGGAACGAGAACACGCTCTGGTCGGCGTTGTGCAGGTCGATCCACGCGAAACCAGCGGGATCCGCGTCGCCCGCATGCAAGGCGGGCAAGCTCGCGTAGAGCCGGTTCAGGTCGCGGTTGAGCGCCTGCAGCCCGCGGTGGTTCGGGTCTTCGAGCAGGTGCCAGTCGAGCGAGTGCTCGTCGCGCCATTCGCGCCACTGGCCGAACTCGGTGCCCATGAACAGCAGCTTCTTGCCCGGATGCGCGGTCATGTAGGAGCGGAACAGCCGGTAATTCGCGCGCTTCTGCCACTCGTCGCCGGGCATCTTGTCGAGCAGCGAGCCCTTGCCGTGCACGACCTCGTCGTGGGAGATCGGCAGCACGAAGTGCTCCGACCACGCGTACACGAACGAGAAGGTGATCAGGTGGTGGTGGTAGCGGCGATGCACCGGGTCATGCGCCGCGTAACGCAGCGTGTCGTTCATCCAGCCCATGTTCCACTTGAAGTGGAAGCCGAGCCCGCCGAGGTGCGCGGGCTGGGTGACGCCTGGAAAGGCGGTGGATTCCTCCGCGAACATCAGCGCGCCGGGATGGTAGTGCCCGACCGCAGTGTTGAGCTGGCGCAGGAAGTCGATCGCGTCGAGGTTCTCGCGGCCGCCGTAGCGGTTCGGCACCCACTCGCCGGGCTTGCGGCTGTAATCGAGGTACAGCATCGACGCGACCGCGTCCACGCGCAGCCCGTCCACGTGGTACTGGTCGAGCCAGTACAGCGCGTTGGCGACGAGGAAGTTGCGCACCTCGTGCCGGCCGTAATTGAAGATCTTGGTGCCCCAGTCGGTGTGCTCGCCGAGCCGCGGGTCGGAGTGCTCGTAGAGCGCCGTGCCGTCGAACTCGGCCAGGCCGTGCTCGTCGCGTGGGAAGTGCGCCGGGACCCAGTCGATGATGACGCCGATGCCGGCCTGGTGGCAGCGATCGATGAAGCGCATGAAGTCCTGCGGGGTGCCAAATCGCGCGCTCGGAGCGAAGTAGCCCACCACCTGGTAGCCCCAGGAGCCGTCGAATGGGTGCTCGGCCACGCCCATCAGCTCGACGTGCGTGAATCCCATGTCGAGCACGTACGGGATCAGCTCGTCGGCGATCTCGTTCCAGTTGAGGAACTGCGGCGTGCGGCCGTAATCACGCCGCCACGAACCCGGATGCAGCTCATAGATGTTGATCGGTCGGGTGAGCGGATTGCCCGCAGCGCGCGACTGCATCCACGCCGCGTCCTGCCACTCATGGCCCTCGAGAGAGGCGACCACCGAGCAATTGCCGGGCCGCAGCTGCATCGCGAAACCGTAAGGATCGGCCTTGAGGATCGTGCGGCCACTGCGCGTGCGGATCTCGAACTTGTACGCGGTGCCGGGCCCGACGTCGGGGATGAACAGCTCCCAGATACCGGACGCGCCGCGCGTCTGCAGCGCGTGCTTGCGGCCGTCCCAGAGATTGAATGGCCCCACGACGCTGACGCGCTCGGCATTCGGCGCCCAGACCGCGAAGCGCGTGCCGGTGAGCCCGTCGAGCACCGTCGGGTGTGCGCCGAGCTTGTAGTGGATGCTGTAGTGGTTGCCTTCGCCGAACAGGTACAGGTCGAAGTCGGACAGTTGCGGCGCGAAGTAATAGGCGTCCCGCTTGCTGGCCTCGGTGCCGTCGCGATAGCGGATGCTCAGGCGGTACGGGTGCAGCGGGCGACGGAACGGCACACGGCCCTCGAACAGCCCTGCGGCGTGGATGCGCTGCAGCAGCGCAGGCGCCGCGCCGTCGTCCCAGCAGACTTCGACGCGCTCGGCATCTGGCTCGAGCACGCGCACCATGCAGAGCGGCGGCGCGTCGTCCTCGCGCGCGAATTCATGGTAGCCGAGCAGCGAGCGCGGCTCCGGGTAACGCGCATTCATCAGCGCGTCGATGTCGGCAGGGGACAGGGTGGGCGGGGCGGCCACGGCAGCAGTCTAGCAAATTGGGGACATTCACCTATTTTTTCGCCGTCTTCTTCGGCATCGAAGAAGACGGCGAAAAAATAGGTGAATGTCCCTAATTTGCTAGATCACCGGCTTGATGCGCCAGATGCGCTGCGCGTACTCGCGAATGCTGCGATCGCTCGAAAAAATGCCCATGCTCAGCGCATTCAGGACCGCCTTGCGGTGCCACTCGTCCGGCTGGAGGTAGAGCGCATCGACAGCATCCTGCGCCGCAGCGTACGCTGCGAAGTCGGCCAGCACGAAGAACGGCTCGCCCTCGCTCAGCAGCCGGTCCACCACCGGTTTGCCGTCGGCGAGGTTGCCGGGGCTGAAGTACCCCGCATCGATCATCTCGAGCGTCTTCTGCAGCTCCGGATTCGCCCGCGCAACCTCGGACGGCGAGTACCCGCGGCGCCGGTAGGCCGCGACCTCGTCCGAGGTGAGGCCGAAGATGAAGATGTTCTCCGCGCCGACCTGCTCGCGGATCTCGATGTTGGCGCCATCGAGCGTCCCGATCGTGAGCGCGCCGTTCAGCGACAGCTTCATGTTGCCGGTGCCGGAGGCCTCCATGCCCGCCGTCGAGATCTGCTCCGAGAGATCGGCGGCCGGCATGATCCGCTGGGCCAGCGACACGTCGTAATCCGGCAGGAACAGCACCTTGAGCTTGCCCTCGATGCCCTTGTCGGCATTGACCACGCGGGCGACGTTGTTGATCAGCTTGATGATGGCTTTCGCCATCGTGTAGCCGGGTGCCGCCTTGCCCGCCAAAATTACCGTGCGCGGCACGAAATCGCCCTTCGGATTGGCGCGAATCCGGTTGTAGCGCGTGATCACGTAGAGCAGGTTGAGCAGCTGGCGCTTGTACTCGTGGATGCGCTTCACCTGGACGTCGAACAGCGAGGCCGGGTCGACGTCGACGCCGACGCGCCGCTGCATCGTTTCGGCGAGCAGGCCTTTGTTGTCCGCCTTGATGGCCGCGAAGCGTCCACGGAACTCGGCGTCGTCAGCCGCCCACCGCAGCCGCTCGAGTTCCTCGAGGTCGTTCTCCCAGGCATGCCCGAGCCGCTCGGTGAGCAGCCCGGAGAGGCCCGGGTTCGATTGCTTGAGCCAGCGCCGCACGGCGATGCCGTTCGTGACGTTCGTGAAGCGACCCGGGTAGAGGTCGGCGAAATCCGCGAAGATCGTGCGCTGCATCAGCTCGGAGTGCAGCTTGGCGACGCCGTTGACCGTGTGGCTCGCGACCACCGCGAGATGCGCCATGCGCACCTGGCGGCCGTGGCCCTCGTCGATCAGCGACATGCGCTGCCGACGCTCGTGGTCGTTCGGATGCCGGGCCGAGATCTCGTCGAGCAGCCCGCGGTTGATCAGGTAAATGATCTGCAGGTGGCGCGGCAGCAGCCGTTCGAAGAACGCCACCGGCCACACTTCGAGCGCCTCGGGCAGCAGCGTGTGGTTCGTGTAGGAGAACACTCGCCGCGTGATGTCCCAGGCGAGTTCCCAATCCATCTCGTGCTCGTCCACCAGCAGGCGAATGAGCTCGGGGATCGCGAGCGCCGGATGCGTGTCGTTCAACTGGATCGCCCAGGCGTCGGGCAGCGACTCGAGCGGCCGGTCTTCGGCCAGGTGCTGCGCCAGCATGTCCTGCAGGCTCGCGCTGACGAAGAAATACTGCTGCTTGAGGCGCAGTTCCTTGCCCTGCGGCGTCGTGTCGTCCGGATACAGGATGCGCGAGACGTTCTTCGCCTCGACGTCCTCGGCCGAAGCCTCGGCGTGCCGGCCGGCGTTGAAGGCTTCGACGTCGAACGGCGCGATCGCGCGCCCTGCCCACAACCGCAGGTGGTTGACGGTCGGGCCGCGGTTGCCGGGAATCAACTGGTCGAAGCCGACCGCCCAGATGTTGCGGGTATCCACCCAGCGGTAACGGGTCTGGCCATGCGCATCCTGCGAAGCGACGCAGCGACCGCCGAAGCGGATCAGGTAGCGGGCGTCGCCGCGCTGGATCTCCCAGGGAATCCGGTGACGGAGCCAGCTGCTCGCCGTTTCACGCTGGCGGCCGTCCTCGTCGATCGCCTGGGTGAAGATGCCGTAGTCGTAGCGGATGCCGTAGCCGACGGCCGGGTACTGCAGCGTGGCGAGCGAGTCGAGGAAGCACGCCGCCAGCCGCCCGAGGCCGCCGTTGCCGAGGCCGGGGTCGATTTCCTCCTTGGCGACCCGCTGCAGGTCGAAACCGAGTTCGGCCAGCGCTTCGCGCGCCTCCTCGACCAGCTCGCCGTCGAGGCTCGACAGTCCGTTGATCAGTGACCGGCCGAGCAGGAATTCGACCGACAGGTAGCAGACGCGCTTGACGCCGGCCTGCGAGAGTCGCCGCTGGGTCGCGAGCCACCGCGCGGCCAGCTCCTCGCGGACGGCCAGCGAGAGCGCATCATAGATGTCGCGCTGCGTCGCCGTGTCGGGATGCTTGCCGAGCGAGCGCGTCAGGCGGTCGAGCAAGACCGCCCGCAACGTGCCGGGCGCCAGGCTGATGCTGCTCAGCAGCGCTGTGTTTCTCACAGGACCTCTAGGGTGCGCTCGGCCACGATTCGCCAGGCGGCGCCATCGCGGATGAGCGTGAGTTCCTTGCGCACCGCGCCGTCGCCGAAGCGCTGCACGAAAGTGACCACACGGCGGTCCGCGCCGGACGGCGTGACCACGACTTCATCGAGCCGCGCCTCGGGCGCGCGGCCGCTGGCTACCTGCTCCCGCCGCTGCTCGAGGAACGCGGCCGAGCCGCCCTCGCCCGCCGCCTGGAATTCGGGCGAGTACGCCTGCACCACGGCGTCAGGCTTGCGGGCCGCCCAGGCCGCGGCCCACGCGCGCACGGCTTCCTCGGCCGAATCGGCGGCTGCGCCCTTGCGGGCAAAGAATCGCGGCGGGTCGTCGAGACACAGCGGCACGGGGTCGAGCACGGACGGGTTCGGGTCGACGGCCGGAATCGTCAGCGGCGAAATCCGCTCGGTCGGCGTGATTTCCGGCGGCAACTGCAGCGGCGGACGCTCGACGGCCTGCAGGTACTCTGTGTTGCTGCCGCAGGAGCGCGTCGTGCTGCAACCGGCCAGGGTCGCGAGCAGGAGGACGGGAACGAGCAGCCGCAGCGGGGTCAGGCGCATCGATGGAACCGGAGTGCTGTGCGAAGGGGCCGCATTGTACAGGCCCGCCGGCCCGGGGGCGGCCAAAGCTCAGCCCTGCCTGCGCGACTTCAGGACCTCGACCTGGTCGAGTTCCCAGAGGTGGATCGGCGCGCCGCGGCGCACGAACATCCCCGATCCGGCGTTGATGAAAGCCGGGGCCAGGCGGCGCCGGTACCACGACCCGGGCCGGATGTGGACATCGTGATCGGTGTTTGTCCGGTCGCAGTGCAGCTCCCAGTCCTCGGTCGTCAGCACGCCGAAGTGCAGCACGCCCGCGCAAAGGCGGCCGAGGTTGCGCAGCGCCGCCGCGGCTTCCCGGGCGGTCAGGTACTGCAGCACGTCGTAGCAGATCACGAGATCGAAGGGCCGGGGGCTGTCGAACGTGGCCGCCGAGCCGTGCTCCCAGCCATGGCGCTCGCACAGGTAGCGGCTGACCTCGAGACCCGTGTAGCGGGCACGCGGGAAGTGCTCCTGGAGCGCCCTGCGCATCAGTCCGAGCCCGCAGCCGACATCCAGAATGGTGCGCACCCGATACTCGCCGTGGCGCACGAACGCCGCGACCAGGTCGGCGCGGCGGACCATCTCCGTCCGGGTCACCACCCGGGTGCGGCGGTCACGATAGAAGCGACGATAGAAACTGGCGTCGAATCGTTCGGGGGAGGAGCGCGGCACCCGCGCAGCATAAGAGGTCTGGATCCAGCGGGGTAGTGAAAGGTCTATTATTAATCTTCACGTTGTAAATATAATTAATTACGTCAATTCACAAGCCGATTGTGCGTAATATCTTGTCAATAACAGCCTAGATACCATGCGGGTTCCTGGTCGGCCGGCAGGGCTCCACGCGCAGTGAGCATTGCATCGGGCACAACGCGCCCCCACGTCAGGCAGCACGGATGGCCAAGACGGACTCGCGATGACACGACGCAATCCTGGCGCCTGGATCTGGGGCGACGCAGTGGACCTGCTGGAGCAGGCGGAGCGACTGCAACGGCAGTTCTTCCGGCTGGGCGGTGCCCAGCGGCCGAGTTGGGAGCCGCCGGCGGACGTCTACGGGGACCAGGGCGAGATCCTGGTCGAGGTGGCGCTGCCGGGCGTCCCGCCGGAGCGCATCGAGATCGTCTGCGGTCCGGGCGAACTGGTGGTCACGGGTGAGCGGCGGCTGCCACGGCGGCTCGCCAACACCCCGATCCAGCGGCTCGAGATCCCGCACGGCCGCTTCGAGCGGCGCCTGGCTTTGCCGCCGGGGCGGTGGGAACTGGTCGCCCAGGAGCTTGCGAATGGTTGCCTGCAGTTGCTGCTGGCCCGGCGCTGACCGGGTCGAGGTGGAAGGATGAGCACGAACGAGACCCCGTTGACTCCCGCGACCGGCGAGCCCCAGGCCGAGCCCCAGGCGATGCCGGCCCTGCCCGAGGACATGCTGCTCGTGCTGCCGGTACGCAACATGGTGCTCTTCCCGGGCGTCATCCTGCCGGTGGCGATCAAGCGCGAGAAGACCGTCGCCGGAGCGCAGGAAGCCGTCCGCACCGAGCGCAAGGTCGGGTTCCTGCTGCAGAAGGATCCCGAGACCGAGGATCCCGGTTTCGACGACCTGCAGCGGGTCGGCACGGTCGCGAGCATCCTCCGTTACATCACGGCCCCGGACGGCACGCACCACCTCGTCTGCCAGGGCGAGCGGCGTTTTCGCGTGCTCGACGCCGTGGGCGGTTTCCCGTACCTGGTCGCCCGGGTCGAATACCTGAACGACAGCGGCTCCGCCCATCCGGAAGTCGAGGCCCGTGCGCTCTACCTGAAGCAGAAGGCGGCCGAGGCGATCTCGCTGCTGCCGCAAGCCCCGGCGGAACTCGCGAATTCGGTGCAGGCCATCGAATCGCCGTCGACGCTCGCCGACACCATCGCGAGCTTCCTCGACGTGAAACCCGCCGAGAAGCAGGAACTGCTCGAGGTGCTGGACCTGCGCGAGCGACTCGAGCGCGTTGCGACGCTGCTCACGAAGCGCGTCGAAGTACTCAAGCTCTCGCGCCAGATCGAGCAGCAGACCAAGGACGCCATCGACGACCGCCAGCGCGAGATCGTGCTGCGCGAGCAGCTGCGCCAGATTCAGAAGGAACTCGGCGACGAGAGCGGCGGCGAGGAGATCGCGGAGCTCGCCGAGGCGATCGCAAAGGCCGGCATGCCGCCGGACATCGAGGAGCACGCCCGCAAGGAGCTGAAGCGTCTCGAGCGCATGAACGAGGCGAGCGGCGAGTACTCGATGGCGCGCACCTACCTCGACACGCTGCTCGCGCTGCCGTGGTCGAAGCTCGACGACGAGTCGATCGACATCGCCCGCGCGCGCGGCATCCTCGATGCGGACCACTACGGCCTCGAGAAGATCAAGAAGCGCATCGTCGAGTACCTCGCCGTGCGCAAGCTGAACCCCGAGGGCCGCAGCCCGATCCTGTGCTTCGTGGGCCCGCCGGGCGTCGGCAAGACTTCACTCGGGCAGAGCATCGCCCGCTCGCTGGGACTCAAGTTCCAGCGCACGAGCCTCGGTGGCACCCATGACGAGGCGGAGATCCGCGGCCACCGGCGCACCTATATCGGCGCGCTGCCGGGCAACATCATCCAGGCCTTGCGCAAGGCCGGCACGCGCAACCCGGTGCTGATGCTCGACGAGATCGACAAGCTCGGCCGCGGCATCCAGGGGGATCCCGCCTCGGCACTGCTCGAGGTGCTGGATCCCGAGCAGAACTCCACGTTCCGTGACAACTACCTCGGCGTGCCGTTCGACCTCTCGAAGGTGCTGTTCATCGCGACCGCGAACCAGCTCGACACGATCCCGGGACCGCTGCGCGATCGCATGGAGATCATCGAGCTCACTGGTTACACGGAGGAGGAAAAGGTCGAGATCGCGCGCCGCTACCTCGTGCGCCGCCAGCTCGAAGCCAACGGACTGAAGGCCGAGCAGGCGAGCATCACCGATGAGGCGCTGCGTCATCTCGCGCGCGACTACACGCGCGAGGCCGGTTGCCGGAACCTCGAACGCCAGATCGGCGCCGTGCTGCGCAATGTCGCCGTGCGCATCGCCGAAGGCGCCGTGGCGTCGGCCCGGATCGACGCGCCGGAAGTCATCGAGATCCTCGGCGCGCCACGCTTCGAGAACGAGGTCGCGATGCGGGTCAGCGTCCCGGGCGTCGCCACGGGCCTCGCGTGGACACCCGTGGGTGGCGACATTCTGTTCATCGAGGCGACCCGCATCCCGGGCAAGGGCGCACTGATCCTGACGGGGCAGCTCGGCGACGTGATGAAAGAGAGCGCCCAGGCGGCGATGAGTCTCGTGAAATCGCAGTCCGAGTCGCTCGGCCTCGACCCGGCGCTGTTCGAGAAGAGCGACATCCATGTGCACGTGCCGGCCGGCGCAATCCCGAAGGACGGTCCGAGTGCGGGCGTCGCGCTCTATACGGCACTCGTTTCGCTCTTGACCGGCCGCACGGTTCGCAACGACGTCGCGATGACCGGCGAAATCAGCCTGCGCGGCCTCGTGCTGCCGGTGGGCGGCATCAAGGAGAAAGCGGTTGCCGCGCACCGCGCCGGCATCCGTACCGTGCTGCTGCCAGCGCGCAACCGCAAGGACCTCGAGGACATCCCCGAGAGTGTGCGCAAGGAGATCGAGTTCATCTGGCTGGAGCGGGTCGAGGAGGCGACGGCGCACGCGTTCGGCGGCGGCACGGCCGGGCTGCAGCTCGATGCGACGGGAACGTGAGGGGAAGCGGATAGCGGATAGCGGATAGCGGATAGTGCAAAAGGTTACGGCCTAAACGTCAGCAGCCGCCCTCTTCTTTCACTATCCGCTATCCGCTATTCACTATCCGCTCTCCTCAAGTACAGCCGGTCGTCGAAGCTCATCACCCACTGCGGCCGATACACCACCGCCATTGCGATGACCATGCCGTTCACGAAGGCCTCGCCGAAGCTCATGAGCGGCAGCACGGCGAAGTACTCGGGGCCGACGTGCGCCGCGTCGAGGGATCCGCTGGCGGCCAGCAATGCGACGCGCGACAAGCCAGCGAGGTTGTAAGCGAGCGCCGAGCCCGCGAAGACGGTCACAAAGAAGTAGATGAAGTAATTGTGCGGCAACCGCGCATGCACGAGCTCGTGCAGCCACGCGGTGACGAGAGCCGGCACGATCACCACGCAAAGCAGGTCGGCGCCGAAGCTGCTCCACGCCGACTGCCCGACGACGGCCAGGACGGCGAGCGCCATCGCACCGCCGATCACGGCCAGCTGCCAGCCATGCATCAGCGTGAGCGCGGTCACCATCAGGAAACGCAGCGAGAGCCCCGGGCTGATGCCGGCCTTCATCGACCACACGCCCACCAGCAGGCCGAGGCTCGCCAGCCAGACCCACTGGCGCTCACGGTCCTCGAGCCACACGCGCCAGGGCGCGCTCAGTGCCGCGAGTGCGAGCACCGCGCCCGACAACCCGAGCGTGACGAGGCGCGGCCCCGGCCCGAGCAGCGACCCTTCGATCAGCATCAGCCGGCCGCGGCCGGATCGGGCGCCGGCGGCGCCGAACCTGCGAGCGCGGCACCCGCCTCGGGCGTGACGCTGCGTAGGTGCACGACCTGCTGCGGGAATGGAATCGTGATGCCTGCCTCCCGCAAAGCATCGTGGACCCGGATCGCGAGTTCGCTGCGGATACTGACCCACTCCCCGAACGTATTGGTCCAGGCACGGATCGAGAAGTCGAGCGAACTCGGGCCGAAGCCGGTGAACACGATCGCCGGCTCCGGCGTGGCCGCCACGCCCGGAGTCGATTTCGAGACTTCCTTCAGCAGGTCCATGACCCGCCGCGGTTCGCTGCCGTAAGCGACACCCACGGTCACCTCGAGCCGCCGGTCCATGTCGCTCAGCGTCCAGTTGATCAGCTTCTCGTTGAGCAGCATGCCGTTCGGCACCACCACGTCGGCGCCCTCGAACGTGGCAAGCGTCGTCGCCCGCATGCCGATCTCACGCACCGTGCCGGACGTGCCGCTCACCTCGACCACGTCGCCCGGCTGGATCGGCCGCTCGAACATCAGGATCAGGCCCGAGACGAAGTTGTTGACGACGTTCTGCAGGCCGAAGCCAATGCCGACGCTGAGCGCGCCGACCACGATTGCGAGCTGGCTCACCTCGAATCCCGCCGCCGCGAGCGCGAAGAAGAGCCCAGCCATCAGCAGCGCGTAGTAGCTGAGCGAGGAGATGCTGTTGCCGACACCGCGCGGCAGCGACATCTTCGGCAGCAGGTCGTCCTGCAGGATCAGGCGCACGGTCTTCGCGACCCAGAACGCGAGATACACCGAGAACCCGAACAGCAGCACGCCGCCGAGCGTGAGCGAGACTTGCCCGAGATTGAGCGGGTGCCTCAGGACGGTGCTCAACGCGTCAGCGATCGGCCGGTAGATGCGGAACTCGTTCAGCGTGATGACCACCCATCCCGCGAGCGCCGCCAGTCTGAGCAGCTTGGTGAAACCGCGCAGCAGCGGCCCCGCATGCTGCGTGACGATCCGGAAGCGCGACACCGCTCGACGCGCGAGCAGCAGACTGCTCACGGACGAGAGCACCGTCACGCCCGCAAACAGCACGAGCCCGACGTAGCCGCTGTCGATCAGCCCGGCCGTCAGCATCTCGGCGAGCGAGACGTTGCCGAACACGTTCGACAGGGCCGAGACCAGCATCGCCGCGATACCGAAGTATCCCGCGACCCGCAGGACTTTCTTCGGCATGCTCCGCGCAGCGCCGCCGCCCCGCGCGCGCGATCGCCACAGCAACCAGGCGAGCAGCACGAGCGTCAGCAGCGTCAGGGACAACAAGTAGACGCGGTGGTAGAAAGCGTTGGCGACGAACAGGAAGTTCAGGCGCTCGAGCAGATACAGCCCGGTCGCGACATAGGGCCAGGGACCGAGCACCGCGTAGACGGACGGTGGCAGCAACCGCAACACGGGAATCAGCGCGAGCAGCAGCGCGACCTCGTGGACCAGGATCGGCGCGTCGGGCTTGAATACCAGCGTGGCGAGCAGCGCCAGCACCAGCCACGATGAAATCGGCCGACGCAGCACGCGCGACGAGGCCTGAATCTCGGGATCGTCGGAAACCAGCTTGCGGCTCCGGAAGCTGAGCCAGACCAGCAACGGCAGCATGACGATCTGGAAGGCACGGAACAGGTGCTGCGCGTTCCGATTGGCCGCGGAGTACTCGTCCATGAACTGTTTCTCGACGGCGAGGCCCGCCTGCAGCGAGAGCAATGCGTCGTCGGATTTGCGCCCGTCGCGCCAGAGCTCCCAGATCGGCCGCGAGTCGAGCTGGGTCAGCCGGCTGTCGATGTAGGCGATCGCCGCCGCGACGGCCTTCTGGCCGGCCTCGATGTTCTCGCCCACCGCGCTCGCGCGTCGGCCCAGCCTGATCTGCTTGTCGATCGGACCGGAGATCGCCTGCTCGGCCAGCGCCAGCTGTGCCGCCACGAAATCGATCCGGCTGCCGAGCGCGGGTGCGATCGTCGTGGTTTCGGCCGCCTTGCGCGTCGCCTCCCAGAGGGCGCGGCGCCGGGCGAGTTCCGCGGCGTCCTCGGCGTACTGGCCCGCCGCCTGCTGCAGGTCGCGGCGCCAGGCCTCGAACTGCTTGCCGTAGAACTTCCAGTGCCGCTCGAGACTCTCAAGCCGCCGGACCGACAGTAGCTTCAATTCATCCCGTTTGAAACGCTGTGACTGCTCGCGCACCGACTCGCTCAGCGCGTCCAGTGGCGGCCCGAACTTCTCCGTCGGGTCGCGCCCCGTGCTGCGCTGGATGACGTCCCGGGCGAAGCGTTCGTCGGCGTCGGCCCGCGCTGGAATGTCGGCCTGCGCAATGGTCTCCGGCGCTGCCTTGGCGGACGCATCGGTCGCCACGGCGTCCTGTCCCTGGATCGCACCAGACCACCACAGAGCAAGCGCGGGCAACGCTCCGGCCAACAATCCGACTCGACGACGCATGGAGGCTCCGGTCTGCACAGGTCCGTCCTGGGTCCGCGATTGTCGCATCAGTCGGCGGTGGCTCCCACCATCCGCCACGGGGCCCGGCCAGGAATCTGGCAGAATGCCGACCCGTGTTTCCGGTCTTCCGGCCGGAATCCTCGTTTCCGATGGGCGCCGCACACATGCGCGAACTGTTCTCGAGTCTCTTCGAATGGTACCTGGGCGCCCTGGACCAGGGCGGCTACGTGCTCGTTGCGTTGCTGATGGCGATGGAAAGCTCGATCATCCCGTTGCCGAGCGAGTTCGTGATCCCGCCCGCAGCCCACCTGGCGCATACCAAGGGCACGATGTCGCTCACCGGCATCGTCGTAGCCGGAACGCTGGGCTCCTGGCTGGGCGCGAGCGTCATGTACTGGGCGTCGCGGCTGCTCGGGCGGCCGCTGCTGATGCGCTATGGGCGGTACGTGCTGATCACGCCGCAGAAGATCCAGCAGGCGGAGGCGTGGGCCGCGCACTACGGGCAGGTTGGCGTGTTCATTTCGCGCCTGCTGCCGGTGATCCGCCACCTGATCGGCATTCCGGCCGGCGTCGTGCGCCTCAACTTCTGGTGGTACTCGCTCGCCACCGTCGTCGGTTCGGCGTTGTGGTGCACGGTGCTCGCCTGGATTGGCGTCACGGCGGGGCAGGACCAGGAACTGATGGCGGGCAATGTCCACCGGATCTCACTGTGGGCCGGCGGACTGGTGCTGTTCCTCGGCGCAATCTACTACGCGTTCGTGCACCGCCACATGCGGCGCTGAGGTCGGTCCCGTGAGCGATTCGACTGCAACGCCCGCCATCGCGATGCCGGGCGGCGGTCGCTCCGTTCCGGCGCAACGCGTCGGCACCGATGGCCGCGCGGTCATCGACTACCGCGCGATCACCGCGCTCGCGCTGCCGCTGATGGTCAACAGCAGCCTGCAAGCCGTGATCAGCCTGACGGACACCTGGTTCGTCGGCCACATCTCGACGACTGCGATGGCAGGGATGGCGGCGATCTTCTGGCTGGTGTTCTTCTTCGTGATGCTGCTCGGAGGCGTGGGGCTCGCCGTGCAGACCTTCGTTGCGCAGGCCGAGGGCAGCCGGCGACGGTGGCGGGCCAGCCATTCGACCTGGGTTGCGTTGTGGGGCGCAGTGCTGACGCTGCCGCTGTTCGCCGGCCTCGCCTGGCTCGGCGGCCCGCTGCTCGATCCATTCGGTCTCGACCCGCAAGTGCAGCGCCACGCGCTCGAGTACTGGGGTCCGCGCATGCTCGGTGCGCCGATCGGCGTGATGCTGTGGGCCGTGCTCGGGTTCTTCAACGGCATTTCGCGCCCGCGGATCACGGTCATGACGACGGCGCTGGTCGGCGTCGTCAATGTGGTGCTGAACCAGGTGTTCATCTTCGAGCTGGACTGGGGCATCGCCGGGGCCGCGTGGGCGACCAACGCCAGCATGCTGTGCGGCGTGGCGTTCGCACTCGGCGTCTTCCTGCGGCACGACCTGCGGCACGCCTACAAGACGCACATCACCTGGCGACCCGATGCCGCGAATTTGTGGCGCGAGTTCAAGCTCGGCCTGCCGATGGGCGCCATGTACGCGGCCGATCTGTTCGGCATGGCGCTGTTCTCGCTGATGCAGGTGCGGCTCGGCCAGGTCGATGGCGCCACGACTCAGATCGTCGTGATGCTGACGTCCATCGCGTACATGCCCGGCGTCGGCCTCGCGCTGGCGGGCACGACACTGGTCGGCCAGGCGATCGGCGCAGGCGATCACGACTGGGCCCGCCGGCTCGGCAACGCGGTGATCGCCGTGACGATGGGCTACATGGGCGCGATCGGCGTGGTGCTCGCGGTGCTTGGTCCATGGCTGATGCCCTTCTTCGTGGCCACGGGCGACCCGCAGGCGACCGACGTCGTGCGACTCGGCGTCGTGCTGCTGTGGATCGCGGCCGGCTACCAGCTCTTCGACGGCCTGCAGCTCGCCTCGGGATTTGCGCTGCGCGGCGCGGGCGACGTGCGCGTGCCGGCCATCATTTTCCTCGGACTTTCCTGGTGCGTGTTCGTGCCGCTCGCGCACTCGCTCTCGTTCGCGCCGGGACAGGGCTGGTTCGACGCGCTGCCACAGTTCGGCTACGGCGCGGTGGGCGGCTGGATCGCGCTGCTCGCCTACGTGGTGCTGCTCGGCGGCGCACTGCACCTGCGCTGGCGATCGGGGCTCTGGCGGAAGATCCGGCTATAAACTCCCCGGGGCGACGCTACGAGCGCCACTCCGTGAGCCCCTCGACCTCGTACATGCGGGCCCAGCTCGGCCGGGCCCGCACGAGGTCGGCCAGTCGCCTGAGCGCAGGCCATTCGAGTGCCGGCCGCGGCATGTTGCGCGACCAGCGCATATACATGGTCGCGAGCAGGTCCACGCCGGTAAAGCTCGCGCCCAGCATATGCGGGCCGTGCGCCTGCAGGTGCGTGTCGACGAGCGCCCAGGCGCTTTCGATCTTCTCTCGCAGGGCGTCCCGCACTTGCGGCGGATGCTCGGCCGAGCCGAGATCGGAAGGGTAGAACCACTGGCGGTACACGGGCCCCAGCGCATTCGTGAAGAACACGGTCCATTGGTACCATGCGGCGCGCAGCTCGCTGCCGGGCGGCGGCGCGAGCCGCGCCTCCGGATGACGCTCGGCCAGGATCAGCAGCAGTGCCGCGGACTCGAAGTACGGCTGGCCGTCGATCACCAGCGTCGGTACCTGGCCGCGCGGATTGATGCGCAGGTACTCGGGGCTACGTTGCGCGTCACGATCGAAGTCGACCTTCTCCAGGCGGAACGGCGCGCCGATCTCGAGCAGCGCGAGATGCACCACCATGCTTGCGCTGCCGGGGGAATAGAAGAGCGTGTACACGTCGCGATGCCCTCAGATGCGGAACGCCCGACTTTGGCCTCAGTGGCTCCCGCCGGGCAGGTCGAAGACCAACACCTCAGAACCCGCGCCTTGTTGCAGGCTCAGCGCGGTCCGGTCGGTTAGTTTAAGCGCGTCGCCGGCGTGTAGGGTCTCCCCGTTCGCGGTCACCTGGCCGCGCGCGACGTGCACGTAGATTCGCCGGCCCGCCGCGACCTCGAGCGAGGCTTGCTCGTTGCCGTCGAACAGTCCGGCGTAGCCCCGTGCTTCCTGGTGTATGCGGACCGAGCCGTCCGTGCCTTCCGGCGATGCGATCAAGCACAGGCGTCCGCGTTTCTCCGCCGCCTCGAAACGCTTCTCCTCGTACTCGGGCGCGATGCCGCGGACGTTCGGCTGGATCCAGATCTGCAGGAAGTGGACCGGTTGTGAGTGGGAGTGGTTGAACTCGCTGTGCTGCACGCCACGGCCCGCGCTCATCCGCTGCACGTCGCCCGGGCGGATCACGGAACTCGTGCCGGTCGAGTCCTTGTGCGCGAGCTCGCCCTCGAGCACGTAGCTGATGATCTCCATGTCGCGGTGGCCGTGCATGCCAAAGCCTGCGCCGGGCACGACCCGGTCTTCGTTGATGACGCGCAGCGGGCCGAACTCGACGTGCTGCGGGTCGAAGTAGTCCGCGAACGAAAACGAGTGATACGAACGGAGCCAGCCGTGATCGGCATAGCCCCGTTCATCGGCGCGTCGAATCTCAGTCATGACGGATCTCCTTGCGAAAATCGATCATCGCTTCTCATCTGGGATCGCACGCCAGGCTTCCCAGTCGATGTCCCGCCCTGGGTAGGCCGCGTTCTCGAATGGCCATTCCTTCGCGATCCAATTGCGCACTGCGGCCGACAGCCGCGCTTCGAGCCCCTTGCCGAACTCGCTCTGCCGCACCCAGAAGTAGACGACGGCGTCGTGGCCGCGCTTGCGCGTCGGATTGATATAGACGCAGCCGAGCACCTGCGTTTCAGCGAGGTTCACGACCGTGTAGGCGAACGACTGGCGCCGCTGGAATTCCTTCTGGTGCCAGCCGAGGTCGATCAGGTTCTGCTCAAGCGTCAGTCCCTCCGGCCAGCCGGAACCCGGCCAGACCTGCGACAGGTGTTTGGCGCTCGACATGACGGCGTCGTAGTCCTTCACGACGTCGTGGACGGTCAGCATGCGCAGGCGGAATTCCGGCGTCTCGAACTGCTCCGGAACCTTGAACTCTGCTGCGACGAAAGGCTCGGTCATCGCGTGACCCAACCCCCGCACAGGGGAAACACCTGGCCGACGAAGCAGTTGGCCGCCTCGGTACAAAGGTAGGCGGCGAACATCGCGTCCTCGCGCGGCGCGACGAGTCGGCCGAGCGGCACGTCGCTCTTGAGACGCTGATGGAAAGCGGGGTTCGCCTGCAACTCTGCCGGGAAGTAGGTCGGGTTGTCGACGAAGTTCTGTGCGATCGCGTTGATCTGCACGTTGTGCGACGCCACTTCGACGCCGACGGTCTGGATGTAGGCGAGCTGAGCGCCGCGGGCGGCGCTGTAGGTCGAGGCGCGCTTCTGGCCACGCAGGGCTGCGGCACTGCCGAGCAGCAGGATCTTCCCGGCGCGGCGCTCGATCATCTGCGGCAGTACGGCACGCACGAGCCGCGGCAACGGATCGACGAGGTGCGCGAACGTGATACGCCATTCTTCATCCGTCGCGTCGACCGCGGCCGAGCGCGGCGCGGGCAGCGAAAGGTTCGCCAGCAGCACGTCGACGTGGCCTGCCGCCCTGACCACGTCGGCGGGCTGGGCGGGATCGGTCAGTGGCTGGTCGTCCGCGATGACGGTCGCACCGAGTTCGGCGAACGTATCGCAGAGCGCCGGGCCCATGAACTGCTTCGCATGGGTGATCAGTACGCGGCGGCCCGAGAGGTCGATCATCGTTGCATCGCCCATGACCCTCCCCCCGGGGTGATTCTCCCGGCCGCATGGTCCGGTGGGCGCAACTTTACATCCGCTGTGCAACGAGCGGGGGCCGCAACGAAACACGGCCGCGAACCTGCTGGCGAACCGGGGCGGCGCCAGTCTCGGTTTCCGCTAGAATACCGGCCCGTTTCAACCGAAACGCCCCTGTCCAGCCATGCCCACCTACGACTACCTCTGCCCAACGAACGGCCGCGTCGTCGAAGTCAGCCACAAGATGGCCGAGCAGGTCACCACGTGGGGCGAACTGTGCCGCCGTGCTGGCCTGCCGCTCGGCGGGACGTCCGGCAAGGCCAAGGTCGAGCGGATCATCACCGGCGGCAACGTGATCACCGGCTCGCTCGGCGCGAAGGTCGAGCGGCCGTGCGATACCGGCCCGTGCGGCGCCCCCGCCTGTGGCGGCGGCGGCTGCGCGTTCGAATAGTGTCCACGCCTCCCAAGGTCGGTTTCGTCTCCCTCGGCTGCCCAAAGGCCCTGGTCGATTCCGAACGCATCCTCACGCGCCTGCGCGCCGAGGGCTACGACGTCGTCGGCTCGTACGAGGACGCGAACCTCGTCGTCGTCAACACCTGTGGCTTCATCGACGACGCGGTGCACGAGTCCCTCGACGCGATCGGCGAAGCACTCGCGCGCAACGGCAAGGTGATCGTGACGGGTTGTCTCGGCGCCAAGCCCGAGACCATCACCGACCGCCATCCGAGCGTGCTCAAGGTCACGGGACCGCACGCTTACGAGGAAGTGGTCACCGCGGTGCACGAGCAACTGCCACCGCTGCACGACCCGTTCCTGGACCTGGTGCCGCCGCAGGGCATCCGACTGACGCCGCGTCACTACGCGTACCTGAAGATTTCCGAAGGCTGCAACCATCGCTGCACGTTCTGCATCATCCCGTCGATGCGCGGCGATCTCACGAGCCGTCCGATCGGTGAAGTGATGCTCGAGGCGGAGCGCCTCGTCAAAGCCGGCGTCAAGGAGTTGCTGGTCATCTCGCAGGACACGAGCGCGTACGGCGCCGACCTCAAGTACGCGACCGGCTTCTGGGGCGGCAAGCCGGTCAAGGCGCGCTTCACGGATCTCGCGCGCTCGCTGGGCTCGCTCGGCGCGTGGGTCCGCCTGCATTACGTCTACCCGTATCCGCATGTGGACGAGGTCATTCCGCTGATGGCGGACGGCAAGGTGCTGCCTTACCTCGACATTCCGTTCCAGCACGGCAGCCCACGGGTCCTGAAGCTGATGAAACGCCCCGCCCACGCCGAGAACACGCTCGCGCGCATCCGCCGCTGGCGCGAGATCTGCCCCGATCTGGCGCTGCGCAGCACGTTCATCGTCGGCTTCCCCGGCGAGACGGAAGACGATTTCCAGGTGCTGCTCGACTGGCTCGCGGAGGCGCAGCTTGATCGCGTCGGCTGTTTCAAGTATTCGCCGGTCGAAGGCGCGGCAGCCAATGCGCTGCCCGATCCCGTGCCGGATGAAGTCAAGCAGCAGCGCTACGAGCGCTTCATGGAGCTGGCGAGCCAGATCAGCGCGGAGAAACTGGCTGCGAAGGTCGGCCGGTCGATGCGCGTGCTGGTGGATGCGGTCGACGAGGACGGCGCCGTTGCCCGCTCGACGGCCGACGCGCCCGAGATCGACGGCACGGTGCGCATCCCCCGGCCCGGCAAGCTCAAGCCCGGCGACTGGGCTGACGTCGTGGTCACTGGCGCCGACGCGTACGACCTGACCGCGAAAATTCCCCGCAGGAACTGACCCCAATGCATGCACTCTCGCTGCGCGCAGCATTCGCTGTGTTCGCGCTTCTCGGCACGATGTCCGCGTCGAGCCAGGTCCAGCCCGAACCGGCCGCCGCGGCGACGGCTCCGTCTCCAGCAACGGCCATCGATCCCCTCGCCGAGGCCATCCGCGAACGCGTCGATCACCTGCGCTATGCCAGCGAGCACGACGGAACGGATCACGTCGTCCGCGGCCGGCGCATCGTCCTCACTGACATCGTCGCGCGGTACTACGAATCGCAGCAGTTCCAGCCGAAGTGGCAAGATCCGGCACGGCTCGACCTGCTGATGGCCGCACTCGCCGATCTCGTCGACGACGGGCTCGACCCCACCGACTACCACATCGAGGCCCTGCAGTCGTTCCGCACGGACTTGAGGACGGAGACGGCACTGCAGCCGTCCGAGCAGGCCGATCTCGAGCTTCTCGCCACGGACGCGATGATGCTCTCCCTATACCACCTCTACCTCGGCAAGGTGGACCCGGTGCAGTTGAGCTCGCAGTGGAATTTCTCGACCCGGCCGGTCTCGGTCGAGCGCGGTTTCGAGCGCCTCACCGCCGCGCTCGATTCCGGGCAGATCCGCGAGACTTTCGCGCGCGCACGGCCGCAGCACGTCTGGTACCAGCGCGGACGCGAGGCGCTCAGGACGTATCGCGCGATCGCGACAGCCGGCGGCTGGTCGCCGATCAGTGACGGACCGACGATGAAGCTCGGGCTGGACGATCCGCGGGTACCGACGCTGCGCTACCGACTCACCGTCACCGGGGACCTGGCCGGCGACTTGCAGCCCCCGGCGCCACCGATGAACCTGGCGTTCGACGCGGAGCTCGAGGCCGCCGTGAAGCGCTTCCAGGAGCGGCACGGCCTGACTGCGGACGGTGCCGTCGGACCGGGAACGCGCGCGGCGCTCAACGTGCCGGTGTCCGCACGGATCGACCAGATTCGCATCAATCTCGAGCGGGCGCGCTGGGTCATGCACGAACTGCACGGCGAGTTCGTGCTGGTCAACGTGGCCGGGTTCGACGTCTCGTACTTCCGCAACGACGAGCCAATCTGGACCTCGAAGGTGATCGTCGGGCGCCCCTACCGCGAGACGCCGATCTTCAAGTCGACGATCACCTACGTGGTGCTGAACCCGACCTGGACGATCCCGCCCGGCATCCTGGTCAAGGACAAGTTGCCGGTGATCAAGCGCGATCCGGGGTACCTGAAGCGCAACAACATCCGCGTCATCGACGCGACTGGCCGCGAAGTGAACCCGCATTCGGTGGACTGGAGTCGCTACAGCGGCGGTCGCCTGCCGCCCTTCCAGCTGCGGCAGGACCCGGGCGACGACAACGCGCTCGGGCTCGTCAAGATCATGTTCCCGAACCCGTATCTCGTGTACCTGCACGACACGCCGTCGAAGGCGCTGTTCGACAAGGACGAACGTATCTTCAGCTCGGGCTGCATTCGCGTCGAGAAGGCCTTCGAGCTTGCCGAGCTGGTGCTGAACGATCCGGTGCGCTGGAACCGCGCCGCGCTCGACGCCGCGGTCGCCACGAGGAAGACGCAGACCGTGAATCTCGCCACACCGGTGCCCGTGCTGCTCCTTTACTGGACCGCGCAGCCGCGACCTGACGGGCAGGTGATCTTCCGCAACGACGTCTACGGTCGCGACCCGGCGACCCTTGAGGCCTTGAACGGCACGTTCCGGCGGCCCTGAGATAAGAAAACCGGCGGGTGCTTGCGCGCGCCGCCGGTCAATTTCACGCAGGAGGAAAACGAGGGTTAGTGTCCACGAGCGTGCGTGGTCGCGCAGCCGTGGATGTCGCTGACCACTCTAGGTAAATCTGCGGATCAATCGTGATGATGGTGGCCACCGGGCCCGTGCACATGGCCGTGCGCGAGTTCTTCCTCGGACGGCTCGCGCACCTCGGTCACCTCGACATCGAAATGGAGGTTCTCGCCCGCGAGCGGGTGGTTGCCGTCCACCATGACCATGTCACCCACGATGCGAGTCACCGTGACGACACGCGTGTGGCCGCCCGAGGTCTGGGCGTGGAACTGCATGCCCGGCTGCACGTTGGCGCTGCCGAACTGCCGCCGGGGCACCTGCTGCACGAGCTTGTCGTCGCGCTCGCCGTAGCCCTCGGCGGGCCCCACCTTGACGCTCAGCGTGTCGCCGACCTGCTTGCCTTCGAGCGCCTGTTCGAGGCCGGGAATGATGTTGCCCTGGCCATGGATGTAGGCCAGCGGATCACCGCCCGAGGAACTGTCGATGACCTCGCCGGAATCGTTCTTGAGCGTGTAGTGAATGAGGACGACTTTGTCCTGCGCAATCTGCATGTCGAAGACTCCTGGGGGAAAACCTAGATCGGGCGGCCGTCCTTCAACGCCAGCCAGCCGCGAATGACGCGGTAGAGGATCCAGATGCCGACGACGGCGATGCCGAGCCACATCGTCAGGAGACCGAGCCCGAGCAGCAGTATCAGCGGCGTGGAAAGGACGAAGATCAGTACGATCCACAGCACCGCCCACCAGAACGTCCTGAGCTGCCAGCCGAAGTGGCTGTCGAGCCAGGTGCCGCGGGCTTCGTCGCGCTTCACGTAGTTCATGATCACCGCGATGATCGACGGGATGCTGAACACGAAGGCCGTGGCGATCGCAGCGGAAGTCAGGATGCCCAGCAGCGCGCTCAGCGAGTGCAGAGCGTACATCCAGTGCGTGTAGCTGATCAGCGAAGGGTCGACCGGGCGGGTCGCGGCGGTATCGGTCACGGCGGCGATCTCCTCGGGCCGGCGGAACGGGGACCGCAGTATCGCAGATCGCGGCGAGGCCACCAATCCACCCGGGCCATCAGGGGGCACCGGCATTCAGAACGTCACGCGCGCTGCGTTGATGGCGAGCAGCACCAGCGCAAGCGTCGACACATTGAACAGCGCGAACCGCACCGACACGCGATTCCACACGGCCTGCACGATGCTGTGCGCGATGCGCAGGCCGACGTAGGCCCAGGCGAGCGTGAGGTTGATGCCGTCCCCGGCGCCGGTCACGCCGAGAATGATCACGGTCGCGTAGAACAGAGTCGGCTGCTCCATCAGGTGCGTGTAGTTGTGCGACTTCCAGTTCACCTTGTCGGGGATCACGCCCTCGAGGTTCACACCGCGCGCGCCGACGACCGAACCGAGATCGACGCCGGCCCTGGCCATCGCCGGCAGGCGCGTGAGGGCGAGCCACGCGAGCATCAGCAGCGACCACAGCACCAGTGCGATCGCGGGGGCGAAGATCGGGCTTTGGATCGGCATCGACGGTTCCTCCAGCAGTGGCTGCCCGGTGTGGACAGCCGAGTTATCGACCCTCTATACGGCGGCGAGTCTCAACCGCCCGCGCCCGGCATCACGTATCCGTAGCTGCTGCCCACGCCGAGCGGGATGCCGAGCCCCCAGAACGCCAGCAGCAGCGCGGTCCAGGTGACCAGCAGCGCGATCGAGTACGGCAGCATCAGCGCGACCAGCGTGCCGATGCCGGAGTCCTTCACGTAGCGGCGGCAGAACACCACGATCAACGGGAAGTACGGCAGCAGCGGCGTGATGATGTTGGTCGTGCTGTCGCCGACCCGATAGGCCGCCTGCGTGAGGTCGGGCGACACGCCGAGTTGCATCAGCATCGGCACCAGGATCGTGCCGATGAGCGCCCACTTGGCCGAGGCCGAGCCCACCAGCAGGTTGACGAAGCCGCTCAGCAGCACGATGCCGGCGAGAGTCACGCCGAGCGGCATCGCCAGCTCGCGTAGCGCGTTGGCACCCTTGATGGCGAGCAGTGCGCCGAGGTTCGACTGGCCGAAGGCGAAGATGAACTGGGCACAGAAGAAGGCCATGACGATGTAGTAGCCCATGCCCGACATGGACTTCGCCATGCCGGCGACGACGTCGCGGTGGGTCTTCACGCTGCCCGAGGCCACGCCGTAGACGATGCCCGGGATCAGGAACGTGATGAAGATGATGGGCACGATCGACTGCATCAGCGGCGCCGCCGACACCAGCAACTCGCGGCGTCCGTCCTCACCGGGCGGCGCCGCCCAGGGCGTGTCCGGCGGCAGCACCGTCAACAGGAACGCGACGATCGCCAGCGCGCCCGCGAACCCGCCCCACCGCAGCCCGCGGCGCTCGTGCGGCGCGAGCGGCTCCTGCGTCGGCAGCTCCGCGGGATCCGCGTCCACCTGCGTCGCGCGCAGGCGCGGCTCGATCACGAGGTCAGTCAGCACCCAACCCACGACGATGATCAGCGCGGAAGATACCGTCGTGAACACGAAATTGTTGAGCGGGTTCACGACCACCGACGGGTCCACGAGCTGCGCCGCAGTCTGCGTGAGGCCCGCAAGCAGCGGGTCGAGACTCGAGGGCACGCCGAGCGTGGCGCTGAACCCACCCGACACGCCCGCGAACGCCGCCGCGATGCCGGCGAGCGGATGGCGGCCCGCAGCGTAGAAGATCACCGCCCCGAGCGGGATCACCAGCACGTAGCCGGCGTCCACCGCGACATGGCTCAGGATGCCCACAGCGATCAGCACCGGGGTCAGCAGTACGCGTGGCGTGACCGACATCGCGGCGCGCAGCACGGCACTGATGAAGCCCGTGTGCTCGGCCACGCCGAGGCCGAGCATCGCCACCAGCACCACGCCGAGCGGCGGGAAGCTCGTAAACGTGCCGACCATCTTCGACATGAAGGCCGTGAGCGACTCGCCAGCGAGCTGGTTCTTGATTTGCACAGGCTGCCCGGTGCGCGGGTCGATCTCGGTGAAGCTCACGCCCGACAGCCACCAGCTCACGAGCCAGGCCGCGACCATCAGCAGCAGGAACAGCACGACGGGGTCGGGGAGCCTGTTGCCGACGCGCTCGACGACGTCGAGCGAGCGGGCGATCCAGCCACGGGGGGCGACGGCGGAGCCTGTCTGGGTCATGCGTGCGTCCTGTGCGAATAATCGGGCACGGCGACCCGCCAGGGCCGCAGCGGGCCGATCCTAGCAGCTTGCCCGCAGACCTCCCCTGCTATCCTTGGCGTCGTCCCGAAGGCATCGAGTGCTCATGAACTTCGACTACCTGCTGATCGGCATCGTCGTGGCCTACCTCGCCTGGCGCGTCCTCGGCGCGGTCCGCGTGCGGCGCCGGCTCCCGGAGCTGAAGCGCGAAGGCGCGCAACTGGTGGACGTGCGCAGCGTGGGTGAATATGCCGGCGGCCATGTGCCCGGCACGCTGAACATCCCGCTCCAGGAGCTCGACGCTCGCGCCACGGAACTCGACCCGTCGCGGTGGGTGATCGTGGCCTGTGCATCCGGGACCCGCAGCGCGTTTGCGGCGCGCAAACTCAAGGCGAAGGGTTTCCGGAAGGTGATGAACGCGGGAACGTGGCGCAATTTCGGCTGAGCGAAGCCACGATATCCGTGACCCGCCGCCGCCCCCTAGGCCTGCGCCGGCAGGAGACCGCGCAGTTCCACGAGCGAATCGATCACGGCGTCCGGATGGGCCGTGCGGACGTCGACACCGTGGTTGTAGCCGTAGCTCACGCAGACGATCTGGAACCCTGCGGCCCTCGCGGCCCGAACGTCTGACACCGAGTCCCCGACCATCAGCGATTCGCCGGCGGCGACGCCGAAATGCCGCACAGCATGGAGCAGAGGCGCGGGGCTGGGCTTCTTCACCGGCAGGGTGTCGCCGGACACGACGAGCTCGAAGTCGTCGCGGACACCGAGATCAGTGAGCAGCGGAAGAGTAAACCGGGCCGCCTTGTTGGTGACACAGCCGAGCCGGTAGCCCTGGGACTTCAGCCAGTCGATACCTTCGCGGACGCCAGGATAGAGCCGCGAACGGATGGAGGTGTTGACGGCGTACAGCTCGACGAAGATCGGGTAGGCCCGGGCGAAGTCCTCCTCCGGCGGCTCGCCGTCGAGCTGGCCGACGAGGGCGCGGCGCACGAGCCGTTCGACGCCGTTGCCCACCCAATTGCGAACCCGCGCCTCGCCGTGCGCCGGCCGGTCGAGTGCCTTCATCAGCTCGTCGACGCAGTACGCGAGGTCGGGGACGCTGTCGACCATGGTGCCGTCGACGTCGATCAGGATCATGCGTGGAGAGCGAAGAGCTGGCATCGAGGCCGTCTCTGCTGATCAATCGTCTCTTGCCACCGCAGCCGCTACTCCACCGTGACGCTCTTCGCCAGGTTCCTGGGCTGGTCGACGTCCGTGCCTTTCAGGATCGCGCAGTGATACGCGAGCAGCTGCAACGGGATCGTGTACACGGCCGGGGCCTGGAAATAGGTCACGTGCCGCGGCATCTCGATCACGTGCACGCCGTCGGAGGGTTCGAAACCCGACTCCGGGTCGGCGAACACGTAGAGCTCACCGCCGCGCGCGCGCACTTCCTGCAGGTTCGACTTGAGCTTCTCGAGCAGGTCGTTGTTCGGCGCGATCGTGATGACCGGCATGTCCTCGTCGACCAGCGCGAGCGGCCCATGCTTCAGCTCGCCGGCCGGGTAGGCCTCGGCGTGGATGTACGAGATTTCCTTGAGCTTGAGCGCTCCTTCCATCGCGATCGGATACATCGCGCCGCGGCCGAGGAACAGCGCGTGCTGCTTGTTCGCGAAGCGCTTTGCCAGCTCGCGGATCGTGCCGTCGAGCGCGAGCGTGCTCTCGATCAGTGACGGTATGCCGAGCAAGCGCTGCACGAGTCCTCGCTCGCGTTCCGCGTCGGCACTGTGGAACTTGGCGAGAGCCACGACCAGCATGTCGAGCGCGGCGAGCTGGGTCGTGAACGCCTTGGTCGAGGCGACGCCGATCTCGGGACCGGCACGCGTCAGCATGACGAGCTCGGACTCGCGCACCAACGAGCTTTCGGGCGCATTGCAGATCGCGAGCTGCGACAGATACCCGCCCTGCTTTGCGAGCCGCAGCGCCGCGAGCGTGTCGGCCGTCTCTCCCGACTGCGAGACGCTGACGAACAGCGTGTTCTTCGGCACGACCGGGTTGCGATAGCGGTACTCACTCGCGATCTCGACCCAGCACGGCAGCCGGCAGATCTGCTCGATGAAATACTTTGCGACCAGCGCTGCGTGGTAACTCGTGCCGCACGCGACGATGCGCACGGATTCGGTCTTCGCGAACACGGCCTGTGCGGCCGGCCCGAACGCGGCCTCGAGCAGCTTGCCGCCGGCAACGCGCTCGTCGAGCGTCTGCGCCACGGCGCGCGGCTGCTCGTGGATTTCCTTGAGCATGTAGTGGGCGAACTCGCCCTTCTCGGCGGCGTCGGCCGACAGCTCGCTCAACTTGGCGAGACGCTGCACGGTGTTGCCTTCGCGGTCGAGTATCCGCACGCTGTTGCGGCGGATCTCGCCGACGTCGCCTTCCTCGAGGAAGATGAAGTTGCGCGTCACCGGCAGCAGTGCCGCGACGTCGGAGGCGACGAAGTTCTCGTGCTCGCCGAGCCCGATCACCACCGGGCAGCCCTGGCGGGCGATCACGATGCGGTCGGGCTTGTCCTGCGAGATCACCGCCAGCGCATAGGCACCCTCGAGTTCGGCCACCGTGGCGCGCACGGCCTTGAACAGGTCACCCGTCACTTTCAGGTGATGGTGGATCCGGTGGGCGATGACCTCGGTGTCGGTTTCCGAGGAGAACTCGTAGCCCTCGCGCTGCGCTTCTTCGCGCAGCTCTTCGTGATTCTCGATGATGCCGTTGTGGACGATCGCGACGCCGTCCTTGGAGATGTGCGGGTGCGCATTCCGCTCGCTCGGCACGCCGTGCGTGGCCCAGCGCGTGTGCGCGATCCCGAGACCGCTGTGGGTCGGGTCTGCATCGAGTGCATCCTGCAGCTTGCGGACCTTGCCCACCGTGCGCAGGCGCTTGATGTGGTTCGCGCCGTTCAGCACGGCGACGCCGGCCGAGTCGTACCCGCGATACTCGAGGCGTCGCAAGCCCTCGATCAGGACGGGGACGATGTCACGGTCGGCGACGGCTCCAACGATTCCGCACATGCGGCATTCCTTGCGGTGAGGGGCGGCGAGGCTAACAGAATTATCAGTCGGATCAAAGACCTAGCGTACGCCGACGAGGTGTGCCGGTCGGTTTGGCAGTCAATTCTAATACGCGCGAGGTGGCGGAGACCGCGGCCTGCCTCACATTGGCAGCTGGGCCGCTCCGCAAAGGGCCGGCTCCGGTAGACTTCGGGGCTGCGGTCCGCTGGCTTGCCGCGGACCGCGCTCCCCAACCGTTCGAGAGCGATTCGTTACGATGCGTCACCTTGCCCTGCGCGGCTGCACGCCGCTCATCCTCGCCCTGTCGGTGGCGGTTGGCCCCGCGGTTGCCGCAGAGTCGCCGCCGCGTCCAATCACCCACGAGGACGTCTGGCTGATGAAACGGCCCGGCGCCGTCGCGGTCAGCCCGGACGGCCGCTGGATCGTGGCTGCGCTGGCCGAGCCGGCTTACGACGAGGAGCAGAAGCGCAGCGACCTGTGGATCGTGCCGAGCGACGGCAGCGCCGCGCCCCGGCGCTTCACCGCGGGCAAAGGGTCCGAGGGCAGCCCAGCATTCAGCCCGGACTCGACCCGCCTGGCGTTCTCCGCCAAGCGCGAGGGCGATGACGCAGCCCAGATCTACGTGCTCGAGCTGGTCGGTGGAGAGGCACAGCGGGTCACGAACTGGGTGACCGGCGCGCGCGCGCCGCGCTTCAGTCCCGACGGTCGTTCGGTCCTGTTCGTCGGCCTGGCCCATCCGGGGGCCGGCAACGACGCGGAGAACCGCAAGGCCGCCGACGAGCGGAAGGCGCGCAAGTACAACGTCCGCGCCTACGACAGCTTCCCGATCCGGCACTGGGATCGCTGGCTCGACGACCTGAGGCCGACGCTGGTGGTGCAGCCGCTCGACGGCGCGAGCCCCGCCCGTGACCTGCTGGCCGGCAGCGCACTGCGCCGTGAGCGCGGCTACGGTGGGCGCCTCGGCAACGAGGGCGAGACTCTCGACGCTGCGTGGACGCCCGATGGCGGCGGCGTGGTCTTCGCCGCCACGACCAACCGGCACGAGGCGGCTCGCGCCGAGGTCGACCTGTCGCTATGGCTGGTCAGTCTCGCTGGTGGCGAACCGCGCCGCCTGACGGACCACGAAGGCGATTACGCGTCGCCGGACTTCACACCCGACGGCTCGACCTTGCTGGCGAAGGTGCAGCCCGTTTCGAAGAAATACGTGTACACGGCCAGTCGGCTCGTGCGTTGGACCTGGCCTTCGCTTGCAGATCGGCGCATGTTGACCGCCGACATCGACGTTTCGGTCGGCGACTATTCCGCTGCGCCTGACAACCGCCGGGTGTTCTTCCTCGCCGAACGCGACGGGCACGAACGACTGTTCGAGGTGCCTCTCGCAGGGGGTACCGCGACCGAGGTGGGCGCACTCACGTCCGGCACGTACTCACAGCTGCAGGTCGGCGGTTCGCCGGAGTCGCCGGTCGTCGCCGCATTCTGGGCCAGCGCAGCCACGCCGCACGAAATTGGCCGCGTCGACCTCGCCTCCGGTCTTTGGTCAGCGCTTTCGACGTTCAACACCGAGCGCGCGGCGGCCATTGATCTGCCGCCGGCCGAGGAATTCTGGTTCACCTCGCGCCGCGGCAAGCGGATCCACAACTTCGTCGTGCGGCCGCCCGGATTCGATCCGGCGAAGAAATATCCGCTGTTCGTGCTGATCCACGGCGGGCCGCACAACATGTGGAAGGACGAGTTCATCGTACGCTGGAACTACCACCTGCTCGCGCAGCCGGGCTACGTCGTGCTGCTGACCAATTACAGCGGTTCCACCGGCTTCGGCGAGTCGTTCGCGCGCGGCATCCAGGGCGATCCGCTCGAAGGCCCCGCGAACGAGATCAACCAGGCGGCCGACGAGGCGATCAAGCGCTATTCGTTCATCGACGGATCACGGCAGGCGGCGGGCGGCGCAAGCTACGGCGGCCACCTGTCGAACTGGCTCGCGGTGACCACCGACCGCTACAAGGCGCTCGTGAGCCACGCGGGTCTCTACGACCTGCGCAGCCAGTGGACGACCAGCGACGTGGTCTTCAGCCGCGAGAAGAACATCGGCGGGCCGGCCTGGAAGTCGCTGCCTCTGTGGCGCGACCAGAGCCCGTTCTACCGCTCGGAGAAATTACGCACGCCGATCCTGCTGACCTACGGCGAGAAGGACTACCGCGTGCCGCTCAACAACGCGCTGGAGTTCTGGACCGTGCTGCAGCGTCAGGACGTGCCGAGCCGGCTCGTCGTGTTCCCCGACGAGAACCACTGGGTGCTGAAGGGCGAGAACAGCCGCTACTTCTACCAGGAAGTGCAGGGCTGGCTGGCGAAATACCTGTGACGAAGCGGCTGCCCGTTCAGAGCCAGTTGCGGCGGCGGAAGATCACGAACAGCAGCGCGCAAAGGACGCCGCACACCAGCATGATCGCACCGAAGGCGAGCGCGTTGCCCGCGCCGGGCAGGATGACGTTCATGCCGTACAGGCTCGCGACCAGCGTCGGAATCGCGAGCAGGATGGTGACGGAGGTGAGTACCTTCATCACCGAGTTGAGGTTGTTCGAAACGATCGAGGCGAAGGCGTCCATCATCTGGCTCAGGATGTTGTCCGAGATTCCGACCATCTCGATCGCCTGGCGGACTTCGACGCGCACGTCGTCGAGCAGTTCCTGGTCGTGCTCGCCAAGCCGCAGCGCCGGCGATCGCTGCAGCCTCTCCAACACCAGTTCGTTCGCCCCCATGCCGGTCGCGAAGTAGGTCAGGCTCTTCTGGTAGTCGAGGAGGCCGAGCACCTCCTCATTGCGCAGCGACCGCTTGAGCCGTTCCTCGAGGCGATCGACCGACGCATTGATCTCGCGCACCGCGGCCAGGTAGGCATCGGCGAGCTGCCAGAAGATGCGCAGGACGAACTCCGTCGTGCGCGTGGTGGACAGGCCGGCAATCGTTCCGTCGAGCAGTGGTTCCAGGAACGCGACCGGCCGTGGCGAGACCGTCACGACGCCGTGCGGCAGGAGAAACACGCTGAGCGGCGAGGTGACAAACGGCGCGCCCGAGGCCTCGCCGCGGCGCAACGGGCAATGCAGAACCACCAGCGCCACGTCGTCGAGGTGTTCGGCACGAGGACGCTCATCGGCGTCGTCCACGTGGGACAGCAGTGCGGATGGGACGCCGAACCGGCGGAGCGCGGCGAGATCCTCGTCCGACGGTGCTACGACGTGCATCCAGCAGCCCGGCTCCGGCGCGTCGAGCCGCTGCATGCCACCCTCCGTTCCTCGCCGGACGCTCAACATTTCTTTTCGGGCCGCTTCCAGGTCTCGACCGTGACCTGCTTGCTGCGCTCGAGCGTCAGCTTGTCCTCGGGTGTGTCGCGGGTGATCGTCGAGCCGGCACCGATCGTCGCGCGCGCGCCGACCTTGACGGGCGCGACGAGCATCGTGCCCGACCCGATGAACGCGCCGGCGCCGATCTCGGTGCGCCACTTGTTCACGCCGTCGTAGTTGCAGGTGATCGTGCCCGCGCCCACATTGGCCTTCTCGCCGACGGTCGCGTCGCCGAGGTAGGTGAGGTGATTGGCCTTGGCGCCTGCGCCCAGGATGCTGTTCTTCACCTCGACGAAATTGCCGACGTGCACGCCGGTGGCCAGGCTGGAGCTCGGCCGGAAACGCGCGAACGGGCCGATGTTGCAGCTGGGCCCGATGCTGGCGCGGTCGATGACGCAGTTGGGAAAGACGACGGTGTCGTCACCGATCTCGCTGTCGCGGATCACGACGTTCGGGCCGATCCGCACGCGATTCCCGAGCTTGACGACGCCCTCGAACACCACGTTGACGTCGATCAGCACGTCGCGCCCGACCGTGACCGGGCCGCGCGCGTCGAAACGCAGCGGATCGACGAGCGTGACGCCCTCGAGCATCAGCTCGGTGGCGCGTTGTTTCCGATAAGCCGCCTCGAGCTCGGCGAGCTGCAGCTTGTCGTTGACGCCGAGCACCTCGGTGACCGTGGGCGCGACGACGGCGTGCACCTTGAGGCCCGCCTTGACCGCCATGACGATGATGTCGGTCAGGTAGTACTCGCCCTGGGCATTGTCGTTCTTGAGCGCCGCAAGCCAACTCTTCAGATGGCGGGCCGGGACGCACATGAGCCCGGTGTTCGACTCGTGGATCGCGCGTTCCTTGGTGTTCGCGTCCTTGTGCTCGACGATGCGCACGACGTTTCCAGCTCCATCACGCACGATGCGGCCATAGCCGGTCGGATCGGGCAGCATCACACTCAGCAGGCTGACCGCGTCCGGACCGGCCGCAGCCACCAGCCGCGCCAGCGTATCGAGCTGCACCATCGGCACGTCACCGTAGAGCACGAGCACCTGGTGATCGTCGGGGATCAGCGGCATCGCCTGCGCGACCGCGTGGCCGGTGCCGTGCTGCTCAGCCTGCAGCACCCACTGCACGGCGCGGCCCTCGAAGACGGCCTGTACTTGCTCGCCACCGTGCCCATAGACGACGTGCGTCGCGGCCGCCTCCAGGCCCAGCGACGTATCGAGCACGTGGCCGAGCAGCGGCCGGCCCGCCAGCGGCTGCAGCACCTTGGGCAGGTCGGACTTCATGCGCTTGCCCTGGCCGGCGGCCAGGATCACGACGGAAAGGGGCATTGCGGCATCCGTTTCGGGGCGTTGACGGCATTCTACCGAACCGGACCCCCGCGCCCGGTGCGTAATGCAGTGCGGCATGACCCCGGGGGGGGCCGCGGCGTAGAGTCGCCGCGGACGGGGCATTCGCCCCGCAATAACAGCGCGGACGGATACGCGCACAACGGAAGGGGTATTACATATGCAATTGAAGGTACGTGCGCTTGGCGCACTGGTTGGCTTTGCGGCATTCATTGCCGCGACCGGAACAGCCGTCGCGGCTGATCGGCCTTACTCGGAAGGCGTCGTCGTGAACGTTTCGTCGGTCCGGACCGAGCCCGGCCAGTTCGAGGCCTACATGGCCTATCTCGCCGGGCCCTACAAGCAGCTGATGGAAGAACAGAAGAAGGCGGGCATCATCGTCGACTACGCTGTCTACCAGGTCGTGCCGCGCAGTCCGAACGATCCCGATCTCTTACTGACCACGACCTACAAGAACATGGCGGCGCTCGATGGTCTCGATGCCCGCTCCGATGCGATCACCGAGAAGGTCTTCGGCAACATGCAGCAGCAGAGCGCTTCCACCGTGTCACGCGGCAAGTTGCGCACCCTGGTCGGCGACGAGCTGATCCGGGAAATGGTCCTCAAGTAGGTCAAGGAGAGATCGTCACATGAACATCCACACCCGTCTCCTCGGCGCACTGCTCGCCGGACTAGCCATGTTCGCCGTCGCGGGGTTCGCCGCAGCGGCCGACCGACCCTACACCGAGGGCGCCGTCGTCAATGTCGGCTCGCTGCGGACCGAGCCCGGCCAGTTCGAGGCCTACATGGCTTATCTCGCCGGGCCCTACAAGAAGATGATGGAGGAGCAGAAGGCCGCCGGAATCATCCTGGATTACAGCGTCTACGTCACGACGCCGCGCAGTCCGGGCGACCCGGACATCTACCTGCTGACCGTCTACAAGAACATGGCCGCCCTCGACGGCCTCAACGAGCGGACGGATCCGATCCAGCAGAAGATGTTCGGCGACCTTGCCCAGCGCGGCGCGGCAACGGCCGAGCGCGGCAAAATGCGCGCCGTCGTCGGTGGCATGCAAATGCGCAAGCTCGAGTTGAAGTAGCCGACGAAACCGGCGCAGACGAGAAGGGCCCGCAGTGTGCGGGCCTTTTTTTTCGTGCAGAGCGAGGAAGAAAGGGACAGTCCCCGTTGGGGACAGTCCCCTAGCGCCGGGTCTTCCGCAGCTTCTGGATCGCCTGCAGCTGGGCGCTGATCGCGGCGAGCTCCGCTTCGGCCGTCGCGATTTCCTGCTTCTCGGTCCGCGCGCGAATCGCTTCCTCGGCCTGCTTCTTCGCCTCGAGAACCTTGGCCTCGTCGAGGTCCGCGGCACGGATCGCGGTATCGGAGAGCACGTTGACGTGGTCGGGCTGCACTTCGAGGAAGCCGCCCTGCACGTACACCATCTCCTCTTCTTCCTTGCCCGGCACCTTGATGCGCACCGTCCCGGCCTTGATCTGGGTGATCAGCGGAGCGTGGCGCGGATAGATGCCGAGCTCGCCCATGATGCCCGGAAGCACCACGAACTCCGCGTCGCCGGAGTAGATGGACTCCTCCGCGCTGACGACGTCGATTCGCATGGTGGCCATAGTGGTTCCTTACTGCAGCGTCTTCGCCTTCTCCACCGCCTCTTCGATCGCACCGATCATGTAGAACGCCTGCTCGGGCAGGTGGTCGTACTCGCCGGCCACGATCGCCTTGAAGCCGCGGATCGTGTCCTTGAGCGACACGAACTTGCCGGGGCTGCCGGTGAACACTTCGGCGACGTGGAACGGCTGCGACAGGAAGCGCTGGATCTTGCGGGCGCGGGCCACGATCAGCTTGTCCTCGGGCGACAGTTCGTCCATGCCGAGGATCGCGATGATGTCGCGCAGTTCCTTGTAGCGCTGCAGCACGGCCTGCACCGCGCGCGTCGTCTCGTAGTGCTCCTCGCCGATCACGTTCGGATCGACCTGGCGCGAGGTCGAGTCGAGCGGGTCCACGGCCGGGTAGATGCCCAGAGAGGCGATGTCGCGCGACAGCACGACAGTCGCATCCAGGTGGCCGAACGTGGTCGCCGGTGACGGGTCGGTCAGGTCGTCCGCGGGAACGTACACGGCCTGGATCGACGTGATCGAGCCCACCTTCGTGGACGTGATGCGCTCCTGCAGGCGGCCCATTTCCTCGGCGAGCGTCGGCTGGTAACCCACCGCGGACGGCATGCGCCCGAGCAGCGCCGACACCTCGGTGCCCGCGAGCGTGAACCGGTAGATGTTGTCGACGAAGAACAGGATGTCACGGCCCTCGTCGCGGAAGCGCTCGGCCATCGTCAGGCCCGACAGCGCCACGCGCAGGCGGTTGCCCGGCGGCTCGTTCATCTGGCCGAACACCATCGCCACCTTCGACTGGCTCAGGTCTTCCTGCACGATGACCTTGGCGTCGGACATCTCGTGGTAGAAGTCGTTCCCCTCGCGGGTGCGCTCGCCGACGCCGGCGAACACCGACAGGCCCGAGTGCTGCTTGGCGATGTTGTTGATCAGCTCCAGCATGTTGACGGTCTTGCCGACGCCGGCGCCGCCGAACAGGCCGATCTTGCCGCCCTTCGCGAACGGGCAGATCAGGTCGATGACCTTGATGCCGGTCTCGAGCAATTCGACCGACGGCGCCAGCTCGTCGAACTTCGGCGCCGGCTGGTGGATCTCGCGGCGCTCGTCGGACAGGATCGGGCCGCGCTCGTCGATCGGCCGACCGAGCACGTCCATGACGCGGCCGAGCACGCCGGGGCCCACGGGCACGGAGATCGCGGCTCCCGTGTTGCGCACCTTCATGCCGCGCTGCAGGCCGTCGGAGGAACCGAGCGCGATCGTGCGCACCACGCCGTCGCCGAGCTGCTGCTCGACCTCGAACGTGAGGCCTTTCTCCGCCAGCTTGTTGTCGCTGTCCTCGAGGACCAGCGCATCGTAGATCTTCGGCATCGCATCGCGCGGGAACTCGATGTCGATGACCGCGCCGATGGTCTGGACGATGGTGCCGTGAGCTTGTGACATGACGTTCTGCCTGAAGAAGTGATTAGCGGATAGCGGATAGCGGATGGTCGGAGCGGCGCCTCGCTACACGGCCGCGGCGCCGCCCACGATCTCCGAGAGTTCCTTGGTGATCGAAGCCTGGCGGCTCTTGTTGTAGATGAGCTGCAGCTCTTCGATGATGTTCAGCGCGTTGTCGGACGCGGACTTCATCGCCACCATGCGTGCCGACTGCTCGGAGGCGATGTTGTCGGCGGCGGCCTGGTAGACGAACGTCTCCAGGTAGCGCACCAGCAGCTCGTCGAGCACGGTCTTCGCGTCGGGTTCATAGAGGTAATCCCAGCTGCCCTCGCGCACCTTGTCCGCGTCGAGCTCCGCGCCTTCCGGCGTCTGCCACTCGAGCGGGATCGGGATCATCGTCGCGTGGACCGGCTCCTGCTTCATCGTGTTGACGAAGCGGTTGCTGAAGATGTGCACCTCGTCGAGGCGCCCTTCGAGGTAGCCGTCGATCAGCATCTTGACCGGGCCGATCAGGCGCTCGAGTGCAGGGCGGTCGCCGTAGTTGACCACCTGCGAGACGATCTTGCCGCCCATCCGGTTCAGGAAGCCGAAGCCCTTGTTGCCGATGGCACAGTACTCGACCTCGACGCCCTTCGCGATCCACTCCTTGTGCTGGTTCAGCATCACCCGCAGCAGGTTCGTGTTGAGGCCGCCGCAGAGGCCCTTGTCGGTCGTGATCACGACGGCGCCGACGCGCTTCACGTCGGGGCGGCGGGTCAGCAGCGGGTGCTTGTACTCGGCATTGGCGCGGGCCGCGTGCATCGCGATGCTGAGGATGCGCCGCGCGTAGGGCCGGCCGGCCCGCATGCGCTCCTGCGCCTTCTTCATCTTCGACGCAGCGACCATTTCCATCGCCTTGGTGATCTTGCGCGTGTTCTGCACGCTCTTGATCTTGAGGCGGATTTCCTTGGTTCCGGCC
>Ga0209253_10000067_pt1 | contig 67370 bp, 62 predicted proteins | sample FrelakmetBRP12BR_FD_187145 | JGI IMG/M metagenome (GOLD analysis project Ga0209253, IMG submission 187145) | Freshwater lake sediment microbial communities from the University of Notre Dame, USA, for methane emissions studies - BRP12 BR (SPAdes)... | ecosystem: Environmental > Aquatic >...
ATGCCGATCGAGCGGCTGGTGGCGCAGGTGTTCCGCGAGCTCGCCAGGCTCAACCCGCAGAGCGCGGTCCATGCCCAGGCGTTGTACTCGGCCGTGAATGTGATCCAGCGGATTCCGCCGGCCCCGATCTTCCAGGAGTTGATGACGCGCACGTACTACGCGCACGTCGGAGACCTGTACTGGCGCTTCGACGAATCGGCCTGGAGCGCGGCATGAGCCCGATGGATGCAGAGCATGCCCGCCTGCTGGTCCGTCCGACGCTGGACACACGCTTCCACATTGACTTCGGGTGGTGGGAGAAGGCCGAGCGCGACTGGGAGGTCTACCTGCGCAGCCACCTTTGCGAAGTGCACAGGGCGGCCTACGCCGACCTGGAGACCAGCTCGGTCGTCGACTCGGTCGATCCGGTGACGGCCGAGGTCACGCGGGTGCCCGGGATCCAGCACATCGTGATCACGCACTGCTCGCAGCAGCCTGACTACATCACCCCCCAGACGACGTTGGTGCATGCCGTCTTCCGGGTGTTCCTGGCGAATGGCAACACACCGCTCTCATCGCGCCAGCTGGGCGACCAGCTGGGACGCCAGGCACCGACCATCCTCAAGACCCTCTCCGGTCCCCGGGTCTACAAAGGCATCCGTCCCTTCACCGAGGATTGACCCTCCCCTGGCTTGAGTCTAGAATGCAGGCGGGCCCCTGTAGCTCAATGGACAGAGCAGCGGTCTTCTAAACCGTTGGTTGTGGGTTCGATTCCCGCCAGGGGCGCTGAGGCTTCTTGCCGGGCGTCATCATCGACGCCCGGTTTTCGCTACTCCCCCGGAACGGATGGCGGGGCGCCCGTCCGGCCTTGGGCCCGGCGAGGCTCGTTAGGATGAGATAGGCGAGGGGTCAGACGGCCGGAGGACGGCTAGCGGACGGGGATCCCCCTCCTGGCTAGGCGGCCGGCTTGCCCGCGCTCTTGGCGCTGGTGGAGGGCGCTGACGGGAGCTCGAGAACCTCGGCCACTTCGACCAGCGCCACTTCGAGGCAGAACTTGGCACTGTTCAGGCGCTTGAGGGCGTGGGCAAGCTTCGCCTCACTCTCGACAACCTGACCACGCCGGAGTCCTTTGCCGGCGATCTCGAACTGGGCGCGGACCTCATTGACATGCAAGTACAGCTCGGGAAACTCGCCGACGACGATGCGCCGCATGCGTGTGGCGAGTGCCTCGAGATGCCGCCGCTGCTTGTCATCCAACTGTGCGAGCCCGGACGGCTCGGCAGGCGTGCCCGCCCTTCCCGCCATAGTGTCACTCCGCAACCGCACGATGGCTTCCATCATAGCACCTGGAAGGTTCGGCGAGAGTCGGCGACCGCCGGTTGGAGAGGCACGCGCAGGGATCGGTCCGGCGGCTCAGGTTGCCTGCAAGGCCGTGCCCGGCGGGGCGGCGTATTGCGGCTGGGGTTCCTGGGCGGGGAGCGGGGAACTGGAGTACTCTCCGGCACGCGATCGGGCCCCGGCCGGGGAGAGGAGCCGAGAGGGAGGTCGCCCGGCAACCACGTCCACGAGATAGGTTCCAAGCGCTTCGCGCACGACCCGGTACTCCGTCTCGCGACGTAGGATCTCCTCCGTACTCATGCTGGATCCCTTCCCTTCTGACCAGTCTGTCAATCCATCCCCCTGGATGGTATACGCGCAGGGGCTCCTGGCCATCCCTTGCCCGGGGGAGCCTATCGTGGGAGAAAGGGGAAGAGAACCACCTGACAGTTGGCGCAGCCACCTGTCAGGTGGTTCCGTGGCATGTTCTCGGAGGCGCGATTCCCCGGTCGTCTCGAGTTCACAGGTCGCGCAAGCTGGCTGCCGCTGGCGCAGTCGTTCACCGTAATCCTGAGCGCACTTCACGAGTTCTTCACACCCCGCCGGTATCCTACAACCCGGCGCAGAGTGGGATCGAGGCTGCGGGGAGCCTGCCTTGCAGCGCAGGTGCGCGTGATGCCGACGGCGCTCACCCGGGGATCCGACCCGGCGGGTCGGCAGTAGAATCAGGCTCGATCCACTGTACGGTACAGCAATCACGCCGTCGGTCCGGCAGGCGAAAGAATAGCGACCGCGTCGCGCCGGAAGACGGCAACCGCAGCTTGGCAAGGTGGCAAGATGGCCCCGACGATTCTGATCATTGAAGATGAAGTTGAGTTGGCGCAGATCCTGCGCGACTACATGGAGAAGGCAGGCTTCCGCGTCCAGACTGCGGCCAACGGGACAACGGCCGTCTCGATCTTCCGGCACGCTCCGGCGGACCTCGTAATCCTGGATCTCAACCTGCCCGGCATGGATGGGCTGGATGTCGCCCGCGAGCTGCGACGCACATCGTCGGTGCCGATCATCATGGCGACGGCCCGCGTCGAGGAGTCTGATCGCCTCGTCGGGCTCGAGCTCGGGGCGGACGACTATGTCATCAAGCCTTACAGCCCGCGCGAGGTTGTGGCGCGGGTGCGGGCGGTCCTGCGCCGTGCCCAAGGCGCGGCGGCCCCGCCCGAGATCGTTCGCGCCCGGGACATCGAGGTCGACCGGGTGAGGCACCGGGTGACCGTCGGCGTGCGCAACGTCGAGTTGACGCCGATGGAGTTCGAACTGCTGGCGGCCCTGGCCGGGCAACCCGGCCGCGTGTTCACCCGGGCGCAGCTCCTGGAGGGGAGCCAGGGAAGTGCTTTCGAAGGCTACGAGCGGACGATCGATGCGCACATCAAGAACCTGCGATCGAAGATCGAACCGGACCCGCGTCAGCCCCGGTACGTCCTGACCGTGTTTGGGGTCGGCTACCGGTTCGCCGATGAATAGGAACCGCCCATGCGGCTGAGCCTGGCCTGGAAGCTGCTGCTCGGCTACCTCCTGGTGGTGGCGGTCAGCATCACGACCTTCGCCGTGCTGGCCAACCGGTCGACGGAGCGCGAGCTGCGGTTGGCGATGGGGAGAAACCCGGAAGGGACCATCGTGGCGGCGGAACAGCTGGCGGCCTACTTCCGCGGGCGGGGATCGTTCGATGGCGTCGACCGGCTGTACGCCGCCGGACAGCACATGGGCGGGATGATGGGGCGCGGGGTTGGCGTCCCCGCCGTCGTCGATCCGCAGGGCCGGCCGCTGCTGGGTGACATTGCCGGCCCGCAGGATACGCGCGGCGCCACGCCGATCATCGTCGACGGAACGACGGTCGGATACGTGCTCCCGCCGGCGGCTGGTCTTGCGCTGCAAGCGGAGCGCGACCAGGTCGCCCGCGTCAACCGCGCCATTCTCCTGGCCGCGCTCTTGTCGCTGGGTGCGGCGCTGGTCGGCGCGGCGCTGCTGACGGCCGGTATGCTGAAGCCGGTGCGCGAGCTGACCAGCGCAGCACGCGCCCTGGCGGGCGGTGACCTGACGCGCCGGGTGCCGGTTCGGACGCGGGATGAAGTCGGCGCGTTGTCGGAGGCGTTCAACCACATGGGCGAAAGCCTGCAGCAGGCCGAGGCGCTGCGGCGGGACATGACCGCCGACATCGCTCACGAACTGCGCAATCCGCTGTCAGTGATGCAGGCGCGCGTCGAAGCCGTGATCGACGGTGTATATCCGCCGACGCCGGAGAACCTGGAGCCGGTGCTTGAGCAGACGCGACTCCTCAGCCGGCTGGTGGAGGACTTGCGGACACTGGCGCTGGCGGACGCCGGGCAACTCGCGCTGGCGAAGAAGGAGATCAGTCTGAGCGGTGTGGTGGAGCGGACCGTGAGTGGCTACCGGGCCCGGGCACAGGCGTCTGGAATCGACCTCCAGCTGCACCTGGCCGCCGATGTCAGGGTCAGCGCCGATCCGGGACGGATCGAGCAGGTGATCGGCAACCTGCTGGCAAACGCTCTGCGCCATGCGCCGCGCGGCACGGCCGTGGACATCGGGCTGAAGGAGCTCAACGGCCGCGCCCGGCTGGAAGTCGCCGACCGTGGAGATGGCATCCCTCCCGAGGCTCTCCCCTTCGTGTTCGAACGCTTCTATCGCGCAGATCGCTCGCGCTCGCGAGAGGTTGGCGGCACGGGATTGGGGCTGGCGATCTCACGCCAGATCGTCCAGGCTCACGGGGGCACGATCACGGCCGCCAACCAGGCAGAGGGCGGAGCGGCCTTCATCGTGGAACTCCCTCTGGCGGTGGAATCCTCTGGCACAAACGTGAAGTCAGATCTCCGCCAGACCTGAAGGCGGACCGGCGCTTGACTCCCGGAGAGGATCTCGGGCCGAAGGAGAAGGACAGGCGGGCAGCCAATCCAGTGGCTGCCTGCGTGCCGGGCACGAACATTCAGGCAGGAGGGGCCGGAGGGGTCCAGGCTCGGAGCCGAGGTACCCAACGCGGCACGTTCGCGCAGTACAAGCGGTAGGGATCACCGAACCGCCTGAGCAGGTCCGGCTCCTCTACCGCAGGCATGTACACCAGATTGAGCGTCACGAAGACCAGGAGCCAGCCGAAGGTCGGCCAAGAGCCGAGCAGCAGGGCTTCTCCGGCGAGGATCAGGAACATGCCAGTGATCATCGGATTGCGGACGTGGCAGTACGGGCCGCGGATGACCAGCGACTGAGGCGGCGCCCAGGGTGCTGGCGTCCCGTTTCCGTGCCGGATGAACAACCGCACCGTAGAGACCGCCAGCAGGATGCCGCAGGCCAGCAGCATGAGCCCCAGGACGAAGAGCGGCGAGAGAAGACCGCGCGGCGTATGGGTCCATGGGGTCCCGGCGAATACGCACAGCAGAAGCGCGGGGATGAACACCACTCCAGTTCCAGGCAGGACCACCAGTCCGATGATCAGCGAACGGGTCACAGGGGAATCCTCAGGGAGAGACCGCCGGGTCCAAGAGCGCGCTGAAGGCGTCTATTCGTCGCCGGCCAGGGCCCGTGCCCTGCGCCAGGGGGGCAGGTCTTGCTTGTCGGCCAGCGCCTCGCGCAAATCGAGGACTTGGTCGCGCAGGCTGGCAGCCTTCTCGAACTCGAGCGCCTCGGCCGCCGAGCGCATCTCCTTCTCCAGGTCCTTGATCAGCCGGGCCAGATCGTCGCGCGGCATCGCCGCCGGCGTGAAGGCTCGGTAGCCTTCGCGCGGCTCGGCGACGGCGTGAGCCGCCAACTGGTCGGTCAGATCGCGCACCGCCTTGACGATGCTCATCGGCTCGATACCGTGTGCCTCGTTGTAGGCCACCTGCTTGGCGCGGCGGCGGGCAGTCTCGTCCAACGCCCGACGCATCGACTCGGTGATCTTGTCGGCGTACATGACCACCGTGCCGTCAATGTGCCGGGCCGCACGCCCGATGGTTTGGATCAACGCCGTATCGGAGCGCAGGAAGCCCTCCTTGTCGGCGTCCAGGATGGCGACGAACGAGACCTCCGGCAGATCGAGCCCCTCGCGCAGCAGGTTGATGCCGACGACGACGTCGTACACCCCCAGGCGTAGGTCGCGCAGGATGCTGACCCGCTCCAGCGTGTCGATCTCGGAATGCAGGTAGTGCACCTTGACCCCGAGCTCGCGCAGGTAGTCGGACAGGTCCTCGGCCATGCGCTTGGTGAGCGTGGTGACCAGGGCGCGCTGCCCGTGTTCCACCCGGCGTCGGATCTCGCCCACTAGATCGTCGATCTGGCCCTCGACCGGCCGGACCTCGACCTCGGGATCCACCAACCCTGTCGGGCGAATGATCTGCTCGACGACCTGCGCCGCCAGCCCGAGCTCGTATGGCCCGGGCGTGGCCGAGGTGTAGATCACCTGTCCAGTGCGGGCTTCAAACTCCTCGAAGGACAGCGGCCGGTTGTCGAGCGCCGATGGCAGACGGAAGCCGAAATCGACCAGCGTCTCCTTGCGCGAGCGGTCGCCGCCGAACATGCCGCGCACCTGCGGGATGGTCATATGGCTCTCGTCGATCACCAGCAGGTAGTCGGGCGGGAAGTAATCGACCAGCGTCCAGGGCGGGGAGCCGGCCGCGCGCCGGTCGAGGTGCCGGCTGTAGTTCTCGACGCCCGAGCAGTAGCCCACCTCGCGCAGCATCTCCAGGTCGTAGCGCGTGCGCTGCTCTACCCGCTGCGCTTCCAGCAGCTTCTCTCGGGCCTTCAGCTGTGCCACGCGCTCGGCCAGCTCGGACTCAATGTCCACCAGCGCTCCCTCGAGCTTCTCGCGCTCGGTGATGAAGTGCTTGGCCGGATAGATGGCGACGCTGTCCGGACGGGCCAGAATCTCGCCCGTCACCCGGTCAAACTGGACGATGCGTTCGACTTCATCGCCGAAGAAGCTGATGCGCAGGCCGAACTCGTCGTAGGCCGGTAGGACCTCGAGCGTGTCCCCCCGTACGCGGAAGGTGCCCTGCCGCAATTCCATGTCGTTGCGTTCGTACTGAGACTCGACCAGCTGCCGCAGGACGGCATTGCGGCGGTACTGTCCGCCGACGGCCAGGTTGACCACAACGCTGCCGTAGGCCTCGGGGTTGCCGATGCCGTAGATGCAGGACACCGAGGCGACGACGATGACGTCGCGCCGCGAAAGGACCGAGGTCGTCGCCGACAGGCGCAGCCGCTCGATCTCCTCATTGATCTCGGTTTCCTTCTCGATGTACAGATCGTGCTTGGGGACGTAGGCTTCAGGCTGGTAGTAGTCGTAGTACGAGACGAAGTACTCCACGGCGTTGTCGGGGAAGAAATCCTTGAACTCGGCGAACAGCTGCGCACCCAGCGTCTTGTTGTGCGCCAGGATCAGAGTCGGGCGCTGCAGCCGGTCGATCACGTTGGCGATGGCGAAAGTCTTGCCCGTGCCGGTGGCGCCGAGCAGGACCTGGTGCTTGTATCCCTGGCGCAGCCCGGCGACGAGGGCCTCGATCGCCTCCGGCTGGTCGCCAGTGGGCTGGTAGATCGACCGCAGCTTGAAGTCCGGCATGCTCAGCCTCGAACAAATGGGCTACTATTCTACCACGCGCTCGGGTCGAGGCGCGGGACGCGGCGTCAGAAAGCCCGTAGGTAGATCGGGTTGCTGAGGATCCAGTGCCGGAGCCGGCCGCGGAACGGGATCCTGGCTTCGACCCGGTACGCGCCGGGCTCGTTGACCGTATGCATCGCGGCTTCCGCTTCAGTCCAGCGCCGAAGAATCGTCCCGTGCCGGATGAGGCGGATCTCAGCCGGGCGAGGCAGGTGGATCTGGAAGGTGGCGCCAAACCGGCAGGTCAGGGAATCCCCCATCATGGCCTCACCGTGATCAGAGCTGGCGGTGAAGCCGAAGCCGCGCGTGGAGGCTGGCCGGTCGTAGCCCACGAAGCAGTGCCCTTTTCGAAGCGCGTCGGCCAGCCGCCGGCGATCGGCTTCGGCATCGCCGGAGAGGGGCTCCTCACACAGCATGTGCGTGTTCACTGCGCGGAACAGGAACTTGTACGGCAGGATCACGCGTTGCAGCGGGCCGAGGCGGACGTGAGTCCCGTGTGCATCGGCGCCTCCGATCGCCGGCACGCGGCGGCCAGAGGCCAGCAGAGCATCCCAGCGGGCGAGCGCCTCAGGGAATGGACCCACGGGGCTCAGGTCCGGGAAGTAGGCATACCACAAGGCCGCCATCACGGAGCGAAGGTGCCCCTTGAACTCGCTCATCGTGTTCCAGATCTCGACGCCGAAGGGGCCCTGCAGGTCGATATTGACCCACGACAAGTCGGGTTCGTGGAACAGCGGCGCGGGCGGGTCGATCAGGTGGGCCAGGAATGCCATGCCGCCAGCTTCGTCGACGGCGTTCAACAACCGCTGCGGATGGGAGGCGAGCGTCGCCAGTTCGCGGCGCGCTTCAAGGACAATCAAGTGGTTCTTCTGTGGCTCGCGGATCTGATCATGGATCTCCTCGCCTGCGAGGAGCAGCACGCGCCGGTCGTGCTGGTAGCGGTACCCGTCCAGACCCTGGACGTAAACGTTGTGATCGGTGATCCAGACGGCGTCGATCCCCGCCGCGATCGCCGCGGCGGCCACCTCGTCATGCGTGCCGTCGCCGTCCGAGTAGAGCGTATGCGCGTGCAGGTTGCCGATGTACTCTTGCATTGCCTGTCGATCTCGCCATGGCTCAGATGCTGTGGGGTGCGGAGTCGAGGCGGCGCTTCCGGCCGGCGTCGCCCGGCGTGACCAGCTGGGCACCGGTCTGCGCGCACACACCGATCAGTTGCTGTCGTTGCGCAGCCGAGAGCGGCGCCAGGTGCGTGACGACGGCGGTGACGCGCTCCTCGAGCAGCGAGGCCAGCAGGCGGCGCCAGGCCGGGCCTGCAGGCCGGTCGTCGACCAGGATCTCGAAGTCCTCCGGCCGAAAGGGGGCACCGAGCAGACCCTCCAGCGAGCGCCGGTAGCCGTTGTCAAGCTGCAGCCAGCGGAATGGGCCCGACCCGTCGGGGATCTCCAGCGGGTGGCGCTGGATGACATAGACGAAGACCGTGGGTGGGACAGGCGAGTTGCCCATGGCAAGGAAGGCTACCTGTCCGACAGGATAGCACACGTCCGAGGCTCCGGCAAACTACCCCCTCGGCCGGAGGCCGGCCCTTGGGCGCATACGGCGCGGCCAGCGCGGACGGGTGGACACACGACGGGATACGTGGGATGCCACGTGTCACGTCGTGCCTGGGCTATCCGCAGCCTGCATCGGGATCGCTGCCAAGCCTGTGCGCATAGTCAATAGGCAAGCGCGCCACGGGTGTTGATCGCGCTAAGATACCGTCGCCCAGCCACCTGGAAGAAACCCCGCTAGGGCGGGAGTGGTGTAGCATTTGGAGCGCTCAGGGCGGTGGGTTGGCGTCGTTCTTGATCGTGGGCGCCTCAAGCCAACGCAAGAAGCCGTCGCGCCCCGCGATTCTCGAAGGAGCATGGAGGGGTCCGTGCCGGGTTGTCGTACCGCGAGCGCGATCCTGCTGTTCGGCCTCGCGCTGTCAGCCTGCAACCTGCCGCGTAGCGCGCCGGCCATCACCGAGGAACCGGCAGGTGATCTGGCTGCGACGCGGCAGGCCCTGGTGCCGATCGCGGAAGCGCTGCTTGTGCGTGTCAATCACGACCGCGACGTGTTGGGCTTGCAGGCGCTGGTGGGATCGCAGGCGCTCGATCAGGTGGCCGGTCTCCGGGTGGAGGACATGCTGATCCGGGGCTATCTCGGCCCCGTGGGACCGGGCGATGTCTCCGTAGCCGCGCAGGACCTGATGGCCGTGGCCGGGTTCAGCGGGCGCCTGGGGGAGACGGTCTACGAACACAGCGGCCCGCTGGCCGGGCTGGTGGATGCGGCGTCAGGCGCCTGGGTGGCGAGCGAGGTGCACCGGAAGCTGTTGCTCGACGCCAGGTTCCAGTTCACCGGCATCGGAATCCTCGGCGACGGCGAACGCTGGATCGTGGCGCAGGTCTTCGCAGAACGTGGACCGTAGGCCTGGAGGTAGGCGAGGTGGACAACCGGCCGCTTGCCGATACCTTCGATGCAATCGCCGATCTCCTGGAGATCAAGGGCGAGGTCGTCTACAAAGTGCTTGCCTACCGTCGGGCCGCCGAGTCGATCCGCGCGCAGAGTCGCGCCGTCTCCGACGTGTGGAAAGAAGGGCAACTTCGCTCGATCCCCGGGGTCGGCGAGGCGATCGCCACGAAGATCGACGAGCTGATGCGCACGGGCAAGCTCGAATTCTTTGAGAAGTTGACGCGCGAGATCCCGGTCACCCTGGTCGATGTGCTGCGTGTCGGCGACGTCGGCCCGAAGAAGGCCGCCCGCTTCTGGAGGGAGCTGGGGATTGCCGACCTGAAGCAGTTGGAGGCGGCGGCGCGCGCAGGCCGGCTGGGGGCGCTGCCGGGGATGGGTGCACGATCCGAGGCGCGCATCCTGGAGAGCATCGAGGCGCTGAGAACCCGGGAGACCACGCGCATCTCGATCGCCCGCGCCAGGCCAGTGGCGGACAGCCTGCTGGAGCGCCTGCGCCTCCTCCCCGGTGCCAGCGCGGCCGAGCCGGCGGGCAGCCTGCGGCGCGGCCGCGAAACGGTTGGAGACATCGACCTGCTCGTGGCGGCGCGCAAGCCCCGGGAGGTCATTCGGGCCTTCCTGGCGCTGCCGGAGGTCGTCCGGGTGCGGGGGCAGGGAGACACGAAGGCCAGCGTCGAGCTGGCCAACGGCATCCCGGTCCAGGTGTGGGTGCATCCGCCGGAGCACTTCGGTACGGCACTTCAGTATGCCACCGGCTCGCAGGCCCATAACGTCCGCCTGCGCGAGCTGGCGCAATCGAGAGGACTTTCGCTCTCAGAGCATGGTTTCAAACTGGAGAACGGGCGGACGCGCGAGTGCGCCACCGAGGACCAGGTCTATGCCCTCCTCGGCCTGCCGTGGATCCCGCCCGAGCTGCGCGAGGACCGCGGCGAGGTACAGGCAGGGCTGGAGGGACGGTTGCCGGTGCTGCTGACGGCCGGTGACATTCGCGGCGAGCTGCACGCCCACACCGACTGGAGCGACGGGGCGGCATCGCTCGAGGAGATGGCCGCGGCAGCCGTGGCCGCAGGGCTTGAGTATCTGGTGATCACGGATCACTCCCGGAGCCTGGGCGTCGCCAATGGGCTGACGCCCGAGCGCGTCCGCCAGCAGCGCAAGCAGATCGAGGCGCTCCAGCGGCGGCTGGGAGACCAGCTGCGCCTGTTGCACGGGACGGAAGTTGAGATCCTGGCCGATGGAAGCCTTGATTTCCCTGACGATGTGCTGGCTGCTTTCGACCTGGTGACGGCCTCGGTGCATTCTTCGCTGCGCCAGCCGCGCGAGCGCGTCACGGCGCGCATGATCGCCGCCCTGCGCCACCCGCATGTCGATATCATCGGCCACCTCACCGGCCGGATGATCGGGACGCGCGACCCGGCGGACCTGGATCTGGAGGCGGTGTTCCATGCCGCGGCGGAGCAGGGGGTGGCGCTGGAGATCAACGCCCACCCCGAGCGCCTGGATCTGAACGAGGCGCATGCCCGGCGCGCGACCGAGGTCGGCTGCCTCCTGGCAGTCAACACCGATGCCCACCGGCCAGAGCACTTCGCCCTGCGGGATTTTGGGCTGGGGATTGCCCGCCGGGCGTGGGTGACACGTGCCAACGTCGTGAACGCCTGGCCCGTGGAGGATGTGCTGCGCTGGGCAAAGGGCCATTCGGCCTGAAGCGGTCCGGGTTCACGCGACTTCCCATCGACGCGGGGGTTGTAGGCCTCGGGCAATCATCCCCTTCTTCATTCGCAGACAGGAGGCCACGTGTCCGGAATCGCTATCGTAACGGATAGTACGGCATACATCCCGCCAGAACTGGTTCGCAAGTACGGACTGCACGTCGCACCGCAGATCCTGATCTGGGGGGAGGAGACGCTGCGCGACGGCATCGACATCATGCCTGATGCCTTCTATGCCCGCTTGAAGACGGCCAAGACGATGCCGACCACATCGCAGGTTACGATCGCCTACTTCAAGGAGCTGTTTGAGAAACTCGCCGGCGAGGGTAAGCAGATCCTGGCCGTGCTGGTCTCGTCGAAGCTCTCGGGCACGATCTCTTCGGCTGTCCAAGCCAAGGAACTGGTCCCCCAGACTCGGATTGAAATCGTGGACTCCTTGAGTACGGCGATGGCGCTCGGATTCCAGGTCCTTGCAGCGGCACGCGCCGCCGAGGCCGGACGGACCCTTGCTGAGGTCACCGATGTCGCCCGGAGTGCGGCGGCCCACACTGGGATTGTCTTCGCGGTCGATACGCTCGAGTTTCTCCACCGTGGGGGGCGGATTGGCGGCGCGTCGCGCTTGCTGGGCACAGCGCTGAACCTCAAGCCGGTCCTCGAGCTCAACGACGGCCGGATCGAGCCGATCGAACGCGTTCGCACGAAGGCCAAGGCCCGCGCCCGGCTGCTGGAGATCGTTGCCGAGCGGGTGAAGGGCAAGCCGAACCTGCGCCTGGCGTCCCTCCACGCCGCGGCCGAGTCCGAAGCGGCGGAACTCCTCGATCAAGCCAAAGCCCTGTTGAAGCCGGTGGAGGCCTTCGCGTCAGTGGCAAGTCCAGTGGTTGGCAACCATGCTGGCCCAGGGACCGTCGGGTTGGCCTACTCCACCGACCTCTAGCCTTCTCACGGCCTCACAATCTGGTGCCGGGGCGGCGGTCGTGCCGCCGCCCCGCTTGCTAGTCAGGGTTGACAACCCGGGTGGTCCTAGGCTAGAATGTGGATAATGTAGGTCGGGCTTGACTAATTACCCCTGACCAGGTGGACGGTGGATCGAGAGCTGCTCCTGCTGGGCATCTTGCGCCGCGAGGCGATGCACGGATACCGGCTGGTCGAGATTATCGAGACCGAGCTCCGGGCGTGCACCGACCTCAAGAAGCCGACTGCCTACTTCCTGCTCGGCAAGCTGGCGCGCGCTGGCCTGGTGACCCGCACGCGCACGCGTGATGGCAAGCGCCCTCCCAAGTGGGTCTACCGGCTGACCCCCAAGGGCGAGGAGACGTTCCAGGCCTTGCTGCGCAAGAACCTCGGCGCGTTCATGCCGCCGAAGTTCCCAGGCAGCGCCGGCTTGGCTTTCGTCGACGTCTTGCCGCCGGAGGAAGCCCGCCACCTTCTAGCGCAGCGTATCGCTTCGCTGGAGGCGTATGCCTCCCAAGCCGAAGCGCTGGGAAACGCGGCGGAGCATGCGGAGCAGGTCGTCTCGCACGAGCGCGCCCACCTGCGTGCCGAGCTGGCGTGGCTTAAGGATCACTTGAACAAGCGACTCGGTCGCGCCGGGTCAACCGCATGAGACGAGCTGGCGCGCGCGACCTCGGTTGCCGTGTAGCTGCATCTCTTGCGGTGCCGCCCACGCGCAGGCACGACGCAGATCTCCCCGCGCAAGACTCGGCCCTGCTCGACGACCGTTCGGGGAGGGGGTAAGTGGACGGATCGGTCGGTAGATCCCGCGCGAGATCCCTGCGCGCGCAGGTGTCGTCGGAACGCGTTGGGCAGGGACCACGACGCTTGAGGTGAGCCCCAGGTGAAAGAACGAACGCTGCTCGTCATCGTCCTACTTACCGTGGCTTTGCTGGCGGCCGGATTCTGGGTGGCGCAGAACGTCAACCTGATGCCGGCCGAAGCCTCCACTCGGGCCGCGCTGGTCGACCAGCTCTTCCGGGCCATGCTCGGGCTGGCAGCTGTCATCTTCCTCCTGGTCGAGGGCCTGCTGCTGTACTCGGTCCTGCGCTTCCGGCGCCCCAGGGGAGATGAAGGTGATGCCGTGCCCGTACATGGCAACCGGGAGCTGGAGATCGTCTGGACGCTCATCCCGGCGCTGATCGTAGTCGTCATCGGCTTCTACTCGTTCCGCGTCCTGGCCGCCAGCGAGATGCGCGAGGCCGATCCGATCGTCGTCAATGTCGACTCGCGCCAGTTTTCATGGTCGTTCGAGTATCCGGCCGAAGGCGTGACCTCCACCGATCTGCACCTGCCGCTCGGCCGTCAGGCGCGCTTCCTGATCACCTCGACCGATGTGATCCACTCCTTCTGGGTGCCGGAGTTCCGCGTGAAGCGAGACGCCACGCCGGGCCAGATCGCAGAACTCCTGGTGACCCCGTCGCGCCTGGGTACGTACCCGGTGCGCTGCGCCGAGCTGTGCGGCGTCGGGCATGCCTCCATGGGTTTGACTTCGCAGGTCTTTGTCGAGTCCGAGGCCGACTTCCAGGCGTGGCTCGAGGCACAGGCGGCGTTTCCCTCGGACCCAATCGCGGCCGGGCGAGCGTTGTTTGGCCGGAATGGCTGTTCCGCATGTCATGCCCTGGCAGATGCCGGGGCGATCGGCATCATCGGGCCGGGACTGGACGCGCTTGCGGACCCGGCCAGCGCGCACGCCTCGATGCACGGCGCGGACCTGCGGACGTACGTCGAGCAATCGATCGTGGATCCCTCGGCCGTGGTGGTGGAGGGGTTCAGCGACGGCCTGATGCCCAAGGACTTTGGGACCCGAATACCCGCCAACGAACTGGCGATCCTGGTCGACTATCTGATCGCGCATAAGTAGGGCAGGCTGCGTGATGGCAGGGAGACGAGAAACGATGACGGCAACTGCTTCGACGACGACCGCCCCCGCGTGGCGGCGGTATTTCGGCTGGAGCACCGACCACAAGGTGATTGGCGTCCAGTACCTGGTCACCAGCTTCTTCTTCTTCCTGGTGGGCGGGGCGATGGCGGGCATGATCCGCACGCAGCTCCTGGCGCCTGATAGCACGCTGGTTTCGGCCGAGGCTTACAACCGGCTGACGACCAACCACGGCTCGGTCATGCTCTTCCTGTGGATCCTTCCGGTCCTGGCCGGGTTGGGCAACTACCTGATCCCGCTGCAGATCGGCGCCCGCGACATGGCCTTCCCGCGCCTGAACGCGCTCTCGTTCTGGCTCCTGGTTCCCTCCGGCTTGCTGATGCTGGCCAGCTTCTTCGTCGGCGCGGCTGAGGCTGGATGGACGGCCTATGTCCCGCTGTCGGTTGCCGGCCCCGACGGGCAGACACTGTGGGCGATCAGCGTCGTCCTGCTGGGCACATCGTCGATGATGGGGTCGATCAACTTCGTCACCACGATCTTCACCATGCGCACGGCGGGGATGACGTTCTGGCGCATGCCCCTGTTCACCTGGTCGATGCTGGCCACTTCGATCCTGGTCCTAACCGCCACCCCCGTGCTGACGGCCGGACTGGTGCTGATCGCGATGGACCGCCTGGTGGGGACGCTGTTCTTCAGCGTGCCGGCCGGCGGCGATCCGATCCTGTGGCAGAACCTGTTCTGGTTCTACTCCCACCCGGCGGTCTACATCATGGTCCTGCCGGCCATGGGCGCCGTCTCGGAGATCTTCCCGGTCTTCTCCCGCAAGCCGGTCTTTGGCTACAAGATGATCGCCTTCTCCAGCCTGGCCATCAGCCTGCTGGGGCTGACCGTGTGGGCCCACCACATGTTCACCAGCGGCATGGACCCGCGGCTGCGGGTTCCGTACATGATCAGCACGATGATCATCGCCGTGCCGACCGGCGTGAAGATCTTCTCCTGGCTGGCGACGATCTGGGGCGGCAAACTTCGGCTGGACACGCCGATGCTGTTCGCCCTGGGCTTCATCTCGATGTTCCTGATCGGCGGGATCACCGGCGTGTTCCTGGCCGCCATCCCGATCGATCTGCATGTCCACGACACGTACTTTGTCGTGGCGCACCTGCACTTCGTCCTGTTCGGCGGTAGCGTCTCCGGCGCGTACGCCGCCCTGTACTACTGGTACCCCAAGATCACCGGCCGCCGACTGGATGAGCGGCTGGGCAAGGTCCACTTCGCCGCCAACTTCATCGGGACCAACCTGGCCTACCTGCCGATGTTCCTGGCGGGCCTGCTCGGCATGCCCCGCCGGGTGGTGAACTATGACCCGCGCTTCACCGAGCTCAACCAGCTGGCGTCGCTGGGTGCCTTCCTGCTGGCCGCCTCGGTGCTGCCGTTTCTGTACAACGTGATCGTCAGCTGGGTCTCAGGACCCAAGGCAGGCGACAACCCGTGGCGGGCCAAGACGCTGGAGTGGAAGACGAGCTCGCCTCCGCCGGCGTACAACTTCGACACGCCCCCGGTCGTCACCGAGGGTCCGTATGACTACGGCGAGGCCGCCCAGGGTTCGCTCGCACCGTCGCCTTCGGCGGCCGGCGACTGAGACAGCAGGAGGCGCACATGACGTCGCACAACATCACGCACGAAGACGAGTTCCGCGCCGGGCGCGAGCTGTCGCTCGATCACCGGAAGCTCGGGATGTGGCTGTTCCTGGCCTCCGAGGTGATGTTCTTCGGCGGGTTGATCGGGACCTTCCTGCACTACAAGGCCACCATCCCGTCCCCGGAGTCCGCCGAGCTGGACACGGTCCTGGTGGGCATCAACACCTTCGTCCTGATCACCTCCAGCCTGATGGTCGTCTTGGGGCTGGACTCGATTCGCCGCGGCAGCCGTCGCGGGTTGCTGACCTACCTGGGGCTGACGGCGCTCCTGGGCGTGGTCTTCCTCGGCGGCCAGGGCTACGAGTTCGTCAGCCTGTATGGCCACGGGATCGCGCTGACCAGCAGCGTCTTTGGCTCCAGCTTCTTCACGCTCACCGGCTTCCACGGGTTGCACGTCCTGATCGGCGTCGCTTGGGCGTTGCTCACGTTGGGCAAGGCGTTGCGCGGCACGTATTCGGCGCAGGATCACGTCGGCGTGGAGGCCTTTGGCCTGTACTGGCATTTCGTCGACATCGTGTGGATCGTCCTGTTCACGATCATCTACCTGATCTGAGGCATTGGCATGACAAGCAGCTCCTCACCTTCGACGCACGTCGCCTCCCGGGCGCGTCAGTATGTCCTGGTCTTCGTCGCTCTGGCGGTCATCACGACGATCGAGATCGCCATGACCCAGATCTCCATCCCCGCCACGCTAGCCAGCGTCTTCTTCCTGGCTTTCTCGCTGGCCAAGGCGACGCTGGTGGCGACCTTCTTCATGCACCTGCGCGACGACTCGCCTATCTACGCCGCCATCTTCCTCCTGCCCGTCGTCTTGGTCTTGGCCTTCTCCACGCTGATGTTGATGAGCGCAGGGCACTGATGGCCGTCGCCGGGGCGGTGGCGCCGGTCCGAACGGATCTCCTCCGATCCGCTCTCCCTCTCGGAGTCGCCGTCCTGGCAGGCACCGGTTTGGCGGCTGCTGAGCACTCGGGCGCAGCTCGAGCCTCGACGAAGCCGTAGATGACAGTGCGAGCCGGGCAGCAGCCCGGCTCGCACTGTCGCGCTCTGCGCGTAGTGGGCCTGGAGCGTGGCCGTGCGGAGGGATGGTCCTTGGCACAGGTCGTCCCAAGTTGCGCCCATCGCGGGTGATTGCGGTGGGTGGGGCGGGGGACGGCACGCTTGCTCAGCCGCGCCCACGCCCGGCGGTGCGCAGGAACAACAATCCGAACAACGCGGCGATGACGAGCGGGACACCGGCCAACACCCAGCCTGCCGCGTTGGCCGTGCCTCCGACGCGCTCCGAGAAGCCCACGGACGCCTGGCCTTCGGGTCCCTCGATCGTCGCGGTCACGTTCCAGAATCCAGCCGACGACACGGGCAGGCTGACAGCGTAGTCCCCCGGGACCTGCGCCAGATCGGCGCTGGCACCCCCGACGACCGGTGATGCCTCGCCTTCTGCCGGCGAAGCCTGCACTCGGACGGTCAATCCATCCTGCGCCGCGCCGGAAGCATCCGCCACTCGAAACTCGACGAACAGGTCGCCGACCTCGGTCGGACCGGTGAACGCGTCGACGACGTAGGCCCCGGCGCGTTCCCCACTAAGCCGTACCCGGAAGGTCGCCTGGTGCGCATCGTCTGCGCCGGCGTGTGGCTCCGCGTCCTCCAAGGGAGTCTCAACCGCACCGGGTTGGGCAGTGGCGGGAGCGAGCGGGAACGGCAGCGTGAACGGCGCGATGGCGATCCAGAGCAGCGACAGCAGCGCAGCGCTGCCGACCGTCGATGCGGCGAGCCTGGCGAGCGTGCCAGGCGTCCGCAGGCTCTGCCCAGCAGGCCCGGCCGCATGCTGTGCGGCGAGGAGGACAAGGCCAGTGAGGCCTGCCGACACGCGAAGCGCTGTGACACCGGTAGCTACCGCGATCCCGGCCGAGGGAACGGGTACGGCGCCAAGCACCGCCGCGACCAGCGCAGCCGCTTGAATCGCGACGCCCGACCAGACGGCGCCCGCCGACTGCCGCAAGATGTACGCCGTCCCCCACAGCACCTGGCACAGCCCGGTGAGCGCCATCAGGATCACGGAGGCGCTGCATCCGATTGCCACGCCCGGGACAGCGGCGAGGCTGACAGTGCCGGCGACGATCGAAGCGTAGCCGGTGGCCCATGGCCGCCACGCGTTCCAGCGATGGCTCATGATCGGGTCCGGATCGGCCGCGGGCGGAGGCTGGCGACGAGGCGGCGCCGCTCGGGGATCGCCCTCATGCGCTGCTCTCCAACAGCGAGCGCAGGTCGGTCAGGATCGTTTCCTTGGTGATGGTCAGGTCGTAGCTTGTTACCAGCTTGCCGTCCGGAGCGATCAGATAGACGCGGGTCCCATGGAGGACGTCCGTGTGCTCGTGGCCGGACTCCGGCGTCGCTGCCAGCACACCGTAGCCAAGGCGTGCCTGCGTAAGCTGTTCGTCGGATCCCGCAAGCCCGATGAACCGCGGATTGAACTGGTCGAGGTATGCACGCAGCACAGCCGGTGAGTCGTTCGCCGGATCAACGGTGACCAGGACGAGGTCGACTCGCTCGCCATCAGGCCCCAGTTGCTCGACAGCCCATCGGGCGTTGGCCATGGTGAGCGGGCACTCGTCCGGACACTGCGTATAGCCGAAATACAGAAGGACGGCATGTCCTTGAAGGGCTGCCAGGTTGAAGGGTTGGCCGTATGTGTCGATAAGGTCGAGCGCAGGCGCCTGGGTCGGGGCAGGGTACGGGCTGCCATGCAGCGGCAGGGAGTCTGGGGCACAACCGGCCGCCAGCGTGGCTGCCATGAGGAGGGCGAGCATGCGGGGGATTCGTTTGGCCGTCATGGCGTTCGATTCTATCATCCGCAATGGCGGGGTCTTCGCGCGATGTGCCGCCTTCGGAAGCATCCGTCGGCGATGAAGGGAGGTCATCATGGAATACCGGACGCTGGGGAGCACCGGGCTCAAGGTGTCCGAGCTGTGCCTGGGGACGATGCAGTTCGGATGGACGGCCGACGAGGCGACGTCATTCGCCGTCCTGGACGCAGCCTTCGAAGCGGGCGTCAATTTCATCGACACGGCCGACATCTACTCGCGTTGGGTTCCGGGAAACCCGGGTGGCGTGGCCGAGACGATCGTCGGCCGCTGGCTGGCAGAGCACCCCGGCCTGCGCAGCCAGATCACCTTGGCGACGAAAGTGCGTGGCCCGATGGGGGACCGGCCGGAGGACGCCGGTCTGTCGCGCGCCCACATCGTGGCCGCAGCGGAGGCCTCGCTGCGCCGGATGGGAACCGATTGCATCGATCTGTACCAGACGCATTGGCCAGATGACGATACGCCGATCGAGGAGACGCTGGAGGCGCTGGAGAGCCTCGTGCGGCGAGGCCTGGTCCGTCACCTGGGCTGTTCGAACTACCCGGCGTGGCGGCTGATGCAGGCGTTGTGGGAATCCGACCGCCTACGCCTGGCGCAGTTCGAGTGCCTGCAGCCCCACTACAACCTGCTGCACCGCGACGAGTTCGAGCGTGAGCTCGAGTCGGTCTGCCGGACGTACGGGCTTGGCGTGATTCCCTACAGCCCGCTGGCCGGCGGCTACCTGACGGGCAAGTACACCGAGGGCGCCGAAGCGCCTGCCGGCACCCGAGGCAGCTCAAGCGGGCGGATCCAGAGGTACATGCGCTCTGACAAGGGACCGCGTGTGCTCACAGCCCTCCGGTCGTTGGCCGAGGCGCGCCGAGGCTCACTCTCCCAGATTGCCTTGGCCTGGCTGCTCGCGCGTCCGGGAGTCACCAGTCCCATCATCGGCCCTCGCTCGCTTGAGCAACTGGTGGACAACCTGGGCGCGGTGCGGATGCGGATCCCGCCGGAGGCGGCGAAGGCCCTGGATGATGCCTCTGCGTGGAGCCTTGACGAGGACTGAGCCGCGACGGGAGCCAGATCCGGCTGGGCCGCACAGGAGTCCATCTCGAAAGCGGCGCCAGTCACCCCTCCAGAGGGCTCGATTGAGCGCTTTGCACTTATGACAAGTGTTGCGCTATAATGATCCTGATCCCGCGTGTCGATCGGGGTGGGCGGCCGTGGAAGAAGCCATCGAATCCTTCTTGTATCAGCTTCAAGCCGGGCAGGGCCGGGCGAAGAACACCGTCCTTGCCTACCGGGCCGACTTGCGCCAGTTCGCGGCTGCTCTGGCCGAGATCGCCGGGCGCCGCGTGACCTTGGGGGACCTAACCAGCGACCTGCTGGCGAAGTACGCCTCGTGGCTGGGAACACTGGGCTACCGCCCGGCGACGCTCTCGCGCAAGATGGCCGCTGTGCGCTCGTTCCTGGAGTCCAACGCTTTCGCCGGGTCGGATACCGTCCCCGAGCTGACCGACGCCCTTCGGCCTCCGCCCGCGCCGCGCAGGCAGCCGCGGCTGCTCACACCACATGAGGTGGACGAGCTGCTCGCTGCGCCACTGCACGTCGGTACGCCTCGCAGCCTGCGTGACGCGGCGCTGCTCGCGGTGCTGTATGCGACTGGCCTGCGTGCCGCTGACGCCGTCGGGCTCAAGCTGGCGGATGTCGACCTGGTCGATGGCCGGCTCCGGCGGGCATCGGACCACGGAGCCTGGATGCCGCTGGGGACTGCTCTGCCGGTCCTGCGCCGGTACGTCGAAGAGGCCCGACCCCAACTCGTGCATGCCAACGAGGTGGCGGCGGTCTTTGTCAACCAGCGCGGCAAGCCGCTCAGCCGTCAAGGGCTGTGGCTGATCGTCAAGCATTGGGCGGGTGCCACTGGCCTGGGCGAGAAGGTCTCCCCCCACAGCCTGAGGCACGCGCTGATCCAGCACATGTTGGCCGGCGGAAGGTCCCGGCGGGACATCCAGCACGTGCTCGGGCTGCGCAGCCCGAATGCGATTCGGGCCACGATCAAGGAGCCGGCAGGATGAGCCTGCAGACGGGAAGCGACGAGACTCTGGGCCTCGAGGTCATCGACCGCGCCGTTGCGGCTGTCCGGGCGCGCGCGTCGCTCAAGCCGCGCGTCGGTCTGATTCTCGGCTCTGGCTTGGGTGGATTGGCCGATGCGGTGGCGGAGGCTGCCGTCCTGGCATACCGTGACATCCCGGGTTGGCCGGTGCCGACGGTCGAGGGACATGCCGGGCGCCTGCTGCTGGGCACGTTGGAAGGCATGCCCGTCGCCGTCCTTCAGGGCCGAGCGCACTACTACGAAGGCGTGCCGATGCCCTGGGTGGGTCTGCCGGTACGAGTGCTCCAGGCGCTGGGGACCGAGATCCTGATCGTCACCAATGCTGCCGGGGCGGTGAATCCTGAGTTCGTCCCCGGCGACCTGATGCTTATCACCGACCACATCAACCTGCTGGGCATGGCCGGCGTCAGCCCGCTGCGCGGACCGAATCTGGACCGCTTCGGCCCGCGCTTCCCTGACATGAGCCGGGCCTATGACCGCGGCCTGATGGACGCGGCGCGAACGGCGGCCCGGGCAGAAGGACTCCTGCTGCGGGAGGGCGTGTACATCTGCCTGGCCGGCCCGGCCTTCGAATCCCCGGCCGATCTGCGCTTCCTGCGCTCAGCCGGTGTGGATGCGGTAGGGATGTCGACCGTGCCCGAGGTGATCGTGGCGCGGCATGGCGGAACGCGGGTCCTGGGGATCTCGGGCATCAGCAACAAGGCTAACCTCGACGGCGAGACGGTGACGACGCACGCCGAGGTGCTGGCGGCGGGACAGGTGATCGTGCCGAAGTTGACCGCGTTGATCCGTGGGGTCTTGCGGCGCGTGTGAGCGGGTGACGGATGGAAGACGCGCTGCTCTTCATCGAGGAGTATCAATCGTGGATCTACCTTGTCCTCGGGCTGGCGGTGGTCGTCTACCTGAGGGTTTCATGGCGCTGGTATCGATCCCGGCGGGCGACGATCTTCTCGCTCGAGCGCGAACATGCCAGCGCAGGGCTTGCCCGTTCGGCGACGTTGCTTGGGCTTGCGCTGGTCCTTCTGCTGGCGACCTTCGCCGCCACGACGTTCCTGGGTCCGGCCATGCCAGCCAACGAACGTCCGACTCCGCTGCCGACGGTGTCGCTGCTGGCAACTGCGACCTTCCTGCTCGAGGATGCCGAGGCGCTGACCACGGCGACGCCCTTGCCGACGGTCGTGGTCGACAGCGCCGGCTGCGCCAATCCGCAAGCGACGATTACCACGCCCACGACCGGGGATTCGCTGACCGGCATTGTCGAGATCAGCGGCACGGCCAGCATCCCGAACTTCGCCTTCTATAAATACGAGTACATTGGCCGCACGGCGGGTGCTGTGTGGCGGGCGATCCAGGCCGGCACAGAGCCGAAGCAGGAGGACGTGCTGGGAACATGGGACACGCGCCTGGTCATCCCGGGTGAGTACGCGCTTCGCCTGGTGGTGACCGACACGGCGGGCAACGCGCCTCAGCCGTGCGTGATCCTCGTGCGGGTGCTGCCGTCCGCCTGACGGCCTGAGGCGTTCATGGATCATTTGACCGTCCGACAAGCGATCTCGAGCGACATACCCGACCTGCTCAAACTCGACCACGACTACAGCTCCGACCACGTCTGGCAGATGAGCTTCAACCGCGGGCCTGAGGAAATCGGCGTCGTCTTCCGCGAGCTGCGCCTGCCGAGGCCCATGCGCGTGACCTATCCCCGCGACCCGCAGCGGCTGCCGGATGAATGGACACGCTTCGCCGGGCTGCTCGTGGCCGAGGCCGGCGAAGCGCGGTTGGGCTACCTGGCGCTTACGCTCGGGCCGGCGGCCGGCGCCGGCTGGGTGACCGACCTGGTCGTCGGTTCGCTCCACCGCCGGCAGGGCGTCGGGACGCAGCTGCTGACCCATGCGCGCGAGTGGTGCCGTCAGCGCAAGCTCAGCGCGCTGTTTCTCGAGATGCAGAGCAAGAACTTTCCGGCGATCGCGCTGGCACGCAAGCTCGGCTTCAGCTATGCCGGATACAGCGATCGCTACTACGCCGATCAGGACATCGCCCTGTTCTTCACCATGGGAGTGTGAGTCCGAGGCGTCCGCCTCCCGCGGTCGCTGACCTCTCGTCATGAGCGCCGTCTTCTTCTCCGTCCTGCTGGTCTTCGGCCAGATCCTGAACGCGGGCAACTCGATCACCGCGTTCTCGCTGCTGCTGTACGCGTTGACCTTCAATCTTCGGGAGCGCGTGGCGCGTACCTTTGCGCTGGTCTTCGCCTGCCTGACGCTGGTGTACTTCGGCGATGTGCTGGCCGGGCTGGCCCGGCAGGACGTCGACCTGGAGCTGTGGCTGCGGCTGCAGTGGATCGGCATCAGCTTCTTGCCCACCACCCTGCTGCATCTGTCGGACGCCATCCTGTCTTCCACGGGCCGGCCGTCGCGCGGCCGCCGCCAGTGGTTGATCCGTCTGTCCTACCTGGGCAGTGGAGCGGTCCTGATCCTGGCCGGCACCACCCAGGCGCTGGCTGGGCCACTGCATCGCGCCGACCGGGCAGGCTACCTAGAGCCGGGTCCGCTCTTCCCGTTGTTCCTGCTCTTCTTTGCCGGGGCGCTGATCCTTTCGGCGACCAACTACCTCCGCGCCTACCGGCGCTGCCTGACGGCCGACAGCCGCCGGCGGATGGGGTACCTGGCGGCCGGATCGCTGGCCCCGGTCTTCGGCGGATTCCCCTTCCTGATGCTGGGCGGCCCATCGCTGGCAGCGATTCCGTTCTTGTTCTGGGGCGGGCTGGCGATCATCAACATCGGGGTGGCCATCCTGCTGGTCTTGATGGCGTACGCCATCGCCTACTTTGGCGTGAGCTTCCCCGACCGGGTGGTGAAAGCGCGGCTGTTTCAGTGGATCATGCGCGGCCCCGTCGTCGCCTCCTCGGTGCTGGCGGTGACGGTCGTCGTTAACCGGACGATGCAACTCCTGGGACTGGGCGAAAGCGGCGTGACGCCTTTCGCCATGGTTGCCAGCCTGCTGCTCCTACAGTTCGTGATCACGCTCATCCGCCCGCCGGTCGAACGCTGGCTGTTCTACGGCGCGGACCGGGAGGATATGGCGAGACTGCAGCTGCTCGAGGAGCGCCTGCTGACCAGCGGGGATCTGCGCCAGTTTCTCGAGTCGGTGCTCAATGCCGCATGCGACATCACCGGCTCGCCATCAGCCTTCGTCGCCGCCGTCGGGCCTGCAGGGCTCGAGCTGGAAGTGGCTGTCGGACCCGAGAACCCACTGCGCGCCGGCGGCGATCTCCCGTCGGTTCTCCAGCCAGGCCAGCGGCACGAGGTCGAGGCCCTGGGCGCTGTGTTCTCCTGGGACGGATACTGGTTGATCCCGCTGCACACTCCCGAGTCGATGGAGATGATCGGATTGCTGGGCCTGCGGTCGGAGGACCCGACCCGGGCTTTCTTCGAAGCCCAGGCGGCCGAGCTGGCGCTCCTCGCCGAACGGGCGGCCGTCTCGCTGACCGATCGGTTGCTGCAGCGCGAAGTCTTTCGCACGATGGACCGGCTGGTGCCCCAGGTTGAGGCGATCCAGCGCATGCGGGCGGCGGCACGCTTCGCGGGGGTCCAGGCGCTTACCGCGCCGGCCGCCGAGCTGCCACTCGACGCAGACCTGGTCAACATGGTGCGCGAGGCGCTCGGGCACTACTGGGGTGGCCCGCGGCTGACCAGCAGCCCGCTGTTGGGGCTGCGCGTCGTCCGCCAGGCGCTCGACGAGCACGAGGGTAGTCCGGTCAACGCGCTCCGGGCGACCTTGCGGCGCGGCATCGAGCGCATCCGGCCGGACGGCGAACGGCGCTTCACCGGGGAGTGGATGCTGTACAACATCCTGGAGATGAAGTTCCTGGAAGGCCGCAAAGTCCGCGATGTGGCTATGCGGCTGGCAATGTCGGAAGCCGACCTGTACCGCAAGCAGCGTCTGGCCATCGAAGCCGTCGCCCAAGCCGTGGCGGATATGGAGCGTGAAGCGGCGCGCACGCCAGGCCGGCCGGGTGGCAGCTAGGCAGGAGCCGGCGGCTTGCGCCGGCGAGGGATTGAAGTATTCTAGCCTGGTGGGCGAACGCCCGACAATACTTGGTGCGCTGAGAGGGTAGGAGCATGGGGATGGGGAGTGAACGGGGGGGCGACCGTGGGGACGGCCCGCCTCCCATGGATGAGGGCTGGTGGGCAGCCGTACTCGGGGAAGAAGAAGCACAGGCACCACCGTTGCGGCCTCGCCCGATGGAGGCGGGACCCGACCGTGTGAATTGCCCGGGCTCCGCGGAAGACTGGACCTGGGCCCGTCAGTTGTACGACTCCGACGACACGGTCGAATTGCCCGCCATCGGCTACAACCGTGGCGGATTGCTCGTCCAGGCGCGTGGGCTGCGGGGGTTCGTGCCGGTGTCGCACCTGGTGGACCTGCCTCCGGCCAGCGAGGGCGCCGACCGCTCGGACCAGCTGGCAAAGCTCGTTGGCTCGAACCTGTGCCTCAAGGTGATCGAGTTCGACCCTGAGCGCGGGCGGTTGGTGCTGTCGCAGCGTGCGGCGCTGGCCGGGCCCGGATGCCGGGCGGCGCTGCTCACCCGTCTCAGCCCGGGCGACCGCGTGCGCGGGACGGTCACCAACATCACTCGCTTCGGCGTCTTTGTTGAACTGGGAGGCGTGGAAGGCCTGATCCACGTCTCCGAGCTGTCTTGGGGCCGTGTTCGCCATCCGGCGGATGCCGTGACGTGCGGCCAGGAGCTCGAGATCAAGGTTCTCTCGGTCGATCGGGAGCAGGCCCGGGTGGCCTTGAGCCTCAAGGAGCTGCTGCCCGATCCCTGGCTGACGGTTGAGGCGCGGTACCGGGTGGGTGAGATCGTCGAGGGCGTCGTGACGAACGTCGTCCGCTTTGGCGCGTTCGTCGGGCTGGAGCAGGGCCTGGAAGGGCTGATCCACGTCTCGGAGTTCGGCGACGGCAGCTTGCTGCACGCGCGCAACGTCGTCCGCGAAGGAGAACCCGTTCGGGCGCGGATCGTCCATATCGATGGCGCCGAACGACGCCTCGGGTTGAGCCTGCGGCTAGGCGGCGCGCCCGATGCCGGATCCTTAGAAGCACCCGATGCAGCGCCCGTCCGGGAGGGCGCAGCGTCGCACGGATAGCCGAGGCGAGGTTCCGCGTGCCGGGCGCGGAGGACTCGCGCCCGGCCTTCGTTTGCGGGGATACCGAATGAGAGGACGGCCAGGGGAGGCAACTCCCTCCAAGCCCACACGGGGCGGTCCGACGGGCGAACCCTGGCGCGAGATCGTCGATCGGGCGCTGGAACCGCTCGCCGATCTGGGCGCGCTGGCGTTGGCCGCCGGCGCGCTGGTGTGCATCCTGGCCTTGCTCGGTGCGACGCCCGGATCGTTGACGCTGAACCTGGCGCTCGAGATGAAGCGCTGGCTGGGCTGGGCAGCCTGGCTCGTGCCGGTCGTCCTGGCGCTGGCGGCGATCTACCTCGTTCGCCGGCGGATGGGCGTGCCGGTCGCGATCGCCTGGCACCAAATCATCGCCGCGGAGATCGCCCTGGCCGGGCTGCTCGGCTTGCTGGGGCTGGTCAGCGGGATGGATCTCCCTGCAGCTGAGGCCGGCCTGTGGGGCGGTGTCGTCGGCTGGGGGATCGCCAAGGTTCTGGCCGACGCCGTCGGCGCGATTCCGGCCGCTGTTGTATTGCTCCTGATCACGCTCCTGCCTGGCATCCCGCTGCTGCGGGCGTTGGTCGATTCCGTCCGGGCCTACCGTGGAGCGGCGCGCCAGGCATTGCCACCGATGGCTGACGGGTCCTACCCGCTCACGTCGGCAGCCGGTGCGGGCACTTCCCCCGCGGCCGAGGCTGCGCCGCGGGCGGCGCGCCTGCCGCGCGAGTTCCGCAAGTCCTTCAGCGTCCAGGAGACGATCACCGAGAAGCCCGCCCGTCCGCCGGCGCGTGACGAACGCCTGCCGCCCGTGGACATGCTCGACGGCGGGGAGACGGCGCGGGTCACTTCGCGCGAGATCAACCTGACGGCCGGGCTGATTGAGAAGACGCTGGCCGACTTCGGGCTTCCGGCGAAAGTCGTCGACTTCCGCACCGGCCCGGCGGTGACGCAGTTTGCGGTCGAACCCGGCTTCATCGAGCATCCGGGCGGTGACGAGGGAGCGCGCAAGCAGAAGGTGCGCGTGTCGCAGATCTCGGCCCTGGCCAGCGATCTGGCGCTGGCGCTCTCCTCGCCGACGATCCGCATCGAGGCGCCCGTCCCCGGCCAAGCCTACGTCGGCATCGAGGTCCCGAACCGTCGCTCGGCGATGGTCCGGCTGCGGCCGATCCTCGAGTCGGAGGCATTTCAATCGATCGCCTCACCCCTGGCCATCGGGCTGGGGCGTGACGTCGCCGGGGCGGCCGTCGCCTCCGACCTGGCCGGGATGCCGCACCTGCTGATCGCCGGCACGACCGGGTCGGGCAAGTCGGTGTGCATCACCGCCGTCACTGCCTGCCTGGTCATGAACAATGCCCCCGAGGACCTGCGCCTGGTGATGATCGACCCCAAGATGGTCGAGTTGGTGCGGTTCAACGGACTCCCGCACCTGTACGGCAAGGTCGAGACCGACCTGGAGCGCATCGTGGGCGTGCTGCGCTGGTGCACGGCCGAGATGGACCGTCGCTACAAGCTGCTCGAGCAGGCCCGGGCGCGCGACCTCGAATCCTACAACAAGAAGGCCCGCCGCCGTCCAGGCGCCGAACGGCTGCCGCGCATCGTAGTCCTGCTCGACGAGCTGGCGGACCTGATGATGATGGCCCCCGACCAGACCGAGCGCACGCTGGTACGGCTGGCGCAGATGGCCCGCGCAACCGGTATCCACCTGGTCGTCGCCACCCAGCGGCCGAGCACCGACATCGTCACCGGTTTGATCAAAGCCAACTTCCCGGCGCGCATCTCCTTCGCCGTGGCGTCGGGAGTCGACTCGCGCGTGATCCTGGATACGCAGGGAGCCGAGACGCTGCTCGGGCGCGGCGATATGCTCTTCCTCTCGGCCGACGCCGCCGCGCCGCAGCGTCTGCAAGGCGCATTTGTCAGCGACGCGGAGATCCAGCGGCTGGTGGACTACTGGAAGGCGGAATCCGCCCCCGAGGCGGAGAAGCTGGCCGAAGTGCGCCCGCCGTGGGAGGAGATGCTCAACCACCCGGCGGTCGCCGAGGAGTCGGACGACGTCCTGCAGCGCGCCATCGAGCTGGTCAAGCAGACCGGCAACGCCAGCGCCTCGATGCTTCAGCGCCGTCTGCGCCTCGGCTACCCGCGTGCCGCGCGCCTGATGGACGAGCTCGAGGAGCTGGGGATCGTTGGGCGATCGCAGAGCGGCGGCCGTACTCGCGAGGTGCTGCGCGGCGAGGACGAGCCGGACGACGAGTAGGCGGGCGATGGTTTCTTGACGCTCTCCGGCTAGCAGGTTACGATTGACCGACGAACGGGTGGAAGGGGATTGAATGCAGACGAATGGGTCGGTGCGGACGACGGCACGGCCGACAACACTCTCCGAGGCCATGCGCGTCCGCTTCAAGTGGTTGTTGGACGGCGTGGCCGGCTTCCTCAATCGGCTGGGTTTGATGCCAAACACGGTGACGTTGGCCGCCCTTCTTGGGAACTTCGCGGCCGCCGTACTGCTGGCCTACGGGCGTTTCCTGGAAGGTGGCATCCTGGTGCTGATCATGGGCGCGCTGGACTCGATCGATGGGTCGATGGCACGGCTGCGCGGCGAGCGCTCGGACTTCGGGGCTTTCGCCGATTCGGTCTCGGATCGCTACTCGGAGTTGGCCATCTTCGGCGGTCTGCTTGTGTACTACGTGAACCGGGCCGACAACCTGATGGTCCTGGCCACCTTCCTGGCCACGGCTGGCTCGGTGCTTGTGCCCTACGTGCGGGCTCGGGCCGAATCCGTAGGCTTCTACGCTCGCGGTGGGTTGATGGGCCGCTTCGAGCGCTACCTGGTGCTGGCGCCGAGCCTGATCTTCCGCGCGCCCTGGCTGGGCATTATCCTGATCGCGCTCCTGGGCAATCTCACGGCACTCCAGCGCATCTATTCCGTCCGCCGCCAGGCGCGAGGCTGAACATGTTTGACTCATACGGTATCCACCTCGGTCCGCTGTATTTCCGCTACTACGGAATGATCATCATGGCCGGCGCGGTGGCCGGCGCGTTCATCGCCCGCCATATCCTGTCCAAGCGCGAGAAGGACCCGGATCTGGTGTGGGATGGACTGATCTGGGCCCTGATCTTCGGGGTCATCGGGGCGCGGCTGTACCACGTCTTCACGCCGTCGCAGAGCCTGCTGGACGCCGGCATCGACACCCGGTACTACCTGACCCATCCCTTGGACATCCTGACGACCTGGAATGGCGGCCTGGGGATGCCGGGAGCGCTGATCGGTGGGGCGCTTGGGTTGTACATCTTTGCTCGCCGGCGAAAGCTGGCATTCTCCCACTTGCTGGACGCCGCCGCGCCGGCCGTCGCCATCGGCCAGGCGATTGGCCGCTGGGGGAATTTCGTCAACCAGGAGCTCTACGGCCCGCCGACCGATCTTCCGTGGGGTATTCTGATCAAGCCCGCCAACCGATTGGCTGGATACGAAACGTACGAACGATTCCATCCCCTGTTCCTGTACGAGTCCATCTGGAACGCGCTGAATGCCGTGTTGCTCTACTTCCTGTGGAAGCGCTACGGGGATCGGCTGCTCCCGGGGGACCTGTTCCTGGTCTACTTGATCGGCTACCCGATCGGACGCTTCCTGCTTGAGTTCCTGCGTCTGGATTACGTGCCATTGGCTGGCGTGAACGTCAACCAGGCCCTGATGTTGGCTACTGCAGCTGTGAGTGCCGGCGTTCTCGTCTGGCGGCATCGGCGGCAGGCCAGCGGTCCGCCTTCTGCCAGCTAGCTTGGACTGAGAAACCTGACCCGGGGCCCGGCCTTGTTCGGCCGGGCCCTGCCTTTGGGCGCCGGAGGCGTGGGAGAGGGGTCCAATTGTTGTCGACCAAACCGACTGCTATAATCTAAAAACGACCATGGATACCGTGATCGAGACGCGCAGGCTCACCAAGCGCTTCGGCAGCTTCACCGCGGTCGCCGAGGTCAGCCTGCAGGTCAACTCGGGCGAGGTCCTCGTCCTCCTGGGCCCCAACGGTGCAGGCAAGACGACGACGACGCGCATGCTGGCCTCCATCCTGCCGCCTTCGGAAGGCGAGGCACGTGTGGCTGGCTTCGACGTCGTCACGCAGGCGGCCGAGGTGCGGCGGCGAATCGGCCTGTTGACCGAGCATCACGGGCTGTACACGCGCATGCGCGCCGGGGAGTATCTGGCCTTCTTCGGTAGCATGTATGGGCTGGCGGAAGACGAGGCCCGGCGCCGCGGACAGGATCTGCTCGAACAGGTCGGCATGCCGGACGTCATCCATCGCCGGCTGGGCGAATTCTCCAAAGGCATGCGCCAGAAGCTGGCCCTTGTTCGGGCTCTCCTCCATGACCCGCCGGTGCTGCTCCTCGACGAGCCCACATCGGCCATGGACCCGGCGAGTGCGCGCCTGGTTCGCGACAGTATCCTCGAGTTGCGCTCGTCGCGACGCACGCTGGTGGTGACGACCCACAACCTGGCCGAGGCCGAGCAGCTCGCCGACCGGCTGGCCATCATCTGCCAGGGCGCGATCGCGGCGCAGGGCAGCGTGCAGGAGCTCAAGCGGCTCCATGTCGGCCCGCCGATCATGGAGCTGCGCGCCGCGGGGCCGCTGGATGGCGCCCTACGCAGTCTCCCCGCCGACCTGAAGATGGTCGCCGCCGGGCCGGACTGGGTGCGGTACCAGGCTGACGCTCCGGCGCAGGCCAACCCGCGCGTCCTGGCCGCGATGGCGATGGCCGGCGTGCCGGTTGTCACGCTCTCCGAGGTGGGCCGGAGCCTGGAGGCCGTCTACCTGAAGGTTGTCGGGTCACCGGCACCCCGAGGCGAGGAGTAGTATGCAGGCGGCGCTTGGACCTCCGCGCAGCCTGATCCCTGGCGCCTGGATCATCGCCCGCCGCGAGATCCGGGACCAGATGCGCGACTGGCGCATTCTCGTCCCGATCGTCGGCCTGACGCTGTTCTTTCCGGCGCTGATGAACTTCACCGCCCGCCAGGCGGTCGACTTCGTCGGCCGCTACGACGCGCCGATCATCGCCGAGCGGCTAATCCCCTTCCTGCTGATGGTCGTCGGCTTCTTTCCGATCTCGATCTCGCTGGTCATCGCCCTGGAGAGTTTCGCGGGCGAGCGGGAGCGACTGTCGCTCGAGCCGCTGCTGGCGACGCCGCTGTCGGATGCGCAGTTGTACCTCGGCAAGATGGCCGCCTCCCTCCTTCCTCCGTTGGGTGCCGCGTACCTGGGGATCGGCGTGTATCTGTTCGGATTGTGGCGCGGGCTCGGCTGGACGGCGCCGGCGCCCCTGCTGGTGCAGATCCTGTTGTTGACCACGGCACAGGCGGTTGTGATGGTGTGCGGAGCGGTCGTCATCTCCTCGCAGACGACCTCCGTGCGAGCGGCGAACCTGCTGGCGTCGTTCATCATCGTTCCCGTGTCTCAGCTGATCATTGGCGAGAGCCTGATTATGTTCTGGGGCCGCTACACCGTGCTGTGGTTCATCGTCGCCGCTCTGCTCCTGGTGGCGGTGGTGCTGACGCGTGTTGGCTTGCACTTGTTCAACCGGCAGGAACTGCTCGCCCGTGAGATCGATGTGCTTGACCTGCGCTGGCTCGGGCGGACTCTGTGGGCGGAATTCCGCAGCGGGGCGAGCACGCCGTGGGCGTGGTATGGAGGCGTGCTGCGGCGGACGCTGCCCTCCCTCTGGCCGGCGCTGCTGCTGATGGTGCTGGCGCTCGCAGCGGCATTCGTCGTCGGCGTGCGGCTCGCCCCGCAGTTCGTCCTGCCGCTGGATCCAACGCAGCTGAACTCGCTGCCACAGACCATCACGCTGCAGTTGCAGCGCTTCGGGCTGATGAGCGCCGAGGGGTGGTGGTGGATCCTGCGCCACAACATGTCAGCCCTGGCGCTGGCGACGGTGCTGGGCACGTTCAGCTTCGGTGTGGCGGCGGTGATCCTGCTGATGGCGCCGACCGCCATTGTTGGCTACCTGGCCGGAAGCCTGGCAATGGCCGGGCAGAATGCCGGCCTGTTCCTGGCGGCGCTGGTGCTGCCGCACGCTGTGCTCGAGGTGCCCGCCACGCTCCTGGCCGGTGCGGCGGTCATCCGTCTCGGGCTGGCGGCGGTGAGCTTGCCGCGCGGCACGTCGCTGGGCGAGAGTTGGCTGACCGCGCTGGCGGAGTGGGCGCGCGCCGGACTGGGGCTGGTCCTGCCCCTGCTGGTCGGCGCGGCGCTCTTGGAGGTCTTTGTGACTCCGCGCATTGCTGTCCTGCTGCTCGGAGGCTGACCCGCATGGCCCGTTTGGTGATCCTGGGGACGGCCCACGCCATCCCCGACGCGGAGCACGACAATACCCACCTGGCGGTGATCGGCGCCGACGGCGTCGTCCTGGTCGACTGCGGCGGTTCCCCGATGCTGCGCTTGCGCCAGGCGGGTATCGACCCCGACCAGATCACCGACTTGATCGCCACGCACTTCCATCCCGATCACGTGTCCGGCATCCCGCTGCTGCTGATGAGCATGTGGCTCACCGGCCGCCAGGCGCCGTTGCGCATCTATGGCCTGCATCACTGCCTCGAGCGCCTGGAAGACATGATGGGGTTCTACCAGTGGCACAACTGGCCGAACTTCTTCCCGGTCGCGTTCCATCGGCTTCCCGAGCGGGAGGGCGTACTCGTGCTGGAACGTGACGATCACAAGGTGCTGTGCTCCCCCGTGCGCCACCTGGTCCCGACCATCGGATTGCGCTTCGAGGGGCGGCCGGATGGCCGCGCTGTGTGCTACTCGTCCGATACGGCGCCATGTCCGGCACTCGTGGACCTGGCCCGCGGCGCAGACGTGCTCCTGCATGAATCCTCCGGGGATGGGTTGGGGCACTCCTCGGCAGCACAGGCCGGTGAGGTTGCCCGTGACGCCGGCGTGCGGCGCTTGCTGCTGATCCACTATCCGACAGGGCCGGGGCAGGCCGACGGATTGGTGGCGCAGGCGCAGGCCGGATTCTCTGGAGAAGTCACGCTCGCGCAGGATCTGATGGAACTCGTGCTCTAGCCCTGAGCGCTTTGGCCCAAGAAACGCGTTGGCGGCCACCTGGCCGCCAACGCCGCGCATCGAGGCCGTGCCCTTGGCGCCTAGGCCGGGGCGGGGCGCAGTGTCGCATGCAGGAAGTGAAACTCGCCGCGGGCTGGCATCAGGTCGACGATCTCGACCACGATGAAGTCGCGGCTTCCGAGGCTGATGTGATCGCCAATGTTCGGCTTGTGGTCGGTGTTCAGGATGGCGCCGGGATGCGACTCGCCGATCACCACGTAGCTGACCTTGTAGATGGCGCTCATGGGGCTCCTTAGCGGCCGGTCAGGTGGTAGTGGCGCAGCTTGAAGGACATGTCGGCGGCCATGTTGCGCATCACGACGTACCCGAGGTGGTTGTCCGCCTCGCACAGTCGGTTGAAGTCATCGCGGTCAATCACCTGGATCAACGTATGGTCGGCGATCGACTTGACTGTGGCCGAGCGTGGACCATAGTCCACCAGGGCCATCTCGCCGAAGAGCTGCCCGCGTCCCAGGTGCACGACGGTGCGCGGGGAGGGATTCTGCCCGGAGGGGCTGACGACGACCTCGACAAACCCGTCGGCAATCACGTAGAGTTCCCCACCGGTTTCCCCCTGAGTGGTGATCACCTGTCCGGTGCGGTACTCGTGCTGTGTACATATCCGGGCGACGTCGGATAGCTCCTGCGGCGTCAGCCCATCGAAGAGCTCAACCTTGCTGAGAACCGATAACAGGTCCATGGCCGCACTCTCCGGGGACCGTCGCGTCCGTGGGTATTGTAGTGCAGCCGTCGTCGGGGTCAACCGGGGTGCGGACCGACTTCCAAAGGCCGGTGGACTTTGGAAGTCGGTCCGCGATGTGGTAGAATTCCCTATCCGCCAACCCTCGTCAGGTCCCCGAAGATGACGACTGCCTCCGCCCGGACCCCCGAGCCGCTGTACCTATTGGGTGATGATGATGCCTGGCCCCGCCGCTCTGACCTGCCTGCCGGCTGGCATCTGCCACGCCGGTCGCACCTGTGGCGGCCTCCGACGGATGCCTATGAGACTGAGGAGGCCTACATCGTGGTGGTCGAGGCGGCCGGGATGCGGGCGGCGGAGTTTTCGGTGACCTTCGAGCGGCCGGTCCTGTGGATTCGCGGCGCGCGGGGCGACACCCGCGGATCGAAGGCCTACCAGCAGATGGAGATTGCCTACGGCGACTTCGAGACCGGCGTGCACATACATTCCCCGGTGGATGAAACCGCCATCGAGGCTTCCTATAGCGATGGATTCCTACGTGTTGTCCTGCCCAAATCGCACCCCCGGCGCATCCCTCTTGCCCCGACGAGCTGATCCGCCGCCGGCGGGGCAGGATCGGCCGCGCTCGGATGCCCGCCATGCGTTGGTTGAGTTCCCCCTCCTGCTTGGACAATCTGGCCTTCACGCTGCCGAAGACTCCGACACTCCGGCTCCGGTGATCGTCGTCCAGGACGGCCGGGAGTCACCGGATTCGAGCAGCCTGGGACCGGACCTCACGCAGCTGCCGGATGAGCTCCCGATCCTGCCGCTGCGCGGGCTCGTCGTTTATCCGCACACCGCCGTGCCCCTGACCATAGGACAGCCGCGCTCGATCAAGCTGATCGATGACGTCGCCGGCGAGAAGCGGCTGATTGGCCTGGTGGCCTCCCGCAATCCTGAGCTCGAGCAACCCCTGCCGGAGGACCTGTACCGCTTCGGAACCGTCGGCTCGATCCAACGGATGTTCCGCGCCCCGGATGGAACGATCCGCATGATCGTGCATGGGCTGGCGCGATTCGAACTGGGGGAGTTCACCAGCCTCGAGCCGTATCTGGTCGCTCGCGTGCACCTGCGTCCGGAAGTGGTCGAGGAGGGGCTGGAGATCGAGGCCCAGGTCCGGGCGGCCAAGGACCAGTTCCAGAAGGCCGCCGAGCTGGCGCCGACGCTGCCGCGCGAGATCATCGCCAGCGTTGTGCTGCTCGAGGACCCGCTCCACGTTGCGTATACGATCACCAACTACCAGCGGATGGATCTGGAGGAGGCAGAAACCATCCTCGAAGAAGACAGCGTTCTGGCCAAGCTCGGGAGGCTGAACACGCTGCTGGGGCGCGAGATCGAGGTCCTGTCGCTCGGCCAGCAGATCCAGCAGGAGGCCCGCACCGAGATTGAGAAGGTGCAGCGCGAGTACTTCCTGCGCGAGCAGCTCAAGGCCATCCAGCGCGAGCTCGGCGAATCGGACGAGCAGGCCGTCGAGGTGGAGGAGTTCCGCAAGCGGATCAGCGCCGCCGGTTTGCCGGAGGAGGCGGACAAGCAGGCCCGCAGGGAGCTCGACCGGCTGGCGCGGCTGCCCACTGCGGCGGCCGAGTACGGCGTTATCCGGACGTACCTGGACTGGCTGGCCGGGCTTCCGTGGAGCAAGGTAACGCCCGACAAGCTGGATCTGGCACACGCCCGCCAGGTCCTGGATGCCGACCACTACGGCTTGCAGGACATCAAGCAGCGCATCCTGGAGTACCTGGCGGTGCGCAAGCTTCGCAGCGAGCGCCCGGTGCTGGACGAAGCGCCGACGACGGATGCGATCCGCCGCGAGCGGGAGGGCGTCATCCTGTGCCTCGTCGGACCCCCGGGCGTGGGGAAGACGTCGCTCGGCCGCTCGATCGCCCGGGCCATGGGGCGGGAGTTCGTCCGCATCTCGCTCGGCGGCGTGCACGACGAGGCCGAGATCCGCGGCCATCGCCGGACCTACATCGGCGCCATGCCGGGCCGCATCCTGCAGGCGCTGCGCCGGGTCGAATCGCGGAATCCGGTCTTCATGCTCGACGAGGTTGACAAGATGGGCAGCGACTTCCGGGGCGATCCGTCCTCGGCGTTGCTGGAAGTGCTCGACCCCGAGCAGAACCGCGAATTCCGGGACCACTACCTCGAGGTGGCCTTCGACCTGTCGCAGGTGATGTTCATCACCACCGCCAACTGGCTGGAGACCGTCCCCGGGCCGCTGCTCGACCGCATGGAGGTCATCCAGCTCTCGGGCTACACCGAGATGGAGAAGGTGGCCATCGCCCAGCAGTACCTGCTTCCGCGGCAGTTGCGCGAGAACGGGCTGCGGGCGGGCGAGGTGACCATCCTTGATGAGGCGCTGCGCAAGCTGATACGGTCGTACACACGCGAGGCCGGCGTTCGCAGCCTCGAGCGGGAAATCGGCCGTTTGTGCCGCAAGGCGGCGACCCAGATCGCCGAAGGCACGCAGACGTCGGTCGAGGTGGACGCCGAGCTGGCGGCGGAGTACCTGGGCAAGGCGCGCTACCTGGGCGCCGAGGAGATGGCTGAACGGACGTCTCTTCCCGGGGTTGCCGCTGGCCTGGCCTGGACGCCGACGGGCGGCGAGGTCCTGTTCATTGAGGCCACCGCCATGCCGGGGGGCCGTCAGTTCTTGCTCACCGGCTCGCTGGGCCAGGTGATGCAGGAGTCGGCGAGGGCCGCGCTGTCGTTCGTGCGCTCCATCTCCGGCCAGCTCGGGATCCCCGAGAAGTACTGGGCGACGCACGACATTCACGTGCACATTCCGGCCGGAGCGCAGCCGAAAGATGGCCCTTCGGCCGGGGTGACGATGGCCGTGGCGCTGGCTTCCCTGGCAACCGGACGACCGGTTCGACACGACGTGGGCTTGACCGGCGAGATCACGCTGCGCGGAAAGGTGCTCCCGATTGGCGGGCTGAAGGAGAAGGTTCTGGCGGCTCACCGCGTCGGCCTCCACCGCGTGATCCTTCCTCGGCGCAACGAGCCCGATCTCGAGGATGTTCCGGCCGAAGTCAAGGACGAGATGGACTTTGTCCTGGCCGACACGGTGGACGACGTGCTCGACGCCAGCCTGGAGGCTCGTGCCCGGAGCCGTTCGGCCGGGGCGAAGCCCAAGCCGGCAAGGCCGAAGACCGCGCCGCGCGCGGCTCGCACGGCGCGTCCATCCCGAGCCCGTGGGTGAGCAGCCCTTGATGCCCGTTGCCGAACGCCGGCCGCGGATCCTGGTCGTCGACGACGACGCGATCATGGTCTCCTTGCTGCACACCCTCCTTGAGCTGGACGGGTTCGAAGTTGTGGGCGCGCAGCCGTCTGAGCCGATCGTCGCCCGCGCCCGCGAAACCCAACCGGACCTGATCCTGCTGGACGTGTTCCTGCGCGGCACCGACGGCCTCGAGCTTCTGTCTCAGGTGAAAGCCGAGCCGTTGCTGGCGGGGACGCCCGTGGTGATGTGTTCTGGGATGGACATGAGCGAGCAATGCACCAACCGGGGAGCGGAGGCGTTCCTGATCAAGCCCTACTCCCCGGATCACTTACTCGATACGATTCGGGCGTGCCTGGGACGCCGGCCAGCGGCCGGCTCGCCGGGGTCGCCCAAAGGACAATCCTAGCGTGACCAAACGAATAGAACGCGGGGCGCAGCGACGCTGGTGCGTCGGCGACCTGCATCTGCATTCCCCAGCCTCGAGCGACTTCCAGGAGCCCGAGGCGACCTACCTGGATCTCCTGCGGCGGGCCGAGGCCCGCGGCCTGGACATCATCGCCTTCACCGACCACAACACAACGGCCGGCTACCGGGCGATGCAGGACGAGATCCACAAGCTCGAACTCCTCGAAGGCCTCGGCCGCCTGACGCCGGATGAGCGCGAGCGGTTGACCGAATACCGTCGCCTGCTGGACAAGATGCTGGTCCTGCCAGGCTTCGAGTTCACTGCCACCTTCGGCTTCCACATCATGGCCATCTTCCCTCCCGAGAAATCGGTGCGGGAGCTGGACCACCTGCTGCTCAGCCTGCGCATCCCCTCCGACCAGCTCGACAGCGGCTCGTCGACGGTGGGCGCCACCTCGGACGTGCTGACGGCCTACCGGATGATCCATGAGGCCGGCGGCCTGGTGATCGCCGCCCATGCGAATTCCAGCAACGGCGTGGCCATGCGCGGCTTTCCGTTCGGCGGCCAGACCAAGATCGCCTACACCCAGGATCCCAACCTGCATGCGCTCGAGGTCACCGACCTGGAGCAGGGCGGCCGGCGTTCGACGGCGGGTTTCTTCCTGGGAACCAAGCCGGAATACCCGCGGCGCATGCACGCCATCCAGGGGTCCGACTCGCACCGCTTGCGCACCGATCCCGAGAACAAGAAGAACCTCGGCATCGGCGACCGGGCGACGGAGTTCTTGCTGCCGCAGTTGACCTTCGAGGCGCTCAAGGAGCTCTTCCTGAGCAACGACTTCGCCCGCACCCGTCCGCACAAGGCGGCGGCGGAGGCGGTCCACGACTTCGTGATGCAGGCGCGCGAAGAAGGTCCGAGCATCGTCCAGGGATTCCACGACAGCATGGCGCAGCGGGGCGGGGCGCGCTACGCCATCATTGCCGACGTGTGCGCGCTGGCCAATACCAACGGCGGGACGCTGTACATTGGCATGAGCGCCGACCCGAAGGAGGCGCCGGTCGGCGTCACGAGCGCCGCCGCTCAGGCAACCCAACTCGAGAAGGAGATCAAGAGCCGCATCTCCCCGGCGCTGACCTGCGACGTCGATACCCAGGAGACGGGCGGCAAGACGATCCTGCGTGTGCTCGTGCCGCGCGGAGATGATCCGCCCTACGCCGTCGACGACAACAAGATCTACGTGCGCGAAGAAGCCGAGACGGGGCTGGCCATCCGGGACGAGATCGTCCTGCTGGTTCAGCGCGGGCTCAAGCTGGCAGCGCCTGCGCCCGAAGCGGCGGCAGCTGGCGCTGGCGCGCCGGCGGCCGAGCCGCGGGCGCCCCTGCCGGCGGCCGAGGGAACCTCGGATGCCCCCCGAACCGGGGTCGAGGTGGTCGGGGTCGAAGAGCGCGACGGCACGCGCTACTATGCGATGCGCGACCTGCGCAACGGAAACCTGGTCAAGAACGTCACTCGATCGTCAGCCCGACGGCTGTGGCACTACGCCATCACCCAGCATGAGCGGCTGCCCGCCGACCTGGCTTCCGCCCACGTCCCGTGGCAGGGTGACCTGGGGATCCTGGGCGAACAGAAGCGGGGCAAGGGGCGCCGCTTCGACCTCGCCCAGCGGACGCCGCACGGCATCCGCGTCTACTTCGGCGTCACCGAGGATGGCATCCACGGTGACTGGAAGCGTCTGGTCGGCGGCGAGGCGGAGTAGGCGCCAGGCGCCGCCTGTTGCGCGCATGACTTCCGCGAATCCAATCGTCCCTCCGGCGACGCTGCGCACCTTCGACTTCGATCGTGACTGGGAGTCGGTGCAGCGCGTCTGGGCCCGATGCGGCCCCGGCGTTCAATCCTCGCGCTCGGACGCCCCGGAGGAGATCCGCAAGAAGCTGCACCGCGACCCCGACCTGTTCCTGGTGGCCGAGGCCGAGGGCGAGACCGTCGGGGCGGTGATGGGGGGATACGACGGGCGCCGGGGGCTGGTCTACCACCTGGCGGTGGTTCCCGAGCAGCGGCGCCGGGGCATTGGCGAGGCGCTGATGAACGAGGTCGAAGCGCGGCTGAAGGCCAAGGGCTGCTTGAAGTGCTACCTGCTGGTCACGCGTGAGAACGCCGCCGTGGTCGAGTTCTACCGTGCTTTGGGGTGGGGCGTGATGGAGATGTTCCTGATGGGCAAGGAGTTGGCGTGAGGGTCGCCGTGCTGACGGTTTCCGATCGCTCGGCGCGCGGCGAGCGCCCGGATGCCTCCGGGCCGGCACTGCGCAACCGCCTCGAGCACGCCGGGCACCAGGTGTCCGTCTCGGCCATTGTGCCCGACGAGCCGGTGGAGATCGAGGCGATCCTCAAGGCGTGGGCCGACGGCGGAGCTGCCGACGTCATCCTGACCACCGGCGGCACGGGTCTGGGAGAGCGCGACCGCACGCCCGAAGCGACGGCGGCCGTCTGTGATCGGCTCGTCCCGGGGATCGCCGAGGTCGTACGCTTGGCCGGGATGGCCAAGACGCCGCACGCCATGTTGGTGCGAGGCGTCGCCGGCGTGCGGGGCAGGGTGCTGGTGGTGAACCTGCCCGGCAGCCCGCGCGGGGCCGTCGAGAGCCTCGAGGCAATCCTGACGGCGCTGCCGCACGCGGCCGACATGCTGACCGGGGCGGAAGCGGCCGAGCGCGGCCACCGACCGGCGGCCGGGGCCGCCGTGTAGGGCCTCACGAGCACAAGTGAAGCGGCCCGGTGGGAGGCATCCAGCCGGGCCGCTTGGGTTCAAGCCGCAAGGCAGATCAGTAGACGGTCTCGCGCGACAGGATCAGCAGCGTCAGCAGTGCGCTGCGCCCGAGCCGCTCGACCTTGTTGGGATCGATGGACTCAGGCGCGTCCTGCGTCGTGTGGGCCTTGGCATCAGACCCGTCCCAACTCAAGCTAAGGGTCGTGGCCGAGCGGCCTCCAAATCCGGCTATTGATCGCATCCCAAAGTGCGGCCCGCGGCCACGGGTTGTGGTCTTCAGGTCGAACCGGGCGGCGGACTCCTGGAACAGCTGGACCAACCGGAAGCTGCTGCCGTCACCAATGGTAGCCTGGTTCATCGTCCCGGCGCCGACACCGCTCAGCTCGATGACCGCCTCGGGAGTAAGGCTGCTGAAACCCACTTTGGCGTTCATGATCTCGAAGGTCGAGAGGCCCTCAAAGGATTCGCCTCCCGCCCAGGCAACGAACAGGACGGTCTTCTTGGGCTGGTAGGGGCTGGCCTTCATCTGGCGTGCCATCTCGAGCATCATCGCCACGCCGCTGGCGTTGTCGTTGGCCCCGGGGTAAAGAACCCCGTCGGGCATCACGCCCAGCCCGTCATAGTAGGCGCTGACGACGATCACCTGCTGGTCCAGCCCCCGGCCCCCGCTTTGGCTCATCAACGCACCCGTCCCGGGGATGAAGCCGAGGACATGGATGTACTCGCTAGCTTCTGGTTCGGTATCACTTCCCTCGATCTGGACGCGCACCGCTGCCCCACGTTCGGTGACGCCCACCGACCCCCGAGGCAGACTGTCGCGCAGGGATTCGAGGGCCTCCAGACTGCTGCCGGCAGTGGAGAGCAGCGCCTCCGCCGTCTGGCGCGAGATGTACAGCATAGGTCGAAGCGTGACCAACGACGCGGACGAGCGCATCGTGCTCTGGGGGAAGAGGAACTTCCGTTCGAGCGTGCCCGGATCTTCCGGGACCACGAGTGAGACGACCTTGTCTCGGGGCGACGCCGGGCAGCTGCTGCCTTCCAGGACGACCGCGACCCCTTCGCCCTCAAGGGGTGCAAGGCGCTTTAGTGAGAGGTCTGTCCCGGCACCTACCGTGCAGCCAAAGACCGGACCGCCAAAGATCGTTTGACGGGAGAGTTGCTCTCCGGTGTAAGTCATTGGCGCGCTGCTAATGAATGGGAACTCGGAGAAATCCTCCCGGTAGATGAACGTCAGGCCAACCTCCCCGGATGCATCCAGAACGTCCAGCCGCGGCAACGATGACATGTGGAAGCGGGGACGGACTAGGTGTTGAAGATAGGTGTTGCCAACGCCGGCCGGGAACAAGCCGATGGCCTCCATGCGGTCGGCGATGTACTGGGCAGCGACACCGGCTCCCCGCGTCCCGGTCTCGCGACCCTCGGCTGTCGGCGATGACAGCGCGGCAATGTCCGCCTGGACGGAGGCGCTGTCGAAGAGCACGGCTGTTTCTTGGTACTGAGTGCGCGGTGAGACGGCGCCCAGGATGAGCGTGACGACGATAGCGGCACCCCCCGCCAGGAGAAGCATGTTCCGATTGAGCAACCGGCTCAGGTTGATGCGCGTGTCATCCAGGAAGCGGCGCAGGCCTTCGCCCCACAAGTTGAAGGCGATGATGGCCAGGAAGAAGGCTACCCCGGGGTACCACCCGAGCCACGGGTAGCTGCGCCACCAGTTGCGGATGTTCGCCAGCAGGGCCGACCACTCGGGGACGTCCGAGAAGTAGTAGATGACGGCACTCATGCTGCCGGTTTCCCCGATCATGGCCCGGAAGCCGCCGCCCATGAAGACGTTCAGGAAGCCCAATTCGGCCAGCAGCATCAGCACGCCGGCCGTCTCGAGCGAGGCGGCCACCAGGAGCGGGCCGGTCATGTTGGGCAGGATCTGAGCCAGCAGGATCTGGTCGGCGCGTGCTCCGATGGCGCGGGCGCCTTCCACATACGGCTGGCCCTTCAGCCGGATCACCAGCCCGCGGGTGAACTGGGCGATCTCCCCCCAACCGACAACGCACAGGGCGATGACGAAGATCCAGAAGCCCTGCTGGATCCCCATACCGTAGATCAGGATCATGGCGAAGAGCGTCACGGGGAAGGCGGCCCAGACGCCGATCCCAGCGGAGAGCAGCCGGTCGATCCAGCCGCGCTGCCACCACCCGGCAATGACTCCCAGTGTCGTGCCGAGCAGGAGGCGCGCCAGCGTGGCGATGACCGCCAGCGCCATCGTGCGACGCGCCCCCTCCAGCACGAGGGCCTGGATGTCGCGGCCGATGGCGTCGGATCCCCACGGGTAGCTGGGCGAGGGCTTGAAGGGCGGCGAGGCCAGCTCGCCGTTGATCATGATGATCCCGTGCGTCTCGTAGGCGCTGGCCTCGGTGAGCGATCCCCCGGCGAGCCCCATGACGAGCAGGCCGAGGAGCAGGAGCGAACCGACGACGAACGCCGGGTTGGTGACGAGCAGCATCACCCCTCGCCGCAGTCGTCCGGTGGCCGACGCGAGCGCCGGCGCCTCAGTGGGCGCCTCGGCCGGCGCTCCCAGGGGTGCAGAAAGCGCCGCCCGAGGCGCTGGCCGAGGCACAGTCGGCCGGCGCGAGGGGATCCAGCCGCGCAGCCGGAGTTCGAGGCCGCGCAGGATGTCGCGCAGCGCGTCGCCGGTTTCCACCAGCCGATCCTGCAGTGAAACGGATTCCCGGCGCTCCTCCTGGCCCGTGTCCTGGCGCAGCCGGGGGTCGAGCAAGGGGTAGACAACATCCAGCAGGCTGTTGATGACCAGGAACAGCAACCCGAGCCCCAACAGTAGATCGAGGATGAGCGAATCTAGTCCCTGATCCAATGCCGTGAGTAGGAGCAAGCCCAGCCCCGGCCACAAGAAGAAGGATTCGACCACCGGCAGGCTGGCCAGTGAGAAACGCAGCGAGGTGCCGATGGCGGTCAGCACGGGGATCCAGACGTTGCGTAGCGCGTGCTGCCACACCGCGCCCCCGCGGCTGAGTCCCTTGCCCAGGGCGGTGCGGATGTAGTCCTGGGAGAGGGCTTCGCTCAGGGTGACGTAGGTGACCTGGGCCACCTGTGCCATCGGCCGCGTCGCCAAGACCAGCACCGGCATCACCATGTGCAGGTCCCAGCCGAATCCGGTTGGAGGGAAGGGTGAGGCGCCCGTCAGGCGGTAGATCTTGAAGTCGGCGATCCAGAACAGCATGGCCAGCAAGAAGCTGGGCGTTGAGACGCCTAGGATCGAGAGCGTGATGATGAGCGCCGACCCCGAGCGGCGTTGGCGCGTGGCGGCCCAGACACCGAGGGGCATGCCGAAGAGCGTGGCGACCGCCAGCGAGAGGAAGAGCAGGGCGGCACTGCGCAGGAAGGCCGTCCCTGCCAAGCTCCACCAGGCCTGATCCTCCTTGGCCATGTAGTAGGTCGCCGGATGGTGGGCGGCGTACTCGATAACCTGGCGAACGGCCTCGACCAGCGCGGTGGCCGGTTCGGCCGGCAGGCCGGCGTAGCCGCGCCGGGCCATCAGGAGCCCGAAGGCGGCCAAGTACGCGATGGCTACCAGTACGAGCAGAGACGTGATCAGCCGACGGAGCGCGATGCGCCCGACCGCGCCCCAGGGCGCTCGGCCGGATGGCGGCGCCAAGTCAGCGGGGATCGGCGCCGAAGCCGGCGAGGTAGCCTTCGGGGCCGGAGCGAGCACCGGCGTGGGCACGGCAGCCCGCACCCTGGCAGGCGGCGACGTCTCTATCAGCGCCTTGCGCAGCCGGGCGCTGTCCGGGCACACGCTGGCCGCATGCGTGAGGTAGGCGCGCCGTCGGTCTGCGGGAGAGAGGGCGGCCAGCACCAGCCACGCCAGGTCGCACGTGCGATCCAGCGCGAGTGCCGTGAAGGCCAGGCGGCGCGCGGCATGGCGATCGCCTCGCAGCAATGCGGCGCGGGATTCGGCTGCAACGGCTTCGGGGGCTGGGGAGGAGGGCGGGGTCGGTCGCTGCTCGGCCGGCATGGTCAGGAACTCCGCACGGTAGGGATGGACGCTGCTCTGTGCAGGAGCCGTCGATTGGCGTCCCTGTGCCGCCTGCCCAAGCGGGTGAGGGGCGCTGCGGGCCATTCCTCTGCCCGCATGCTCCGTAGGATACCACCCGAAGGGCAAGCCCACACCTGGGGCACCGGGGCCGGGTCATGACATTACTTGACATTCGGGGTCCTCAAAGGTATCATCTGGCTGTCCCCCCCCCTGGGGGTGGGGTGAGGCGACACATGGACAAGAGCGACACGCTCAAGCGTCTGCGGAATGTCGAGGGGCACCTGCGCGGCATCGAGCGCATGGTGGACGAGGACGCCTACTGCATCGATGTCATCCGGCAGCTTTCGGCGGCCCAGGCGGCTCTCAGCCGGCTCAGTTCGCGTGTCCTGAACGACCACCTGCACTCGTGCTTGATCACCGCCGTGCGCGGCGAGGACGCCGCGGATCGCGAGCGCGTGCTCAAAGAAATCGGCGAGGTCTACGAATTGGCCTCGAAAGTCTAGCGGCCTCAGGCCGGGAGAGTGAACATGACCACGGTTACGTATTCGGTTCCGAACATCAGCTGCGGGCACTGCGTTCACACCATCACCACCGAGCTCAAGGAACTGGTGGGGATTGAGGAGGTCAAGGCGTCGCTCGACAGCAAGCAGGTTGTCGTGCGCTTCGAGGCGCCGGCTACCAGCGACGCGATCGAGACGCTCCTGACGGAGATCAACTACCCGGTGGCCAAGTAGCCGGCCCCAGGGCCAGCATCATGGCTGTGGCCGAACAGACCCGCACGGTGACGCTGCCGATCACCGGCATGACGTGCGCCAACTGCGTGGCGACCATCGAGCGCGGTCTGAAGAAGCTCGATGGGGTCCAGGTGGCCAACGTCAACCTGGCGTCGGAGCGGGTCAGCGTCGAGTTTGACCCCACACGACTCGCAGCCCCGGCGCTGGTCGAGCGCATCCGCAAGTCCGGCTACGACGTGGCGCTGGGTGAGGCAACGCTGGCACTGGCGCGCCTGGGCGACAGCGTGGATGCCGGGCGGCTCGAGCGCGCGCTGCTGGCGCGAGAGGGCATCGAGGCGGCGGCGGTTAACCTGGCGATCGAGTCCGTGCGCGTGCGCTACATCCCGACGCTGGTCAGCCAGGAGGAGATCCGGGGCGCCGTCCGCGCCGCTGGCTTCGAGCCGCTGGAGGCTGCGTCCGACATAGTCGACGTCGAGCAGCAGGCGCGGCAGGCGGAGATCGATCGTCAGCGCCGGCTGCTGATCCTTGGCCTCAGCCTCACCGTGCCGTTGTTCGGAATGGGGATGGGGCGCGACCTATCGCTTGTGCCTCATGCCATCGGGCACGCCAGCTGGTACAACTGGGTGATGTTCGCCCTGGCGACACCAGTCCAATTCATCGTCGGCGCGCAATACTACGCCGGCGCCTTCAAGGCTCTGCGCAACCGTTCGGCGAACATGGATGTGCTGATCGCCATGGGCTCCTCAGCGGCCTACGTCTACTCGCTGGCCATTCTGTTCGGCCTGATCGCCGGACACCTGTATTTCGAGACCGCGGCGGTCATCATTTGCCTGATCCTGCTGGGCAAGTTCCTCGAGGCGCGGGCGAGAGGCCGGACCAGCGAGGCCATCCGCCGGCTGCTGGGCCTTCAGGTCAAGACCGCTCGGGTCATCCGGAACGGCCTCGAACAGGATGTCCCGGTCGAGGATGTGCAGCGTGGTGATGTTGTACTCGTCCGGCCCGGTGAGCGAATCCCGGTCGATGGTACGGTGATCGACGGCCGCACAGCCGTCGACGAATCGATGATCACCGGCGAGTCGCTGCCCGTCGAGAAGGCGCCCGGTGACGAGGTGATCGGCGCCACGCTCAACAAGATGGGCGCCGTACGCTTCGAAGCGACGCGCGTCGGCAAGGACACGGCGCTGGCGCAGATCGTTCGGCTGGTGCAGGAGGCGCAGGGCAGCAAAGCGCCGATCCAGCGGCTGGCGGATCGTGTCTCGTCCGTGTTCGTCCCGGCGGTCATCGCCGCCGCGCTCCTGACGTTCGCCGGTTGGCTCCTGCTGGCGCCGCCGCCGGCGGGGGACACGCCGGCCTTCACCCGCGCGCTGATCAACATGGTCGCCGTGCTGGTGATCGCCTGCCCGTGCGCGCTGGGACTGGCGACGCCTACCGCGGTCATGGTCGGCACAGGCAAGGGGGCGACGCTGGGGATCCTGTTCCGCTCGGGCGAGGCCCTCGAGCGCGCCGGGCAGTTGACGACCGTCGTCCTGGACAAGACCGGCACGATCACGCGCGGTGAGCCTGTCGTAACGGACGTCGTGGGTACGCCCGGCTGGTCCGAGGACGCCGTTCTCGGCCTGGCAGCATCCGCCGAGCGCAACTCCGAGCATCCGCTTGGGCAGGCAATCATCGCCGCCGCCAATGCCCGCAATGTCCCGACGGACGCGCCGGAGCGATTCGAGGCCGTCGCCGGGCAGGGGATCATCGCCCAGGTGAAGGGCCGTGCCGTCCTGCTCGGGAGCGCGCGGATCCTCGGAGAGCGCGGTGTGGCCACCTTCTCACTCGACACCACCATGCGAAGGCTTCACGCTGAGGCCAAGACCGTCGTAGCTATTGCGGTGGATGGCCAGGCGGTCGGAGCGATCGGCATCGCCGATACGGTCAAGGATGGTTCGCCGGAGGCGATCCGCGAGCTGCAAGCGCTCGGCCTTCAGGTGCGGATGGTTACCGGCGACAACCGTGCCACTGCGCTGGCCATCGCCGGACGAATCGGCTTGCCTGCCGATGGCGTGCGCGCCGATGTGCTGCCGGGGGACAAGGCGGCGGAGGTCAAGGCCCTGCAGGACGAAGGCAGGGTCGTGGCCATGGTCGGTGACGGGATCAACGATGCCCCGGCGCTGGCCCAGTCCGATGTCGGCATGGCCATCGGCACCGGAACGGATGTGGCCATTGCCGCCGCCCCCGTGACGCTCATCAGCGGCGACCTGCGCGGGGTGGCCCGTGCCGTGGTGCTGTCGCGTGGTACGATGCGCACCATCCGCCAGAACCTGTTCTGGGCGTTCTTCTACAATGTCATCCTGATCCCGGCGGCCGCACTCGGATACCTGAACCCGATGCTGGCGGCCGGGGCGATGGCGTTCAGCTCGGTCTTTGTCGTGACCAACAGCCTGCGCCTGCGCGGCCTGCGGCTATCCGGCACGCCCGGCTGAACCTGGCGCATCACGGCTCAAGGAGCACGGATGAGTCCTGAGAACGTCACGCTGGGCGTCGCCTTCCTGGCTGGAATGGCGTCGTTTCTGTCCCCCTGTGTCATGGCGCTTGTGCCGGCCTACGTTGGCTACCTGGGTGGGCGCTCGGTCACCGCGGACGGAACGGTGATTGAGAATCGCTGGGCGACGCTGAGTCATGGCGTGGCCTTCGTGCTCGGCTTCTCGATCGTCTTCATCCTGCTCGGCGCGGCGGCATCCGCGCTGGGCGCGTTCCTGTTCGACGCACGCCAGTGGCTGGCGCGGATCGGCGGCGTGGTCGTTGTCATCTTCGGGCTGCACATTCTGGGCGTACTTCGCATCCCGTTCCTGGACATGGATACCCGTCGGCAGATCCGGCCAGACCCGAAGCTCGGGTACCTGTCGTCGGTGATGATGGGCGTGTTCTTTTCGGCCGGTTGGTCCCCGTGTGTCGGGCCGGTACTCGGGGCGGTGCTGACACTTGCGTTGAACAGCGCCCAGGTCACGCAGGGCGCCGTTCTATTGACCGCCTACTCAGCCGGGCTGGCGATTCCGTTCTTGCTTGCCGCACTCGGCGTCGGACGTGTGACCCTGCTCATGCGGCGCCATGCACGCCTCGTGCGCGGCATCTCGATGGCGACGGGCGTGATCATGATCGTCCTGGGGATCATGCTGCTCACCGGCACACTCAGCCAGCTTGCCCGGTATGGCTTCTTCATCGACTTCGGCCTCTAGGGGGTGCGGGTGACTGCCCGTCGGGCGTTGACCTTCACGGCCATCGGCCTCCTGCTCGGCTCTGCCCTGGGGCTGGCCGTGTGGGGAGGTATCCCCGGCGACGCGGCTCCGGCCGTGCCGGCGACGGGTGCGCCGGGCCTGACCCCCGTCGTGGCGCCGCTCGTCGGAGGTCGGGCGCCTGGTTTCGACGCCCTCGACACCGCCGGCGACCGCTGGCGCTTGAGCGACCTGCAGGGCCGGATCGTGGTGCTCAACTTCTGGGCAACCTGGTGTGAGCCCTGTCGGGCGGAGATGCCCTTACTGCAGGCCCGCGCCCGCGACCTGGAGACCACGGGGCTGACGGTTATCGGGGTGAACTACGATGAGCCGACGGAAACCGTGAGGGCGTTCCAGACCGAGCTCGGGCTGACCTTCCCATTGGTGATCGACCCTGGAGGGACGATCCAGTCGCTTTACCGGGTTCTTGCCTACCCGACGACGTTCTTCGTCGATGCTGCCGGCGTGATCCGGTTCCAGCACCTGGGTGTGATGGACGAAGGCCAGCTCGACACCTATCTCGACGACATGGGTTTGGGATGACATGCGCGTGACGCTGTACGGCCGGCCGGGATGTCCGTTGTGCGACGAGGTGCGCGAGGTGCTGCGTGCCCTGCAGACGGACCTCCCGCACGAACTCCTCGAAGTCAACATCGAATCGGACGCCACGCTGCTTGCCCGCTACGTGGAGCAGATCCCAGTTGTCAGCGTCGGCCCGTACACACTGCGGGCTCCGATCGCCACGTCCGACCTGCGCGTGGCCCTGCAGGCGGCGGCGTCCGCGCCGGTTGCGACGGATGCCGCCACGCCACGCGCCTCGGCCGTTCGCGTCAACCGGAGCCTGTTGTTCATCTCGCGCCACTGGCTGGCGATCTTCAACCTGCTGGTCCTGCTGTATGTCGGCCTGCCCTTCCTGGCGCCGGTCCTGATGCGCGTCGGCGCCGAACGGCAGGCGCGCTGGATCTACAAGGCCTACTCGCCCTTGTGCCATCAGTGGGCGTTCCGGAGCTGGTTCCTGTTCGGTCCGCAACCTGCGTACCCGCGTGCGTTGGCGGGGACAGCGCTCGTCCCGCTTGGCGTGGCGGCCGGGCTCGACGAGAACGATCTGATCGGCGCAAGGGAGTTTGTAGGGAACGCGCAGGTGGGCTACAAGGTGGCGCTGTGCGAGAGAGATATCGCCATCTACGGTGGACTCCTGTTGGGCGGACTGCTCTTTGCCGGGGTTCGCCGCCGCCTGAAGCCGCTCCCCATCTGGGTTTGGCTTCTCGTCGGAGTCCTACCGATCGCCATCGACGGCGGGAGCCAGCTACTCTCGGCATTCCCGTTCGTCCCCTGGCCGGCGCGCGAGAGCACGCCGCTGCTGCGCACGGCGACGGGTCTGCTCTTCGGCCTGGCGAACGTCTGGCTGGCCTACCCGTACGTCGAAGAGAGCATGAGCGAGACCCGGGCGCTGTCGGCCGCGCGCATATCCGGCGCTGCCGGGCGCACCGCGGTCGGCGGCTGAACGTCGCCGCGTGGTAGACTCCCCCCATGCCGTTCCGTCAGGTCGGTGACCTGCGCCTGTTCACCCTTGAGAGTCTGAACTTGCCTGGGGTGGTGCACGCGGCCTTCACCCGGCGCGGCGGGGTCAGTCCGTCACCGTGGGCGTCCCTGAACCTTGGCGGGACGGTCGGGGATGATCGTCCCCGGGTCCTCGAGAACAAGAGCAGGGCACTGCAGGCCATTGGCCGTCCTCTTGAGAGCCTGTTTGAGGTCTGGCAGGTCCACTCGGCCGACGTCGTACATGCCCGGGAGCCGCGTGGGCAGGAGGCCCTGCTCCAGGCCGACGCGATTATCACCTCGAATCCCGATGTGACGCTGCTGATGCGCTTCGCGGATTGTGTCCCGGTCTTCCTTGTGGACCCTCGCAAGGGCGCCATCGGGCTGGTTCATGCCGGGTGGCTGGGGACGGTGCGCAAGACCGTTGCGGTGACCGTTCGGGCGCTTCAGCAGGCATTCGGGTCAGATCCGGCGGATCTGAGAGCCGCGATCGGGCCGTCGATCGGGCCGGATCACTACCCGGTCGGCGACGAGGTTGTGGGCGCCGTTCGAGAAGCGTTCGGCCCCCAGGCCGACGAATTGCTCGAGGTGCGCGAGGGCGCGGCGCACCTCGACCTGTGGCACGCGAACCGCCGCCTGCTCGAGGGCGTTGGGGTGACCTCCGTCGAGGTGGCCGGAGTCTGCACGGCCTGCCACCTGGAGGATTGGTATAGCCATCGCGGCGAAGCCGGCAAGACCGGCCGATTCGGCGGATTGCTGGCCTTGAGCGCCGGTTGACATGGACTCACACGCGCTGATCGACGAGCCGACGCTGCGCGCGAACGTGGAGCGCGTCCGACGGCGGATCGGATCCGCAGCCGGGCGGGCAGGGCGCGCGGCGGGCGAGGTTCGCCTGATCGCGGTGACCAAGGGCCAGCCATCCATGGTCGTGCGGCTGGCCCATGCGGCCGGGCTGCGCGACTTCGGCGAGAATCGGATGGACGAGGCGCACGTAAAGCAGGCCGAGCTATTGGACCTGGCCGACATTCGTTGGCACATGATCGGTCACATCCAGAGCCGCAAGGCGGCTGCTGCCGTCGGCGCGTTCGCCCTTGTGCATTCCGTCGATCGGCCGAAGATAGCCACGCTGCTGGATCGATGGGCTGGGGAGCAGGGGATCCGCCAGCCAGTGCTCCTGGAGTGCAACATTTCGGGGGAGGCCTCCAAAGACGGGTGGGACGCCCGGACGGGCGCCGACCGGCCGATGCTCCTGGCCAGCCTGCGGGCCGCGATGAAGCTGGCGAAGCTCGACGTGCATGGGCTGATGACCATGGCCCCATGGACGCCGGACGAGGAGCAACTGCGCCTGGTGTTCCGGGGGTTGCGAACCCTGCGCGATGAACTTGCCTCGGGGGGGGGGAGCGAGCTTCACGAGCTTTCCATGGGCATGACGGACGACTTCGAGGTGGCCATCGAGGAAGGTGCTACGATGGTACGCATCGGTCGGGCGCTGTTCGGCGAACGGCCGACCTAACGCGGAAGGATGGTGCGATCACGGTGAACAGTCTCCTGGCGGCAATCCAACTCATCATCAACGGCCTGACGCTCCTCGTCTTCATCGACGTGGTGTTGAGCTTCCTGCTGACCCCTTTCCACCCGCTGAGGCGGGCGCTGGACTCGGTTGTTGATCCCCTGTTGGCCCCGATCCGGCGCGTCGTCCCGGCGGCTGGCGGGCTCGACTTCAGTCCGGCGATCCTGCTGATCCTGATTCAGATCGTGGGACGCGTGCTTGTCAGCCTGCTGATCTCATTGGGGTAGGACGATGCGGACCTTCAAGCTTCACAGTGGGAAGTCCGGCGCGGCCCTCACGCTGCGCGTGACGCCACGGGCGCGCAAGACCGGGTTCGCCGGGGTGCTGGAGGACGGGATCCTGCGGGTCCGTGTCGCCGCACCTCCTGTCGAGGGCAAGGCCAACGCCGAGCTGCTGACCTTCCTGGCCAAGGTGCTGGGCGTCCGCAAGAGCCGGATGGAGATCGTCGCCGGCCAGCGGGGACTGGACAAGATCGTCTCGGTGCTGGATCTCTCGGCTGAGGACGTTCAGACGCGCATCCAGGCCTGGCTGAGCGCCCAAGAGCCCGAGTAGCCGCTGCCCCCTCAGGGACCAAAGACAGCCGCCGGCGATTGCCGGCGGCTGATTGCCGTCCCGATGGGATACGCCCTTGACCTGGCGACCTAGGCGCGGGAGGGAGCGACGGCGGTCGGCAGCTCCGCGGTCGGCGCGGTCAGGCGCCACAGTGCCTCGAAACCTGCGTCGCGCAGGTGGGCATCCTCGGATCGCAGGGCGCCGGCTATCTCGAGATTGAACTCCTGGCTGCCGGTCCAGGCCATCGCCTCGAGCGCCGCCAGTCTCTCTTCGGGCGTCCCGTTGGACAGGACGCGGCGAATCATCTCGAGGGCCGGCCGGCCAGGAGCAATGCCGAGGCCCTCGCGGGCCGCATACGCCACCAGCCAGGGCACCTCGGCCAGCTCACGTACCGGCGGGTGGATGGCCCATGGCGGATTCTTGCGACGTTCGGCCGCTTCGGCGGCGGCGCCGCGAACGACCCATTGCCCGTCGTCCACTTGGACCTTCTCGAGGCTTTCAAGGGCCCAGTCCTCCGGCACCCGGCACAGGCCGAACACGGCCGCGCGGCGGGTGAGCAGGTTGTCCACTTCGAGGGCATCCTTCAGCATGTTGTAGCCCTCGTCCGGGTGGCAGGCCAACGCCTCGCCGGCGGCCAGCCGGACCCCTTCGTCGCCCTTCAGCAGCGCATGCCCCAGGCCTTCCAGCGCCGCCTGTGTCCCGATGGCGGCCAGTCCAAGGCAAGCGGACTGGCGGCAGAGCAGGTGCGGATCGCTCTCGACCATGCGCAAGAGCGGCTCGACCGCCTCCTCATCCCGCAGTCCACCCAGGCCAAGTGCTCCAAGAATCCGGCTTGAGGGTGCGTCGGATCCGAGCAGCCGGCGGAAGAGGATAGACACCGTCGGCTCGTGCGAGAGGACGAGGGCGTGCGCCGTCCGCAGGCGCAGTCCGTAGGGGCGTTGGACGTCGTTCAGCGCCGTCGCCAGGGCCCGCAGGACGTAGGGCTTCCAGGGTGCCTTGGCGGGGGCATCCTTCAACCACTTTCCGCACAGGAGCATGTGCTGGCCGAGCGGGTCGTCGGCCGCGCGCAGGTGTCGCTCGACCTCGGAGGTGACGTCGCCCAGCGCGGCGACCCAATGCGTGCACGCTTCGGCGGGGAGCCATCCTTCGAGCAGATCGGACTCGGGCAGCGGCCCCTGGACGAAACCGCGCGCCGCCAGGTAGGCTCCCAACGCCGGATGAACGAAAGAAACCCTGGCGCCGAATCGCCTGGCGAGGAACCCGGCTTCGACCAGACTCCCGACGGGCGTGCCGCGCACCAGCGAGCGCTCGGGCAGGCACCCGGTGCGCTCCTTGATCCACGTCATGCCGACAATCTCGGTGACCTGGCGCTCATCGGGGGAGAGGAACCGCGCCAGGTAAGCCTCGATGCTGTCGGCCGTCGTCCCTCCGCGCGCGTCGCCGGCATTGGCCGCCCACACCCGCAGCGTTGCCTCCAATGGTGACAGCGTGCGGATCGACCCCAGAAGCCATCCGGTGATCAACGCCGGGTCGAGATCTCCAATGCGGTTCTTGGGGAGGGAGGGTAGCACGTGTTTCTGCCAGGCGGCTCCCCAACGGCTGAGGAACATCCGGTGTTCGTGCTCCGTCCATGGCGCCAGTGCGACGGGAGCCAGCCCAGCCTCTGCCAGGCCATCGTAGCCGCGCGTCGGCCCTGCGGCGACGATCCGGTTTCCTGGGTAGGCGTCGATGAGGGCCCGGATCCACGGGGCCACTAGGCCCAGCTCGTCGTGCGTGAGCTCATCGAGCCCGTCCAGGAGGAGCAGGAGCAGTCCCTGCTTGGCGTGCTGCTTCAGGTAGCTGGGAAGCCGCGCCGCCAGCCCCGTGGACACCGTCAGCTCGGCGGCGTCGACGACCAGATCGAGCGGGTCCTTCGAGTGTCGATCAAGGCGCAGATCGCCGGCGTGGATCAGGACCGGAAGCATATCAGCTCCGATGCCCGCTTCCGAGTCGCGCTGCGCGGCGTGCAGTGCGAGATACGCCAGCGCCGTCGACTTTCCCATTCCCAGATCGCCGGTGAGCATGAAGTGAGCGCCATCAGCGAGCGCTTCGGCGAGCGACAAGGTCGGAGCGCGGTAGACGCCCGCGAGGACGGTGGCGTCCGGGAGATTCGGCAGGACGGCCAGTGAGCCTTCCGGCAATGGGTCCGTGCGCTGGGGATCGGCGATGGGCGGCGGGGCCAGGACGCGGGGCGGGACGGCGATCTCTTCCAGAGCCAGGATGGCGCGCGCCAGGTGCAGAGTCTCCACCCGGCGGATCAGTTCCTCGCGATAGCGATCCTTGGCGCCGGCCGTGAATCCCGCGCTCACTCGCCGCACACGGACCTTCGCCTCCGACCCGGCAGATTGCAGCGTGGGAAGCAGCCGCAGAGCGCCCCACGCCAGGAAGATGCCGAGCAGAATCCCGAGCGCGAACTCGGGCCAGTCAAATCGCCAACCGAAGAGGGCCGCCAGCATGATTCCTCAGCCTGCGTACAGGATGCGCCCGCATTGGTGGCAGCGGACGGGTTCGGTGCTGTTCCGCACGATCTGGCACTCCGACGCCGAAAGCCCGACGCCGCAGGCGCTGCAACTGTCGTCCTTCAGCAGGGCGAGCGCCTTGCCTCCCATACTTTCCCTCAATCGGGCATAGAGCGCAAGGTCCTTTTCGGCTACCCCCGCCAGGGCGGCTTCGCGTTCGCCTTGCAGCGTCTCCGCCCGCGCCTGGAGCTGGTCTTGCTCCGCGGTCAGCGAGGCATGCTCCGCCAGCAGTCCGGCCTCGGCATGCGAGAGCGTCTCGGCCGCCTGCCGTGCGGTGGACTCGAGGTCTTCGAGGGCGAGCATGGCCTCCAGAAGGCGGTCCTCCAGGGTTGCCAGATGGCGCTTGAGCGACTCGACATCCGCCTGCAGGTCTTGAAGCTCTTTCGGGTTGCGCACCGCGCCGCCGTACAACGAGCGCTCAGCGCCTTCGAGCTTCCCTCGCTGAGTAGCGACGTCACGCTCGGCGTCCTTGACCGCTGCCTGCCCTCCCCGGAGGGCTGCCAGGACTTGCTCGTGGGATCTGCGAGCCGTGTGCACCGCCGTCGAGCCGAGCATCAGGCGCTCGATCTCCGCGAGGCGGGCGCGTGCGCGGTCGAGGGTCAGGTCGATGTCCTGCAGGCGGTGGAGGCTGGAGGAACGGGACATGACAGGGATTATAGCCCGCCGGACACGCTCGAGGAAGCCGGGAGGCTTGGCGAGCGCCTCGGCGGCGACGTACAATTCGGCCATGCAACGCCGAGACCGGTGGGTCGCCTTCGGCCTCGCCAGCGCGACAGCCCTGGCGACGCTCGTCCCCTATTGGATCGCGGGCCGGCTGGCACCGCCGGGGACTGCATTCGCCGGCTTCCTGCTGAACCCGGTCGATGGGTTCTCCTACCTGGCGAAAATGCGTCAGGGGCTTGCAGGCAGCTGGCTATTCCATCTCCCCTACGCTGCAGATCCGGGTCTCGGCGCTTTCCTGTATCCGTACTACCTCCTCCTGGGACACATCGCCAGAGTCACCCGGCTTGATCTGATCGTCGTGCTCCACGCCGCGCGCGTGGTGGCTTCTGTCGTGATGTTCCTCGCCATCTACCGCTGCCTCGAAGAGCTCCTGAGTGAGCGGCGAGAGCGCTGGTTCGCCTTTGGACTGTGCCTGGTCGGCGCCGGTTGGGGGTGGGCGGCGGTGCCGGTTGGGTTCATTGCCAGCGACTTGTCCATACCCGAGGCCACACCGTTCCTGACGGCGTACGCCAATGCGCACTTCCCGCTCGCGGTCGCCGGCTTCCTGGCCGCCGTGGTCGGCGTGCTCGGCAGCCGGCCGGGCGCGCGGAGATGGATGGCGGCGTCCCTCTCGGGCGGGGTGTTGATCGCGCTGGTCCTGCCCTTCGTGCTCCTGCCGGCGCTCACAGTCCTGGTCGTGGGGATCCTCATTCTGACTTGGGAGGAGCGCCGAGCCGGTGCAGCCTCCGGCCTGCGGGCGCGCCTCATTGGATTGGGCATCTTCCTGGCCGGTGCGGCGCCCTTCGCTGCCTATGATGCCTGGCTGCTCCTTAGCCGGCCCGACCTGGCAGCGTGGACGGCACAGAACCGGACGCCTTCGCCTGCGCCCATCGCCTACGGGCTTGGCTTTGCGCCGCTGCTGCTACTGGCGGCGGCTGCGATTCTCTGGACGCCTCGGGCAGCGAACCGCTTGGGCTTGCTGGCCGGTTGGGCCGGCGTGCAGGCGCTTCTGTTGTATGCCCCGCTGGCGCTGCAGAGGCGGCTGTCGCTCGGCCTGTTCGTGGCGCTGGCGGGCCTGGCCGCGCTTGGCCTGACGGCCTTGGCGCGGCGAGGGGTCTCGTGGCGAATCGTGGCGACGCTTGCGCTCGCCTCGGCAATCCCCTCCAACCTGCTCGTCATCGCGGCTGGCCTGGGCGGCGTGGCGCGGGGTGACCCCTTACAGGTACAGGCGATGGACGAGGGCTGCGCCAGCGACTGGCTGGCCGCGCACGCCCCGGCCGGATCGCTCGTACTCGCCGGCGAAACGCTGGGCAATCGGCTGCCCGCGCAGGCCGACGTGCGCGTGCTGTATGGCCACCCGTTTGAGACGCCGGAGGCCGAGGCGGAGCTGTCGCTTGTCGAATGGTTGTTTGCCGGCTCGACGGACATCGACGATGCGCTCCCGATCCTCCACGCGCGCGGTGTGGACTTCGTGGTGTTTGGCCCTGAGGAGCAGTCGCTCGGTCCGGCTGCCTGGCCGGCAGATCTGCCGCAGGCCGTCGAGTGCGGCGGTGTGAGCGTCTTCGTGGTGCCGCCGGCATGACGACCTCCGACAAACGCTGGACCCTGGCGGCCGTGTTGATCATCCCCGTCCTCGGCCTCGGGGCGGTGGTGTTGGACCCGGCCGGGTGGATATTCTGGCGGGCAGGCGCGTACTCGGATCTGTGGATTTCCCATGTGCCCGTCCTGTACTTCATTCGTCAATCGATCGTGACCTGGCATCAAATCCCGTTGTGGAACCCGCTGATCCTGAGTGGGATGCCCCTGGCCGCCGACCCTCTTTCGGGTCTCTGGTACCTTCCCCACATGTTCGCGTGGATCGGCCCCGACGGGCTGGGAGTCAACCTGCTCTTCTGGGGGCACCTTGCCTTCGCCGCTGCGGGGATGATCGCGCTGCTGCGGTCCGAGGGTGCCTCGGGCCCAGCATGCCTGCTTGGGGCCTTGACCTTCGCCGTCACACCCAAACTGGTCGGGCACGCTGCGCTTGGCCATCTGACGTTCGTCGAGGCCGTCTGCTGGACGCCGTGGGTGCTCTTGGCGATCCGGCGCGCGGTGGACAAGGCACTCGAGAGCCGAGGCCGATGGGCACGGTTCGCACTTGCAGGCGCAGGTCTCGGGGTGTCGTTCTTGATCGATCCCCGCTGGTCCGTCCCCCTCGGATTTCTCTGGGTGGCATACCTGGCGAAGTGCCTTGCGCATAGTGAACAGCGCCGTCCGACAGTATGGCGGTCAGTGGCAGCGCTCCCGCTCATGCTCGGTGTCGCGTTCGGCATTGCCGCGCCGCTTGGATTACCCTTGTTGGAACTCCTGCAGAGATCTACTCGCGCCGCGCTGACAGCCGCGGAGGCAGTTCAGATGTCGCTGCCGCCGGCGCGGCTGATCGGCACTCTGCTACTGCAACCCGGCGGCTGGCCAGAGACGCAGACCTACCTGGGGGCGACGGTCCTTGTCGTCCTGGCCGCTGGTAGCGCCGTCACCCTGCGGCGCAGCCGCTTCTGGTGGGCGGTGCTTCTCATCAGCGTGGTCCTTGCCCTGGGCGCGACGACGCCGGTCTACGCCTGGCTCGTGAGCATCGTACCCGGGATGGGCCTTGTGCGGGTCCCGGCCAGGTTCTTCATCATTACTGCGCTCGCCGCGGCGATGCTTGCCGGGCACGGTTACGATCGGGTGATGCAGGCCCAGGGGAATCCTGATAGCACGAGACGGGTTCGCCTGGCTGCATGGCTGATGGGCGCTCTGGCGCTGGTCTTCGGCTCCCTAAGCCCCGCTTTGGCCCGGGCGTCAGCATCCAATGCCGTATCTCCTCTTGCCTGGGTACCGGTGGCCGGAGGTCTACTGGCACTGGCGACGACGGTGTGGGCGTTCTGCAGTACTGCGCCTGGGCCCTCGCCCTCGCGAGCATTCGGATTTCTGTTGACGGCGTTGGTGGCGTTGGACCTTGGCTGGGCGAATCTGTTCACGCTCGACGTGCGGCCGGCGGAGGCAGCCTCGTCGTCCGTCGCGTGCTCCGTCGTGGAAGATGGCACGCGGTTCGGCGAACACCGCACGTTCTCGCCGTCCTACAGCCTTACGCAGCCTGCCGCCGCGGAGTGCAGATCGGAGCTTGCCGATGGGATCAACCCCCTTCAGCTGAGCGCGTATCGGGACTACATGGCATTGGTGACGGGCTTCGACGTGATCGGCTACAGCGTGACGCTGCCTCCTTTCGAGGACGGGGATCCCAACGCCGATTGGGGCCCCGCGATCGATGCCGCCGGAATCGGCTTGCTCAACGTCGACCGGATCGTCTCCGCCTACCCTCTCGAGGCCCCGGGTCTGACGCCCATCGGCCAAGCCGCAGGCGCATGGGTATATCGCAATGACCTTGCCCGACCGCGCGCGTGGCTCGAACCGCCGGACACGGACACAGGGGAATGGCGCTCCGTCGATGAGTTCGAATGGACTCCGAATCGCATCCGAGTCCGCGTTGCCGGACCCGGCCGGCTGGTGCTAAGCGAGGTGGCATACCGCGGGTGGGAAACCCGAGTCGATGGGGCGTCGGCTGCCGTCGAGACTGTCAACGGGATTCTGCGCAGTGTACTCTTGGGGCCCGGAACTCACACAGTCGTGTTCGATTTCCGGCCGCCTTCGGTGTTTCTGGGCATGGCCCTGAGCGGCCTCAGCCTCATCCTTCTCCTGGTGGTTTGGTGGTGGGAACCGCGCAATCGCCGCTAAGCACACCCGTGATTACGCACGCCGAGTGGCGTTGGGCGGCGGCCTTCGCAGTAGCCGTGATGGCTCTGACGGCAGCTCCGTATCTGGCTGGGGTCGCCACTCAGACGCCGGAGTGGCGCTTCGGTGGCTTGTTGATTGGCGTAGAGGACGGCAACGCGTACCTGGCCCGGATGGCACAGGGCGCGCGCGGGGCGTGGCTGGTGACGCCAGTGTACACGTCGGAGCCGCAGCCGGGGGCGTTGCTCTACACGTTCTACGTGCTCCTCGGCAAGCTCTCCGGGCCGGATCACACGGCGCGGCTGTTCGTCTACCACCTGGCGCGGTTGTTTGGCGGAGTCCTGGCGCTGCTCGCATCCTATCGCTTCCTGGCCGAGTTTCTCCCTTTCGCACGTCAGCGCCGGCTGGGTCTGGCGCTGGTAGGGCTAGGCGGGGGCCTGGGTTGGCTGCTGGTGCTGGTCGGGCAGGACCGCCTGCTCGCATCGCTACCTCTCGACTTCATCTCGCCTGAGGCCTACACGTTCCTATCGCTCTATACCCTGCCGCATCTGGCAGCGTCGCGTGCGCTACTGATGCTGGGCATCCTTGCCTACTTGCGCGGGCGTGGCATCTGGGCAGGACTGGCCTGGCTGGGCGTCGCCTTGATCCAGCCGATTCACGTGCTGGCGATCTGGACGGTGATGGCGGTAGACTTGTCCCTCCCTCACCCCAGCCCAATTCCTGCGGGGGAGGGAGTCAACCCTCTCTCGTCGGTGCTCCCATCACGCTCTTTGCGCAGCGCCCTGGCCGCCGTCGCCTTGCCAGCACCCGTGGTGGTCTATACGTTGGCCGTGTTCACCCTGAACCCAGTACTACGCAGCTGGTCCATGCAGAGTGACCTGCCTACGCCGCATCCCGTCCATTATCTGTTGGGCTATGGCCTCTGGCTCGTGCCCGGCTACTTTGGGTGGCGCGTACTGCGGCGTCGGCCTGTGCTGGCGCATTGGACGGCGGCATGGCTAGTGACTGTCCCAGTGCTGCTCTGCCTGCCGTGGCCGATCCAGCGCCGGTTGGCCGAAGGCGTGCAGCTGCCGCTGGTGATCCTTGCGGTGCTTGGCCTGACGGTGGTGCTGCGGCGCCGCTGGCTGACACGCGCGGTCCTGGCCGCGTCGACTTTGACGTCGCTGTTTCTCGTGCTGGGAGGCCTGGTCGCCGCCAGTCGGCCGGCGCCACCCATCTTCCACGCGGTCGACCAGGTAGCCGTCTTCCGCTGGGTAGCGGCGCATGTTGACTCAACCAGCAGTCAAGGCCAGGCAGAAAGCGCGCAGTCCGGCCTTGGTGCCTACGCGACCGGCAACCTGATCCCGGTGTACACGCCGCTGCCCGCCTACCTGGGCCTTTCGACGGAGACTGCCTCCTTCCGGGAGAAGCAGGACCGCGTCGATCGATTCTTCCGCCTGGAGACCAGCGACGCCCAACGCCGAGGCTGGCTGGCGGAGGGCGGCGTACGCTACGTGTTCGTCGGGCCACCCGAGCGTGCGCTGGGGTCGTTCGACCCGGGCACCGCTCCCTATCTGGCCAGATGTTTTGAGTCGGGCGCGTACGCCGTGTACGAGGTCCTGCCATGACGGCCCGCTGGTCCCGTCTTCGCCAGTGGTCGTGGTCGGCCGCGGAATGGCCGGGTCTTGTCGTGGCCGCGGCGCTGGCCGTGTTGTTCGCCCCGTTCTTCCTAGGCCAGCGGGTTGTCTACTGGGGCACCCCGTTGCTTCAGTTCCTGCCCTGGCGGACATACGCCCTCGCTGTCCTCCGTCAGGGATACTTCCCGCTCTGGAACCCGCTGGTTGGCATGGGCGCTCCGTTTCTGGCGAACTACCAGTCGGCACTCCTTTATCCGCCCAACCTGCTGCTCTTGGCCGGGGATCCAGGTCTTGTGTCGACGATCCTGGTCATGCTTCACCTGGCCTGGGCCGGGATCGGCATGGCGCGGCTCGCTCGACGGCTGAAGATGGATCCCTTGGGACAGACGGTTGCAGGTCTGGCCTTTGGTCTCTCTGGATACCTGGTGGCGCGTGCCGGCTTCTTCAGCATCAATGCCACCGCGGCCTGGCTGCCTTGGATCATCCTGGCCGGCGACCGCCTGGCGTGCGAAGTGCCGGCCGCCGCCAGCCTCCGACGCCGCCTATCCGCCATCTTCCCGCTGACGGCCGTACTCGCCCTCCAGTGGACTGCTGGCCACGCGCAGACGGCCTGGTACTCGCTCATCCTGCTCATCGCCTGGGTCGCCTGGCGCTCGCTCGAGGGGAGGGCGTTCCGCCGGCTGCTCATCACCGCTGCCGGACTAGCTGTCGCGGGTGGCCTGGCGTTCGCCCTGGCAGCGCCGCAGCTCCTGCCTACTCTCGAGTATCTGGGTCAGTCCTACCGGGCGCAAAGCCTCGACACCGCGTTCGCCATGACCTACTCCTTCTGGCCATGGCGCTTCCTGGGCTTGCTTGCGCCCGGGTTGTTTGGCAGCCCGGTCTCGGGCGACTACTGGGGTTACGGCAACTTCTGGGAGGATGCGATCTACGTCGGCATCCTGCCCGTCTTGCTTGCCCTCGTCGCGGCTGTTCGCGGGGCGCGGGGGCGGGGACGCCACGTCCGGATGACCCGCTTCCTGTTGCCCGTGATGGGAGTCGCGGTACTCCTGGCCCTCGGTGACCGGACGCCCGTCTTCCCATGGCTGTTTCGGACGATACCCACCTTCTCGTTGTTCCAGGCCCCCGCGCGCTGGATGCTGCTCTTGGTCTTCGGCCTGGCCCTTCTGGGCGGCGCAGGCGTCTCAGCCTGGAGCAAGGTGGAAGGACGCGCCCTGTATTGGTCCCGCCTGGGCACGGCAGGCGCCGGCGCGGTTGCCGGCGCAGCATGGCTGGCGCGCCTTGTTCTGACCGACGTAGAGCCAACGCTTGTTCGTGCTCTGTCCATCGCTGGCCTATGGCTGTTCCTCGGCGGCGTCCTTGTCCTCCTTCGTCGCGCCGAGGCAGGCAGACCCTGGTCGGCGGCCGTCGCGTTGCTGGTTGTTGCCGATCTGGTCGTCGCCGGAGCCGGGCTCAATCCGATGACATCCGGCGGACTGTATCAGGGCCGCACAGCCCTGGCGGACCGTCTCGGGGCGCAGGCCCGCGTCTACTTTCCGCCGAGCCTCGAGCATGACGTCAAGTTCAACTGGGCCTTTCGCTTCGACACGTTCCGCGCTCTCGAGGATTGGAGCCAGGTCAGGGAATCCGGGCTGCCGAACACGCTGCTATTGGATGGGGTGCCGGTCGTCACCAACTTCGATCCGCTGCAGCCCGCCCGGACGCAAGCCTGGTTCGAGATGCTCGTGAAGCATCCCGCGCCGGACGCGCTCTTGCGGTTGATGGACGTAGGATGGGTGGCGTTCGCTGGCCAATCGCAAACTGAACCTGTGGAGTACATGCCGGTCGACGGAGGCCGGCGACTGCGCCTGGTGTCGGCAGCTCATCTCGTCGCGACGCCAGAAGAAGCCCTCGCCGCAGTCAGCCAGCCGGGATTCGACCCGGACCGCGTGGTTGTCCTTGAAGCGGAGAGCGGCGAGAGCTTGCCAGAGGCGGGAGGAGAGGGGACGGCTGAGCTGCTGGCTTCCAACGACCCTAATCGGCTTACCATCAACGCTCGCGCATCTGGGCCCGCTTGGCTGCTCGTTTCGGACACCTGGTTCCCGGGGTGGGAGGCCCACCTCGACGGTGCATGCGTGGAGATCTGGCGAGCCGACTACCTGTTCCGCGCCGTACGTGTGCCGGAGGGCAATCACCAAGTCGAGTTCATCTACAGGCCGCGCAGCTTCGTCACCGGCCTGGCGTTTGCCGGCGCCGCCCTTCTTCTGCTTGTAGCAGCCTGGTTCCTCGACATCCGCCGGAGCAGGTCCGACGCGCACAGCCTGACACCTGACCAGGTCCAAGCCGAGGTAAACTAGACCTTCAGGCGCGGGGACCTACTGCGCCAAGCGCTGTACTGGGAGTGGCCATGCAGGTCGTCCAGAGCCTCACCGAACGCCTGATCGGCAACGTGGAGACCGTGATTGTCGGCAAGACGGAGGTGGTCCGGCTGACCGTCATCGGGCTGTTGTGTCAGGGACACATCCTGATCGAAGATGTCCCCGGCACAGGCAAAACCATGCTGGCCAAGAGCCTGGCACGCTCGATCGGCGGGAGTTTCAACCGGATCCAGTTCACGCCCGATATGCTGCCCAGCGACGTCACCGGCGTCTCGATGTTCAACCAGAAGACGGGCGAGTTCGAGTACCGTCCCGGCCCGGTGATGGCCAATATCGTCCTGACCGACGAGGTCAACCGAGCCACACCCAAGACGCAGTCGGCGCTTCTGGAAGCGATGGAAGAGCGCCAGGTCACCGTGGACGGTGTGACGCACAGGACGCCATCGCCCTTCCTGGTGCTGGCCACTCAGAATCCGATCGAATACGAGGGGACCTTTCCACTGCCGGAGGCGCAGCTCGACCGGTTCATGCTGCGCATCAGCCTCGGCTACCCGTCGCCGTCCGAAGAGATCCGGATGATCGAGGCGCAGCAGATCGCCCATCCGGTTGACAGCCTGGAGCAGGTGATCCCGGTGCGGGACCTGCAGGCGGCGCAGGCCGCCATCCGTCACGTCACAGCCACGGCGGAGATCAAGCGCTACATCCTGGAGATCGTGACGGCTACCCGACGACATGAAGACGTCTACGTCGGCGCCAGCCCGCGCGGCAGCCTGGCGCTCTTCCGCACGGCGCAGGCGCGGGCGGCCGTTCTCGGGCGGGACTACGTCGTGCCCGACGATGTCAAGACGCTGGCCGTGCCGACGCTGGCCCACCGCCTGATCGTCGGCTCGGCGGCGCGCGTTCGCGATGTCGATACGCGTGCGATCATCCAGGAGGTCCTGCGCTCGCTCCCCGTCCCCGGCGGTGAGATCGGTCGATGACTTCTAGGGCGCGCGGCGTGGCGCTGATTTTCGCTGCCTGTCTGCTGGGCGGTGCGATCAGCGGCCGGCCCGTCTTCTACAGCCTGGCCTACCTGTGGCTTGGATTGCTGCTGGTGTCGTTCTTCTGGTCGCGCACCGCGCTGCGCGGGATGGTCGTCACCCGCCGTCCGTCCGGGACGCGGTCGCAGGTCGGGCGTCCGTTCGAGGAAGCCATCAACGTCGCCAATCGAAGCCGCATTCCCAAGCTGTGGGTCGAGCTGCGCGATTCCTCCGAGCTCCCCAACCACCGTGCCTCGGTCGTCATGGTGGGGATCGGCGCCGGCCGCGAGCGTTCACAGCTCGTACGAACCTACTGCACCCTCCGGGGCCGATTCCGATTGGGACCGGCCCGGCTGTATGCCAGCGATCCCTTCGGCCTGTTCCCCGTCTCACGGCTGGTCCCCGAGGTCCGTCAACTCGTCGTCCTGCCGCTGGTGACGCCGCTGCCATCCTTCCCGCTTCCCTTGGGGCGGCTGCCCGGTGGCGTGGCCGTCACCGAACCGACGCACCAGATCACGCCCAACGCGGCCAGTGTGCGTGAGTACATGCCCGGCGACGGGTTCAACCGCATCCACTGGATGTCGACCGCACGCCGGCGCCGGTTGATCGTCAAGGAGTTCGAGCTTGATCCGCTGGGGGATGTCTGGGTCGTGCTGGACGCGTGCGCCTCGACCCAGTGGACACGGCCTCCTGCGCCGGAGGCCAGGCCGGAAAGCCCATTTCTTCCCAGCCGCATCACGCTGCCCTCGGCGACGATCGAATACGGGGTCGCCTGTGCCGCCTCGCTGGTTCACCACTTCCTTCGCCAGGATCGCTCGGTCGGCTTGCTGGCCTACGACCGAATGCGGCACAGCATCCAGCCCGACCGGGGTGCGCCTCAGCTGATCCGTGCCCTGGAGACACTGGCCGTCCTGGACGGCGTCGGCGCGACGCAGGTCGAAGATGTCCTGCGCATCGAGGACACCCATCTGACTCGCGGCGCGATGGTGCTGGCGGTGACCGCCTCGGCGAGCCCCGGACTGGTCCCGGCGCTGCGCGCGCTGCGCAAACGCTCACTGACGCCGGTTCTCGTGCTGATGTCATCCGCCTCGTTCGGTGCACCGGAGGATAACGCTGCCCTGGCGGCCGACGCGGCGCGGGCCGGTATTCCGACGCGCATCGTGGGATGCGGGGATGCGCTGGACGCAGCCCTCTCGAAGCCGGCGCAGATCGCCGCCCAGCGTCCGGCGGCCTGACCGACTGGAGATCGGATGAATCGACGTCTCCTGCTGCTGACGGCATTCGCCGGTGGAATGACCAGCCTCGGGATCGAGCTGGCGGCATCCCGCTTGCTGGGCAATGTGTTCGGGACCAGCAACCTGGTATGGGCCAACATCATCGGCTTGATCCTGGTCTACCTGACGGCCGGCTACTTCATCGGGGGACGCTGGGCAGATCGCTCGCCCTTCGCCGTGACCTTCTACCGCCTGGTCCTGTGGGCGGGCTTCACGGCCGGCCTCGTCCCGATCGCCGCCCATCCGGTTCTGCGCTGGGCGGCTGGCGCAGTGGAAGAACTGGACGCAGCCATTATGGCCGGCTCGTTCCTGGCCGTCCTCGTCCTGTTCTCCGTCCCGGTCACACTCCTGGGCTGTGTCTCGCCGTTCGTGATCCGGTTGCTCATGGACGATCGCACGCGTGCCGGGCAGATCTCCGGGCAGGTCTACGCCGTGTCGACGCTGGGTTCGATCCTTGGCACCTTCCTGCCCGTGCTGTGGCTGATCCCGGAGATCGGCACGGCCCGAACCTTCATCGTTCTTGCCTTCAGCCTTCTGGCTGTCGGCCTGATTGGGATGTCAACCGTCGATCGGCGCCAGGCATGGCAGCACCTGTGGATGCCGGTGGTCCTGGCAGGCCTGGCGGGATGGGCGCTGCAGGGTCCGATCAAGTCCAGCGTCGGGCAGTTGTACGAGGGCGAATCGGCCTACAACTACATTCAGGTGCGCGAGTCCAACGGCCGGCGCTACTTGATGCTCAACGAGGGGCAGGCGGTCCATTCGGTCTACGATCCGTCCGGAGGCCCGACGTACGGGACGTGGGACTACTTCCTGGTTGCTCCCTTCTTCAATGCCGCGCCCTTCAGGCCGGACAGGATGGCGCGGCTGGGGATCGTCGGCCTGGCGGCCGGCACGATCGCACAGCAGTACACGCAAGTCTACGGCCCGGTCCCGATCGACGGCTGGGACATCGATCCACAGGTCATGGAGGTTGGGCGGCTCTACTTCGGGATGACCGAGCCCAACCTGCAGGCGATCGCCCAGGATGGCCGGTGGGGGCTGGAACACAGCGGCCAGACCTACACCGTCATCGGCGTCGATGCCTACCGGCCCCCCTACATCCCGTGGCAGCTGACCACCCAGGAGTTCTTCCAGATCGTGCGGGACCACCTGACGCCCGATGGGGCGCTGGCGATTAATGTCGGGCGGACCCCCGAGGATCGCCGGCTGATTGAGGCGCTGGTGGGAACCATCAGCGCCGTCTTCCCGAGCGTGCACGTGGTCGATGTCCCGGGGACGTTCAACACGATGGTGTTTGCCACCATCCAGCCGACCGTCCCGGAGAACCTGGCGCGTAACCTGGCGCAGCTGCGAGAGCAGGGGGCCCCACCGCTGCTCCTGGACGTTCTGCAGCGCGCGCAGGACAACCTGGCGCCGACGCCGTCGTCGCGCGTCGTCTTCACGGACGACCGCGCGCCGGTGGAGACGCTCGTGAACTCGATCGTCATCCGTTTTGTTCTGGGCGGTGAACTCGACACGCTGTCCGTGGAGTGAGATCAAGATGGGTCAACACACCGCACGGTTGTGGTTGGAGCGCCTGGGGCGTGGGTTGCTGTTCATCGCCGTGCCGGTGACGTTGCTGCTGACGAGCGTCCGGCTGTTGCTGACGCCGGCGTTCGTCCGCCTGGACTACGCAATCCCCGGCTTCCCGTCCGATGCTTTCGGCTTCAGCATGCAGGAGCGCATAGGCGGCGCGGAGGTCGCCCTGGAGTACCTCTTGAACGACGAGCCCATCGCCTTCTTGGGGGACTTGCGTTTCGATAATGGGGACCCGGTCTACAACTCCCGTGAGCTGAAGCACATGGAGGACGTCAAGGCGCTGGTCGAGCAGGCGATGACGGTTTGGCTTGTGGCGTTGGCCGCCAGCCTGGTGCTGCCGCTCGGCCTGGGGAAGCTGGCGGGTGAAGTGCGTGCCTGGGCCGCCCTGAAGGCCGCGGCACGGGCCACGCTCGTGATCATGGGCGTCTTGCTGGCGGGAATCGCCGCCTCGTTCTCGTTCCTGTTCGTCGGCTTCCACCGGGTGTTCTTCGAAGGCGACACGTGGCTCTTCCTGTACAGCGACACGCTGATTCGGTTGTTCCCCGAGCGCTTCTGGCTGACGGCATTTGTGAGCATCGGCGTGGGGACGGTCGGCCTGACGCTGTTGCTGCTGCTGGTGAGCTCACTGCGCCTGCGGTGGACGGCGCGCACTTCCTAGCCGGGCACTCATCTGCGGTTGGAACGGGAAGCGGCCGGCCCAGAGGGCCGGCCGCTGTGTCGTTTGCAGTGCGGGTGGCACACCCCGCCCGGCGCCCTTGCCGGCTACGCGCCGAACTTCTCCAACCGCTGCGCATGCG
>Ga0209253_10000068_pt1 | contig 67085 bp, 48 predicted proteins | sample FrelakmetBRP12BR_FD_187145 | JGI IMG/M metagenome (GOLD analysis project Ga0209253, IMG submission 187145) | Freshwater lake sediment microbial communities from the University of Notre Dame, USA, for methane emissions studies - BRP12 BR (SPAdes)... | ecosystem: Environmental > Aquatic >...
CTGGGGACAGTCGCCTACATGTCGCCGGAGCAAGCGCAGGGCGGAGAGCTTGACGGCCGGACAGACCTCTGGTCGTTAGGCGTTGTCCTTTATGAAATGCTTACGGGTGAGCTTCCGTTTAAAGGGGACCGGGATGTTTCGATCATTTACTCGATCGTCCATGAGGAGCCTAAGTCCATCAAGATCAGGAAGCCACCTGTGCCCGTGGAATTGCAGCATGTGATCGCCCTGGCCCTCAAGAAGAACCGCGAGGCCCGTTACGGTTCCGCCGAGGAAATGCTGAAAGACCTGAAAGCCTATGAATCCTCGCTGCAGCTCGCCGAATCTGGCGTCATGAGCCTAAGAATGATTGGCCGCCGTCTCCGGAAGCCGCGTGTCGCTATTCCGGTAGTCATTGTGCTTATTGTCCTAGCCTTCATTGGCACTCAATTTTTCAAGCATCAGGCCAAGGTCCGCTGGGCCAGGGAGGTGGCGGTGCCTGAGGTTGAACGGCTGGTCGGAAACAATGATGTCTGGCGGAACCTCACGGCGGCTTATCGGCTCGCGGAAAAAGCGGAGAGATATGTGCCTCACGATCCCAGACTCGCCAAATCCTTATCAAAATGCTCCCTGAAGATCGACATTAAGACCGACCCCCCGGGAGCCAGAGTTTATTTAAAGGAATACATGACCCCGGACAGCGAATGGACATATCTGGGGATCTCCCCGCTCGAAAAGATTCGACTGCCAATTGGGATCTTCAGGTGGAAGATTGAAAAAGAAGGCTATGAACCCGTTCTGGCTGCGGCTTCGACTTGGGATGGAAATATCTCGGGACATGACATAATCATCGGCTATGACCTCGTGAGAATCCTGGACGCGAAAGGAAGCCTTCCAGCTGGCATGGTGCGGGTCAGCGGAGCCGAAACGGCTGTCGGCAAGCTGGGCGATTTTTTCATCGACAAGTATGAAGTCACCAACAGGCAATTCAGGGAATTCATCGACAAGGGCGGCTACAGAAACAAGGATTATTGGAAACAGAAATTCATCAAAGACGGAACAGAGTTGACTTGGGGCGATGCGCTTAAGGAGTTTGTCGACCAAACTGGCCTTCCCGGCCCATCAACATGGCAGGCGGGGGATTATCCGGAGGGAGAGGATGATTATCCTGTCTCGGGCATCAGTTGGTACGAGGCCGCGGCCTTCGCCGCATCCACCGGCAAAAGCTTGCCGACCAAATATCATTGGGGGATTGCCAGAGGCGAAGATACGCCTATGATTAAGTTTCCTCAGCTCGGCGGGTTCGCCCTGTTCGCTCCCTTCAGCAACTTCATGGGCAAGGGTCCCGTCCCAGTGGGGAGTCTTCCAGGCTTAACCGCCTATGGGGCGTTCGACATGGCGGGAAATGTCCGGGAATGGTGCTGGAATGAAACACCGAAAGGACGATTGATCAGGGGTGGAGCATGGGGCGACAATACCTACATGTTTGATAATCTAGGTCAGGCGCCGGCCATGGACCGCTCCTCCAAGAATGGATTTCGGTGCGTACTCTATCCTGAGCCTGAGAAAGTCCCGGAAGCTGTGTTTCAAAGGCAAAATACCCTGGGTTCATTCTTTTTTGGCGAACAACCGGATTTCTACAAACAGAAACCGGTCCCCGATTCCATCTTCCAGATCTATCAAGAACAATTCTCTTATGATAAAACGGATTTGAAAGCCCGTGTCGAATCGCGGGTGGAAAGCCCCGGCGGCTGGATTCGGGAGAAGGTCAGCTTTGATGCTGCCTACGGCGGCGAGCGCGTCATGGCCTATCTCTTTCTTCCCAAGAACGCCTCACCTCCTTATCAGACAGTCATTTATTTTCCCGGCAGCGCGTCCGAGTTCCAGAGATCGAGCCAAGATCTGGAGGATTATTATGAATTTCCCATGTTCCTTTCCTTTATCGTGAAAAATGGCCGGGCGGTCCTGTATCCCGTATATAAAGGGACCTTCGAACGAGGAAATGATGCCCTGACGGCGCTCTACGCGACGGGCGGGAACACCCATCAATTTACTGAATTTTTCGTTCAGCAGGTCAAAGACCTCAAAAGATGCATCGATTATCTGGAGACGCGTCAGGATATCGACAGCGGGAAGCTCGCTTATGAAGGGATGAGCGACGGGGCGCAGTATGGGGCAATCATCCTTGCCGTGGAAAGACGGTTCAGAGCCGGCATTTTGATAGGAGGAGGGCTTTATGAATTCAGCCGCCCTGAAATCAGCCAGATCAACTATGTGACCCGCGTGAAAACGCCAACTTTAATCCTGAACGGCAAGTATGACACATTATTTCCCCCAGAAACCTCGGCCCAACCTCTATATGATTTTCTGGGAACTGAGGCGAAGGACAAAGCCATAAAATACTATGAAACTGACCATATCCCCCCTAGAAACGAGTACATCAAGGAAACCCTGGCCTGGCTGGATAAGTACCTGGGGCCGGTGGAATAGTGCTCCTTGTCAAATCATAATCCGGGAGGTCGAAGATGATGAATCCTGGAAACAGCTGGCGGCTGTTTATGCTTATCTTATTCTTTCTGTTGCCTCTTCAAATCGGAGCAGGCCATAGAGCTTTGCCCCCGACGCCAGAGAATGTCTCGCAGCCCGTTTACGAGTTTCAGATGGAGACGGCCTGGCTAACTATGAAGGACGGAGTGAAACTCGCGGCGACCTTTTATAAGCCGATTCCGCGCTTACCAGATGAAGAATTTCCCGTCATCTTTGAGTTCCTGCCCTATCGGAAAGATGACGGTGGCTATATCGGCACTTATTCCCTCTATACCTATTTCGTCCGACGAGGGTTTATCATGGCCAGAGCCGATATCCGCGGCACTGGGTCATCGGAGGGAGTTTTTCCCCTGCGCGAATATTCTGAGCAAGAGCTCGACGACGCAGTTGAGATCATCGACCAGCTTTCCAAGATGCCCGGCTCTAACGGAAACGTCGGCATGTGGGGAATTTCCTGGGGAGGATTCAATGCGATCCAGGTGGCTATGCGCCAGCCGCCCGCCTTAAAGGCCATCCTTGCAGCGATGGCGACGGATGACCTTTATCATGACGACATTCACTATATCGACGGAGCTTTTCATGTGGACGAGTGGGCGTTCTGGTTTGACCATTCTAAAGCCATTCCGCAGTCGCCCGCCTATCCGCTTGACGAAGCCTATTTCAAGGAGCGCTTCGATTCGTACCCCGGGCTTCTAACTTATCTCAAGCAGCAGAAAGATGGTGAATTCTGGCGCAAGAATTCGTTGCGCTGGCAGTATGATAAGGTCCGCATTCCTTGCTACTTGATCGGCGGCCTACTTGACGGCTATCGCGACAGCGTCCCCCGCATGCTTGAGAACATGAAGGTCCCGGTCAAAGCCGAAATCGGCCCCTGGAATCACGCCTGGCCGGACGACGGAATACCGGGGCCCAACTATGAATGGCGCCACGAAGCGGTCCGCTGGTGGGACCAGTGGCTCAAAGAAAAAAATACGGGCGTGGTCAGCGACCCCCGCCTTACGGTTTTTTTGCGGGAAGGACACAGCCCCGATTCCTCTCTCCAAACGACGCCGGGCCGCTGGGTCTGCGAAGATTGGCCCATACCCGGAACGACCTGGAGAAAACTCTTTCCATCGGAGGACCACCAACTCGGAGCAGAACAGGGCCCCGAGTCAAGCGAATCCCTGCCTTACGTTCCCAGTTATGGTATGAACACAGGTTTGTGGTGGGGAGAGCCGACCGACGATATGCGGCCCGACGATGCCGGGAGTTTCGTCTTCGATAGCGCGCCGGTCGAAAAAGAATTCGAGATCATCGGCTTTCCGCAGGTCCATCTTCGTGTCTCTGCGGACGCACCTCTGGCCCACTGGGTCGTCCGGCTTGAGGATGTCTTCCCGGACGGCACCATATCCCTGGTGGCCGGGGCGCTTCTCAATGGTTCCCAGGGGCGTTCACGGCTTGAACCCGAGGCTCTTGTGCCGGGCCAAGTCTATGACCTGAATTTTGAACTGCACTTTACAACCTGGACTTTTAAGCCGGGCCACCGAATCCGGCTCGCCGTGACGAATTCACTTTTTCCGATGATCTGGCCGACACCCTATTCGATGACGACAAGACTCTATACTGGGGTCGGGGATACGCGGGTAGAATTGCCAGTGATACCAAAGAAACAGCGCCCCGCGCCTGCCTTTAAGACTCCGGAAAAAAGAGAAGTGTTCCAGGACGGCCGAGACATCGAAAGCGAAGTCTGGCCGCAGGGATTCTATGAGTGGCGTCGGGATCTTTGGAAGGGCATGGTGGCTGTGGAATGGAGGGGAAAGAGCGCCTGGGAGGTCCAGGGCCGGCGCTATTATTCGACTGAGAAAAACCTTTATGAAACGAACGAGAAGAATCCCAGCAAATCCCGCTTTCTTGGCGAGGACAGCGACCGGATTGAGCTTCCCGGCCGGAATATTTATTTGCTGACAAACGTCGAGATCAGGTCTGATGAAAAGGACTTCTTTGTCACTTTTGTCCGTCAGATCTTCGAAAATGATAAAATCATCCGCCGCCGGGAGTGGAAAGAGACGGTCCCGAGAATGTTCAATTAAAAACCGGACTTCGGCTTCTGTGTCGGGCCATCGCGGATTATGAGCCAACAAGAGACGTTCTGGAACAGGAATTTTCTTCTGGCCCTGCTGGGCTATTTTTTCCTGTTTATGAGCGTCAGTGTGTTCTTCATTTTCCCTCTCTTTCTAAAGCAGTTTAGTGCCTCCGAGAGCCGCGTCGGTTTGATCATGGGTGTTTTCAGCCTGATGGCCATATTTATCCGTCCCTTTTTCGGGCGCCTGATCGATGTCAGGGGAAGAAAACAGGTCTCACTCCTCGGCATCGGGCTGATGTTCCTCGTTCTGCCGCTTTTCCACTTCATCAGTGACGCGGGTCTCTATCCAGTCATTTTGAGGGCTGTCATGGGCCTCGGCTGGGGAATCAGCATGACCGCCACGATCACCATCTGCTCGGACCTGGCGCCGGTCGAGAAACTGGCCCATTCGATGGGGATTGTGGGAGTGGCCGGCCTCATATCCAGCGCCCTTGGTCCGGTAATAGCCGAAGAGATCGTCGACCGGTTTGGATTCCAAGGCCTTTTCCTGGCGAGTTCTGCCTTTCTCGCGGTGGCCTTCGTGTGCGTCCTGGCGACAAGAGAGGCAACCAGACCCTTTTTTCCCGAGGAAAAATCCAGGGTTCATGTTTTTAAGAGTTTTTCCCTGTTCACCCTTCTCCTTATCGGTTCCCTTCCGGTTTTCCACGGCGCCGTGAGGAGCGCGGTCGTCTACTTCATCGCTTTGTTCGGGAGGTCCATTTCTATAAACAGGATCGGGCCGTTTTTTGTGACCTTTTCGGCTGCCGCCATCCTGACACGCCTCTGGATAGGAGACATTTCCGACCGCTACGGCCGCAAACAGGTGATCTTTCCTTCGGCAATCATCATCAGCCTGAATTGCGTTTTGATCTCCCGGGTCGACAGCTCCTGGATGTTTCTTCTAGCAGGGTTTATCGGAGGGTTCGGGCAGGGGTTGATTTTTCCCGCGCTCAGCACTTATATCATCGATATTCTCGGCCGCGAGAACAAGGGTTTCGCCCTCAGCCTCTACCTTTCCCTTTTTGATGTGGGCATGGGCTTGGGATCGCCTTTCTTCGGCTGGATATCCGACCTTTTCGGCTACCGCAGGATGTATCTTTTTGCCGGGGCGTTCCTCTTTCTCTTCAGCATTCTCTTCACCCTCAAGGCGCCATCCCCGGAACGCGCCCGGATTCCAAGGTAAAAGCTAGAAAATCAGCCTGATCCCAACTCTGGCCTGACGTGGGGAAACCAGGCTGTAGAGCTCATGCCCATCTGTGGAGGGATAGGCTCCGGGGATCCAGTCGTAGCCGATGAGTGTGCCCCAGTTAGTAATGGTGTTGTCGTTGAAGACGTTGAAGACATCGACGATCAAACCGAGCTGGTATTTGTCGGCCAGAGTGAAAACCTTCTCCAGCCTGAGGTCGAGAAGATTTGCCATCTGGTAATGATTGGAGCCACGGGGCTCTGTAAAGAAGGTAACCGTTCCCTGGTTAAGTCTTTCGGTCATATATCGCGTCGTCCAGGTATTTCCCGCAATCCCATGGTAATAAGCACTGAGGAAGATGCCAAACGGCAACACGTAGGTGCCCTGAATTTTGACCTGGTTGGTGGGGTTATAGGTCGGGTGGCCGTCGGCGTTGATCCAGTAGTTGGGGTCAGCTGTACTGAGGCCGTCGCGGCTGTTCCAGCCGATATCATTGGCAAACTCGTTGTCCATGGTCCCCGTGGCCTGGGAATAAATGTAGGACAGGACGAGCTGCCATTTGTTGGAGAAGCGCTTGTTGAACATCAATTCCAAGGCCCAATACTTGCGGTAAGGGTCTTCGAGGATATAGGGCTGCTCCTTCTTGATGTTGGAGATGACATATTCATGCGTGTCGACAGTCGCGAATGTCCGTTGATAAACCTGGTAAGTTTCATCCAGGTCTGGGACGTAAACGGAGTAAGGTTCGTAGTCGGCCTGGAGGTCGTACAGGCCGATGATATCATTCCATTCCCGGTTGATGTAGGTAACTCCCAGGGAAGCATCCTTGAACAGCTCTCTTTCGACCCCGATCATGAACTGGGTCAGGTAAGGCTGATTGATATCATCCGCCAACTGGTAAAGGCCTTGGGGCGTGGTGCGGGTGAATTCAATGTAGTCCTCGAGTTCACTGTCCCAATAATAGCCAATGTAGTCACTGAACGCCGAGGCCGGGCTAAGACGGTCAAACAGAGAAGTATACATGCCTTCTGTGTACTGGCCGTAATGAGCCTTAAGGACCGTGCTCCTGTCGCCGAGGAGGTCGAAGGTGAAACCGACGCGTGGGGCCAGCCGGGACGTTTTAAAGACCGTGCTGTCAACGCCCTGGACCTGACCCCAGTTCTGGCTGAACCTGAGTCCGGCGTTGATATTGAAACGTGGCGTGATCTGCCAGGAATCCTGGATAAAGGCATCGACCCGGGTGAAGGAGGAGTTGAGGTTGTAGCCGACATACTGGTAGGCGAGATAGGGCTCGCCGTAATAATCAAAATAATATATATTCGCGGGCCCGGTGTAACCAAACTGGTTTCCGGAAGAGGCGTGCTCGATCTCCAGGCCAAATTTGAAATCGTGATCGCCGGCGATAAAATCCTCGGCATAGTGGCTGACCGAGGCATTGACTTGGAGCCGGCTGCGGTCGTTATCGCTGAAATACCCGGCGCTTTCCGTCAGCTCATTTGTGCCGTAATCAAAATGGCCGGAGACGTCTCCGGCTTTCGGGTCGAGGCGAAGAGATCCCCAGAAGTAGCCCGCTTGGAGGTTGAAGAAGCTTGAGGAGTTGAACATATGAGTCAGGCTGAAATTCGCGATCACCTCCGGGGATTTTTGGTCGAGCGTCGCTTCAGGCGAGACCGTCGCGCCGGCACCCCGGTTTGTCCCGTTGACGGCGTCAGCCTCGAATGAGAAATACATGCTGGAGTTCGGCGAAAACTGGGCGCTGAGTTTTCCGAAGAACCTGGGCTGAATGGAGTTTATGGCCTCCGGGAAAGCAGTGGGGTAGTTCCAGTCTTCATTCCACTGGAGTCCAGCATAGAACCACAGCTTATCTCTGGTTATGGGGCCGCCGATCTGGGCATTGACGTCGACCCATTGGGTCATTGGAGAGGTGAGACTCGGAAAATCATCGTAATAAGCAGCATAGTTCGTTGTTCGCCAAAAACCCTTCGGTTTTCCTTGAAAATCAAGCTCGGCCTGGCCGTGGTATTCGTTCCCGCCGGATTTGGTGATGAGGCTGAAGACGGCGCCGGTGAAATTCCCGTATTCAGCCGGCAAGCCAACGGCCATAACCTTGGCTTCTCCGATGATATTATGATTAAGGTAGGCCCACACAGCTCCGGCATCAGGGTCGGACACGTTGACTCCGTCCACCATCCAGGCGATTCCGGTTTCCCTTGATGCTCCGTAGGCGGCACCCTCATTGACACCGGGAGCCAGGTTGACAATGTCCGGAGTGAGCTGGCTGTAGGGAATGTTCCTCAGGAACTCGTTCGAGAGAGTGATGGAGGCCGTTTCTGCAGACGCAGTGTCGATTGTAGGCGGCTGGGAAATGGCGGCTCTTTCTTCCTTAGCAGCCGTGAGTTTAAGGTCGAAATTGACTGTCAGGCGCCCTGTGGTGGTCAAGCGGATGTCTTCCCGGATGACCGTTGCAAAATTCTGAAGTTCGGCCTTGACCGAGTATTGACCTGGAGGAAGAGCGGAGAATCTGTAGGAGCCATCACCTCTGGTGGCGACGGTGCGGACACCCATCAGGCTGGGACTTGATACCGTAATGGTCACTCCCGATAGAGCGTTTCCCTGGGGGCCGTAGGCTGTGCCTTCGATGGCGCCCGTGTCCCTGGACTGGGAGAAGAGGGCCGGCGAAAATATCAGAGGCCACATCAGCAGTGCCAGGATAAGCGGAGTTTTCATTTTTCCTCCAGGACCGGATTTTCTGCGTGCCCGTAATATTTTGGACCTGAGTTCTTTGGCTGACGCAAAATTATAGTCGATAAAAAAAGATTTTGCAATCCTTGGAGGACATGATAAAATGCGTATCTTTGGGAAGGGGAAAAACATGAGTAAAAAAATTGATTCCTCCATTAAGCGCCGCGATTTTATCAAGACATCAGTGGCCGGGCTGGCTGCGTTACCGGCGCTGGGGATCGGCAACCTTCGGCCGGGGAGCCTGGAGAGAAAAACCAGGATCGTGCTCGTCAAGACGCAAGACCGAAAAACTGGGGTGAAAGAAATCCTGCGCCTTCTGGATATTCCCCCGATGACTGGCAAAAAGATATTCATCAAGCCGAACTTCAACACGGCTGACCCCTTTCCGGCCTCAACCCATAACGATACCCTGGCTGCGTTGGTCCAGGAAATCAAGGGCAGAGGAGCGGCCGCCATAACGGTCGGGGAGAGGAGCGGCCCGCCTCCAACCATAAGAGTCCTCGAAGAGAAAGGCATCCCAGCCCTGGCCAAAGAACTCGGCTTTGAGGTCTTGAATTTCGAGGACCTAAAGGATTCAGACTGGGTCCATTGCAATCCTCCGGGGAATCACTGGTTGGAAGGTTTTTATGTCCCCAGGCAGGTCGCCGACGCCAAATATGTCGTTTCCACTTGCTGTTTGAAGACCCATAAGTATGGCGGAGTTTTTACCCTCTCGCTCAAGCTGTCCGTTGGCGTGACGCCCAAAAAGTTGATGCGCGAGCTCCACCGTTCGCCGGACCAGAGGAAAATGATCGCTGAGATCAATACCGCTTATACGCCCCGTTTGATCGTAATGGACGGGATAGAGGCTTTTGTCGACGGCGGTCCCTCTGCGGGCCAGAAAGTTCAGGCTGACGTTTTCATCGGCGGCACCGACCGCGTCGCTGTTGATGCTGTGGGTGTGGCCGTGCTGAAAGAGCTCGGCTCGAACGACGCGATCATGAACACGAGAATTTTCGACCAGGAGCAGATCAAAAGGGCGATTGAGCTTGGGCTCGGAATATCGGGTCCGGAGGGGATCGAGTTCGTTTTCCCCGACGAGCCCAGCCGAACGTACGCAGAAAAACTGAAGTCGATCCTGGCCAAGGAGTAATTCTTGTGGATTTTCATGACATCATCCTGACCCGGAGGACAATCCGTCAGTTCAAACCTGCTCCTGTCGCGCAGTCTCTTCTTGCAAAACTTGTCAACGCGGCCAGGCTGGCTCCCTCCGCGGGCAATCTTCAGCCCCTGGAGTTTGTGATCGTTGATAACGGGGAAATCCGGAACAGGCTTTTCTCCTGCCTGCGCTGGGCCGGTTATATTGCCCCCGACGGAAACCCTCGGCCTGGAAACGAGCCTATGGCCTATATTGTGACCCTGGTCAACACATCTATAAAAGAAAAGGGCTTTGAATACGACGTCGGGGCCGCCATGGAAAACATGATCCTGGCGGCGTGGGAAGAAGGGTTGGGGAGCTGCTGGATCATCTCGGTCCAGAGGGAAAAAATCGCCGGAATCTTGAGCATTCCGGAAGGGTATAAAGTGGATTGTGTCCTTGCCCTCGGCTGTCCCGCTGAGAATCCGGTGATCGAAGAGCTAAAGGACTCGGTAAAATATTGGAAGAGCAAGGAGGGCGTCCTTCGCGTTCCCAAGCGAAAACTCAAAGACATCCTTCATATCAATAAGTTTTAGGCGTCATTCCCCGGCGACGGTGAGTTCTGCGATCCTAATCGTGGGACCGCAGACAGGCCCGCGGAATTCGAGGTCATTCCCGACCATTTCGACCTGGTTGAGGATTTTTTCCAGGTTTCCGGATACGGTGACCTCGGAGACAGGATAGGCGACCTCGCCGTCCTCGATCCACAGTCCAAAAGCCCCCCTCGAGATATCCCCGTTCACGGAATTAAGCCCGTGGCCGATGGTTCGCACAAGTATGAGGCCTTTCTTGGTCGAGGAGATGATGTCTTGAGGAGAAGGGGAGCCGGGGACAAGGTAGAAGTTATTCGGACTGACTCCCGTGCCGTCCCCGTTCCCGGTGGATTGGAGGTTTAGCTTGCGGGCGGCGTAAGTGTTGCAGATGTAGCTCTGGAGCACGCCGTTCTCGACGATCGTGGTCCTTCGGCAGGGCACACCTTCACTGTCAAAGGGCCTCGACCCGAGCTTTCCAGGCATCAGGCCATCGTCAATGACCGTGATTTTATCGTTTCCGATCCTCTGGCCAAGCCTGTCGGCGAGAAAAGAGAGTTTCTGGTAGACGGCTACGGCCGAGGCACAAGCGAACAAGAACCCCAGGAGCCAGGCCGTCATGGACGGCTCAAAGATGACGGGCACCGTCTGAGTTTGGATCTTCCGCGGTTTGAGCTGCCGGACCGTCCTCTCGACCGCCTTTTTTGCGATCGTTTCCGGGGATTCGAGGTCACTGAAGAACCGTTCCGTGGAAAACCAATAATCCTCGACTTTATCGTCTGTGCCGCCCGCCTGGAGCCCGACGCTCAGACTGTAGAACGTCTGGTCATAGGACCCGCTGAACCCGTTGGAATTGGCCAGGATCGTCGTAACCTCGTTTGTCACAAAGCTGGCGCCATGGGAGTTAGTGATCCTTTTATCAGCCAGGGCAATCCGCTCTGTGTCGAGGGCGAGAGAAATTTTTTTGGCAGCTTCGAGCTCTTTTATTCTGGGGTCAAACAGATTTAGTGAAGGGATATCGATGACTTCTGTTGTTGGGGGCGGAAGGCCGGCGCAGACATCGCGACTGCCGAACGCGGCCCTTTTGATGGCATTCCGGATCAAATGCTTGAGCGTTTCTTGGCTGAGGTCGGAAGAGCTCGCATAGGCCGTTTTCATGTCTTTTATAATTTTAAGGGCAAGATGTCTCGAGCCGGCTTCAACAAGGTTTTCGATCTTGCCGAGCCTGATATCAACGCTGAATTCGGAGCCGTCGCCGATCGTGATTTCAGCTTCATCCGCTCCGCTCGACCTGGCGAAGACGACAAGGCTTTCCGCCAGCCCGGGGAGCTCGGCGGCCGGGGGATTTCCCTTCATGCCCGGCCTCCCACAGTCATCAACGAAATTTTGATGGTCGGACAGCCGTCCGATACCGGGACTTCCTGTCCTTCCTTGCCGCAGGTCCCGGTCTGCAGGCCGAAGGCAAGGTCAGATCCAACCATCTCGATCTTTTGGAGGATGTCGATGTTCGACCCGATGAGAGTGGCCTGTTTTATGGGAGCTGTCAGCCGGCCTCCTTCGATGAGATACCCGGAGCTTATGGTGAAAGTAAATTTTCCCGAGTCTTCGACCTGCCCGCCCTCGAACTGTTCCGTGTAGATTCCTTTGCGGACTGACTTGAGAATTTCCCCGGGGTCGCTCTGACCTCGTTCGATATAGGTGTTGGACATCCGCGGGATGGGAGGACAGGTATAATCCTGGCGCCGGCCATGCCCGGTTAGAGGCAGGTTCATCAGCCGGGCCGATAATCTATCTTGGAGATAGGAAGTTACGACGCCCTTGTCAATGAGCAGTGTTTTTTTGGGGACTGTGCCTTCGTCATCGATGTTGTAGGAGCCTCGAAATGAGGGAATGGTTGGGTCGTCGTAGATGGTCACGAGCGGAGTCCCGACTTTTTTCCCCATCTTATCCCAAAAGATCGAAGTCTTTTTCCGGTTGAAATCTGCTTCGAGGAGATGGCCGACAGCTTCATGGACGAGGACGCCGCTGTGCCCTGGCGCAAGGACGACGGGCAGTTCTCCTGCGGGCGGGTCGACCGCTTCAAGAAGTTTCAAGGCTTCCTCAGCCGCGTCTTGGCCGATCTGCTTGGGCGTACGGACTTGACTGAAGTATTCAAGACCGATCCTCCCGCCTCCACCAGAAAATCCGAATTCCTTTCGGTCGCCCTTTTCGGCGACCGCATAGCAGGCGAGCCTTGCCTGGGGCCTGGCATCCTCGGTAAACAGGCCTTCGGAGTTTATGATGGAGACATACTGGACCTGGTCCTGGAATTGGGCCTTGGCTTTCTTGATTTTGGGATCGCTGCGCTGGCAGGTGAGGTAGGCCTCTTGGACGAGCCCGATCTTTTTTTTCAACTCCACGAGATGGAGCGGAGAATCCGCCGTATAAACGCTCGCCTCCTGTTGCACGCTTTTAAATTGACCGGGATTTGCGACCGCCTTCCCTGAAGCGATGGCTGCAGCGGAGCAGGCGGCCTTCTCGATTTTAGCGAGGGAGAGGTCGTTGGTATAGCCGTATCCTGTCATGTCGCCCGAAAGAACACGGATTCCCAGCCCGAGGCAGATGCTCTCCGCGGTCTCTTTGATAATGTCCTCTTCCATATTGACAAAGCTGTAGATCCGATACTCGAGATAGACCTCGGCGAAATCTCCGCCCCTTGAAAGGGCGACATCAAGGATTTTCCTGAGTTCTGCTCGCGAGAGGTGGAAGTGATCTTCAAAGGCGATCATTTTGTTTATTCTTTTTTCTGAGATAAGGCCAGGCCAGGATCAAAATGCTGGCGATTCCCAGGGAATATTCGAAGATGTTGGTCAGGAGGTGAACTCCTATGCCCGAGACTATTGCCAGGCGGGGGTCGAAATTCATGAGCCCGAACGTCAGAGCCCAGGCCGATTCCCATGTCCCGAAGCCGGCCAGTCCTTTGACCGGGAGGGCGGAGGTCAGCTCTGCTCCGCTGATGCCCAGGATGAATTTCCAAAAGCTCAGCGCTTGAAGGGAGAAGCCCTGGCTTCGGAGCAGGGAGAAAAACAAGGCGAATACAGAGATATATTTGGCCAGGCGGATGAAAAGGGAGAGAAGAAAAATCGGAAAATAGATCTTCCTTTGACGGATCTCGGAGAGGGCGTCAATGGTCAGCTGAAATTTCTCTGCTGAGAGCCGTCCGAATTTCTTGTCTTCGCTTTTCAACGCGATCAAAGCTCGCCTGTAGACCCTAAGAACCCATCGGGAAAGAGGAATGATCTTCCAGAGAAAAACGAAAATAAGCCCAAAAAAGACGAGAGAAACAAGGAGCAGCGCGGGCGTGGATAGACTTGTTTTTCCCAAACCCACAACAATCACCGCCATGATCAAGAACGGGCTCAGAGTTAGAAAATCAAAGAAGAACGCCAGGACAAAACTGGACGCGGCGGTCTCGAAAGCAAAACCAAGCCTCTTGTTGAGGACATAAATGTAGGAAAGTGAACCGATCCGGGCGGGGAGAAGGTCGATCAGGCTGTTCCGGATAAAGGTCACCAAAAACATGTTCCCCCAGCTTATGGGCTGAGGTTGAAGGAGAAGCTTGTAACGCCAGGCCCGAAGCCCAGCTCCGATAAGGGCAATGCCCATGTATGCAAGAAGTGCCGGGACGTAAATTTGCTGGATAGTCCGGACAACGTCTTCTGTTTTGATTTGAGAGAATAAGAGCCAAAGCAGGACGACGGAGATCGCCGCGGAGAGGAGTACATAGAGGATCTTGTTCTTGAACATCCGGGTATATTCTAATTCTCCCCGACCGATTGTCAAATTCATTGCCAAAGTTATATTCTCTGGGCGGGCTGGGGCTGCCCCTAGCCCGCGGACCCCAAGGGAACCAGTCCCGTCGGTTCCCCCGTCAGGGCTCGGGTTTGGGTTCGTCAGCCCGCTCGTTTCCCCAGCGAGGAAACTCGCTCCGACTCATCCTTCGCTCTTCTCTCCCTTTGGTCGAGAAACCGTGCCCGCTCTGTCTTCGACGGGCTTCCTCGCCCAATACCCTCACCTCTTCCTACGGGGGCTTCAGGGCGGCATCCATCCCGCCCAATATGGCATGTCACGTAAGTTATTGCCTTGACCCCCCTAACGTTTTGCTACTGACTTTCATTCACTCTGCTTTAAACATGTCCATTGGTTCTGATAAAATAAGCGGACAGAGATTCCGAGAGCAAGGAGGACCGCATGATTTCCTCTCTCCGTTTTCGTTTCTTTGTCTTGGCAGTTCTGCTGGTATTCGGATTAGGTTTTGTAGATCAAACTGAGGAGGCACGGGGCCCTCAGGCACCGGCCGAGCTCCGTTGCGAATACCTGAGGAATCCGCTCGGAGTGGACGTGCCGAAGCCGCGATTCTCTTGGGTTCTCGAACACAGCGGCAGGGGTCAGGCACAATCTGCCTTTGAGATTCTTGTATCCACGCAGGCTGGCGTTGAGAAAGGGGACATGTGGGATAGCGGCAAGGTCAACTCTGGCGAATCCACGCAGGTTGTCTACGCCGGGAAACCGCTTATTAGCGGATGCACTTATTACTGGAAGGTCCGCTACTGGGATAATGGCGGCCAAGTCAGCCCATGGAGCCAGATCGCCCGGTTTGACACAGGCCTCTTTTCCCGCGCCGACTGGAAAGGGACTTGGGTCAGCGGCAAAAACCGGGTCCGCAAAGAGTTCAACATTGATAAAAAGATCACCCGGGCCAGGGTTTATATCTGCGGGCTTGGCTACTATGAGCTGAGGCTGAACGGCCGCAAGGTCAGCCGGAATGTCCTCGACCCGGGCTGGACGACCTACGATAAGCGCGTGCTCTATGTCACCTACGATGTCACTGAGCATCTGTATCCGGGGGCTAACGCTGTGGCCGTGATGCTTGGGCAGGGCTGGTATAAATCCACCGTCCTTCTCCTGCAAATGAATATCGAGTTCGAAGACGGAGGGAAGGTTGAAATCAATACCGACAACTCCTGGAAGACGCTGAGCGGGCCGGTTATCGAAGACAGCATTTATAACGGGGAAACATATGATGCCCGGGTTGAGACCCCCGGCTGGGACCGTCCCGGATATGACGACAGCCATTGGGGTACTGTCAACGCCGTGGCCGGCCCCAAAGGAGAGATCTCCTCTCAAATGATGCCGCCGATCCGGGTCGTGGATACCATTGTTCCCTTGAAAATGACTCACCCGATGGCCGGAGTTTATGTCTTTGACATGGGACAGAATTCGAGCGGCTGGGCCCAGCTCCGGGTGCGGGGACCGCGCAGTGCCGTGGTCAAAATGCGCTTTGCCGAACTCCTCTATGATAACGGGATGATCAACCAGGAAAACCTGCGCAGCGCGCGGGCTGAAGACGTCTACACTCTGAAGGGAGAAGGAGAAGAGGTCTGGGAGCCCCGCTTCACCTACCATGGGTTCCGCTATGTCGAATTGACCGGGTTTCCCGGAGTCCCGGGGGTAGACACGATCAGAGGCCGTGTTGTGCATACCGCAGTCGTGCCTATAGGAAGCTTTTCCTGCTCCAAGCCGGTTTTGAACAGCCTCCAGAGGATCATTATTTGGGGCCAGAAGTCGAACCTCCACAGCATCCCCACGGATTGCTGCCAGCGCGACGAGAGAATGGGGTGGCTGGGTGATGCCCAGGGTACTGCCGAAGAAGCCATGCACAATTTTGACATGGCCGCATTCTACACGAATTTCCTCCGCGATATCCGGGATGTCCAGGATGTCGCGGGCTCGATCACTGACACGGTTCCGCACATCTGGGGATCCCGGCCCGCGGATCCCGCCTGGGGGACGGCCTACCCGCTCATATGTTGGTATATGTATCGGTATTACGGCGACAGGCGCGTTCTCGAGGAGCACTATGAAGGGGTGAAGAAATATGTCGAATTCCTGAGGTCGCGCGAGGAGAACGGGCTTGTCAAATTTAGCTATTATGGAGACTGGGTGGCCGTGGAACATACTCCCGGGAGCTTCGTTTCCTCCTTCTACTATTTTTATGATCTCAAAGTTCTTGCGGATATGGCTAAAGTCCTGGGAAGAGAGGAGGATGCCAAGAAATATGGTGCCGTTGCCGATGCGGTCAAAACGGCCTTCCATAAAGAGTATTTCGACCCGAAAACAAACAGCTATGTTAACGGCACTCAGACTGCAAACACGCTTCCGCTCTTCCTGGATTTGGCCCCTCAGTCTGTGCGCGGCGCGGTTTGGGGCAACCTTTTTGACAACATCGTTTATAGGAATAACTCTCATCTGACAACGGGCATCTTCGGGGCAAAATACATCATGGAGCTTTTGACGGCTATGAACGCCTCGGACTTGGCCTACGACATCGCCACCCAGACGACCTATCCGAGCTGGGGATACATGATTGAAAACGGAGCCACGACGCTCTGGGAACTCTGGCAATTGCGGCAGGGGCCGTCCATGAATTCGCATAATCATCCCATGTTCGGTAGCGTTGGGGCCTGGCTTTATAAGGCCCTGGCAGGAATAAATATGGCGCCGGGGTCCGTCGGATATGAAAAGATCAGTATTGTTCCCCAGTTGGTGAGAGACCTGCGTTACGCCGGCGGCTCCGTGCGCACCTTGAGGGGAGTCGTCTCCTCCTCGTGGTCTCGCGATGAGCGGAGCGTCCGGCTTGAAGTGATTATCCCAGTCGGGAGTCAAGCTGAAATCCTGCTCCCTAAGTTCAACCTTATCAACATAATTATCAGGGAAGGAGGGCAGGTCCTCTGGGACGGCCAGGGATTTCATGCCGGGATTGAGGGTGTTGATAAGATTGAGCAGAGCGCGGCTGGCTTTCAGGTCCGGGTCGGATCAGGCCGATACGCCTTCGAACTGACAGGACAATAGCGCGCGACTTTTCTGAAAGAATTCGCTTCCGGTCTCGTTCCGGCTAAGCCGAAGGTGTTGACTTCTTTTTATTTACTATTACTATAGGAATTGTAGGATAAGACGGAGGGACCATGAAATCCATCAGATTGGTCAAGAAGATAACCCGCAGCCGGCCGACTCTCGAGGGTGCCGGTGTCCGCCTGCTCCGGGCTTTCGGGAACGCTGACCTTCCACTCTACGACCCATTTCTAATGCTTGATGACTTTCATTCAGATCAACCCGAGGATTATATCGCCGGGTTTCCCTGGCATCCTCACCGGGGGATCGAAACAGTGACGTACATGATCGCCGGGACGGTTAAGCACGGCGACAGCCTGGGTAATGCAGGAGCAATCCACTCAGGCGACGTGCAGTGGATGACGGCCGGGAGCGGGATCATCCATCAAGAGATGCCGCAGAGGCAGAAAGGAACTCTGTGGGGATTCCAGCTCTGGGTCAATCTTCCTGCCAAAGACAAGATGATGAAACCGAGATACCGCGATCTCAAAGCTCAGGACCTCGCAGAACGTAAGTTAGAGTCAGGAGCCCGCGTCAGGGTCATCGCGGGCAAGTTCATGGGACTTGCCGGACCGGTCAAGGATATCATCTCCGACCCGGAATATCTAGATGTCACCCTACCCGAAGGTGTGATTTTCGAGCATGCTATAAAGGGCGGCCACACTGTTTTCTCTTATGTCATCATAGGGCAGGGCTTTTTTGACCCAAGCCGTCAGAGAACGATTTTGGCCGAGCACGCAGTTCTTTTCGGTGATGGAGAAAACGTTGCGATAACCGCGGAAAATGGAACCTTGCGATTCTTGCTGATTTCAGGAAAGCCTATCGGTGAGCCTGTCGCCTGGTATGGTCCGATCGTCATGAATACCGAAGAGGAGCTGGCGCTGGCTTTTGAGGAGTACCGGAACGGGACGTTCCTAAAAAGCTGACGATCACGCCTTTTTCGTCTTCCGGGCCCAGAGAGCCGCGAAGACGAACCATCCGATCGAGGCGACAATGAAGAGGATCCGATGGCTTTTCTCGGAGACGTTTCCAAGGAAATGAAAAATAGCGGACATAAGACAGACGCAGAGGCTCGCCAGCGATAGAAAGGCCAGGACCGTTTTTCGCATCCTATTTTCTCCCCACGGCCTGCAAAACGAGATAGGAAACAAGAGCTATAAAATAGCCCGGAAGCCAGCGAAAATAAAGGTGAACCGGCATGAAGAAACAGGCCAAGAGCGTTCCGGCCCAAACCAGCAAGGCCCTCCAGTTGAAAATCCAGCCGTATTTTTCGGCCCGGTATTGCTCGATCTTAAAAAGAGGAAAGACCCAGTGCTCGGCAAAGACGACGGCTCCGATCGGCATAAGCACAAGCCCATAAATGGCGACGTAGTCGAGCAGTTTCATGAAGAAGATGGGAAAGAACGACAGGACCGTAGTAATCATTCCTGCAACGAGAGTGATTTTCCAGCGCGGCCAGTTTGGACTGATGGCCTGGAGGGCCAGCCCCGCCCGGTAAAGAGTCGGGTTGGCCGTTGTCCAGCCCGCCAAGAGGAGACCGGCTACTCCGGCCAGCCCGGCCGCCTCATAGGCCATAAGACCTGGATTCATCTCCCGGCCAACGGCCGCGACCATAACTCCGGAGCAGATCCAGGCAAGCATGTGGCCGGGATACATCCCAAAAGCCGTAAAAAAGCCGTAGGTCCATCTCTTGGCATACCGAAAAATGGCCATGTCTGAGAGACCGACATGCATGGCCAGGTTGCAGAACCAGGCGAAAAACATAACATGCCAGAGGCTGAACTTGTCCTGCCCCGCCAGAGGAATCCCGTTCCAGACCTTCGTCTTGGCGACCTCCCAGAGGTTGTCGAGCTGAGGATGAACACCCAGACGTGGGAGGACGGCGACAGCGCCGGCAATAAAAACAACGAAGATCCATGGGGAGCAGACTTCGGCAAACCGGCTCAGCTTTTCAAACCCCAGAATGGCCAGAGTGACGAACAGGGCGCCAATAGCAAACGTCAACAGAACCCAGCCAACGCTGCTGGGGAAGACTGCGTCGAGGGAAGGAACCTTGATGCGGAAGGCCAATCCCACGGCTGTGGCTGATACGGAAATCATGGCTCCGGCCAGGATGCAGTAAAGGACGGCGTTGGCAAGGTTATAAATAAAGGTCAGACCCGGCCCGGCTATTTTTCTCAGATACCAGTAAAGCGTCAGGCGAGTCCTGACGGCGATAGGGGCGCAGATGAAAGTCCAGGAGAGCACGGCCAGCAGATTCCCCGCGAAAAGACCGACAAGAAGGTCTTTTGCCGTCACTCCGTGGAGGACAAAGAAGGCGCCGATAACGAACTCGGTAGCAGCTACATGCTCGCCGGCAAAAAGACCGGCGAATATTCCACCTGTCTGGAGCTTGTCCGGGGAGACGGGCTCCCGGTCGAATTCATAGAGCTTGTCCATCTGGGAGGTTATTGAAGCCAGACGGCGATTCACTGGTCTACCCTTAAATTGCCATAACTATACACAAGGAATGACAGCTTGGCAACATGACTTGCGAAGCATATCCATATTTGTGATCTACATGATGTGCGCAGGAAGCCGCCCTGAAGACCCCGTAGCGGAAGGGGGCCCCGCCGGGTTTTTTCCGACGGGGGGAACCGACGGGACTGGTTCCCCGGGGTGCGGGGGCCGAGGGCGGCTTCCTGCGCACATCGATCCCACAAAAGGACATGCTTTCTATGACCTTCGAAATTTCCTTTGCTTTCAGATATTGTGCTATAATCAGCGCCAATGTTAGACCTAAAATTTGTTCTCGAAAACAGGGAATACGTTATCCAGAAAATAGCCAGCCGCGGCCTCCGCCTTGACCTTGATGAATTGATCAAGGCGGCCGAAGACCGAAAAAAAGCCCTGAAACGCGTCGAAGACCTCCGCGCAGAAAAGAACAGGGCATCAGAGCTGATCGCCAAGGCGAAGCGGGAAGGGAAGGATTCGGACGCTTTAATCATTGCCATGAAAAAGGTCGGAGAGGAGATCGACCGTTTTGATGAAGAGCTCAAAGAGCTTGATGACAATTTGCGCAATATCCTTCTCCGCATTCCCAACATGCCTCATGAGTCCGTGCCCGAGGGCAAGAGCTCTGAAGACAATGTTGAGCTGCGCCGGTTTGGCGAACGGCCCGAGTTTTCATTTCCCGTGCTTCCCCATTGGGAGATCGGGCGGAGGCTGGGCATCCTGGATTTTGAGAGAGCGTCCAAGATCACCGGGTCGCGTTTTGCGGTCTATCTGGGCGCCGGTGCACGCCTTGAGAGGGCCCTGATCAATTTCATGCTCGATCTCCAGACCAAGGACAAAGGCTACCGGGAAGTCATCCCGCCCTTTATCGCCAACGCGGAGAGCCTTCTGGCGACAGGAAACCTGCCCAAGTTCGAAAAAGACCTGTTCAAACTCAGGGGAAGGCCCTGGTATCTTATCCCCACGGCCGAGGTCCCCCTGACGAGCCTTTATCGAGATGAGATCCTTGATGCCAGCGCTCTGCCGCAGAGGTTTGTTGCCTACACACCCTGCTTCCGCAGCGAGGCGGGCTCTTACGGCAAAGACATTCGGGGCCTTATCCGACAGCATCAGTTCAACAAGGTCGAGCTGATGGTTTTTTCAGCGCCTGAACGCTCGTTCGAAGAGCTAGAAAAAATGACTGCGGATGCCGAAGAAGTCCTGAAAAGACTCAAGCTCCACTATCGAGTTGTGGCGCTCTGCACCGCGGATTTGGGTTTTGCCGGGGCGAAGACGTATGACCTTGAGATCTGGCTCCCTTTCCAGAAAAAATACAGGGAAATTTCCTCGGTCACAAACTGCACAGATTTTCAGGCCAGGAGGGGCAACATCCGCTTCCGGCCCGAGCCCAAAGCAAAACCGGAATTTGTCCATACCTTGAACGGCTCCGGAGTGGCCGTCGGCCGCACGGTGAGCGCGCTTCTCGAGGCCTATCAACAGGCGGACGGTTCGGTCATCATTCCTGAAGCCCTGCGTTGCTATATGGACGGACTCGAAAAAATAACCTGACCCTGCGGAGGGATGGCCGAGTGGCTGAAGGCGGCGGTCTTGAAAACCGCTTTCCGGTTCTCCGGAACGGGGGTTCGAATCCCTCTCCCTCCGCCAGCCCATAATTTTCCAGTCCATTTTTGAACTTTGAAGTCCAATCGAAAAATGTTAAAATAACTCCGCTTGTCAGGCGCTTGCGGAGAGGTGCTGGAGTGGTCGATCAGGATCGCCTGCTAAGCGATTGTCCTGGTGAATGCCGGGACCGTGGGTTCGAATCCCACCCTCTCCGCCAGTTTCTATCACTAAAAAAGCCGCACAAAGGGACGAGGACCGTTTTCAGGAAGGAGTGGAAAGCGATGAAAAAAGCCTTCGCTTTTAGCGTCATTCTTGTTTCGGTTTGCCTATTTTTTTGTCATTGCCAAAAGAAAAAGGTGGCCGGCGATACCTCTTCGGATGTCCTTAATGCCTTCGCCGACCCGCCGTCCGAATTCCGGAGCGCTCCCCTCTGGGTCTGGAACGACCGAATCACCGACGGACAAATAGAGACTCAGCTCGCTGATTTCAAGGACCATGGCATCGGGGGCGTTTTCATCCATCCGCGGCCCGGGCTGATCACGCCTTATTTGTCGGAGGAGTGGCTATCTCTGTGCCGCCATGCCGTTGATATCGGCAAGAAGCTGGGGATGAAAGTCTGGATTTATGATGAGAATTCTTATCCCTCGGGCTTTGCCGGAGGCCACGTCCCCGCAGATATGCCGGATTCTGTCGGACTCGGGCTTCGCCTAATAAAAGCAGCCGGGATTCCTGCGTCCTTCAGGGAGACCCCCCTCGTCCTTCTCCGCAAGACAGACGCGGGATTTGAGAACGTCACCGAGATGGCTCTCAAGCCCGACTCCGGCCCAGCTTTCGGGCAGGGAGATTATTATGTTTTTGATGTCCAAAAGGCAGCACCCTCTCCTTGGTATGGGGGGTTTACCTATGTTGACCTGATGCGCCGGGACGTCACAGACAAATTCATAGATATCACCCTTAATGCGTATAAGCGATCGATCGGCGATGAGTTCGGCGCCGCGGTTCCTGGCAGTTTCCAGGACGAAGCCAACAATGGCCCCGTGCTGGCCAAGAACATCGTCAACTTCACCCCCAGGGTTTTTGAAAAATTCGGGACAAAATGGGGCTATGATCTGCGGGTTCATCTCCCCTCGCTCTTCGAGGAAATCGGCGATTGGAGGACGGTCAGGCATAATTATTACGCGGCTTTGTCTGACCTGTTCATCGAGAATTGGGCCAAGCCATATTATGAATATTGCGCTGCCAACAACCTCTGGCTGACCGGCCACTACCTAGAGCACGAGTGGCCTTCCCCGGCTGTCACTCCGGATTATCTGGCCATGGCTGCCTACGCCCACATGCCAGGAATCGACTGTTTGATGAACCAGTGGGATAACGGCCCGCATGCTCAGTTTGGAAACGCCCGGGCTCCCAAGGAGATCCGGAGCATCGCCAACCAGCTCGGCCGGAGCCGGACGATGTCAGAAACCTATGGCGCTGGCGGCTGGGACCTGGGGTTTGCGGACCAGAAACGGATCGCCGACTGGGAATTTGCCCTGGGCGTCAATTTCATCAACCAACATCTCTCCTACGTCACCATCATGGGCGCACGAAAACGCGACCATCCTCAATCGTTTTCGTATCATGAGCCGTGGTGGCATGCCTACAAGATCATGGCCGATTATTTGGCTCGTCTTTCTGTGGCCATGAGCAAGGGCGGACAGCGAAACAGGATCCTTGTCCTTGAGCCGACGACAACCGCATGGATGTATTACTCTCCGGCGGCCCAATCCGACCATCTGAAAGCCGTCGGAGACCAATTCACGAATTTCATAAACAGGCTGGAAGAGGAACAGGTCGAATACGACTTGGGAAGCGAGGACGTCCTCCGCAACCACTGCCGGCCGGCAAAAAAAGCTATGATCGTTGGCGAGCGAAGTTACGATGTTGTTGTCCTTCCACCGGGCCTGGAAAACCTGGACCAGTCGACTCTCGAGCTCCTCTCAGGTTACTTAAGGGGCGGAGGCCGGGTCATCTCCTGCGCCGGCGTTCCGCGCTTCGTCAACGGAAAAGAATCGGACCAGGCCGGAAAATTAGTCCAGGCTGGTCTTCGGAATTGGCTCTCCCTGTCTGAGAACGAAACAATCGGCTCTCTAGCTGAGATATGCGGGCGCGAGATTCAGTTCATAGAGTTGACGGGCGACAAAACCATGTTTTTCCATCACCGCCGCGTCCTCGCCGATGCGGAGCTCGTCTTTCTAGCCAACGTTAGCCCGGAGAAAGCCCTAGCTGGAAAACTCTCCGGCCGAGGGAAATCTGCGGAAGTATGGGACCCTTTCACTGGCCGGGCTTGGGCGTTTCCTTCTGAGGTAAGAGAAGGCAAGCTCATAGTCAAGTTTAGCCTGCCACCGTCAGGCAGTTTGCTTCTTTGCTTGCGCAAGGGTAAAAGCAGCCAAAATCCTCAAGAGAAATTCAGCGGAGAACCTCATAAAGGTCAGGGCGGTATCACGATTAAGAGACTCGAACCGAATGTCCTAACCCTCGACTATTGCGACCTCCGTCTCGACGGAAAAGCGGAAAAGGACCTTTATTTCTACGATGCTCAGCGCAAGACCTACCAGCATCACGGCCTGGATCGGAATCCATGGGATAGCGCCGTTCAATTCAAGACGCAAATTTTAGACCTGGACAGGTTTCCGGCTCAGTCCGGGTTTGAAGCAGATTATTGGTTCGAGGTGGATAAGGGCGTGGACCTGAGATCTCTTCTAGCCGTTATCGAACGGCCGCAGCTTTATCATGTGCTGGTTAACGGGAATGAGGTTAAGCCCCTCGCCGGGAAATGGTGGCTGGACAAGGCCTTCGGCGTTTTTGAAATCGGCGGCCTGGCGGTTGTCGGCAAGAACAAAATCACTCTGAACGCGAGTCCTTTTACGATCTATACAGAGCTTGAACCTATCTATATTCTGGGCGATTTTTGCCTGGCCAGCCAGGAAAAAGGGTTTAGGCTCGTGCCGAGCCAGGGGCTTGAACTCGGAGCTTGGTCAGACCAGGGGATGCCCTTCTATGCCGGCGGCGTCAGCTATACTCAGAGCTTAGGAGTGCTGGACCAGTCTGTCAAACCCGAGAGGCGATATTACGCCGAACTCGCCGATTGGCGCGGATCAGTTGCCGAAGTCAAAGTCAACGATAAGACGGCCGGGTTTATCGCCTTTCCTCCGTACCAACTTGATGTCAGTGACCTCATTGAGCAAAGAATCGACAATAAGATCAGCGTTATTGTCTACGGCACTTTGAAGAACACGCTCGGGCCGCACCATAACGGCCCGCCACTTGGCATGGCCTGGCCGGGGATGTTCCAGAAGGGCGCTGAAGGCGGACGTCCGTCCGGCGCCGGGTACTCCGTCGTCGGCTATGGCCTTTTGGAAAAGTTTTGGATTGGGTTCCAGGAAAAATAGGAGTTCAGGTCTATTTAGAAGAGAAGGAGGAAAGCAAAAAGAGATCATATGAATCTTATCCTATCTCTTAGTGTCATCGCGATCTCGGCCTTTTTCGCGATTTACGGCAAGTACAGAAAGCAGAAGTTCATCCATTACGCCTTCAAACCATTGACGATGATCCTGATCATCTCGCTGGCCTGGGAGAGGATAACAGCCTTTCCCTCGGCCTATTCTTATCTGATCCTTTCCGGGCTGTGCCTTTCTTTTTTGGGGGATATCCTCGTGATGCTGCCAAGCGCAAAATTCATTAAACCCGGCCTCCTGGCTTTTCTGACCGGCTATGTTCTCTATATCCTGGCCATCAGCCGTGGAATTAGGGTCGTTTCTTTTCTGTCTTTTCTGCCGATCCTGGCAGTCGGAGCCGTCGCTTATCTTTACCTTTATGGCAAGCTCGGCAAAATGCGTTTCCCGGTTCTTATATATGTTCTTATTGTTGCCGTCTTGGTCTGGTTGGGGATCAACAGGTACCTCAGCCTTCTTGATCAGAAGAGCCTTTTCGTCATGGTCGGCGGCATCCTGCTCCTCTTTTCTGAATCCACCTGGGGCGTCAATAAATTCAGGAGACAGTTCTGGCTGGCGGAGATATTCATCCTGGGGACCTACTTCCCGGCTCAGTTGCTGTTTGCCCTTTCGATATGATTCAGCAGATGTTCTTTTTTGTGCTTAGGGCGACAAGCCATTTATGCAGCGGCGCTGCGGCCCTGCACTTTAGAAAAATGAAATCCCGGAGCTCGGGCCCAAAAAATTCCTTGGGGATATCGCCCTCCCAGCTCGCATACAGGCCGTTGTGGAGGAGCCATTGGGCGTTCGGGTGGGCTTGGTCAAACCCGGCCGGGACCCTTTTGTAATGCTTGCCCCCCAGTTCAAATTCTCCCGTCTTTAAAATGCTTTTTAGGACGCGGGCCAACTCTGGACCATACTTTGGATGGACGACAGCGCGCCTGTAGTTCTCCAGCACGCGGTCCGGAAACATATAGTATCCTGCACCCAACATCATTTTCGGGGGCTCAACACCAAAATAAAAACCCGAACATTCCATGCGCGACGGTCCGCCCTCCCAGAAATAGATCCCCAGGTTGGTCTTGTAGGGAGATGGGTCGAGGCTGAAGCGTGTGTCTCTGTTGATCCGGAACAACGATTTGTTGATTTTGGGGACGGCAATGATATTCGGGGATATCGTCCTCAACCGCGGGGCCATGGCCCTCACAAAAGCCTTGGCCGGCTCCAGCACCTGAGTCTCGTAGATCATTCTGTGCTGGTCGAACCATTGCTTATTATTATTTTTTTTCAGGTCGAAGAAAAAACGGACTGTCTCTCTCGTGAATCCTTTAAAAACCTCTTCTTCCGTCATCGCTGTCTCCTGATTTTCTTACCATTCTATTTAAACAGCATAATATCATGCAAGGGGAAATCATCTCTTTTTATTTAAGAGCGGGGCTTTGAAAGGACTCGAGCGACCATTACGCGGAAATCAGCCCGAGAGGCCGCAAATTTATTTTTGAATAGGGCTTGGAGTGTGGGCGGAGAAGGCCGTGCGGAAGTGGAGCGGGCACGGTTTCTCGACCGAAGGGAGAGAAGAGCGGAACTGAGGACCCGAGAGAATTTGCCTTGCCGGGAGCAAATTCTCTCGGCTTCGAGCCCACACTCCGAGCCCCTACCTGGTTGACAGGGCCATGCGCCTGCGATATAAAACTCTTCCCTGAAAGGAAAAATAATGACCGGAAAAATCGGCTTTGACAACGAGCGCTATTTGGCGGCGCAAACAGAGGCGATCCTCAAAAGAGAGCGGAGATTCCAAAACAAACTATACCTGGAGTTCGGCGGCAAGCTCTTTTATGATTACCATGCCGCTCGGGTCCTCCCGGGCTACGATTCTAACGTTAAGATGCGGCTGATCCAGAAGCTGAAGAACCAGGCTGATGTCCTTCTCTGCATCTACGCCGGCGATATTGAAAAGAGAAAGGTGCGGGCTGATTTCGGGATCACCTATGATGTCGATGCGCTTAAGCTCATCGACGACCTGGCCGAGTGGGGGATCGGCGTTCTGGGTGTCGTGATCACCCGGTTTGACAATCAGGCCTCAGCTAAGGTCTTTAAAAACAAGCTGGAGCGGCGGGGGATTCGGGTTTACACCCACAGCTACACCAGGGGATATCCAACGGATATCGACTTGATCGTCAGCGACGAAGGCTACGGCGCCAACGAATACATCGAGACGAAAAACCCGCTTGTCATTGTGACCGGACCGGGTCCCGGGAGTGGCAAGCTGGCCACCTGCTTATCTCAGCTTTACCATGACCATAAGCGGGGGATTGAATCGGGCTATGCCAAATTCGAAACTTTTCCGATCTGGAACTTGCCCCTCAAACACCCCGTCAATATCGCCTATGAGGCAGCAACGGCAGATATCGGCGATTTCAACCTGGTGGACCCCTATCACCTGGAATCATGTGGCGTCTCGGCTGTGAATTACAATCGCGATGTCGAGGTCTTTCCCGTGCTCAAGAGAATACTGGAACGGATCACGGGAGAAGCGTCGATATACAAGTCCCCCACGGAAATGGGCGTCAATTGCGCCGGCAACGCGATCACGGATGATGAGGTTGTTCGGGACGCTTCCAAGCAGGAACTGATCAGAAGATTTTTCCGGTATAGATGTGAATATGCCCTGGGCTTCGTTGACCGCGAAACCGTGCAGAGGGCAGAACTCTTGATGGAGGAACTCGGAGTCAAACCCGAGGACCGCAATGTTGTTGAACCGGCGAGGCGAGCCGCCGATGAGGCCCGGGAAACGGGGAAGGGGAATCAGGGCATTTTTTGCGGCGCGGCCATCGAGCTCAAAGACGGCACCATCGTCGCTGGAAAGAACTCTCCGCTCATGCACGCCGCCTCGAGCCTGATTCTCAACGCGGCCAAAAAATTGGCCGATATCCCCGACAAGATTCATCTTCTCTCCCCCGCCATCATCAACTCGGTGGGGAACCTCAAGGAAAACATCCTTGGCGCGAAGACGGTCAGCCTGGACGTCGCCGAGGTTTTGATCAGCTTGAGCATCAATGCTTCGACTAATCCATCCGCCCAGCTCGCGCTCGAAAAGCTCAATGAGCTCCGGAATTGCGAAGTCCATCTGACGCATATTCCCACTCCGGGAGATGAGGCTGGCCTGCGCAGACTGGGAGTCAACCTGACCTCGGACCCCAGTTTCTCGGGCAAGAATCTTTTTGTGATATGAGCCCAACGCTCTTTTGAGGAGGACGATGCCATGAGCCACAAACGCAGGGGGAATATTCTGACCTGGGCCTTTTCCCTGAGCTTGGTCCTATTGGGGTTATCGGAGCTGTTGGTCTTCTCCGAGACAGGGGAAGAAGGATTGCGTCTGGGAGTTTCTTTCGCCCAGGAGCGGTCAAAACAGCCTCTCGACGGCAGAATGCTGCTGATGATTTCGGCGGACGGGACTGCGGAGCCGCGCTTCCAAATCAGCGACGGCCCGAAAACCCAACTTATTTTCGGGATTGATGTGGACGGGCTCAATCCTCACCAGGTTGCTGTTTTTGATAAAAGCGTCTTTGGCTATCCCGTAAAAAGCATCGCTGAAATCCCGGCCGGCGAATATTGGGTTCAGGCGCTCCTGAACCGGTACGAAGCATTCCCCCGCGCCGATGGGCATACAGTCAAGCTTCCCATGGAAAGAGGCGAAGGACAGCAGTGGAACAAAAAGCCGGGCAACCTTTACAGCGCGCCCCGGAAAATCTACCTTGATCCCAAAAAAGACCGGCTGATCAAAATTGTCGTGGACCAGGAGATTCCGGCCATACCTGATCCCGTAGATACGAAATACATCAAGCATATCAGGATTCAAAGCAGACTCTTAAGCCAGTTCTGGGGCCGGCCGATGCACCTTGGAGCCTGTGTGCTCTTGCCCGAAGGATTTGAGGCGCATTCGGAGGCGCGCTATCCGCTGATCGTCTTTCACGGCCATTTTCCTTATACCTTCAGCGGATTCCGGGAGACTCCGCCCGACCCCAACCTCAAACCTGAATACAGTGAAAGATTCAAGGTCGAAGCGTATAACAGGATTGTTGAAGAGTATGCGTATGAGTTCTATAAATACTGGAAGGCGCCGGACACACCGCGATTCATCATCATAGAAATCCAGCACGCCAACCCTTATTATGACGATTCCTACGCCGTTAATTCTGCGAACCTTGGCCCCTATGGAGACGCGATCAATTTCGAGCTTATTCCATATATCGAGAAGAAATTCCGTGGGCTCGGCGAGGGCTGGGCCCGGTTTCTCTATGGCGGGTCCACCGGCGGCTGGGAAGCTCTGGCAGTTCAGGTTTTTTATCCCGAAGAATACAACGGCTGCTGGGCGGCCTGTCCCGACCCGATCGATTTCCGCGCCTACGAGATCATCAACATCTATGAGCACAAAAACGCCTACCATGTGGACAGCCAGTGGAAAAAGACGCCCCGGCCCGGCAGCCGCAACTCCCTGGGCGAAGTAGGCATCACTGTCGAAGAGGACAGCCACCGTGAACTCGTCCTTGGGATGCATTCTCGCTCCGGAGACCAGTGGGATATCTGGCAGGCCGTTTTTGGCCCTGTCGGCCCGGACGGCTATCCCCAGCCGATCTGGGACAAAATGACGGGCGAAATTGACCGGTCGATCGCGGAATACTGGCGGGAGCATTATGATCTTCGCTACATCCTAGAGCGAGACTGGAAGACTCTCGGCCCCAAGCTCCAAGGGAAAATCCATATTTACTGCGGCGACATGGACAGTTTTTATCTCAATAACGCCGTCTATCTGATGGAGGATTTCCTGAAAGGAACCAAAGATCCTTACTACGATGGAGAAGTGGATTATGGAGACAGGGCCGAGCACTGCTGGAACGGCGACCAGACCCGTCCGAACTATATCTCTCGGTTACGCTACCACCAGATGCACATCCCCAAGATCATGGAGAGGATCCGGAAATCGGCCCCGCCGGACGCTGACTTGACCAGCTGGCGGTATTGATTCCTGAGTCTGAACATTCTAATATTTAAAGATGGAAGATGGGACTGAATGCGGTCCCGCACTTGAAGTAAAGAGAGCGATCGTGCCTAAAAGAAAACCTGATGCCATGGCGGAATTCAGGGCCTTTTACCATTCTCCGATCGGAACGATCGAATTGCGAGGAACAAGATCCGGGATTACGAGCTTAGCGTTTGCCAGGCCCAAGACCGCCAAATCCTATCCTGTCCCTGTCTATATAAAACATGCCCTCAAACAGGTCGACGAATACTTTCTCGGTAAACGAAAGAAATTTTCCCTCAAATTGGACTTCAAAGGCACCGATTTCCAGAAAAAAGTTTGGCGCGAATTGCTGAAGATCCCCTATGGGGAGACGGCCTCCTACAGGGATATTGCTGAAGCGATCGGGAAAAAAAAGGCGTTCCGGGCCGTGGGAAACGCCAATCGCATCAACAGGATCTCTATCATTATTCCCTGCCATCGCGTGATTGGGAGCAGCGGAGAGCTCATCGGCTACGGAGGCGGGTTGTGGCGCAAGAAATGGCTCATAGAGCACGAGAAGAAGGCCGGGGTTTGATGGAGAAAATAAGACTTCAATTTAAGCGGAGGAAAGACACATGACCCAGAAAAGATGGACGGTCTGGATGAGCATTTTAGCGTTGGTCTGGATAACGGCGTGTGCCAGGCCAAAGTCGGAAGACATTGTGCTCAAGGAATTCCCCCTCGATAGCCTTTCCGGCGTGATCACGCAATCGGGGGTCGAGATCGACCCTCAAATAAAAAAAGAGGGCCAGGGCTCTCTCCGGATTACGGTTGCAGAGCCCTCCATTATCCGGCTTTTTGAGCTCAGTGACGTCAATATTGAAAATGCGGCTTTGATCTACCAGGCCAGAGTGCGGACGGAAAACGCTCAAGGCAATGTCTATCTGGAGATGTGGTGCCACTTCAAGGGCCAAGGAGAGTTCTTCTCCCGCGGGCTTCAGAGTCCCCTCAAAGGAACGACGGATTGGACGACAGAAGAGATCCCTTACTTCCTCAAAAAGGGAGAAAAGCCTGACTATGTCAAGCTTAATGTAGTCAGCGAGGGTCCGGCGACGATCTGGATAGACGACATCCGGCTTTTCCAAAGGGGCCTTCAAAGCAAGCCATGAATTGGACGAGCCTTCTCAAGGCTGATCCTCTGCCCTGGCTCCTGGAGGAGGAGAATCCCTCCGTTCAATTTTTTGCTTATCGGGATCTCCTGGGCTTCCCGCTTGAGGATGACCGATGCCGCAGGGCCAAAATAGCAATAATGAAGACCGGAGTTGTCCCGAAGGTCTTGGCCAAGCAAAAGAGAGGCGGTTACTGGGAAAAACGCGAGGATTTTTATGTCAGGTCCAAGTATAAAGGAACGATCTGGCAGCTGATCGTCCTGGCCGAGCTGGGAGGCGACGGGAACGATGAAAGAATAAAAAAAACGTGCGAATTTGTCCTGGATATCTCGCAGGATCGCCAGAGCGGCGGTTTTTCGTTTCGTGGAAGTCAGACGTCGGGAGGCTATCACAGTTGCGTGCTGCCATGTCTGACCGGAAATATGGTCTGGAGCCTCATTCGATTCGGCTACCTTGAAGACTCAAGGGTTCAACGGGGGATTGGTTGGATGACGACTTTTCAGCGATTTGATGACGGCGTTGAGCGGCCGCCCCGAGGATGGCCTTATGAGAAAAGAGAAGCCTGCTGGGGGAGGCACACCTGCCATATGGGTGTCGCGAAAGTCCTGAAAGCGCTGGCGGCGATACCCGAGAAAAAACGCTCCCCGGAAGTCAAAAGCACGATTAATCAAGCCGTTGAGTATCTCCTTCAGCATCATATCCATAAAAGAAGCCACGACCCGGCGAAAGCAGCCAAGCCGAAATGGCTCAAGTTCGGGTTCCCGACGATGTGGGACTTTGATGCCCTCGAGTGCCTTGTTCTGTTGACCACGCTCGGTATCAAAGATCCGCGCATGCAGGACCCGGTGGACCTGGTCCTGGCCAAGCAGGATGAGCAAGGCCGCTGGAAGCTTGAAAATTCCTTCAATGGACGAGTCCGGGTGGACATCGAAAAAAAAGGTAAGCCCAGCAAATGGGTTACTCTGAATGCCGTCAAGGCCTTGAAAGGATTCTTCGCCGGATGAAACCGGCTGACTATTGGATCCAGAAATTGGGCTTGGCCAGGCACCCCGAAGGCGGCTACTACAGAGAAATCTATCGTTCAGCGGAAAGCATTCCCAAAGAAGCTTTGCCGGACCGGTATGACGGGTTGAGGGTTTTTTCGACATCGATTTATTATTTGCTGCCCGGGAATGAAGTGTCCTATTTTCACCGCCTGAAATCTGACGAGGTCTGGCACTTCTGCCGGGGGAGCCCTGTTTCCGCAACATCAAGCGATCATCCTCACCCTGACCGAGAGCATAGAGCCTATTTGATAAGGCCCCGGTTCAAGCTATAATGAAGATGTTGGCTCGAAAAAGATGACCAGCTTTGATTTCTGTTTGGCCTGGAACTGGGAGTACGACGCCGATTTCGTCGCCATCCTTGAACGGGCCTGCCTGGCGCGCGGGCTGAAATTCCTCCAGGTCACGCCGGGGAATCTCTTTTCGATCAATGAGGCGCTGGAAAAAAACGAGATCGCTTTTTCCGCTTTTCTTGACCGGGCATCTGAGGCCGACCCGCACTTTTTGTCCCTTGTCCGGTGGGCCAGCGGGCATGACGTTTATAGGGTTAATCCCTATGACCGTTCCGTTCATGCCATGAACAAAGCCACCATGCATCTGGAATTCATCACCGCCGGCATCCATACACCCTATACCATCATTCTGCCTCCTTACGAGAAGCAAGCGGAACTCCCGCCTTTAGACCTCAGCCCTCTTAGAGACAGGTTTACCATCAAGCCGGCTCACGGAGGAGGCGGAGAAGGAGTGATTATCGAAGCGACCTCGCTCGAACAAGTGCATCGGGCCAGGCTCGAGTTTCCCGCCGATTATTACCTTCTCCAGGCGCACATCGTGCCGGCCCGGCTGGGTGACCGTCCGGCCTGGTTCCGCGTCATCTGCTGCGCCGAGGATATCTATCCCTGCTGGTGGGACGTGAATACGCACGTTTATGTTCCCGTCAGTGCGCAGGAGCACGACGCTTACGAGCTTGCGCAACTATATTCGACCACACAAGTTATTGCCCATGTCTCAAAACTTGATATCTTCAGCACCGAGATCGCCTTGGCTCCCGCCGGCAATTTTGTCGTCGTGGATTATGTCAATGACCAGATCGACCTGCGCCTCCAATCCAAAGCTTTTGACGGAGTTCCGGACGATATCGTCCACAGAATTGCCGGGCGCCTTGTCGAACTTGTCTTGAGTCATGCCCGAGCTCAGGCAGAATCACCTTGATGAGTTTTCGCTGTCAACAATATACTAGCGGGCTAGTAGAATCCCAAGATTCCGCATAAAAAATTATTGCTATCGGTAGATGAGATAAGCATCTCTTTTTCTGTGATGTATGGATACGGGCTTTGAAAGGACTCGGCTCCCCGCTCTGATCGGCGGCCTGAATGGGCTCAGCTGGGGGATGCCGCGACAGGACCCGTTGGTGCGCCCCATGGGCATTCTTAGACCGAATTGTTTGACTATCTCGCTCCGTCATATTAGCATTATTGATTGCGAAAACTTGTGTGAGGAATTGCCATGAGAACAATAAGAACAATTCTGGCGGTTTTTATTTTGCTGCTTCCGTTAGCCTTCCTATTTCCTCAGGAAACGGAAGACATCAAACCCATTCTCGCGGAGATTCAGAAGGCCGGCGGGCTCAAAGAGCATCCGGACGCCAATGCTTTGATTATTTTCGAGGACACGAACGTCGTCTTCCAGGAGAGCGGAGAAACCACTGCCACTGAGCATTCGCTGGTCAAAATTTTGACGGATAAGGGAAAGCAGATGTTCGCCGCCAAGAAGCTGCCCTACCACCGGAGATACGCGACGGTCAATGTCCCTCTCGCCCGGGTGATCAAGCCGGACGGAAGGGTCGTTCCTGTGCCTAAAGAGGCGATGAAAGACGGGACAATGGAAGAGACCCAGCAGATGAATATTCTGGAGGAGAATTTCCGTAGGATAAGCATCACCTTTCCCGGCGTCGAACTGGGCGACTCCATCGAGATGATCGTTGAGACGCAGTCCAAGCCGTTGATCAAGGGGCATTACAACGACTTCATCGTCTTCCAGTATTTTGAGCCGATGCTGAGAAAGCGGTACCTAATTGAAGGCCCCGCCTCACGGCCTTTGAATTACGTGGTAAAAAACGGCACCCTTGAGTTTTCGAAACAGGAAAAAGGAGACAGGACGGTCTACAGATGGGAAATCCTCAATTCCCCGAAAATCGAACAGGAACTGGGTATGGCTCCCATCGCCGACGTTGCCCTCAAGGTGATCGTTAGCACGTTCAAGAATTGGGCCGAGCTTTCCAGATACGGAGACAGCCTCAACGTCGGGAAAGTGGACTCAAATGAAGCCGTGAAGGCCAAGGTCGCCGAGCTGACCAAGGACTCGAAAACTGAGGAAGAAAAGATCCTGGCCATTTTTCACTACATCTCGCGCAAGGTCCGCTACATGGGTTCTTCGATGGACCTGGGCGCATTCATCGAACCGCATCAAGCAACATACACGTTCGAGAAACAATACGGCGTCTGTCGGGACAAGTCGATCTTAATGATGTCTATGCTCAACGAAATCGGAGTCAAAGCGTATGACGCCATAATTAATATATCCCGGCAAACCGATCCGGAGATTCCGGTCATTTTTTTCGAGCACGCTATTTGCGGCGTCATTCTCAAAGACGGCCGGATTGTCTACATGGACCCGACTCTGGAGCTCAGCTCGGGATTTGGAGAGACCTATGTGGGCGGCCGCTATGTGCTCCTTCTGGATAAAGATGGCAAGGACCTGACCAAGCTCCCTCCTGTTCCCGCTGAAAAGAGCCTCGGCCTCATCAGAGGAGAGACAAAATTGCTTCGCGACGGAAGTATCGAAGGAAAAGTCAGCATATCTGGGAAGGGATTCTACGATCTTGTTTTAAGGAGTGTGGCCAAACAGGTCCCCAGTTTTCAGTTGCCTATGGTCTGGTCACAGCTTGGCCAGAACCTGGCGACAACGATAAAAATTGAGAACTTGAAGGCGGGCGATTTCGCTGACTTGGCTGCGCCATTCGATATTGCCTTCGATTATCGGGCTCGGGATTACACCGTCGACACCGGCAAGCTGACGATGCTCAAGATCCCATTTTCCAGCCAAGCCTTTGACCTGACCTCGCTCAGCCTCTTTCAGATTCTTGCCGCCAGGGAGGAGAGGATATATCCCATCTCGCTGCCTTCAACCTTAGGGTGCCGGGAGGAGGAAGTGATCACCATTCCTCCAGGCTACAGAATTCGGGCGATCCCCGACGCAATCCACGCCAGGGAAGGCCCTGTATCTTTAATCCTGACCGTTTCGACTGAGGGAGACAAGATTTTCTTTTCCAGCGACTTTCGGATCGAAGCCCCGACTCTCGGCCCTGAAGAATACCAGGGGCTGAGAAAGGTTGTGAAGGGGCTGAGAAGGTTCCAGAAAGCCATGATCATCCTGGAAAAGGCCGAGGGAGAGGGAAAAGGAGGACGGCCATGAAAAAAATCATACGTCTTAGCATCGTTTTTTCGCTTTTCTTCCTTTCCCAGCTAATCGCTCAGGAGAGTATCGAGGATATCGTCAAGAGCGCGCCCTCACGGGCAAAATACCCTGACTCGAGCGCTCTGGTCATTCGGGCCCGCCAGACATTTGCTTTAGACCAGACTGGAAAAAGAACCGAGGAATATTTTCGCGCCTTGGAGATATTCAACCTGACGGGAAGAGAGAAGTTCAGTGATTTCCGCATACCGTTTGACCGGAATGAGGATAAGGTGAGCGTCCTTTTGGCCAAAACATTCAAGGCTGATCTCAGTTCGATGGAGGTGGAACAGAAGGCCATCAATGATGTAAATCCCCCGGAGCTTGCCGAAGCTGATATGTACGCCAACATCCTGCACCGCGTCCTCTCCTTCCCCTTGGTCGATCCCGGTTCAATCCTGGTTGTTCATTATCAAAAGGAAAAAGAAAAGGCCGGGACTTTGGACGGGCTCGTTCATTTCCAGCTGGATGAGCCGATGATTAAGAAAGAGTTGAAAGTCATCATCCCCCAGGATCAGTCTCTGACATACAGGATCAGGGGATTGGAAACGGGTTTCAAGGAGGAAACAGCCGGCGGCCAGAAGGCCTTCACTCTTGTGGCCTCGGATTGCCCGCAGATAAAACCGGAAGAATACATGCCTCCCCTGGGAGAGCTGGCCTGCCGGGTTGTCTTCACTACCTTCAAGGACTGGAATGAAGCCGCCCGAGTTTTTTCTGAATCCTTTTTTAGAGCAGCGGCTCCTTCGGAGGAGGTCAAAAAAACAGCAGCAAATATCGTCAAAAACGCTTCCTCACAAAAAGGCAAAACAAGAAAAATATTCTATTTCGTGGCCCAGGAAATCAGGAGCATTCGTTTCAATTTCGGAGAGGGTGGATATGAGGTTCACGCTGCAGAAACCGTGCTTAAGAACAGGTACGGGGACTGGAAAGACAAGAGCGCGCTTCTCGTTTCCATGCTTCAGGCAGCCGGTCTGCCTGCCTATCCGGTGCTCGTCAATTCTCGGTCCATCCCTCCGGAAGAGGATGTTCCAACGCTCAAGCAATTTGACGCCATCCTTGTTGCTGTCGTCGGAGGTCGAAAAGACGGCGATCTCTTCTTGAATCCTTTTGCCGATGATTCTATCTTTGGCTATTTCTCGGAAGGAAGAGAATCTCGAGGGCTGAAGGTGAAGCCTGAGGGCGTCGAGTTTGTCCAGGTTCGCTGTCTTCCCGAGGCAGAGAGCGTGCTCAAGAACGAGATTTCTGCCGAGATCGACGGGTCGGGCGGCATCAAGGGGATGATGGTTTCTGAGCTTTCCGGGGTTTTCGACAGGAGGGCCAGGGCAGAGCTCAAAGACAAAACGGGAAAAGAGCTGGATGTGTTTTATTCGGAATCAGTCAACAGGATTTGTGAGGAGGGGAAACCTCTGAAGAATCAACTCAGCGACCCCAAGGACCTGTCGAAGAAGCTGAGGATCGCCCAGGACTTCAGCGGCAAGAACTACGGCATCTTTCAGGGAAACATCATGCTCATCACGATTCCTCAGGTTCCCTATGGATTTTCCGACTTGCCTGCTGCCCCAAGCCTGGCCAAACGCCTGTATCCTTTCCGCATGGCCGGGGAATCAGAGGTCTTCTCGACAGTGACCGTTAAAATCCCGGCCGGGTTCAAGCCGTTCTATTTCCCTGAATCCTATTCTTTTCAAAAGGACTACGGAGATTTTTCGTTTTCCTCGGCTTATGATCCGGGTCAGTCTTCGGTTATCATAAAGAAAACGTTACGTTTTCGTAAAAAAGAGATTCCGGTCAGCCAGTACGAGGAGTTCAAAAAGATTATCGATTCCTTTGGCCTGCCCAAGAACACCCTCCTGCTGCTGGAGAAAAAATAGGGCCAAAAAGATTCAGGTCTCCTGGTCCAGACTCCGGCTAAAGTCCTGGAGCAAGTCCACGACCTCCTTTTGGCTGAGGAGAGTGCCGTCTTGAGGAGAATCGATAATCCTGTAGTTAAAGAAAGGGCAGTTGCCATCGTACCAAGGCAAGAGGAAGGAACGGGCTGAGGCGTTTCGTCTTCGGGATTCCTCGCGATTGAGCAAGCCGCCGAGGCCTTTGAGATGAACGCCTTTGTCCGGATCCACCCCGAGTATATATCTCTGATTTCCAAAGTTCGTTAGCAGAAAAGAAAAGCCTTCTCTAAGAGAGGGCTGGTTCATATCCCGGCGGGTCCATTCTCTGAGAAGAAAGCTGGACGGGTTTTTAACGATGAGCCCGTCCACGCTTCTTTTCCCTTTTTTTTGGGACAGAGGGAGGTCCAGGATGAGCCTTTGGGACCGGCTGACATCATCAAGGTAATGGAAATAATCAGCCTCGATTTTTCTCATCGCTCTCTCATACCGTTCGACACCGGAGAACAGCACCCGGTTCTCCTCAATGTCATACCCTTCTTGCGCTTTAGCGTAGAGAAATCTCATGAATTTGCCGCCCTCGGCTGTTCTTTCTCGGTTGATCTCGCTTTCCTCCTTCTTGGCCCCGGAGAAGAGAGCCCTGAGGATGGAATAGGGTGTGGCAGCGAGGTCGATATTTTTGGGCAGGGAAGCGGAATCCACCATCTTGGCGTAGCTGGCGATCTTTTGCATGGCGGCATCGACTCTGCCGATTTCGAGAAGCTTGAGAGTCAGGAAGATCGAAGAAAGAGCATCAAAATCAGGCAAACGGTGGGTGATCAGGCGGAGGCTCTCTGGCCTCCTAACGTGGTCGAGGACGAGCTCAGGATGCTTGGCGATGAGAGAGGCGGTGCATTCGGCCTCGGCGTCGGGGTGGTGATGGTCGATGACACCGGGGACGGTCCTCATCCCAACATCAAGGACGACGGTTTCAGGCTGTGGCTCAAATTTTTCTCCGTAAGCGACAAAATCGAAGGTCACCTGCATCACGAAACCTGGCTATTTCTCTTTTCTAGGAAGCGGACGACCTTGGCGCTCCCCGAGGGAAAAGGGTACCGTTTTAAGGCCCCGGGTGCGACCCACCGCTGGGAATCCTTTCTCAGCCGAGGCTTACTCCGAAGCGTGCATTCGTAGGCATAAAGAGCCACCTGGAATTGAGTATAGGCATGCCGGATTTTGAGAAGGAATTTCTCCTCCTTGACTTCTGCTCCGAGCTCCTCCCTGAGCTCGCGGCGCAGTGCAGCTTCTCGTGCCTCGCCCTTTTTTCTTTTCCCTCCCGGGAACTCCCAAAGCCCGGCCAGCAGTCCTGTTGAAGGCCGTTTCTGGATCAAATACTTGCCGGATTCCTTGATGATCCCGACAACAGTCTCAATCTTCCTGTAATTTCGCTTCCTGGGTGCCGGAATGACCTCTTGCTTGCCCTTCTTGTAGGCCAGGCAGAATCGCTGCACGGGGCAAAGCAGGCAGGAGGGATTCTTTGGCCTGCAGACCAGGGCGCCGAGTTCCATCATGGCTTGATTGAACTCGCCGGGACGGGTTTCTCGCATTAAGGCTGCCAAATCACGAAGAAAATGATTTTCCATTCTGGAATCTGGCTCCGTGCTGAGGCACGATAATCTCATCAAAATCCGCCGGACATTGGCGTCCAGAGCAGGGTAAGGCTTGTTGTAGGCGATGCTGATGACGGCTGCGGCTGTATACGGGCCAAAACCAGGCAAAGCCAGGAGATCTTTGTATGTTTTGGGGACAGAGCCAGCATGCTCCTTGCTGATGAGCCGGGCGGCCCTGTGCAAATTTCTGGCGCGCTGGTAATAACCCAGACCTTCCCAAGCTTTGAGGATTTTTTGTAAAGGAGCCCGGGCCAGCGCCTGCACGTCGGGAAAGAGCTTGAACCAGCTGCGGTAATGGGACAGGACGGCAGGAACCGTGGTTTGCTGGAGCATGACCTCTGATATCCAGATGCGGTAGGCGTCGCCCGTGTCCCTCCAGGGGAGTTTGCGGTGATGAACCCTGTACCAGCGGACCAGCTCTCTTGTGAAGCCTCCGTCGTTTTTAAAATCTATTTCTTTTCCTCCTTCTTCTCTTCAGGTATCTGTGCCTTCCAGTCTTTTGCGTCCTTAGGGAATTCGGCCAGAAATGAGGAGTCCAGGAGAAAAAGGTACCCCAGAGTCGGGTTCTTCACCACGACCTGCTTTTTTTCTTTGTCCTCGAGCCCGACGAGGAGTCGGGACTGTTTCTCCCTTTCGTTTTCTTTTGTCCAAATCGCAACTTCGGCTTGAGGCTGGGCCAAACCATATTCCTGAAGATTCTTGGGAGAATCTATGAATTCAGTGGCCTCCAAGCTCTCTATTTTGCGGAGAAATGTCTCGACCCTTGATTTGTCTGCTTCTTCTTTGAGCGCTCCATCCAGGAACCATTTTTCATCTTGGCCCTTGATGGCCGTGAGAGCGAGTGGCCCGGCCTTGAGCTGGAGCTTTTGGGCCTCCCAACTGTTGAAAGCCAGGACCTGCTTCTCTCTCAGGTCTCCCTCCTTTTTCTCGATGCTCGAGAGGGCTTGTCCGTCCACGGCGATGATTTTTGAAGAGAGAGAGGTTGTGGCATAGGCATTTTCCCCATCCTTGTGGAGAGAGAAAATGATTTCCTGGTTCTGGGAGGGCAGAGTGAGCGAGATGACATACTCAGGGTCGGCGAGCCCGGATTTTTTGATGTCCTCATCGCGCTTCTGTTCCGAGATGAATTCCTTGGCTCTTAGATTAGCCAGGGTCCGCAGGATATCCTCAATCTGGCTCCTCTTGGCCAGAGCAGCGACAGGCTTTCGGAAGAACCAGTCCATATCCTTTTTCTGAGCCTCCCAGGTGATGTCCTTGGCCCGGAGTTTGATGGCGTTGACATCGTCTGGCTCGAACCTGAAAACGTCCTTCTGGCGAAAATCAAAAGTCTTCTTTTGCAGGATGCTTTTAAGGGAGCTGGAGATGAGGACGATCCTGGGGTCATCTTCTTTCTTGGCAAAAAGGGCGTTATCGAGCGGATTCTCCATGCCGATAAGTATCCTCACGGGTTGGGGCTTATTTTTATACCAAAGGGTCAGCTCCTTCTTGGGAATTTCATACTTGGTCATGTCCCCGCCCTCTTTATCGACAACGCGTTCGATCCCGATGCTCGAAAAATCCTCGGCCAGGCGGTTGACCTCAGTGGAATCGGCTTCTGCTTCCAAGGGTTCGGTGATGAGCCAATCCTCCCCGCTCTCTTTTTTAAAAGCGATGGTTTCGTCCTCTTTTTTCAGGATGATTCTTTCGACGTCCGAAGATGAAAGGTCCACGAGCTTGTCTTCGCCCTCCTTTTTTGCCTTGGTCTTCGATTCGAAGAAGATAACAAAGGCTAGAAGGGCCACAAACACGACCAGGAGGATCAGGGTGGTCTTGATTTTCATAGCGACCTTCTCCTGATCCAAACAGAAATGCCCAGGACAAGAACTGCAAGAGGCAGGATGATGACGGACGCGAAGAAAATCAGCCTTCCCTGCGAGGGCGAAAGCTGGATCGTCCGGGGAGTGGCGGTCTTGGACTGGATGGAGATCAGGTCCGCTTCCTGGGTCAGCCAGTTGACCGTATTGAGGAAGAGGTTTCCATTTCCGGAAAGGTTATAGTACCTGTTGGAGGCAAAATCTGAATCCCCGAAAACAGCCAGTCTTCCCTCCGGTTTCTTTTCTTCGCTCTGTTTTTTTTCTTCGGGCTTTTCCACCGCCTCTTTTTTCTGCTCCATCGGCTTGACCGTAACAACCGCGGCAAGTGGAATCGGGCCCTGCACGTCCTTGTCTTTGTCGAAGGCCACGGTCTTCTGGTCGAGCTCCCTCTCTGACCAGGAGTTCGGGCTCGTTTTGCCGAGGCTGTTGACATTCACCCCCTCGGGCTTTGGCTCCGCGAAATTCACGGAGCGGGCATAGGGAAAGAACGTGGCATAACGGAAGTTTTGGGTGATCTCCTGGGGCTCATACTCCGTGATGACGGGCATGAAATAGTCGCCCCCAAAAAGCCTGGACACCGTGTCCACGACAACATCGTTTTCGAGCTTCACTCCGTAGCTTAGGAGGAACGGGGTCAGCCCGGGAGCCGTCTCCGGGTCGACCATGAAGAACACCCTTCCGCCCCGCCCAATATAGTCCTTTACGGTTTCCAGTTCGTTGGGCAGGAGGTCTTTCTTGGGCCCGGGAATGATAAGGAGTGCGCAATCCTGAGGAAATGTCTCGGATAGAGCTAGGGTGACTTTCTTCACCTCATAGCCCAGCTTTTGGAGCTCGTCCTTGGCCGCAGAAAAACCGCTGTCCTCGCTGACTTCGATGCTGTCTTCTCCGTGACCTTCAAGAAAGTAGATCGCTTTTTTCTTCTCTCTCGAGACCTTGATGAGGGCATTGGTGATATCCTCCTCAGTCGTCGTGGTGATTCGGTTTTCCTTATCGCCGCTTTCGAAAATCGTGGTTCCGTCCTGGGTCACGCCGTACCGTTTAACGAGTCCAGGATTCTTGTCCGGGTTGATGAACTCGGACTTGATCTTGTGGGAATGATAAGCATAGATTTTGAGAAGGGCCTCCATTCTGGCCTGGCCGGCATTGCCTTCCCGGAAAAAGGCGTTGACCAAGACATCCTGTTTCAGGTTCTTCAGGACCTTGATGGACTGGTCGGCAAGGCTGTGGATCTTGGCTTCGGTAAAGTCAATCCGGTAGTGGTGCCGCGCGAGAAAGTAATTCGCCAGGACGAGAATCGCAAGAACGAGGACGATGACCAGCAGCAGGTTGCTGGAATAGAGGAACGATCTCCGGCTGAACCCGCGTCTCAACGAGGACAGGTTGAGGACTGTATAGATTATAAGCAAAACGAACCCGAGCACCAGGACGGCCAGGCCCGCCGTCTTTCGCTGGGGCCATATGATCAGAGAGATCAGGCCCACAAGAACCAGGGGCAGGCCGAGGTAGTTCAGGTATTTCTTCATGGTCTCCATGGCTTACCTCCAACGTCTCGACTGGATTACGGAGTGTGTCAGGAACAAGGCGAAAAAGGAGAAGCTGAGATAATAAACGACGTCTGCTGTGTCGAGGATGCCGCTGGCCATGCCTTCGAAGTGCTGGGAGGTAGAAAGGTAGTTGAGCACGTCTTTCCATATCCCTGGGATGAAGTAGGATGCCCAGTTGAGAATCCAGAAAAGCAGGAGAGCACCGAAGGTTGAAATCGCCGCCACGATTTGGTTCTTTGTGAGAGAAGAGAAAAAGACGCCGGCGGCGATAAAAGCCGCGCCCATCAGGAAAAGGCCAAGGTAGCCGTTAAGGATCTGGACCAACTCAGGATTTCCCCAGAGAAACGTGAACATGGAAAGAAGACCGGTCAGTCCTAGCATGGCGGCCAGAACCACCAGGGCGGCCGCGTATTTTCCTAGGATGACCTGAAGAACATGGACCGGAGAAGTGAAAAGGAGCTCATCCGTTCCGGTCTTTTTCTCTTCCGCAAAAAGTCGCATGGTCAGGAGGGGCAGCATCAAAAGGAGGATGATACTCATGTTGTTGAATAGCGGGGCATAAACCATCTGGTTGATATTGATCTGCTGATAATAAGGATTCTGGGCCATCTCGATGGACTTGGAATTGAACCACGAGATAATGCTGTAGAAGAAGAAACCGACCAGGACTAAGAATACGAATATAACCACATAGGCAATGGGCGAAGTGAAGTACGTTTTAACCTCTTTTCTGGCGATTATTCCGATGTTTCTCATTGTTCCGCGCCTCCTGAGACGATACGCAGGTAAAGATCCTCGATGTTTAAAGCCACAGGCCTCATCTCCAGAAGCCCCCAGCCTCTCTCCACCGCGAGCCTGGAAACAGCTTCACGTAAGTCCTTTCCCCGGACCCATTCGATGGTCAATTCGCCATCCTGCCGGGAGACCCGGTCAACTCCAGGGATCGCTTGGAAAGAAGGAACGGCTTCCTCGTGGCCCTTTTTGAGTTTAAGGATGACGCCCTCTTTTCCCCCGAAAGAAGTCGTCAATTCCTCCAGCGAGCCTGAAGCCATGAGCCTGCCTTCATTGATAATAACCACACCGTCGCATGTTTGTGTCACTTCGGCCAGGATATGAGTCGAGAGCATGATCGTGTGCTCGCCCTTAAGGGATTTGATGAGATCTCTGATCTCCTTGATCTGAGCCGGGTCGAGACCGATGGTCGGCTCGTCAAGGATCAGAATCTGCGGGTCATGGATCAAGGCTTGAGCGATGCCGACGCGTTGCTTATATCCCCGGGATATATTCTCTAAGAGCCTGTTTTTAACTGAGGCGAGGCCGCTGACTTCAAGCGCCTTGCCCAGTGCCTCCTTCCGCTCTGAGGAAGGGACCTGTTTGATCGCCGCCACAAAGGTCAGATACTCGGAGACCGTCATTTCAGGGTATAGGGGGACGACTTCAGGAAGATAACCCGTGATCTTTTTGACCTCGTCGGGCTTCTCAAAGACATCAAACCCGGCGACGCTGGCTTTACCTTCGGTCGCGGGCAAAAACCCGGTCAGGATCCTCATGGTGGTGGTTTTGCCGGCGGCATTGGGGCCGAGCAAACCCCAGATCTTGCCTTTTTCCACCTTGAAGCTCAGGTCATTGACAGCCAGGAGTTCGCCGTATTTCTTGGCCAGGTGTTCAACTTCGATCATGCGTTGGCTCCTTTCTCTTAGAAAACTGGCTCGGTTCGCTTTCCCTACATTTTTTCGGGCCGCGGAATGCCCATCAGGAAAAGGGCCTTTTGGAGAATTTCCTTGATATAAAAAATAGCCAGCAGGCGCATTTTTTTAAGGTCCTTATTTTCTTCGGACAGGATGGAATAGAGATGATAATAACCGTTAGTCTTCTGGCACAAGTTGAAGGCGAACTTGGCCAGATGGGAAAATTCGAGGGAGAGGATGGAGTTGAGGACCTGTTCTTCGAACTGGGAAGCATGGAAAACGAGGTCCCAAAAATCCCGGGCTTCGTCTTTCGCCAAAAGATCGAGTGGGAACTCCTCTTGCCTGAGGAGATTTTCCATCTCTTTCTCGCCGAAATCCTCTCTCTCCCGGAGCTTTCTAAAGATGCTGTTGAGCCGGACAAAGGTGTACTGGAGATAGGGTCCGGTTTCTCCCTCGAAACTCAATGCTTCCTCGAAGTCAAAAATGATCAGAGAATTCCGGGCGAATTTGAGCATGAAATAGCGCAAGGCTCCTGTGGCGATCTGCCGGGCGACAGAAACCTGAAGGTCGCGGCTGAGCTCAGGGTTTCTTTTCTCGACTTCCGCCAGGGCCTTTTGCTCCAACCTGTCGAGAAGGTCGTCGGCCTTAACACCGAGGCCTTTCCGTCCGGAGACTTCAAGGAAGCTGCGTTCCTTGTCTTCCTCACGGATGTCGTAATCCAGCTCTTTGAGGCTTTTCGGTGAAAGGGCAACCATCTCGTACGAGAAATGGATGGATTTTTGGGCTTGAGCAAGGTAATTCAGAGATCTCAGCCCCTGCACGACGATCTTTTGAAGATAGGATTGCCGGGTGTCAATGACGTTGTAGACTTTGGTGGCCCGGCCGAAAGATGCCACGTTCCGGTTGGGCAAGGCCGTGGTGATCCAGATGGTCCGGCTGTCTTCCTGCATAAAAGGCTCGTAATAAAAATCTCTATCCAGGAGGCCGAATTTCCAGAGTTGGTAGGCTATATCCTTGCCGACATAGGTCACAGTCCCATCCGAGCGGACGATGACTTTCTCCTTTTCTGCCTCATCTTGGAGCTTCATGACCCAGCAGCCGGCATTCGCTCCTTCGTCTGAAAGAAAAATGGCCTTGTTGTCCCGCAGCAGAGCGAAGGCCTTTTCCCAGAATCTGAGCCCTAAGATGCTGCTTTCGCAGGGCAGCACATCATAGGTGACATCGATGCGCTTCATGGTCTCGAGGTGCGCTTTGAGAATACGGCGGGAAACGGCGTGACCCAGGGCTGCCTCCGGGTTCTCGCCGCGTTCGATTTTTTTCAGGATTTCTCCCCGCCTGGCCTGAGCGTCAGGGTTGGCTTCGAGATAGCGGGAGGCGCGTGCATAGAGGTCCCAGCAATAATAATCGAATCTATCTTTGATTGCGTCGAGGTCAGCGAGAGTCTTTTTCTCCAGGTCCATTAGCCCAAAGACGACATCTACGACCTGCACTCCGGTGTCATCGATGTAGTTCTGGACTTCGACATTCTCGCCTTTGTACCTGAGGCAACGGGCTAAGGTGTCGCCCAGGCAGGCATTGCGCAAATGTCCGATGTGGGCGGCCTTGTTCGGGTTGATATTGGTGTGCTCGATCGTGATTTTTTTCTCTTCGGGAAAGAGGGACGAAGTCGTGAGAGCCGCAAGTTCGGCCTGGAAAAACGACCTCCGCTCGAGAAAAAGATTGATGTACCCTGGTCCCGCCACTTCGGCCTTGGCCACTCCGCTGAGCCCTGAAAAAAAGGGGAGAAGATCTTGGGCCAGCTGACAGGGATTCGTTTTCAAACGCTTGCCCAGCTTGAACGGAAAGGTCAGGCTGAGATCCCCAAAGTCCTGCTGCGGAGTAAAAGCTATCTCGATCTCCGACTCGGCCAGCGCGTATTTGTCCCGGATCCTGGCCAGGATTTCCTGCTTGAGCTTGGCTTTGAGTTTGATCATATTAGTTACTTATTATAACAAAATTCTCTGTGCGGACAAGGGAAAACGGATGATCCCACTTTTCCCTTGCCACTCGAACTCTTCTATGGTAGTAAATAATTTCCCCCTCGAGGTGGAAGACCATGAAAAAAACGCGATTCTATGAACGCCACAAAAGGCTTGGGGCGCGCATGATTGAGTTCTTCGGCTGGGAGATGCCCGTCGAATACAAAGGAATCATCGAGGAGCACATGGCCGTCCGTGAACGGGCTGGGCTATTTGATGTCAGTCATATGGGCGAAATAATCATCAAGGGAAAGGACGCCCTCGCCTTTGTCCAGTATCTCACTCCCAGTGACGCCGCCAGGCTGGCCATAAACCAGGTCCAATACACGGCCCTCACCACACCGCAGGGGACCTTCGTTGATGATATGCTGGTCTACTGTCTCGGCCCTGAAGACTACCTTCTGGTTGTCAATGCAGCTAACACAGATAAGGATTATGCCTGGGTGGTGGCTCACAAAGCGGCCTTTGATATCTTGACCGAAAATGCCAGCGGCCGGTATTCCCAACTGGCTCTCCAAGGGCCTGAGGCCGCAAAAATACTTCAGCCGCTGACGGATGTCGATTTGGCGGAGCTGAAGCCATTTTGGGCCGCCAAAGGAGAGGTCGCGGGAATCGAGGCGCTTGTTTCGCGAACGGGCTACACTGGTGAAGACGGGTTCGAGATTTACACTGTCTCTCCCGAGCCGGCGGTCGTATGGGATGAGATCTTGGAGCAGGGGAAGGAACATGGGATCCATCCCATCGGGTTAGGCGCCAGGGACACCCTGCGCCTGGAAGCAAAATTGATGCTTTACGGGAATGATATCGATGAAACGACCACGGTCCTGGAGGCTGACCTCAAGTGGATCATCAAGCTCAAAAAAGGCGATTTTCTCGGCCGCGATGTCTTGTCCAGGCAACTTGAGGAAGGGGTTAAGAGAAAAATTGTCGGGTTCGAGCTTCTGGAGCGAGGCATCGCCCGGCCGCATTATCCCGTGTTCCTCAAAGGCCAGAAGGTAAGTCATGTGACTTCAGGCACCTTTGCGCCGTACTTGAAAAAGAGCATCGGCCTGGCTTATCTGCAGGTCGAAGAAACTGGGATCGGCGCAGACATTGAGGTCGGGATTAGAGATAAACGAACGAAAGCCAAAGTCGTCCCGACCCCATTTTATAAGCGAACCGAAAAGCCTGCCTGACACTATATATTTTGAATGCGAGAATGGATGGCTGGCCTATTGAATGGAGCTATCATAATTGCTTAAATTATTATAAAATGATGCGAGCGGCGCTTTTCACCGGAAGGATCAATTCTGGGAGGCGGCTCACGCTTCTGGCGTTCAATTCTGTCTGAGGAGGAAGCAATGTATCCGAACGATCTCTATTACAGCAAAGATCATGAATGGGTGAAAATCGAGGGCGATACTGCGACCGTTGGAATCACCGATTTCGCTCAGAAGCACTTGGGCGATGTAGTCTACATCGAACTTCCTGCTATCGGAACTAGGCTGAATGTCCACCAGACCATTGGCGTTATTGAATCTGTCAAAGCCGTATCTGATGTTTACTCGCCGATATCAGGTGAGGTCGTCGCGGTCAACGAAAACCTGAATGATTCGCCGGAGATAATGAACCAGGACCCGCACGGCAAGGGCTGGTTCATCCGCATGAAGGTCAGGGACAAAACGGACCAAGAAAAACTCATGAGCTCTGTTGATTATGAGAAATATCTTGAGGGAATCGAATCCTGAGGAGGGGCCCGCATAAGGCTGAACATGAGCTATATTTCTTTGAGCGATGAAGACAGGAAGAAGATGCTGGCGGCCGTCGGCGTCTCTTCGCTGGAAGAGCTCTTTTGCTGCATTCCGGACGAGATCCGGCTGAAAAGGAATCTTGACCTGCCCGGCCCCCTGTCCGAGCCTGAACTGATCCGTTATCTTGAGGAACTTGGACAGAAGAACCGTGACTCCGGGTATCTCTCTTTTTTAGGCGCCGGGGCTTATCGGCACTTTATTCCTTACGTTGTGGATTACCTAAGCTCGAGGGGCGAGTTCCTCAGCCCTTATACTCCTTACCAGCCGGAGGTCAGCCAGGGCACGCTTCAGGTTATTTTCGAGTATCAGACCTTGATTTGCCAGCTCACTGAAATGGAGATCGCCAATGCCTCTCTTTATGACGGGGCATCAGCCGTGGCAGAAGCCGTCCTGATGGCCCACCGGCTCAGGGGAAAGCCAAACATCCTGGTGCCCAGAACCCTGCATCCCCAGTACAGGAGCGTCCTCCAGACCTATGTGAAAAATCTGGACATTGATATTAAAGAAGTCAATTGCTCGGAGCGGGGAGAGGTTAGCCTTGATGATTTAAGCCGAAAGATAAACGCTGAAACGAGCGCTGTCGTTTGTCAGTCGCCAAATTTCATCGGGGTTGTTGAGAATCTTGACCGGATCAGCGAATTGACTCATAAACATCAGGCGCTCTTCATCGTGACCGTCGCCGAAGCTGCCTCCCTGGGCATTTTAAAGCCGCCCGGCGCCGCTGGGGCGGATATTGTGGCAGGAGAGGGCCAATCCTTCGGATTGCCGTTGAGTTTTGGAGGACCATACCTTGGATTCATGGCCTGCAAAAAGGATTTTATTCGCCAGTTTCCGGGTCGCATCGCCGGCGAGACAAAAGACATAGACGGTCAAAAAGGATTTGTTCTTACCCTCTCGACCAGAGAACAACACATCCGGCGGGAAAAGGCGACCTCGAACATCTGCACCAATCAGGCCTGGTGCGCGCTTCGGGCCACAATTTTTCTGGAGACACTGGGCCGGGAAGGAATCCGGGAGCTGGCTTATCAGAATATTCAGAAGACTCACTATGCCCTGGAAAAGCTCTCCAGAATCAAGGGCGTCAAGCGGAAGTTCGGCGGAGCGGTCTTCAATGAATTTGTCCTTGAATTTGCGGCCGGCTGGTCAACGGTGGAAGACCACCTGCGTAGGAATAAAGTCCTTGGAGGCCTGAACCTCGAGCCGTTTTTCCCCGAGCTCAAAGATTGCGCCCTACTTTGCGTCACCGAGGTGCACAAGAAAGACGACATCGACACCTTGGCCCGGCTTGTGGGTGAGGTGCTCCGATGAACCGCGAGCGGTTGATCTTTGAAATCAGTGCCGAAGGCAAGAGAGCTTTTCGTCTGCCTCAGCTCGATGTGCCGGAAGACAAGGACATTCTGAACAGCCTCGACCTCCGCAGGGACGTCGCCGGCTTTCCCCAGGTCTCCGAGATTGAGGTTGTACGCCATTTTACCCGCCTCTCCCAGGCCAATTTTTGCATTGACACAACGTTTTATCCCTTGGGATCCTGCACGATGAAGTACAACCCCAAGGTCCACGAGAAAGTGGCCCAGATCGGGAATTTCTTGTTTTCCCATCCCTTTGCGCCTGAAGATCTGGTCCAGGGAAACCTTGAAATCCTGAAAACAATGGAAGACTGGCTGTGCGAGATCATCGGCATGGAGGCATTCACCCTTCAGCCCAGCGCGGGAGCGCAGGGCGAGCTCGTGGGCATGATGCTCACCCGTGCTCACCTCCGGGACAAAGGGAATCCCCGGAAGATCGTCCTCATTCCTGATTCAGCCCACGGGACCAATCCTTCGAGCGCTCATATCTGCGGCTATCGCGTCCAGGAGATCAAGTCAAATGAAAGAGGGACGATCGACCTGGCCGGCCTGAGTCAGCAGATGACAGAGGATGTCGCCGCCCTGATGATCACGAACCCAAACACGCTGGGCGTGTTTGAATCTGACATCGTCAGAATCGCGGAAATCGTCCATGCCAAGGGCGGTTTGGTCTATATGGACGGGGCAAACATGAACGCCCTGGTGGGGAAATCCAGGCCGGGCGATATGGGCGTTGACATCATCCACATCAACCTGCACAAGACTTTCTCGACGCCTCATGGAGGCGGCGGGCCGGGGTCCGGACCCGTCGGCGTTAAAAGGCACCTTGCGCCCTATCTTCCGGTCCCGGTAGTGGAGAAAACGCCGGCCGGCTACATTTTTGATTATCACCGGCCCAAAAGCATCGGCCGCGTCCGCAGCTTCTTCGGGAATTTTCTTGTGGTTGTCAAAGCGCTTGCCTATATCCGTTCTCTGGGAGCAGAAGGCTTGAGGGAAATCGCCGAAATCTCTGTCCTGAATTCCAATTATATCCGCGCCGGGTTGGCGGGTGTCTACCATCTCAAGTATTCCGCTCCGACTCTCCACGAATGCGTCTTCTCGGATAAGCTCCAGAAGGAGCGTGGTGTTCAAAATATCAACATCGCTAAAAGGCTCATCGATTTTGGCCTCCACCCGCCGACGATGTCCTTCCCGCTGATCGTGCCCGGGGCCCTGATGGTAGAGCCCACCGAGACCGAAACCAAGAAAGACCTGGATGCATTCATCGAGGCCATGAAGAAAATCGCCCAGGAGGCCAACGAGACTCCGGACGTCGTCAAGTCGGCTCCGCATGGTTCTTATGTCAGAAGATTGGACGAGACAGCGGCGGCGCGAAATCCCGTCTTGAGATGGGAAATTGATAGAGAGCGCAAAGACAAATAAAATGTCACTTCAAAACCTGGTCATGAACTTGCAGAAATTCTGGGCCTGCAGGGGCTGCTATCTGGCCCAACCATACGACGTAGAAGTTGGCGCCGGGACGATGACGCCGGACACATTTTTCCGTGTCCTCGACCGCAAACCCTGGCGCGTGGCTTATGTTCAGCCTTCCCGCAGGCCCACGGACGGAAGATACGGAGAGAATCCGCATCGCGTCCAAAAACATTATCAATACCAGGTCATCGTCAAGCCGTCTCCCTCGGATATCCAGCAGATCTATATCGACAGCCTGGTTTCATTGGGGATCAAGCTTTCCGAGCATGACCTTCGCTTTGATGAGGATGACTGGGAGTCTCCGACGATCGGGGCCTGGGGCGTCGGCTGGCAGGTGCTGCTCGATGGCCTGGAGATTACCCAGTTTACCTATTTTCAACAGGCGGGGGGGATTGAAATCTTCCCGGTCCCCGCAGAGATCACTTATGGGCTGGAACGGCTGGAGATGTTTCTCGAGAGAAAAGACAATTTCTATGATTTGCAGTGGTCCGAGGACGTCCCTTACAAGGACCTAAGGTTTCGGGAGGAAAAGGAATTTTCTGAATACAACTTTAACCTGGCTAATATTGAGAGGCTGCAAAAATCATTTAATTTGGCCGAGCAGGAAGCCGCTTTCCTTATCGAAAGGAATCTCCTTCTCCCGGCCTACGATATGTGCCTGAAGTGCTCCCATCTGTTTAATCTTCTGGATGCCAGAGGAGCGATCAGCGTGACCGAAAGAGTCAAGTTGATCGGACAAATCCGGTCACTGGTCAATCAAATCGCCCATAAATATTGTGGCGGCGAGGTTATACCCTGATGGAATTCCTTCTTGAGATCTACACCGAAGAGATGCCTTCTTCCCATGTCAAAGCAGGACTTGACCAGATCAAAGAAAAGCTGAAGGCAGAACTTTTGGGTTCACATATTGCGATCGCCTCGATTGAAACATACGGGACGAGCCGCAGGATGGTCGTCTTCGGAGATTTCGCCCCCAACCAGGAGGAGCAAGAGGAGATGATCGTGGGGCCGCCCAAAGCCGTCTCTTTCGGGCCGGATGGTGCTCCCACGGCGGCGGCGAGAGGATTTGCCAAGGCCCAAAATGTCGCCGTGGAAAAACTCCAAGTCGTCCAAACGGCCAAAGGAGAATACCTGGGTCTGAGGAGGGTCACTAAAGGGAAACCGTCCCGGAAGATCCTGGCAGGAGCCCTTCCGTCTCTCATTACTTCGCTCTCTTTTCCCAAGATGATGAGGTGGGGCGAGTCGAACCTTCGTTTTTCTCGTCCGCTCAGGTCGATTCTTTGTCTTTTCGGGGGGAAAACTCTTCCGTTCTCGGTTGGCGAGGTCAAATCCAGTGATTTCACGACCGGGCATAAGATCCACTCGCCCCGGAAAGTCAAGGTCGCGTCGTTCCGCGAATACAGGGCGCTTCTGAAGAAAAACAAAGTGATCATCTCGCCGGAAGAGAGGAGGGGGCTGATCCTGGCACAGATAGAGAAAAAGCTGAACCCGCTCAAAGCAAAACTGTATCCTGATGAGGAACTCCTGGACAAACTCGTTTATGAAGTTGAGTGCGCCCATGTCTTCTTAGGGACCTTTCCCCAACAGTATCTCAGGCTGCCTATAGAAGTGCTCAGCGTGGCGATGAGGGAAGGGCAGAAGCTCTTTTCTGTGGTTCATGACAATATCCAGCTGGCCCGCTTTTTGGGAGTCGCAGACACTCCCGGAGACCCGAAATCCCTGATCCGGAAGGGCAATGAGAGAGTCCTCAAGGCCAGGCTCGAAGACGCCAAGTTTTTCTGGGAGCAGGACTTAAAGATTCCTTTGGCCGTGAGGGCCTCCGGGCTCAGGCAGGTCGTCTTCCAGGAAAAATTGGGGAGCTATGAAGCCAAAACGGCCCGCCTGAAAAGCATTGTCAGCTACCTTTGCGACAAGATCGATGAAAACAAGCTGAAAAAAGATGCGGTCCAGGCTGCGGAGTTGTGTAAGGTTGACCTCCTGACGGAAATGGTCAGGGAATTTCCTTCGCTTCAGGGCAAGGTGGGCGGCCTCTATGCCAAGGCAGAGGGATATCCTACCGCGGTCGCTCAGGCCATCTACGAGCATTATCAGCCGGTCAGCCTGGAGGATGCCTCACCCATATCTCTGGCCGGGGCGCTCGTCTCTCTCGCCGATAAGATCGATTCGGTTGTCGGGGCAATGGGCATCGGGCTTCAGGTTTCCGGCTCGAGCGACCCTTTCGGTCTTCGCCGGAACGCCAACGCGATCTGCAAAATCATCCTTGATAAGAAACTGGTTTTTTCCCTCGGCCATCTTATCGAAAAGGCTGTTTGCGCTTACCAGGACGGCCTAGAGAGGCCCAAAGACGATATTGTCGCTTCATGCCGGGTCTTTTTTGAGCAGCGGCTTCGCTTTATCTTTGAAACCCAGGGATGCCGTTATGACCTGATCAATGCCGCCCTCGGAGCAGGCATGGATAATATCTACTATTCAGGCCTCCGGCTCAAAGCCCTTGACAGCCTCAAGAAAAGCCCCCATTTCGAGCCGCTTATTCTCATGGCCAAGAGGGTCAACAATATCCTGCGGGATTTGCCTGCCTACCAAATCAATCCTGACCTTTTCTCGGAAAAAGAGGAAAGAGAACTCTTTTCTGCTTTTACGATTATCAACGAGAACAGTTTGCCCTTGATCGCAGGTGGGGACTTTGGCCATGCGCAAAACATTATCTTTAGGATGGAGGCTCCTCTGGCGAGTTTCTTCGACCGCGTCCTGGTGATGGCTGAGGACAAGAAGACAAGACAAAACCGCCTGGCCCTTCTTCAAGCGATTCGCGAACTCCTGCTTCAAGTGGCCGATTATTCTCAGGTTGTTGTCGAAGGGGAGAAGTGACCTAGATCTGAAACTCGTCTTTATTCGAGCCGGACGGCTCGCCGCCCTCATCCTTGCTTTTTTCCAAAAATTTTTGTTCCAGAGCGATGATCTTGACCAGGTTTCCCGGCTGGTTCTGGTCCTTCTTTTCGCCATAGGGGTTGAATTGGACCCCGACTTGATATTTATAACTTTTCCCTTCGCTAAGGGAGGACCATTTGACCACCCCTTTCATGGTAAAGGGAATTTTTTCGCCCGGAATAGAGATCTTCATGGAAACATCGGTCGTGGGCTTTAACGCGCTCTGGGAGAGAAACCGGATACCTCCGCGGCTAATGTCCAAAACGGGGCAGAATTCTTCGATAAACCCAGGCTTGGTAAAAAGGATGGATCTCTTTTGATAGTTGACCGTTGCTCCCGGTATCTTAAAGCGCAGGCATGAGCGTCTTTCGATTTCATTTTCGGTCATGCTTTTCCTCCCTCAGGAACATTTCCGGCTCTGATACGGGTGTAGATATCTCTGGCCAAGCCCAATGCTCCGATCATTCTTCGGTTTAAACATATATATAACAGATCAGTTCAAAAAGTCAAAGCGATTCATTTCCTGTTTTTATCCTGTTTAGTCGTTTTTGTCTTCCAGGTTTCCTCCAGCCCTCTGGATGCCCTGGTGGAATTGACATAATAAGAGACTTTTTTTAAGATTTGGCTTCAACAAAGGAGGATGACCATGTTACATCGGCACAACCAATTCAGGGCAGGCGCGCTTATGGGCATCTTGATCGTGGCTGCTTTTTCCCTTGTCACCTCACTTGCTGCCGAGAAGACGGCGCCCCCAAAGCGGGTTCAATCAACTGATCCTGCCTTAAGGATTAAAGGCTATGAAACTCATCTGGAGATGCTGAAGAACTCGCCGTTTAACAAGCTCGAATGGAGTCATCTCGGGCCGATGAGTGTCAGTGGAAGGTCAATAGACGTCGCTGTCGTCGGCCCTAAAGGTAAGAACTATACAATTTATGTGGCCACGGCATCAGGCGGGCTTTGGAAGACAGTCAATGAGGGCACGACCTGGGAACCTGTTTTCGACCGGGCGCCGTCTACGGCGATTGGCGACGTAACCATCGCTCCTTCCAACCCTGAGATCGTCTGGATCGGGACCGGAGAGGCTAATATCTTCAGGAGCTCACAAGCGGGGTGCGGCGTCTACAAATCCGTGGATGGAGGCAAGACTTGGCGGCATATGGGGCTGACTGATACGTATTCCATTCCGCGTATTGTGATAAACCCGGAAAATCTCGATACCGTCTACGTTGCTGCCTCTGGGCATGAATGGACGGACAATCCCGAGCGCGGCATTTACAAAACCACAGACGGAGGGACAACTTGGGCCAAGGTTCTGTTTATCGATGAAAAGACAGGCGCCGTTGACTTGATCATGGACCCATCCGACAGCAGTACCCTCTATGCTGCGACCTGGCAGAGGCTGCGGCTGAAGTGGAATGATCCCCGCAATTTCCCCGGCTATTCGAAGAGCGGGATATACAAAACTACAGATGGCGGAAAGACCTGGAGGCTCACTGTCGCCGGGCTTCCGGAGGCGCGATCCAGAGGCCGGATCGGGATTGATGTCTGCCAGAAGAACCCGAATGTCCTCTATGCCTTCATCGACAACTATGAAGCATCGGCGCAGTCTCAACAGAGAGAGACAGATTCTTACGGCCGCCCTTCGGGCGGCTCCATTAGAGGCGCCACTCTTTACCGCAGTGATGATAAAGGAGAATCCTGGAAGCTCGTGGCGCCAACGACCCCCGAGATGACTGCTCTGCTGGAGCGCCATTCAGGTACATACGGCTGGGTTTTCGGGCAGGTCCGGGTCGACCCCAACGATGAGAATACGGTTTATATCATGGGCGTGCCGTTGAGTGTATCAAGAGACGGGGGCCGGACGTTCACGAGGATCCCCGGGATGCATGTGGACCATCACGGCCTCTGGATTGACCCGGACAATTCTAATTACATCATTGACGTCAATGATGGAGGCATCGCTATTTCTTATGATGGTGGCAAAACGTGGAAGCTCTTTACCCAGAATCTGCCTGTTTGCCAGTTCTTTAATGTCGCCTACGATATGGCCACTCCTTTCCGGGTCTACGGCTCGATGCAGGACCATGGAAGCTACCGGAGCCAAATTCTTCAAAAAAAGGACAGACGGACCGGGATGACATTGGGCGGGTATGAAGCCGCAGAGTTTGAACGTGCGCCAGGCGGTGAAGGCTGCAGCCACGCCATCGACCCGACCAACCCAAATATTGTCTATTCAGCCAGCTTTTACGGAAGGATTGCCCGGTCGGACATGTCCCTTCCGCCCCAGGAAAGGACAAAGCGCCTGCTCCCGGCCACGTATCCGGAAGAGCCTCCCCTGCGGGGGCAATGGATCGCGCCGTTCATCATCTCGCCGCATAATAACGAAACGGTTTATCACGGCATGCAGTATGTTTTGCGTTCTATCAACAGGGGAGATACTTGGGAGCAGATCAGTCCTGACCTGACTTATAATACGGCCGCCGAGATGGGAGATATCCCTTATCATACGGTCTTTTCGATCTCAGAATCGCCTCTCCGGTTCGACCTGATCTATGCGGGCACGGACGACGGCAAGGTTCACGTGACAAAGGATGGAGGCAAGACCTGGCGGGAGATTATGACCGGCCTGCCCTATCAAAAATGGGTCTCGAGGATCGTCGCTTCCGCTTTTGATTTGGGCACGGTCTATATGACCCAGAACGGCAAGCGCGATGATGATTTTACCCCGTATATCTGGAAATCGACCGACTTCGGCAAGACCTGGGTGAGCATCGCGGGAAATATTCCCTTAGGGCCTGTGAATGTGATTCACGAGGATCCCGTCGACAAGAACATTCTTTATGTCGGGACAGATTTGACGGTCTATGTCTCCAAAGACGCCGGGAAAACTTGGGTCGTGTTGGGCGGGAATCTGCCCACGACCTATGTCCATGATCTCATCATCCATCCGCGCGACAACATCATCGTGATCGCTACGCATGGGCGGGGGATGTGGGCTTTGAACGCGGATCCCGTCAACGAGAAGGACAAACGACCCCGCAGCTTTTTTGAAGACGATTAGTCTAGCGCAGCGTGCCCTCATAGTGAGCGGTGAGCTGGCGCTTCCGGACTTCTTCGGGCGTATAAGAGGGGAGGAGCACCGGGGCGATCCGGTCGGTCCTGATCTTCGCCTTTTTCATCTCGTTCTCATAAGCCGTAATGTGGTTAAGCTTCAGCTTGCCTAGGTTGACGGATTTGATATATTCAGCGGCGTATTTTCCCGCTCTCCGGCCGAAGACGTTATAGTCAAGGACGGAATTGCCCATCAGCCGGTTCCGGCCGTGAACGCCGCCGGACGCTTCACCCGCAACATAAAGGCCCGGAATGTTGGTCTCGCACTTGTCGTTGATCTCGACGCCGCCATTCTGATAATGCAGCGACGGATAGACAAGCATTGGCTCTTTGGTGATGTCGATGTTGTAACGGATGAACTGCCGGACCATGGCCGGGAAATTCTTGTTCAGGTAGCCCGAGCCCTGGATGATCTCGATCAAAGGCGAGTCGAGCCAGACTCCCCAGCGTCCGCTCGGGGTTTGCAGGCCATTTTTTCTTTCCAGGCATTCTCGAATAAACGCGGCGCTTTCTACATCCCGCGGCTCGCGCGGAAAAACAAACAACTCGCCGAATTTGTTAAGCGGCTGGCCCCCAGCGCCCCTGATCTTTTCGGTGATCAGGAATCCGGCGATCTGCTCGGGGAAGACGGCTCCGGTCGGATGGTACTGGACGGAGTCCATGTAAAGAAGCTTGGCTCCGGCCCTATAGGCCAGGACCAGGCCATCGCCAGTCGCTCCGTAATGGTTGGTCGTATCGAAACCGCGGATATGAAGCCGTCCATAGCCGCCGGTCGTGATGATAGTGGCTTTGGCCTTGACGGTGAAATACTCCTCGGTCTCCATATTGTAGATAACGCCGCCGGCACATCGCCCTTTGTTGTCCAGGATCAACTCGACCGTAGGCATGAATTCCAGGACAGTGATCTGATCCGGGTGGTTGCGCACCTCGTCCATCAACGTCCGCATAATCACCGCGCCGGTGTAATCGCGGCAGGAATGCATTCGCTTCCGGGATGTCCCTCCTCCATGAAGGACGTACATTGAGCCGTCGGGATTCTTGTCCCAGACCACGCCAAGCTCTTCCAGCCACTCCACGACCTCCGGACCGTCTTCAGTCAAGGCCCGCACGAGATCAGGTTTGTTATCGAAATGGCCGCCGCCCAGGGCGTCCAGATAATGGCGGGTGGGGGAGTCTTGGGGAGTGACGGCCGCTTGCATTCCTCCCTGCGACATCATGGAGTTGGCATCTCCGATGCGCAGTTTAGTTGAGATGACACTCTTGGCGCCGTTCTGCATGGCGATAATGGCCGCGGCGCAGCCGGCGCCGCCGCCGCCGATAATCAAGATATCTGTCTCATAATCGGGCTTGTCCAGGTCAAAAAGCTCCGGCTTGATCCGGCTGTGAGATTCCAGGATGTCGGCCACTTCGGTTGTAATCTCCTCGCCTTTGTTCGGGCCGATATGGATCAGGCGGCGCGATTCCTTCTTGTAATCAGGATGGAATTTTTTAAGGACGTCTTCTCTTTCGTCTGCGCTCATCGGAGGGAAGACCGGCTTTCCGGATCTTTCCAGCTCGAACCTCTTCTGCCGGGTCTGGTCCACCAGCTGCAGGGACTCATGCATATATTCTGGGTACATCTTATTCTCCTTTTGTTCCTTCTGTGTCCCGAGCGTAATATCTCTTTTTCAGCTCGTCCCTCTTCATGGCCATAAACTCTTTGTATTCTTTGTCAAACTTTCTGTGCTTGACCTCTTTCAATCTCTGCTCTAGGTCGGGGCTTTTCCGGCTGAGATATCTTCCGTAGAGCCTCCTCCCAAGCAAGCCGACGTTGTAGTGGACGATTTCGGCCGGGCAGCGGATAGCGCAGAGACCGCAGCTCAGACAATCGAAACTCAAGTCCATGACCTTTTCGATGTCGCCACGGATGGCAGCCTGGATATAATCCATGACTTCGAGGCTCTGCGGGCAGGCCTTGGTGCAAGTATTGCAGGCGACACAGCGAAAGATCTCAGGGTAGAGTTTCTGAAAGGCGGTGACATTGGGCTCCAGTTTCTCGATATCGTAGACGGGCTTTTGAGCGGGGATCACGGGAAGCTGGGAAAGCCACATGCCCTCCTGGACCAGGGTCGTGCAGGCAAGACCCGTGTAAATTTTGTAATCGCCCGGCAGGCGGTAGACTGTGGCGCAGGCGCCGCAGAATCCTTCGCGGCAGCCGGCTCCGCGTTTGATCAGGTATCCGGCATACTCGATGGCGCCCATGATGGTGGCATCGGCGGGCACCTTGTGCAACTTGCCCATGATATAAACAGTAACCATCTGTTTCGGGTCGGCCTTCGGTTCAGCTTTTTCTTTTTTTGTCCGGGCCGTCTTGGCTCGCTTTGGGGCGGCCTTTTTCTTCTTTGCCATCATCTCGTCTCCTTCTCGATTGAATGCCTCTCCTCTTAATATTCTTGCGGCAGGTTCTTGAGCTCGGCCCAGGAATAGACAGGGCCGTCTTTGCAGACATAATGAGGGCCGATGTTGCAGCGTCCACATTTTCCGATGCCGCATTTCATCTTGTTTTCGACGGTGGTGTAAATCTGATTGTCCTCGAAGTGAAGATCTTTCAGGGCTCTTATGACAAACTTGATCATGATCGGAGGCCCGCAGGTTATGGCGATCGTGTTGGCCGAGGAAGGCTTCTTATCCAGAACATTCTGCGGGACGAAACCGACGAACTCATCCCAGCCGGGTTCGGCCACGTCAATGGAAAGGAAAACTCTCATCTTTTTTTTGAGTTCCTCGCATTCCTCGCGGAAAACCAGGTCCTTGGAGGTCCTGGCCCCGTAGATCAGGCTCAGTTCACCGTAGTCCTCTTTTTTGAGCAGGGCGGTCTGGAGCACGGACCAGATCGGCGCCAGGCCGATTCCGCCGCCGATGAAGACAATGTTTTTTCGCTTCCAGTCTTCCATCGGGAAGCCGTTTCCATAGGGCCCCCTGACTCCGATGAGATCGCCCACTTCGAGTTCATGGAGAGCGCTGGTGACTCTGCCCATCTTGAGGACGCTGAACTGGAGGTAATCCTTAACCAGGGGAGAAGACGAAATAGAGATCATCGATTCGCCTTTCCCAAAGATGGAGAGCATAGCACATTGCCCAGAGCGGTACTCAAACTGTGTGCCGTTCGTGAAAACGGTCCGGAATGTCTTGATTGCCCGGGCCCCGCCCACTTCTTCCTTGATCTCAATGATTTTCGCCAGTTTGGGGATATAAACGTTAGCTTCCATGTTTGTTGACCTTATCCAGGACTTTGATGATGTCGATCCCGACCGGGCAGAGGGAAATGCACCTGCCGCAGCCGACGCACTGGAATTGACCATAGGTCTCGACAAAATATTGGAATTTATGAAAAAGCCTCTGGCGCAGACGGGAGGCTTTTTCTGGCCGAGGATTGTGTCCCGAAGAATGCATAGTGAAATCGGGAAACTGGCAGGTGTCCCATGTCCTGACCCTGTTTCCCTTGAGGGGTGAGGCGGATTCCACTTCATCGTTGATATCAAAGCAGTGGCAGGACGGGCAAAGGTAGGTGCAGATGCCGCAGCGAATGCAACTCATTGATTCTTCGTCCCAAAGGGGAGACTCGAATGACCCCTTGAGCTTTGAGGAGACAGCGCGGGCATCCTTCAGCTGGCGCTTGATCTTTTTCACCGACTCCGCCTGGATGGCCTTGACTTTCTTCCGGTCTTCCGGTTTGGGGTCGTGAAAATGGTGTTTGGCCGCCTGGATGAGCTTTTCTCCCTTTTCGGTCAGAGATTTGACCAAATACCTGTCGCCCAGGTCGGTGAGCAGGACGTCCAGCCCCTCTTCTGAAAAAGGCGATCCCTCTACAGAGAGACAGAAGCAATTTTCCGAAGGAGGAGCGTCGCAGGCCAGTCCGACCAGAGTTGTCTGGTTTCTTCTGATCCAGTAATACGGGTCGGTGAATTCTCCGCTGAAAACTTTGTCCAGAAGCCAGGCCGCTCTGGCGTCGCAGGGGCGCACGCCGAATATGACCGCGGCCTTCTTTTCGGGCAAGACCTCCTTAACTTCGAGCGTTTCTTGGCTACCCTCAGCCGTTTTGGAAAATTCGAGGAAGATCTCTTTCTGGGGAAAGAGGATTTTCTTTGGCGGCAGAGTCGTGTTGAGGAAATTGGGATCAAAGTCTTCATGATCAATTTCGGCGTAGTTCCAGCTCTCTTCTTTGTCTTTTTTCGGGGAATAGACCGTATAGGAAGCGAGTGCCTTCACCCATTGGGGCAGGGCCTTTTTGAGCAGTATTTTTTCCATCGCTTTACCTGATGAAATCCTCGGGATCCGAATCCTTGAAGCAGGAGATGAGGGCGGGCTGGGAAACGTCAAAACCCACTTCGTAGCCAAAAAGCTCTTTGGCTTCCTTTTCCAGTTTTTTATTGAGAAAACGGAGCGGGATGTCCAGGGGACAGGCCCTTTCGCATTCTCCACAGTCGATGCAGCGTCCGCCCAAATGGATGGCCCGGACCATATGATAGACGAAATTCTCGGAGGATTCGGGGGACCTCTGGATCCATTTGATTTTTTCAGACTTTTCTTCGGCCGTCGTGTCCGCAGCAACGGCCATATTGATGCTGTCGACAACGCACTCGTCACAGTAACACATCGGACAGACAGAACGGCAGGCATAGCAGCGGATGCACTTATCCAGCTCCGTCTTCCAAAAATTCCATCGTTCCTCTGGGGAGAGCGCTTCTGTTTGTTCTATGGATCCGAACGGCTTTTCCGGGGTTCTTTTAGTTTTATCACCGCTCATCAGGTCAAAGATGACTGGAAAATTGGCCTTGCACTCAAGGCATCTTTCCGCCAGAATCTCCGCCACCGGGACTTCGGTCTTACCCTCAGCGGTGCTGATGATGAACTGGTCCTTGTCTCCGAGCTCGATCTGACTGGGTTTTTTCCCGGCCAGTTTCTTGGCCAGTTTCTTTTCGTCCACGACCCCCGCTTTTTCGCAGGAAACGCCCAGGATGTAGACGTCTTTGCGGTCGATGAATTTTTCCTGAAGGAGGACAACAATGGCCCTGCTGTCGCACCCCTTGACGATGATCCCGACAGGCCTCGTATCGGGCTGCTTCTCTTTGCCTTTTCGTCTCTTCTCGTCGACCAGAAAGCGGGTGAGGTTATGGACACACGTCGGATCCCAGACCAGCGCATCCACATCTTCAGGCTTTTTTACAAAGACGGGATTGGCCATCCAGCCGTTGCTGCCGACCCCATAGCCGATGATATACTTGACTTTTCCTTCCCGGAGGAGTTTCTTAGCTTCTTCCTTGAGGTCCTCGATTTTGGCCATTATGTCGTTCTCCTCAGCTTCGTTTGAGGCCCAAGAGGTTTCAGTTCCTTGACAAAATCCTTAATGATCTGGGTGTATTTTGTCCCTTCAGCGGCAGAGACCCAGGACATCCGAAATCTCTCTGGTTCAAGGCCGACATACTCCAGGAGCTGCTTGACCATCTTCAGTCGCCTGCGGGCATAAAAATTGCCCTTGATATAATGACAGTCGCCAGGATGACAGCCTGATACGAGCACGCCGTCGGCGCCCCTGTTAAAGGCGGAGAAAATGTACAGGGGGGAAATACTCCCGGAGCACATCACCTGGATGGGAACGACATTGGCAGGATATTCCATCCGGGACACGCCAGCCAAGTCGCTCCCGGCAGAAGAGCACCATTTGCAGAGAAAAGCAACGATCCTGGGTTCGAATTCCTCTGCCATCGTTAGCCTCCGAGACAAGCGTTGATCATTTCATGAACTTGATTTTGGCTGAGATTCTTGACCTGGATGGCCGAACGCAGACACGTGGCCGAGCAAGTGCCGCAACCTTCGCACAGGACCTCATTGACCTCGACCTTCCCATCTTTCAAAGTGATGGCGTCATACGGACAAACCTCGACACACATCCCGCACCCTGTGCAGAGATTGGTAAAAACCTTGGCCACCGTCGGAGCATGAAACAGTCTTTCCTGGGAAAGGATCGTGATGGCCTTGGCGGCAGCCCCGCTGGCCTGGGCGACAGCTTCAGGAATATCCTTGGGCGCTTGGGCGGCTCCGGCCAAGAACATCCCCGACGTGACGCTCTCGACCGGCCTCAGCTTGGGATGGGCCTCGGCCAGAAAACCGTCCTTATCCATGGCCAGCTTAAGTTTCTTGGCCAGCTCCTGGGCGCCTTGAGAAGGCCTCATCGCCTGGGCCAGAACGACCATATCAGCGGCGATCTCGATATCTTTTCCCGTCAGGGTGTCCACTCCCCAGACTTTGACCTTGCCGTTTTCCTCAAAGACCTTGGAGACTTTTCCTCGCAGATAGAGAACGCCGTCTTCCTCAACGGCCCGCTGGACGAATTCCTCGTAGCCCTTCCCTCCGGAGCGGATATCGATATAAAAAATATATGCCTGACCGTCGTGGACATGGTGCTTGTAGAGCATGGCATGCTTGGCCGTATACATGCAGCAGATTTTCGAGCAATAGGCGCAATGATTTTCCGGGTCGCGTGAGCCCGAGCACTGGATGAAAACGACTTCCTTGGGTTCCTTTTTGTCCGACGGACGGAGGATCTGGCCCTTCGTCGGCCCGGAGGCAGAGCACAGCCTTTCGAATTGGAGGCCATCCAGAACATCTGGAATCTTGCCGTAGCCGTATTCGGCCATATTCTCTTTATCGTAAAGGTCAAACCCTGTAGCTACGATGATCGCCCCGACCTCTTCTTCGACGATCTGGGGCTTCATGTCGTAATCGATGGCCTTGACATCGCAGACATCAGCGCACTTCCCGCAGGCGATAGGCAGAAGGCCGGGGCAGGCCTTGATGTCGAGCGTGTATGTTGCCGGGATGGCCTGAGGGAAGGGGATGTAGATCGCCCTCCGGCCTGTCAGGCCGAGGTCGAATTCGTTGGGCACAACGATCGGGCAGACTTTGGTGCATTCATCGCAGAGGTTGCATTTATCCTTGTTCACGTAAGTGGGTTTTTTCAGGATCTTGACCTTGAAATTGCCGACATAGCCGCTGATGTCCTGGACTTCGCTGTAGGTCATGAGCTTGATCTTCGGATGTTTAGAGACTTCGACCATCTTCGGCGTTAGGATGCATTGCGAACAATCCAGGGTCGGGAACGTTTCGGAAAGCTGGATCATGTGGCCGCCGATGGAAGGGGATCTTTCGACAAGGATGACCTCGTAACCGCTGTTGGCCAGGTCCAGAGAGGCCTGGATTCCGGCGATCCCGCCTCCAATAACCAGCGCCTTTCGGGTGACCGGAACGCTCAGGGCTTCCAGCGCTTCGTCGCGGCGGACTTTTTCGATGATGCTCTTGGTGATCTTGGTGGCTTTTTGAGTGGCCTTGGCCCTGTCCTTATGGACCCAGCTGCACTGCTCGCGGATGTTGGCGATCTCGCAGCGAAACGCGTTCAGGCCGGCCGCCTTGGAGGCGTTGCGAAACGTGGTTTCATGAAGGTTAGGAGAGCAGCAGGCGACGACGACGTGGTCCAATTTTTTATCTTTGACCGCCTGGATGATCAAGTTCTGACCGGGGTCAGAACACATATAAACGTAATCTTCAGCGTGGACGACGCCCGCATGCTGAGACAGCTCCTGAGCGACTTTTTTTACGTCCACCGTCCCGGCTATGTTGATACCGCAGTGGCAGATGAAAACTCCTGTCCGTTTCATTTTTTTGCCTTTCGAGTCGGGATTTTCTGGGATTCCTTGATCGGCGCCTCCTGTTTGGGCGCGCTGTGTTTGGGTTCTTGTTTTTCTTGGCTCAAGATTTCAAGCCCGTAGCTGTAGCCTTTTTCGAAAGCCCGGATATTAAGCTCCAAGAATCTCTTGGGGACCAGTCCAGGAAGGGCCTTTTTCATGGCCTCGGGAGTAACGACCTTGGTGATAGCCGTGAAGAACCCGAGCATAACGAGGTTGGCAAAAATGCGATTGCCCATTTCCTCGGCAAAGCGGGTTGAGGAGATGCCGTAGATCTTGATTTTCGGCCGGGCCGGCTTTAATCTCACCAGGTCCGTGTCATAGATCAGGATGCCGCCTTCCCGGAGATCAGGTTCATACTTTTCGTAGGCATCTTGAGACATGGTCACGAGAATCTCCGGCCGGGTGATGTAGGGGTAAAGCACGCGGTCCTCGGAAACGACAACCTGAGAGCTGCAGGCGCTTCCCCGGGCCTCCGGTCCGAAGCTCTGAGTCATAGTTGCGTACTTGTTGTCAAACAGGGAGATGGCCTTTCCGGCGATGAGACCGCAGCGGATAATGCCCTGCCCGCCATAGCCTGAAAAACGGATCTCGTTCATGGCTTGACTCCATAGGGGACGTATTTTTCGCCCAAGGCTTTCTGCAGATGAGTATTCATGCATTCGAGAAAAGTCGGTTTATCCTTATCGATGAATTTGCCGACAACGAATTTCCCTTGAAAGTCGATGGCCAGTGTGCGGGTATCGGCGCCGTGCTGGATGTCGGAGTTCTCGTAGTAGTACTTCATCAGGTTGAGCCCGTCTCCCAGCCGGTTGCGGCGGGCGTAAAGGGTGACACATGGCGTGATGACCTCGATGAAAGAGAAGCCCTTTTTGCCCAGCGCCTCCTGGATGGATTTGGTGACTCTGCGCAAATGCAAAGCCGACCAGCGGGCCACATAAGTTGCGCCGCAGGCTTCGGCCAGATAAGGCAGGTTAAAAGGATACTCGAAATTGCCGTAAGGAGCGGTGGAAAGGTTGGCCTGAATTGGTGTTGTGGCCGCAACCTGCCCTCCCGTCATCGCATAGTTGAAGTTGTTGACGCAGATGACCACGAGGTCCATGTTGCGCCGAGCGGCGTGGATGAAATGATTGCCACCGATGCCAAAGATATCGCCGTCGCCGCTGAAAACGACGACCTTGAGTTCAGGATTGGCCAACTTCAGTCCGGTGGCAAAAGGGATGGCCCGGCCGTGAGTGCTGTGGAACGAATCGAGCTTGACATAGCCGGCGACCCTTCCTGTGCAGCCGATCCCGGAGACCACAGCGACCTTGTTTAAATCGATCTGACTCTTGCGCAGGGCTTCGGCAAAAGAGGTCACGACCGTTCCGATCCCGCACCCCGGACACCAGATATGGGGGATGCGGTCCATCCTCAAGAAATTCTCTATCGGGTTACGTTCTTCGAGCCGGTTTTCTTTCTTCATCGGGCAGCCTCCTTGATGGCTTTGAGAATGTCATCGGGGTTATGAACCCAGCCGCCGCAATGGCCTACTCCAATGGCCGGGGCCTGGCCAAAGGCACAGCGTTCTACCTCCGTGCGGACCTGACCCAGGTTGAGCTCCGGGACGATGAATGCCTTGACTTTCTTGGCCAGTTCCTTGATCCGTTTCTCCGGGAAAGGCCAGACTGTAATCAGCCGCATTGTTCCCACTTTGATGCCGGACTTTCTGGCCTCTTGAATTGCCTTGGTCGCGACTCTCGAAGTGATGCCGTAAGATATGACCACGACATCGGCATGGTCGGTTTGGTCTTCCCGGAATTCGGCGATTTTATCGGCGTTCTGGTCTATTTTATCCACCAGGTGGCGGACGCAGACATCCTGGCAATCAGCGTTGATCACGGGATAGCCCCTTTCATCATGGGTGAGTCCGGTCGTGTGGAAGCGGTAGCCGTCGCCCGCTTTAACCATGAATGGGACCTTGTCTTTGTCGGGCTTGTAAGGGAGGTACTTGTCTATCGGCCCTTCGTACCATTTCCGTTCGACGACCTCAATCTGGTCAGCAGAGGGGATCACGACTTTTTCGTGCATGTGGCCGACGCACTCGTCCGTCATGACAAAAACAGGAACCCGGTACAATTCCGAGAGGTTGAAGGCCTTGACGGTGAGGTCAAAACACTCTTGGGGGGAATCGGGGGCGAGGGCGATGATCCTGAAATCCCCGTGGGAGCCCCACTTGACCTGCATCATATCACCTTGGCCGACCAAGGTAGGAAGCCCGGTGGAGGGTCCGCCCCTCTGGACATTGGCGATGACAAGCGGAGCTTCCATCATGCAGGCTAGACCGATATTCTCCATCATCAAGGAAAATCCCGGTCCGGACGTCACCGTCATGGCTTTCTGGCCTGCCCAGGAGGCTCCGATCAATGCCGTGATAGAGGCAATCTCATCCTCCATCTGTATAAAAATACCGCCGACAAAGGGAATCCGCTCGGCAAACCTCTCCGCCGTTTCGGTGGAGGGGGTGATCGGGTATCCCGCAAAAAAACGGCAGCCGGCCGCCAGCGCGCCCTCGGCTATGGCAAAATCGCCGTCGAGATAATGGGATCCGGTCAGGA